>Ga0256847_1000270_pt1 | contig 35448 bp, 27 predicted proteins | sample TeddybearmetaG_FD_189099 | JGI IMG/M metagenome (GOLD analysis project Ga0256847, IMG submission 189099) | Hydrothermal vent microbial communities from East Pacific Rise, Pacific Ocean - Teddybear | ecosystem: Environmental > Aquatic > Marine > Hydrothermal vents | place: Pacific Ocean: East...
ACTCACTAAAAATGAAATGAACAAACTTGAGCAGCGTTTTGTACGCTTAACTGGTTTAGAAAAGTGGTTTATCAAAATACCCATAAAAACCTAAAAATGCTTGTTTATTTCTATGGGGCAGCCTAAATCAATAAAATATATTTGATTGTTATGATTCAATAGCAGATTTTAAATTTAAAAATTGGACAAAAGGAAAAAAGTCTTTATCAGAAAATAAAAGATTAAGATTTTGTTCAATACAATAAGTTGCGATAATAGTGTCAATCGTTTTTCGGACGGTAATTCCTTTTTTTCTAAGAGTGTGGTAATTATCGGCACTTTTAATTGCAAGCGTTGCATTTGATAATTGAAATAATGGTAAAGTTGTTAGTAGTTTCTTTGCTATTTTGTATTCACTATCATTTCTAAATCCTTGAAGAACTTCAGTTAAAATAAGGTCACCAATAACAACGGGGTTAATACCTAAAATACTATCAAGATAAATTACTTCTTATCTAAATTACCGCCCCATTTTAATTTCCTCTTGATTTTTTAATTGAATCAGTGTTTTAAGACCAAGCTCAACAACTTCTCTTTTAGTTTTTAAGCCTGTTGCTCGAAGTACATCAGTCATTAAAATGTCATCTATTACAATATTAGTTCGCATTGTTTTACTCTTGTGTATAAAATTATTTATTTGTACACATTTTAGTGTTATTTGGAAAATAGTGCAATGTGATTTTATTATAAATTATTTCTGTTGTAGAGACGTTGTACGCAACGTCTAAATCCGATACAAAGTTGAGATATATAAGTTGATTTAATAAAGATGTTTTAGTATTTCTTGCTATATCAGTATCAATAATGTTATTATTTTAGTTTTAGTTTTAGTTAAAATTTTATCTCCAATTATGGAGAACATAATATATAGGAATATCAAATGATAATGAAATACAATATAATGACAATAGTACAATATGTAATTATTACAATGATTCTTTTTTTTAATATTGTAGAAGCTGTTGAGATTGATATTAGTTCATCTAGTATGAAGGTTATTGATTCTCAAACTATAAAGGTCAAAGCAATTCAAACGCTAGGCGATACTTATTCAGCAGAATGGCGCTGGAATCCTGAACAAAATACTTGGGTTTTGAATAATTATAATATCCAATCGTGGAAAATACACGCTAATATGCCAACAGGCGGTAATTGGGGAGCTACAGCGGTTTGGAATAATATTTTATATGTTATTGGAGGGGCAGATAGAAGCTCTTCAGTAGAAGCTTATAACTCTATTTCAAATCAATGGATTGTAAAAAATGATTACCCCGTCGGGTTTTTAGTTCGAGCTATTACAGTTGGTGACAATATATATGTTATTGGTGATAAGGGTGAGTTTTGGAAATATTTTCCTTTTAATGATACTTGGTTAATACTACCAAATACACCAACACCTAAATGGATAAGTGAACTAGCAGAAGTAAGCGGAAAAATATATGCTTTTGGTGGGAGAACACCAAGTTCATCTAATACTCCTGTATTTAATACTGTGTGGGAATATAACCCTGTCACTGGTATATGGATAACAAAAGCGCCAATGCCAACGGCTAGATATGGTTCTGCTACAGCCGTAATTAATAATAAAATTTATGTTTTTGGAGGTAACTATGGGAATTCTGCTGCTGAAGTTTATACACCAGCAACAGATAGTTGGGAAGTTATAAGTGATATTCCTTTTCCTAGTGTGGGCTGGGATATTGCGGCTTCTTCTGGAAATAATATCGTTATGGTTATTGCTGGAGATTTAAGTGATCAAGGGAAGACAATAATTTATAATCCAATCACAGATACTTATCAATTAGGAGAACAAATCTCTATTTTGAGGCATAATTATATTATGGGGGATAGTATTAACGAAAGAGTAATGGTTGTAGGTGGCTCGGCAGAATTAGCAAAAAATAAATTGGAGTCTTATCTACCTAGTAATACTATAGCAATTCGGTCCACCCCCATTAAACGTAATACTTCAATTGTCAACATAAAGCAAGCGCAATTATATTTTCAGAAACATGAAAAAAAGGAAAAAGCTTTATTGAGAGAATAAAAAATAATTAAAATTCCCTGCATCCAATCCGAAACCTGATGCGTAATTATAAACATAGGATCCAATGATCTTATATTTTTTAATGACGATTTAATCGAGGTTTCTTATGATCTTAAAAAACAAGCGGGCTATTTCCTTAGCCGTTTTTATTAGTAGCTTTGCTACCACTCAACTCCAAGCTTCTAGCCATCGAGAAGCGCCTTTTATCACTCAAAACCCTAAAGTCGATGCCACCGACTTTTATGTTTTTAAGAGTTATGAAGATGGGCGGGAAGGTTTTACCACTTTAATTGCCAATTATTTGCCTTTACAAGATGCTTATGGCGGTCCTAATTATTTTAGTTTGGATCCAAAAGCGGTTTATGAAATTCATATTGATAATAATGGCGATGCGATTGAAGATTTAACTTTTCAATTTAAATTTAACAATGAATTAAAAGGCTTAACTTTACCGATTGGAAATGCAGGGGATATAAAAAATATTGCGGTTCCATTAAAGCATATTGGAGTTATTTCAGCCGCTAATAAGGATAATTTAGGCTTTTTAGAATCTTATCAATTAACCTTAATTCAAGGAGATCGAAGAACAGGCGCTAAAACATCAGCAAATAATACCAGCAAAGGCGGAACCCGCTTTGCAAAACCTTATGATTATGTCGGCTCTAAAACCTTTGCCAATTATAAAAATTATGCAGACAGTTTTATTTATAATTTTTCAATTGCCAATTGTGGAGATGGCAAGGTTTTCGTTGGACAACGTAAAGAATCTTTTGCGGTTAATTTAGGACCTACTTTTGATTTAATTAATTATGTTCCGATTGATGGTAGTGTGTTTCCAGGTGGCATTAAACAAGATAAAGCCAATAATACCATTGCCAATAAAAATATTACAACATTAGCCATTGAAGTTCCCACTCAATGTCTTGTAGGAAGTGGTAAAGGCATTATTGGTGCTTGGACAACCGCAAGTTTGCCGCAAGTTCGTTTATTAAATCCTCAAGCAGATTTTACAACGCCTGCCGCAACAGGCGGAAAATTAGTCCAAGTTTCCCGTCTTAGTAATCCATTAGTTAATGAAGTGGTCATTGGTTTACCTGATAAAGATAAATTTAATGCCAGTTCACCCAAAGATGACGGACAATTTGCCAGTTATGTAACACATCCAACATTGCCCGCTTTAGTTAATATTTTATTTAGAGATGCAGTTAATAGTACTTTAGGCGCCAGTATTGCCGATTTAGCCCCTAATAATTTTCCACGGACTGATTTAGTCGCCGCTTTTTTAACGGGTATTGAGGGCGTTAATGCCAATGGTTCCGTGGCTGAAATGATTCGTTTAAATACTGCCATTGCTGCGGTACCTGCAAATCAACAATCTACTTTTGGGGTTGCAGGTGATGATTTAGCAGGTTTTCCGAATGGTCGTCGGCCAGGTGATGATGTGGTTGATATTGCACTTCGCGTCATGATGGGCATTTTATGTTATGAAGTACCTGTTAAAGGAACACCGACTGATTTAGGATTTTGTAAACCTGAAAATGCCCCTGTTGGCAATCAACCCATTACGGATGGGGTTCCTATTAGTGCCGCTGATTTTGATAGTCGGTTTCCTTATTTAATGACCCCGCTTGCAGGTTCTTAATTTAATGGAGAAAATCATGAAAACAGTTTTAATAAGTAGTTTATTAAGCAGTTTTATCTTATTCAATCAAAGTCTTTTTGCCGCGTCTTATGATATAGATAAAACCGTCTTAGAAATTCCTATTTTACAAGTCAATGATGGTTCAGGAGTGAATTTTTTTCAATTAAAAATGACCTTATTAACCACCATTGATAATGTTTATGCTTTTAGTCTAACTGAATTTAATTTATTAGAAAAAGCGGGAACTAATAGCATTGATCAATTTAATATCAGTACCAATAAACTCGATTTACCGAGCTTATCTATTATTGATAAAAATCAAGTCAGTGGCGCAATTAATGTGCAACTCAATTTAGATCTCCTCTTTGATGGCGTTGTTACTCTCAGTATCAATAATATTAAAACCCCTTAGATACAAAACCGCCATAAAAAATGAATTATTTAAATATCTTTATTTTAATATGCTATTCATCCTATCTTATGGCGGTTCCTTTTAAACCTCAGGATAATAAAGTCATTTTTGAATTATCCGCCTATCGCTCATTAAGTGATATCCAAAAATTACAACAACAATTAAATCAAGATCCTAATAATTTAGTTTTAGCATTACAATTAGCTAAAAAATATATTAAATTAAGTGAATTAAACGGAGCCAGCCGCTATCAAGGTTATGCTCAAGCGGTTTTAATGCCTTGGTGGGATTTACCCAAAGCCCCAATCTCTGTATTATTAATGCGTGCTAATTTACATCAAAAACAACATCAATTTCAACTCGCTTTAGCAGACTTAAAAAAGATTTTAAGCCAACAAAAAAATTATTCTCAAGCTCGTTTAAAACGTGCTTTTATTTACCGAACCCTTGGGCAATATGATCTCGGATTAAAAGATTGCCGACAATTAAATCGCCATGTTTCATCCACTATAATGGCTATTTGCTATAATAGTATGCTTAGTTTAAAAGGGCAGGCGCAAAGTGCTTATAAAAATCTCCAAGCTTTTGCTAATATTCAAGATCAAACTACCCGCCAATGGATTTTAACCGAATTAGCCGAAATGTCTGTGCGCTTAGGTTTCAACCAAAAAGCGCTTAATTATTTTAAACAAGCCCTAAAAATTAAATCCCATGATTTATACTTAGAAAATGCCTTTGCTGATTTTTTACTAAGCCAAAATCAAGCCCAAAAAGTCCTTAATTTATTTCAAAAACGAGCGGGAAATATTCCTACTTTGCGTTTACGTATTGCGATTGCATTAAAAAAATTAAAGCGTGATTTTAGTCAAGATCAAGCTTATTTATCCGCTTATTTTGCTTTAGAAAAAGCCCGTCAAAGTGAATTACATTTATTAGATAAGGCGAGATTTTTATTAATAATCAAAGAAGATAAAAAACAAGCGCTTATTTTAGCTAAAAAGAATTGGCAAATTCAAAAAGAACCGTTAGATGCGCTAATTTATTTACAAGCCCTTATTGCGAATCATCAGCCCGCACCTGAAATTAAACAATGGCAGTCTTTAGAAGATATTCGCATTCAATTTCTGTTAGCGAAATTAAAATAATGAAATTATCCTATTTAATTTTATTGTTTTTTTGTTTTTCCGCCTATGCACATGATTCAAGTAATAGTTATTTAACCTTGAATTTACAAGAGCAGCAAATAAAAGGAAGTATTGAGGTGGCTGTTTTAGATATTGAAAATAGAATCGGCTTAGATCGTAATTTAGATCAAAAAATCACTTGGGCAGAAATAAGAACTCAACAAAAAACCATTAGCGATTATGTTTTAAGCCAATTTTCAATTCAATCTTGTCAATTAACATTTAATGATTTATTAATTAATAACCATAATAATGAAGCCTATCTTTATTTAAAATTTACCACCGATTGTCCCGCCAATACGCCTTTTTTAAAAGTAGACTATGATCTTTTTTTTCAACAAGATAGTTTACATCGCGGATTTTTAACAATTAATAAAAATCAACAACAAACGAGTTATTTATTCAGCCCCCGCCAACGCCATTTTGAAATTTCTTTTAAAGAAAACCCCTTTATAAATCAATTTATTAATTATTTTCAACAAGGTGTTTGGCATATTTGGATTGGCTTTGATCATATTTTATTTTTATTAAATTTATTATTGCCCGCTGTTTTTTTGTATCGCAATTCATTTAAAAAATCTTTTAAAGATATTTTAATCATTGTGACGGCTTTTACTTTAGCGCATTCAATTACTCTTATTTTAGCCACCACAAAAATCCTTTCTTTTTCAAGTCAATGGATTGAATTTAGTATTGCTTTATCCATTTTACTGGTCGCTATTAATAATTTATTTTCTTTTTTTATTAAACAACGTTGGATTTTAGCCTTTGGGTTTGGTTTATTACATGGTTTTGGTTTTGCCAGTGTGTTATTAGCCTTAGATTTTAATAATTTAGTTACTTCATTAGTCGCTTTTAATATTGGCGTTGAGGCGGGGCAGTTAGCGATTGTTAGTTGTTTTTTTCCAATAATTTATGTATTACGTCATACTTTATTTTATCGAGTCATTATTTTTTATGGCGGCTCTATTGCCTCTATTGTCATTGCCTTATTTTGGATGAGCGAGAGAATAGTAAAATAGTCAGTTATTAAATAAACTTTACGATAAACTGTTTATCATTATTTCTTATTTAATTAAAAATTTTATGAACTTGATTGATGAACAACAACTAACGCCTTTATTTGCTAAAATAAAATTACGTGATCAAGCCGCTTTTAAAGAATTTTACCAATTAGTTTCTCCGTCTCTCTTTGCTTTATTAATGAAGATGTTAAAAGAACAAACAGCCGCAGAAGATGCATTGCAAGAGGTTTTTATTAAAATTTGGAATAAAGCCGAACAACATCACTCACAAAAAGGGTCTATTATGGTTTGGGCATATAGTATTACACGTTATCATGCATTAGATAAATTACGGCAACAACGTTATTTTCAACAATTTGAAGAAGATAACACGCCTGATTTACAAACGGATTGTTTACCTGCTTATGCGGATGCATCAAATTTACAATATTGTATAGAACAATTGGATATTGAATCCCGCCAAAGTATTTTTTTAGCCTATTATCAAGGTTATTCACATCAAGAATTAAGTGATTATCTAAAAACTCCTTTGGGAACCGTTAAAAGTTGGATCCGCCGCAGTTTAATTTCATTAAGAGCCTGTTTAAATAATGTCTAGCCAAGAAGAACATAATGAATATAGTTTATTAGCGGGGCGTTATGTCTTAGGCATTATTCAAGGCAAAGCCCGCACAAAATTTATCTCATTGTCGAAAGATGATAAAAAAATGCAACAATATATCCGCCAATGGGAACAATATTTTTATCAATTCGATCAAAATATCAATCCCATCACCCCGCCTAAAGCGACTTTATCAAAGATTATGAAACGCATTAATGGCAAATCTAATAAAAGCCTTTCTTTTTGGGAAAAATTACGTTTTTGGCAAGCTTTAAGTGCCAGTTTTATTATGATGGCGCTGTTATTAAGTTTAGTTTTAATTAACCCTTTTGATTCTGCTCCTAACATTGAATACACTTCAATTATTCAAGACAAACAACATCGCCCTTTATGGTTAATTAATGCCTTTCCTGAACAACAAACCATGACCATTAAAACTTTAAATTCACCGCAAATAATTGGGGATCAAAAAGAGTTTGAATTGTGGTTATTACCTAAAACTGGGGTTAAATTGGATCCCATTTCAATGGGATTATTACCCAAACATGGGACTAAACAAATGCCATTATCAAAACAATTGCAAGGTTTATCAAATACTAATAAAATCGCGGTTAGTTTAGAACCTTTAGGTGGGTCTTTAACCAAACTGCCTTCTGGTGAAGTCTTATTTGTGGCAAATTTTATTAAAACAACAACCCTTTAAAAAATGAATCATTCCCAAAACCTTGCAATAAAATTATTAAAACTTATTTTTCCTTATTATCTTTTAATTGCAATTAGCTTAACTTTAGTCCATATAGTGGCTGAATATCAATATGTAAAATATAGTATTGAAATGGAATATAAAAATACAGAATCTCATAGTACGCTTATTATTAATCGGGTTAAAGTGAGTTATTTCTTTTTAATATTGAATGCCATTATTACAACGCTGGCGCTTTGGTTGTTAATTACTTGGGCGGTTAAAAAATTAATTCAAGTTCCTTTAGACAAGCAACAACAAATTTCAGAAGCTGATTGGGTCGTTTTTAATACTCTGATGTCTTTAACTCAAGATTTTATTTTTTATAAAGATGATAATCATCATTATTTAGGAGCTAATAAAGCTTATTGTGACTATGTAGGTGTTTCCCAAAAAGAAATCGTGGGTTGTACTGATTTTGATTTTTATGAACATGATTTAGCGGTTTTTTTTAGAGAAAAAGATGCCGATGTGATTAAAAAAAGAATGACATTGGTCAATGAAGAGATCATTAAGGATGCGGATAATAATGATATCTTTATCTCTGCTCAAAAAATGGTGTTTGAATATAAAAAAGATTGTTTTGGAATTTTAGGAATTTGTCGAAATGTAACCGAGCTTCATAAAGCCAAGGCATTATCAGAAGAAGCTAATAAATTAAAATCAGAATTTTTAGCCAATATGTCGCATGAAATTCGCACCCCCATGAACGCCATTATTGGTATGAGTTTCTTAGCATTACAAACAGATTTATCCCTTAAACAACGTGATTATATTAATAAAATTCATCATGCATCTAATTCATTACTGGTAATTATTAATGATATTTTAGATTTTTCTAAAATAGAAGCGGGAAAAATGTCAATCGAAACGATTTCTTTTAATCTTTCTGAATTAATGGAAGATTTAACCAATTTAGTCACTATTAAAGCCCAAGAAAAAGATCTTGAATTATTATTGGCAATAGATCCAGATGTGCCTTATAAATTAATCGGGGATCCCTTACGGTTAAATCAAATATTGGTTAATTTAACCAATAATGCCATTAAGTTTAGTAAAGAAGGCGAGATTATTATTCAAGTTAATAAAAAATTATTAACAGATAATCAAGTAACTTTGCAATTTTCAGTGATTGATGGCGGTATTGGATTAACAGAAGAACAAATCGCCCGCCTATTTCAACCTTTTAATCAAGCGGATGGTTCAACCACTCGAAAATATGGTGGAACGGGGTTGGGGTTGACGATTAGTAAACAACTTACGGAGATGATGGGCGGGGACATTTGGGTAGAAAGTGTTTATGGTGAGGGAAGTCAATTTATTTTTACGGTTAATTTTGAATTACCAAAGATAATTGATAAAAATAAACCAAAGATGGTTAATAATTTATCTGGATTGCCTATTTTAGTTGTTGATGACAGTCCAACAGCTCGAAAAATTATGCAACAACTCGCGCAATCACTTGATTTTAACGTTGATCTGGCAAGTAGTGGGCAGGAAGCCTTAAATAAAATACAAGAGAATAACTATAAAGTTATTTTAATGGATTGGAAAATGCCTGAAATGGATGGCATTGAAGCTTGTTATGAAATACGTGAAAATAAAAGATTAAAGAGAATACCCAAACTGGTTATTATGACCGCTTATGATCAAAGTGAGCTATTAAATCATATCAATAAAGCAGATATTGATGGATTTTTAAAAAAACCCATTTCCGCCTCGGCTTTACTTGATATTATTCTAAGTGTTATGGGTTATCAACCGCTTCATACCGAATTATCCAATCAAAATAGCACATTAAATTTAATAACTCATATCCAAGACAGTCAAATTTTATTAGTCGAAGATAATAAAGTAAATCAACAAGTCGCTTTAGAACTATTAGAAATGACTCAAGCCCAAGTGACCATTGTGAATAATGGTCAAGAAGCCCTTAATATAGTGCAAAAAAAATCATTTGATTGTGTTTTAATGGATATTCAAATGCCGATTATGGATGGTTACCAAGCAACTGAATGCATCCGTAAACATAAAAAATTAAAAGATCTGCCGATTATTGCCATGACCGCTAATGTGATGATGAATGACATACAAAAATGTATAGATGCAGGAATGAATGCGCATATTGCAAAACCCATTAATCCCGATGAAATGTATGCCACTATTGGAAATTGGATTAAATTAGATAACAAAAAAAGGATTAAAATACCCATATCAGATCAAACTTTAAACCTACCTAATTTTGCTGTAAAAGAAGCGTTAATGGGCGTTGCAGGAAATAAACCACTTTATAAAAAAGTATTACAACGATTTATTGAAACAGAAACAGATGCAATACAACGAATTAAATCAACTTTAGATAAAGCGGAATATAAAACAACCATTCTTTTTACTCATACTTTAAAAGGACTTGCAGGGACCATAGGCGCCCGAGATTTACAACGGGTAGCCGAAAAATTAGAAAATACACTTAATAAAGAAAAATTTGAGGTGGCTAAAACTCAACTGATCATCGTTGAAAAAGAATTAAAGAGGGCAGTTAAGACAATTAAAGCCGCTTTATTTGATACCGCACAACCAACACCTAAAAATACCATTAATAAAATTCCAATAGAAGAATTAACAGATTCTTTACAAGCCATTATGAAACAAATTAATAACTTTGATTCAACGGCAGTGGATTCAGTAGAAACGTTATTAAAAAAACATACTGATGAAAGATTAGAGGAATTAAAACAATATTTAACTCAATATGATTTTGAAAATGCGAAACGGATTTTAAATTTATTTTAATAAGGATTTTGAACATAATTGGCAATATCGGATAGTTCCGTATCTGTTAAAAACTTCAAATAACTCATTCCGCCTTTATTGCGATTAATAGCACTACGGATTGCGGCGGGATTACGGGCAGAGCCAATGCCATCTCGTCCATTTTTAGGATTACGACCATGACAACTGGCACAGCGTTGAGCATATAGATCATGACCGCGAGTATCAATGACTTCAAGTAATGATTGCAAAGTGCCCACTTGAATTAAATCATTCCCAAAAGCCCCGCCTGTTATAAAAACTTTATTATCAAATTGCACCCCAATTGCGGTATTAGTATCAGAATAAGTTCGATAGAGCCATTCATTGCCCGCAAAATGAGTGGGCTGATTGGCGGGAGAAAAGTATTCTGGATAAGTCACTTCAGCCCAATTCATTAAGCGATTTGTTTCTATTTCACCTGCTTGAGCGGGTAAAGAAAAAATAGAGATTATAATAATTGTTGCTGTCAATTTAAACATAAGATACTCCAAAAGAGAGATATTAACGGATTGTTTAAATTAATTTTAAAAGCCAAATCTTAACTCAATCTTAAAAGTTAAAGCTAAGCTTTAAAAATGTGACCTAATTCACAATTTTATTTTAAGCTGCCAAAATAACCATATCTCTTCCATTGTCTTTGGCTTTATAAAGAGCATTATCCACATTAAGTAAGAGTTGTTCTAAACTATCATCTATCTTATTGAGTGCAACGCCAATACTCACCGTTATTTTGTCCATACTGTTAGGAATTTTAAGTTGTAATATTTTACGCGTTCTTTCGGCAATTGCCATTGCCATGTCGGTTTCTGTTTCAGGTAATAAAATAATAAATTCTTCACCTCCAAAGCGGGCAAAAATATCGGTTTTTCGTAAACTTTGTTGTACTACATTGGCTGTTTCTTGTAATACCAAATCACCAATTAAATGCCCATAAGTATCATTCACCCGTTTAAAATGATCAATATCAAACATTAATAAAGCAAGGGAACGCTGATGGCGGTGATGATAGGATAATTCTCTACTTGCTTGGTGCATAAAATAGCGACGGTTACAGCATCCTGTTAAATAATCTGTAATGGCTTGATGTTCTAATGCTTGCTGTAAAGATCTTAGTTTCAGATGGGTTTTAACACGGGCTAATAAAATGGGTGCTCGAATGGGTTTGGTTACATAATCAACAGCGCCCAGTTCAAGCCCTTTGACTTCATCTTGCATCTCTGTTTTTGAGGTTAAAAAGATAATTGGAATATTTTTACTGGCATCATCGGCTTTAAGACAACGGCAAATTTCATAACCATCCATTTTGGGCATAATAATATCCAATAAAATCAAATCAGGAATTTGTTTTTTAACAATTTGTAATGCCATTTTGCCATTAATGGCAGCTTGCACTAGATAATTTTTTCCCAAAACACCTTTGACAACATCAATATTGGCGGGGGTATCATCTACAACAAGAATGGTTGGTTTTTTTTTAGTCTGATCCATTATATTTGTTATGCACATTTAATTTTTGAACTGAGATAATAATACAAAATAGGCATTAATAACAAACTTACTAATAATGCAAAACTTAATCCCGCAATAATAACAATGGCAAGAGGCTGTAACATTTCCGCCCCTTCATTTAAACTTAAAGCCAATGGAATCATGCCAATAATCGTGGTTAAACTGGTCATTAGAATAGGTCTTAAACGTTGTTGGCTGGCTTGAATAATGGCTTGTTTTTTATTTTCAATGGTTTGACGACAAATTTCAATTTGTTCAACTAGAATAATGGCATTATTAACCACAATGCCAATTAGCATAATAATACCAAGCCAAACAGGCATTGAAAGGGGTAAATTACTTAAGGAAAGTCCCCAATCAACCCCAATTAAAGTAAATGGCACGCCGAGCATAATAATAAAGGGATTACGTAATGATTCATATTGTACCGCCATAACCACAAAAACTAAAAAAACAGCGAGGATAATTAATTTAAGGGTTAAAGCGCGATTTTCTTGTAAAGTCGTTAAAGCCCCTGTTTCATAAATACGATAACCACTTTGTTGGCTTATTTTTTGAATAATCGGTGTCAGAGTTTGCATTATGCTTTCAATATCTTGACTATCCGCGAGTGAAGCGGAAACTTCCACCATGCGTTGTTGATTATCTCGATAAATAATAGCGGGACTACTGAGATGTTGAATGCTTGCCACTTGATCAAGGCGGACTAAATATTGCTCTGTTTTTATTTTAATCGAATGTAAATCTTGCGGGTTTTTAATTTTATTGCGGTTATAACGCAATCTTAATTCAATGGCGCGATCTTGTTCAATAAAATCTCCAACCACTAAACCATCAATGGCATAACGCACGGTTTCGCCAATTTGTTGTGCTGTTAACCCATAGAGCGCCGCCTTTTCACGATTAATGATAATGGCTAATTCAACTTGTTTTTCTTCATTACTATATTCAATATTGCTTAATCCTTTCACCTTTTTAAGGGCAGATTCTAAGGTTAATACCGTTTTTTCTAATGATTGAAAATCCCCGCCTTGAATACGTAAAACTAAATCATCATTGCCCCGATTAATCCGAATCCCGCGTAATCCTGATTGGCGTAATCTTATTTTAATGCCTTCTGGTGCTTTGATTTTTTTCTTAAAGGTTTTAATCCATTGTTTTGTTGTTATATTATCGCGTTGTACTAAAGATTTAAGTTGAATTTTAATAGAAGAACGATTACTTGATTCAAAAGTAGAACGTCCAAAAATAAACCCGCCAACCGTTGTAAAAAAATGAGCAACAGCAGGTTCTTGTTGTAACTGTTGTTCTACTTTTTGAGTCATTTGATCCATCTTTTTTATATTAGTGCCTGATTCGCCACTAATACTTAAATAAATTTGTCCTTCATCAAATTTAGGTAAAAAGATTTGGCGTTTATTCATTAATTGATACAAACTTAAACTTAATCCCATTATAAAAATAATAATTAATAACCAACCAAAATTTAAAAATCGAGTTAATAAAGCCCCATAAAGGGTTTGTAAAAATAGCATAAATCGTCTTTTTTTACGCAAAGGCGGGATTTTAAGTTGTTTTGCAAGAGCGGGAACCAACGTAAAAGCAACGAGTAAAGAACTGACAATGGCAAAAGAAATGGTAAAAATTAACTCTTTAAATAATAAACCAATAAGCCCTGAAATAAATAAAAAGGGTAAAATAGCCGCTAAATTAGTGCTGGTAGAGGCAATAATCGGCATTCTTACTTCTTCTGCGGCTTTTTCAACACTTTGTCCTAATTGTTGATGACGAACAATATTCTCTAACATAACAATGGTATTATCAACCAATAATCCAATGCCTAAAGCCAAACCGCCAAAGGTCATTAAATTTAATGTCATATCTAAAGCCGCCATGGGAATAAAAGTAGCTAATAAAGCCAGCGGGATGGCACTGCCAATAATTAAAGCCCGCCGTATATCGGCTAAAAATAACCAAACCACAAACATGGCTAACAAGGCTCCGCTTAAAGTAGCTAATAAAGTATTATTTAAAGAATGTTGGATATATTGGGCTTGATTTGCCACTGTGGTAACTTGAATTTCAGCAGGGATTAACTTGGTTTCTTGTAATGTTTTTAAACGAGCTTCTAGGGCTTTAACAACTTCAATGGTATTGGCTTCGGGTTGTTTTTGAATAGATAATTTAATGCCTGTTTGTTGATTAAGACGAATTTTTAAACGTTCTTCATTATGTCCTTTTTTAATGCTTGCAATATCGGCTAATACCATTAATTTGCCATTCACTTTAAAAGGCAATTGAGCCAGTTCAGCTAAATTTTTAAAACGTCCTGCTGTTTGTAAATTAATTTCCGTATTTTGTAAAGTTAAACGTCCAGCGGCGGTTTGTTGGTTGTTTTGTTTAATTAAAGTCGCAATATCTTGAATGGTTAAACCTAATTGAGCGATTTTATCTGCATCGACTTCAATATTAATTTCTCGATTAACCCCGCCTCCCACTTCGGTGGCGGCAATTCCCTCGATATTAATTAACCATTTACTGAGTTGGTACTCTGTCCAATCTCGTAAATTTAATAAAGAGCGCGTTTTTGAACTAACAATATATTCCGCAACGGGAATTTGTGACGGATCGCGTTTATAAATAATAGGCGGGGCAATGCCTTGTGGTAAAAAACGTTTTGCTCGATCTAGGCGGGCGCTGGCATCGCGCAAAGCAATATCAATATCTTGTCCATATTTAAAAGAAAGTGCCACCCGTGAACGCCCTAATTTACTACTCGATTCAATATGAATCACCCCTTGAGTAATGGCTAATTGTTCTTCTAACTGGCGGGTAATTTCATCTTCCATAATGGCAGCGGGAACGCCTTTATTTTGAACCACCACACGAATATCGGGATAACTAATTTTAGGTAATAAATCAATATTAATTTGTAATAAAGAAAAAATTCCACAAACCACCACAGTCAGCGCCAGCATAATAACGCCAATCGGATGATAAATAGACCAAGTAACAAGAGAAGAAGATTTTTTTGACAAAAGGATTATAAAGGCGGGGAAATAAAGAGAGTTTGATGTAAATAATGCAAAGGAGCAAGTCAAAAAAGTGATTTATAGTCTATAATTAAAATTAATATGCACATAAATTTTACTTGGTGAAGATTATGACTCAAAATAATTCAGTTTATATTATTGATGGAATGCGAACGCCTTTTTTAAAAGTAACAGGCAAACCCAATGACTTTCGAGCCTCAGATTTAGCCGTAGCCAGCGCTCAAAGTCTGTTAAATAAAACCCATTGTAATGCCCTAAATATTGATGAAGTTATTTTTGGTTGTGTTGCATCAGGTGTTGATGAAGCCAATATTGCCCGCCTTATTGCTTTACGTTTAGGTTGCAGTGAAACAACCCCCGCTTGGACGGTGCAACGTAATTGCGCATCAGGATTGCAAGCGCTTGATTCTGCCGCTATGCAAATTAAAAATAACCACGCTAATTTAGTTTTAGCAGGAGGAACGGAAGCCATGAGTCATCATCCTGTTATTTTAAATCAATTAATGGTTGCTTGGCTCGCCAGCTTTCAACGCACTCGAAGCTTAGGCGGGCGGGTTAGAAAAGTCGCCCAACTCAGACCCCAACATTTAAAACCCATTATTGCTTTATTACGTGGTTTAACCGATGCAACAACAGGATTAAGCATGGGACAAACAGCAGAAAATCTGGCAACTAAATTTAATATTAATCGTGAAACAATGGATGCTTATGCGGTTTCTAGCCATCATCGTTTAGATAAAGCGATGGAAGTGGGTTATTTTAAAGATGAAATTCAACCGTTATTTAATGCCAAAGGGGAATTATGGGAAGCAGATGAAGGGTTAAGATCAGATTCATCTAATGAAAAACTGGCTAAATTAAAACCTGTTTTTGATCGTCCTGTAGGGAGAGTTACCGCAGGTAATAGCGCCCAAGTAACGGATGGCGCGGCAAGTTTATTATTGGCTTCTGCCAGTGCGGTTAAAAAATATGATTTACCTGTTTTAGGTGAAATTATGGACAGTCAATGGGCGGGATTGGCTCCTGAATATATGGGATTAGGTCCTGTTTATGCGATGGCACCCATTATGCAACGTCATACTTTAACAACTCAAGACATTGATGTTTGGGAAATTAATGAAGCCTTTGCAGCCCAAGTTTTAGCTTGTAAGGCAGCTTGGCAAGATACGGATTTTTGTCAAACTGAATTAAAACAAGAAAAAGCCTTTCAAGCGATTCCTACTGAAAAATTAAATATTGACGGCGGTGGTATTAGTTTAGGGCATCCTGTGGGCGCGAGTGGTGCGCGGATTGTCTTACATGCCCTTAATATTTTAAAACGGACCAAAGGTAAATTAGCAATGGTTAGCCTTTGTATTGGAGGCGGGCAGGGCGGGGCAATGCTGGTTAAATCGATTGATCAAAGCGAGGTGAAAGTATGAAACATTGGAGCCGATTTAACGACGAACATGGGATTACTTGGTTAACCTTTGATATGGCGGAAACAGAAACCAATATTTTAAATATTGAAGCCCTAGAAGAATTTGATCATGTTTTAATTGAAATAGCCCATACGCATCCGCAAGGTTTAGTGATTAACTCCGCCAAAAGTAACTTTGTTTTAGGCGCAGATGTTAAACACTTTGCTACTATTGAATCCACCGAGGCGGCAGAACAACATATTGGACGCGCTCATGATATTTTATTTCGACTAGAAAACTTGCCATTTCCAACGGTTGCGATGGTGAATGGACTTTGTTTAGGCGGGGGGCTTGAGTTGATCTTACCTTGTGATTATCGCGTCGCTTGTAATGATGAAAAAACAAAATTAGGTTTTCCCGAAGTTCATTTAGGCATTTTTCCAGGTTTTGGCGGCACCGTTCGAGCCACTCGTTTAATGGGGCATATTCCCGCCTTATCACAAATGTTATCTGGACGTTTAATGAATGCTCGAATTGCGGCAAAACTGGGCATTATTGATGTTGCTGTGCCACAGCGCCAATTAAAATGTGCGGCACGGCGTTTTATTTTTGAACAACCTAAAAAACATCGCCCCCCTTTAGCCAAACAATTAGCGGGGCTTGCACCTTTCCGTCCTTTAGTTGCCAAAATGTTAAAAAAAGCGGTGGTAAAACGGGTGGATCCTCAACATTATCCCGCGCCTTTTGCCTTAATTGAACATTGGCAAAAAACAGCGGGCAATAAAGCTTTAATGTATCAAAGTGAAAAACGCAATGTTGCACAATTGGTGGCGGGAAAAACCGCCCAAAATCTCATTCGCATTTTTATGCTCCAAAATCGTATGAAAGCTTTTGCCAAGGCGTCTGATTTTAAAGCAACTCGGGTTCATGTCATTGGGGCGGGTGTTATGGGCGGCGATATTGCGGCTTGGTGTGCTTTAAAAGGCATGCGGGTGACATTACAAGATCGAGAAGCTAAATATTTAACAAAAGCCATTAAAAGAGCGCATCAATTATTTAAAAAACGGGTTAAAAACCATTGGGCTAGACAAACCATCATTGATAATTTAATTCCTGATCATCAAGGTTATGGTATTAAACAAGCCGATGTGGTGATTGAGGCTATTTTTGAAAATAAAGAAGCCAAACAAGCGGTTTTCAAAATGGTTGAACAACAGATTTCAGCCAATGCTTTAATGGCAACCAATACGTCTAGTATTCCTTTAGATGAAATTAGCTGTGTTTTAAAACAGCCCGAACGCCTTGTTGGATTACATTTTTTTAATCCTGTTGCCAAAATGCAATTGGTTGAAGTGGTTAGTGCTGAAAAAACCAGTCAAACCGCTTTAGATCAAGTAGCAACCTTTGCCAAACAAATTGGAAAATTGCCTTTGCCTGTTAAAAGTAGTCCAGGGTTTTTAGTCAATCGTATTTTAATGCCTTATTTATTAGAAGCCGTTAATTTATATGAATCGGGCATTTCACCGACTTTAATTGATAAAATGGCGGTTAAATTTGGGATGCCGATGGGACCTTTGGAATTAGCCGATACCGTAGGTTTAGATATTTGTTTATCTGTGGCTCATGAATTATCTGCTACTTTACATTGTGATATTCCTAATTCATTGCAAAAATTAGTGGAGGCGGGAAGTTTAGGTAAAAAAACAGCCAATGGTTATTATATTTGGCAAAAAGGACAGGCTCAAAAACCAGTGATTAAACAATCCCAAGATAAGGCTTCTGAATTGATTGATCGAATGATTTTAAGAATGGTTAATGAAGCGATGGCTTGTTTGCGGGAAGGTGTGGTCGCGGATGGTGATTTATTAGATGCGGGGGCTATTTTTGGTACAGGTTTTGCGCCTTTTAGAGGCGGACCCATGCATTATTCACAAAATGTGGGAATTGAGCAGTTACGGGAAAAATTGCATCATTTGGAAACCGCTTATGGTGAACAATTCCATGAAGATGCGGGTTGGGATAAGCATTTATTGCCTTCTTAATCCATTTTTGTAAAAACTTCTGGGTAATTTTCTGCAATTCTTAATAAGGCTTTTGCGGGACCTTGCGGAGTACGCCGCCCTTGTTCCCAATCTTGAAGTGTACGTACACTAATACCCATTAAACTAGCAAATGATAATTGAGTAAGTGAAAGTTTTTTTCTAATGACTTTTGCAGGTGATGGATCTTTTATTTCTTGAATTTTTAATTGAGTTTGCCCACTTTTAAAATTTTTAATTTCCTTAATTCCATCAAGAATTTCTTGACCTATATCTCGTTTATTCATTATTAATTTCCTCTGCGATTTGCTTTAAAATATGACTTGGTATTGTGGCTTGTTCACTTTTTGAATAAAGAGTAAGCATCCATATTTCATGAGCTGATTTTTTCCAATAATAGATAACTCTTATGCCACCACTTTTCCCTTTATTTTTCACTGCCCACCTTGCTTTTCTAACACCTCCACTACCCCGTACAATATCACCAACTTCTGGATGTTCTATTAGGTAACATTGCAACATATGGTATTCATCATCTTGTAGGTATGACGAAAGCAATTTAGTGAATAATGAGGTTTCTATAAATATCATCAGTAATATGATACGGCAATGCCGTAAATTTATCAAATGATATTTTTTTGCTAATTTAACTTGCCACTTTCTGCCTTGTCTCTACGGGCGGTTCTCCCTTATAATCCGCGTTATTCCATTTATTTTAAAGAAATTTACCAATGATTGCCATTATTATGGTTAATTTTAATGCGGGAGATAAAATTCTTGAAGCCGTTAAATTAGCACTTGAATCAACTGTTTCTGTCCAAATTTATATTAGTGATAATGCCTCTTGTGATGGCAGTTATGAAAAATTAGTGGATTTATATCAACAAAATAATCAAGTTACTTTAATTCAACATTCTCAAAATCTAGGGTTTGCTAAAGCCAATAATTATTTTATTAAACAAGTTAAAGCGGATTATATTTTATTATTAAATCCTGATTGTTTTATAAAACCCAATACGATTGAACAAGTTTTAAGTGTTTTAAAACAAAATCCTCAAGCGGGTATGGTGGGTTGTCGTATTTTAAATCCTGATGGCAGTGAACAAAGAGGTTGTCGGCGGACTTTACCTTCTTTAAAAACAGCAACCAATCAAACAGGTTTAGGGCGGGTTTTAGCGGGTAAAACCACCGATTTAAGCCAACAAAATATTCCATTAAAACCGTTACAAGTTGAAGCAATTTCAGGCGCTTTTATGTTATTAAGAAAACAAGCGATTGAACAGGTGGGTTTAATGGATGAAGGTTATTTTTTACATTGTGAAGATTTAGATTGGTGTCGCCGTTTTTATAATCAAAACTGGCTTATTTTATTTGTTGGACAGACTGAAATTATTCATTATCAAGGGACTTGTAGCCAAAGCAATCCGATTAAAGTTAATTGGCATAAACATCAAGGAATGCGGCGTTATTATAAAAAATTTATTGCACAAGATCACTGTTACTTTGTTAATCAATTGGTTTATTTTGGGATTTATATGCGGTTTTTAAGTTCTTCTATTATGAGTAAATTTAATGTTAAATAAAAATGTGTTAGTTACAGGTGGAACAGGATTATTAGGACAAGCCTTAGCTAAGGAGTTACAACAACAAAAATTTAATGTTCATATTTTAAGCCGTCAAAAAATAAATAATCCGCACTATATCCAAGCAGATTTAACCCAAAATTATGATTTAGATCAAGCTTGTGCAGGACAACAATTTATTTTTCATTTAGCCAGTTTTAATCCACCCAAAAATGCCAAAGATCCCGAACAAGGACAAGCCCATTTTGATGTCACGGTAACAGGAACCCAAAATTTATTAAAGGCGGCGATTGCAAATAAAGTTAAGCGCATTATTTTTGTCAGCAGTCAACGCGCAATTGAGGCAGAAAGTGATTACGGCAAAGCAAAACAACAAGCTGAATTACTGTTAATGGAAGCCAAAGAACAAATTGAAATTAGTATTATTCGGCTTCCTGCGCTGTTTACAGATGATTTAAATCCCATCATTAAACAAATTTTAAATAATAAATTATTTTTGCCAAATATGGGCGAACAACGGAGTTTTATTTATATTAATGATGCCATTGCTGCTTTAATTTTGATTGCAAATGCAAAAAAAGCTAATGGTGAAATTTTTCAAGCCACTGATGGGCAAAGCTATAGCCTTTATGAAATCCAACAAATGACGGGGTCTAAAAGACCCATCCCCTTATTTTTATTAATTATAATGGCGAAGGTTGGCGATATTTTACAATGGCTATTAAAACGTCCCATGCCCATTAATCAACAGCGCTTAAATAAATTAAAACAATCGACATGGATGGACGATCAAAAGCTTTGTCAACAATTGGGTTATCAAGCAAAGATGACGCTTAAACAAAAACTCATTGAGTATATTAAGAACTCTTAAATATTTTTAAGGTCTTTTAAATATCATTTAACCCATAAAATTCTTACGATAGGAAAATTAAGATGAAAAAATTACTTACTTTACTTTGTTTTAGTTTAGTTACTCTGCCATTTTTAGCTAATGCCATTGAATTCAATGATGGTGAACAATATTATAGTATTAAACCCACGCCCACGTTAAATACGGGGGAAGAAGTTGAATTAGTTGAATTTTTTTGGTACGGATGCCCGCATTGTTACCATTTTAATAAGCCTTTAGAAGCTTGGTTAAAAACTAAAAAACCCGCCAATGTCACATTTCAACCTGTTCCTGTTATTTTCCCTGGAAATCCTGCAACCACCTTACATGCAGAAACTTTTTATGCTTTAGAGTTAATGGGTGAACGGAAAAGAATGCATTCCATTATTTTTGCTAAAATGCATAAAGAACGAAAAAACTTAAATAAATTAAAAGATATTAAAAAACTTTTAAAAGAAAATGGCATTGATACAGATAAATTTGAAAAAGTTATGAAATCTTTTGCCGTCCAATCAAAAGTCAGACGTTCAACTGTTTTAGCCCGTCGTTATGGTGTTAATGGTGTTCCTTCTTTAATTGTTGATGGGCGTTATCGTAGTGGGGGTGGCATGAAAACTTATGATGAAATGATGGAATTAGTCACTTTTTTAAATACCAAAGTATTGGCTGAACGTCCTAAAATAGATGATTGAATTGCTTTTTTTTTGTAAAATAGCGTTTTCTAATTTTATAAACAGTATCCCATGACTTCTGAAATCAGCGTAGAACGAGAACCTTCTTTAAGTAAATTAAATGTCATGGGGGTTTTTGATTGGGCAATTTTAGACAAAGACACGGGCACTTTTAATTGGAAATATGATCGTAAAGAGACCTGTTATATTTTAGAAGGGTCTTTTTCTGTTACCCCTCAAGCGGGTAAAACGCAACATTTTAAAAAAGGCGATTTAATTAGCTTTTCTGAAGGATTAGAATGCATTTGGATTGTCACAAAACCTGTCAAAAAACATTATCATCTTTGGTAACTCAAAATTTAGGTTATAATCGGTTTTATATTTTAAACCCTAATAAAACTTAAATTATGACTTCTACTCTTCGTAACGATTGGTCAAAAACGGAGTTACAAGCCCTTTTTGACTTACCTTTCAATGATTTATTATTTCAAGCTCAAACCATTCATCGACAATATTTTGTCAGTAATAAAGTTCAAATAAGCACTTTATTAAGCATTAAAACAGGCGCTTGTCCTGAAGATTGTGGTTATTGTTCACAAAGTGCCAAACATAATACCGAACTTGAAAAAGAAAAATTATTGCCTCTTAGTGAAGTGATTACAGCCGCTCAAATTGCTAAAGACAATGGCGCCAATCGGTTTTGTATGGGCGCTGCATGGCGTAATCCAACAGATAAAAACCTCGACCGAGTGATTGAAATGGTGGAAGCAGTTAATGACTTGGGTATGCAAACTTGCGTTACCCTTGGTATGTTAACTGAGAAACAAGCAGGACGCTTAAAGAATGCAGGATTAGATTATTATAATCATAATTTAGATACTTCCCCTGAATATTATCCCAATGTCATTACCACCCGCACTTATCAAGACCGCCTTGATACTTTAGAATATGTCCGTGATGCGGGAATTAATGTTTGTTCAGGCGGAATTTTAGGCATGGGTGAATCCACTCAAGATCGCATTTCAATGATCCAGTCCTTGGCTAATTTACCTGAACATCCGCAATCGGTGCCGATTAATATGTTAATCCAAGTCGAAGGAACGCCTTTATTTGGCATTGAAGGCATTGATCCCATTGATTTTGTACGCACAATTGCCGTAACTCGTATTGTAATGTCCGCTTCTTGGGTTCGATTATCTGCAGGACGAACAAATATGTCCGATGAAATGCAAGCTTTATGCTTTTTAGCGGGGGCAAATTCTGTTTTTTATGGTGATCGTTTATTAACTACAGATAATCCGCGTCAAAATAATGATATTCGATTATTTGAGCGATTAGGCATTACGATGGAAAAAGTTAAGAAAGTCTCTGCTGATGTGGCTTTTTAAGACGAATGCGTATTTATTCCTTTATTTTACTTTTATGGCTTGTTCCGCCTGTTTTTGCTGATAATTTATGGCAACTTTATCAACAGGCAAAACAAAATAATGCAGGTTATCAAGCGGCACTTTATCAACGAGATGCAGATCAAAGTACCATTAAAATTGTTCGTTCCAGAGCTTATCCTAATCTAAATTTAAGTGCAGGATTAGATAAGGTTTGGTTTAGTAGTGATCAGCAAAGTACGAGTTATAACGATAAATTAGTTAATCTTGGATTACGTCAACCATTATATAATCGAGCATTAAGCGCTTCCATTAATCAAGCCAAAAGTTTAAGTCAACAGGCGGGATTAAATTATAATAATGAAACTCAAAGCTTAATTTTTTCGGTTGCCAATGCTTATTTTAATATTTTAATTGCCCAAGATGAACTACATTTTTCCAAAGCCGAAAAAAAAGCCATCTTGGCACAACATGAACAAGCAACGGCATTATTTGAAGGTGGGATTGTCACTATTAGTGATGTTTATTCCGCTCAAGCCAAAGCAGATCAAGCCAGTGCCACAGAAATTAATGCTGAAACCGCATTAGAACAAACCAAAGTTGCTTTAGCTGAACTTTTAGGCGGGCAACCCAAAACCGCCATTGAATCATTATCTGCTCAAAGTCTCTTAAAAACAGCGAATGAAAAAACTTTAGATGCTTGGATTAAACAAGCATTTGATCATAGTTTACAAATTAAACTGGCTCAACAACAGATTACAAGCGCCCAACAACAAATTAAAATAAAAAGGGCAGGGCATTACCCCACACTTGATTTAGTGGCTAATTATCGAGTTATTCGTTCAGGACGGTTATTTTCTGTTGATAATGAAACCACCAGTTTAGGTATTGAGTTTGCTTTACCTCTTTATGCAGGTGGTGGAATTCAAGCAGAAACCTACCAAGCACAATTGCAATTCCAAGCCGCTCAATCCAATTATCAACAAGCTCAAAATACCGTAGAACGTCAAGTACGAGATGCTTATCGCGCCGTTCAAAGTAGTTTAAGCCAAATAAAAGCATTTAAAACGGCGATTGCATCGGCTGAAAAATCTTTAGAAGCCACTCAAAATGAACAACAAGCAGGCGTTAAAACCAGTTTAGATGTTTTAACCGAACAAAGTATTTTATTTGCTAATCGCCGTAATTATGCCAAAGCCCGTTATCAAAATATTACGAATTTTTTAAATTTAAAAAAAGTGGTGGGTGTTTTAAGTGAAATGGATATTCAGAATTTGAAGTAATTTTAAATCCTCAGTCTATAGTTATAGATGTTTTATATTATAATTTGAGGATTTAGTTTAATGAGTGGAAAAATACAGGATTTTATTAAGTATAAAGGTTGTTTGGCAGAACTTGAAGGGTTGTATAGTAAAAGTCAGGCAGAAACATCACAAACAAATATTAAAACTTTATTAAAAGGATATTGTGAGTTTACAACAAAAAATTGGGTGCATAGTTATCCTTTATTATTAAGTAATGGAGAGCCTTTATCTTTAAATCGAACACCTAGTCATATTTATTTATTACCTCCAATTGACTCCTTACCAAAAGATGAGCGTTTAATTTTATGTCAATTTACAAAAGAGGCTGGAAATAAACAGAGTTTTCGGATTATTCATTGGAATATCGCGAAATCAGAAAATGAAAATCAGCGATTAGCTGAAAAAGACAGTCCTTTTTGGGAAATAGAGGAAAAACAAGAAGTTTCTTTTGCTGATCGTATTAATGAAATAAAGTTTAGTTCGGAGGATGGAATATATACTCTACGTTTATATTTTGATAATTTTATTTTACGCATTACTTTTTTTATTGATAATAAACAATCAATGCAAAGTCTTTGGATTGAACAAGCAGATATAAAAGAAAGAACAACTTATTGGCATCGTTCATCTTTCAATGAAATGTCGTCTTTATTACGAGTTGAAGTTTGTGAGGATGAGCAACATTGGCAGGATGATGCCCTTTTTTTAGTAGATGATGAAAAACGGCTACCTTATCGTTTAGGTTATATTAATGGCGCAGATGCTCCCCAAAATTCAGATTATATTTATATTGCCAATAATGAAGCTTTAATTTGTGCTTTTAATAAGGAAAATTTAATAGAATCTAATCGTTTTTCAAGTATTTGCCATGATGTTTTGAGTGTTCCACATACTAATGATGAAAAAATTGATACCATTCTTGCCCCTTGTGATGATGGGACTGTTTGGTTAGTAGAAAATAGAAAAAATAAATTAGAAACATTACATTATCAATTAACCCCTGAAAAAATAACCCGTGTTTTAGGTTTTGGTGAAAATCAGATTATTACGCTTAATCGTTTAAATCAATTGGTACCCATGAGAGTTAATAAAGTAGGTATTGATAGTCAAAAAATTTATCAAATTCGAGATTTTTTATGGCAAGAAGTTTATGCTTTGGAAAAATATAATGAAACTTGGAATGATATTACCTATCGGGACCAGCTTGCTAAATTAGCTTTATCACAATATAGTAAATATTTTTTACATTCTGATTTGCACGCTAATATTTTAAGTGTGGAAGAATTGTATTGGATTGAATTATTGTTTTTACATATTAATCAATATAATACTATTGAAAAAAAAGAAAATAATTTTTATATTCATGAGCATCTATTGGAACGTATTTGGCGAGCTTTTCGTTCTCATCTTTATATGTTACCTGATAAATCATCTATGGAAACAATACAACTCAGTAATACTTATTGGGATCCTCTCTGGACTTTATTTCAATGTGATAAAAATGCACCTGATGCACTTTGGTTAAATCTTTTTAGACATCATGATTGGCTTGGACTTTTTATTGATAAATTATCTGAAAAAGAAGTCTTGACTAAAATTAATGAAAAAGCGGAAGAATTTTTTTTATTAATTGCTGAAAAAAGAAAACAACTTAATGCGATATATGCAGAATATCGTCCGATGGAAGTTGCAAGTAGTAAGCGTTTAATTAGTCCTGCAAGACATATTCGAGAGTTTGATAATAAAAATAATTTAATTTGTTATACTAATTATAAAGAAGGACTTTATATTACAAAAACGCCAACTATTGATAAAACTTTATGGCAAGATATTATAATTTTAAAACATAGAAAGTATTGGCAAGGGTTACCTCGAACCATTGTGACAGGGGAGCGTTTGCAATCTTTATTTCCAAATCTTGAAAATCCAATTTTTATTGCAACTAATCGAGGTGAATTACGCTTATTTGAAACAAAACAAATAGAAAATAAAATAAATATTAACTTAGTTTCCAAATTAGATTGTCCTATTGAAGCAAGAGTTTGTCATCCTGTTAAACAGGGAAATAATCATATTGGTTTAATGTTAGGAGGAAAAAACATAAAAAGACAAGCTGTCATTCTTTGGATTTATTTTTCAATAAATAGTAAAACAAATAAAATTAAAATTAATATCAAACAGCTTTGGAAAGATAAAAGAAAAGGTGGAATTTTAAGAATGTTAAATGTGGTTGGAGCACCACATCAACCAAAAATATTATTAGCAACAGATAGTGATTTAGGATTATTACACTTATGGTCATTAAGTTTTAAAAATAAATCTAATCGTTTGGAACCTGTTATTAATGATAATTATCATCGTTGTTTTTTAAATGAACAAACAGGATTAAGTGCACTTGCTATTAATAATTATAACGATCCTCGTTATTTAGTAACAGGTGGAAAAAATGGTATTGCCATGGCTTATAAATATACCCCACCTATTATTAGACCTTTTTTTGATAATAATAAGTTACCTGAATTAACTCCTGATTGGGTGATGCGTTGTGGTAAAAATTTAAGTCGAGCTATTTATATTCAAAGTGGATTAAATAAGGAGAAAAAACATTTTTGGTTATTATGTAGTGACAATGCAGACTTACAAATTCTTAATGCTGATACAGGACGTTTAGAGACTGTTATTGAGCATATTGGTGGAGTTACCGCTGCCCGTCATTATAATAATGATCATAATGCTGTTATTGGAACAACCAGAGGGCGCTTAATGCAATTATCTTTAAGCCAAAAATCCAATTTAAAATCTAATAAACCAATTAATTTATCAGCAGAATTAGTTTTGAAAACAGCTAATCCAGAAACATTAGCATTAATGGCAATATCACTTAAAACAATTAATGAAAATAAAGAACCCAAATGGTTTAGTAAATTATCACCCACGGTTATTGCGCTTTGTCTTAAAGAATTTAGATTAAAAAATAATAATAAAGCGATTAATCACCTAATTCAAATTGCTTGGGACAATATTCCTAGCAAAGAATATAAAACAACCCCAACAAGTCGTTTACTTTGGATTATGATGCATTTTGCTGAAAGTTGGCAATTAGATAATCCAACGTCTGTTTTTAATAAAGATGAAGAGGATATTTATCAACAATTATTAAAATGCCTTTGGACGGTTGATTTTGAGAAAACGGAGGATTGTCCTTTATTAAATGATCGTGCTCGTTTACGAATTATTAAATTAGGACAAGCTTTTCGTTTAATTAATACTAATAATATAAAACATATTCATCAAGAATTATCAGCACAAGAAGTTAATCAATGGTTGGTTAACTTATCTAAAATGTGGCAATTTTCTAATTTAGAAAAACAACCTGAAATTGATTATTTAGTAACCCAGTTAAGAATTTTATTATCTGAAAAGGTGCCGATTTTATCTTTAAAATGGCAAACTTATTTAAATAATCTTGTAAAAAATAATTATAATAAAAAAGATATTCCTAGCATTTTAAGAAAATTATGGCCAAAACCCAAAATAAAACCTTTTAATGATAATGATTTAAAGTTATTAAAAACTCTTTTTAAGAGTAAATCATGGGTAAACTGGCTAACCGAATTACAAGCTATTTTATCACAATTGGAAAAAGAAACAAAAGTACAACCCCATATTGCTTGGCAAGAAAAAGCACGTCTATATCAATTAGAAGATCACTTTATTGATAGTGGTACCAAAAAATTTATTGATTATAAAATTAACTCTCTTCCTCTTATTGCTCTTTTTTGGAAAAATCTAACAGATTATTGGATAAAATTTATTAAACAACAACTCCAAGATTTAGATAAAAAATCAATTAATAATGAATATTTATATATTAATACTAATATCAAATGGCAAGATACAAATACGACTATTTTAGAATTAGATATACATAATAATGGCACGGTAAATATTACAATTGCATCATTTAAATATAATTCTGATACTGGAGAAAATAATGAATCTAACAATATGATAGGAACTATTATTGGCACAGTTGAAGCTGGAGTACAACGGGAACTTGTTTTAAAAACAAATACAAATAATCAAGTGAATGGTATTTTAAACATTGTTTTTACCAATGAATATTCTAAAAAAGAAAAAGAAATAAAAATTAATATAAATAATACAAGAGGTATCAGTTTATTAAAAGAAACAGAAGGTTATTTTGATACCGATGCTTATTTAATTAAAATATTAACAACTCCAAATAAATATATTTATTGGTTAGATGGAGATTTTTGGACAGATGATGAAAGGCGAACTTTTTTTAATGAAGCTAAGCAAATTAAATATTCAACTGTAATTCTAGATAAAATCCCTCGTTTAGGTCAATCTGTTTTTAAGTCAAAAGCAAGTATTTTTTGTCCTGATTTACCTTTATCACATCAAGATCCTAGTGAATTTGTTCGGCGTTTTCATGTTTTATTACATCATATTGATTTTAATTCATTTAGTATTTTAGCTTTGAGTTTTTGGCATTGGGCAAAACCATTACCCTCTCATGTTGATAAAGCACTCAGTAAAAAACAACAATTATTGACAACAATAGAATGCGAAGAATTACTTAATAGATTATTTAACTATAATCAAAAAATCTTAAATTTACTTAAAGAGGGCATTAAATTATTAAGCGATAATATTTTAGGAACTTGGTGTTCAAGCGAACCGATTAATAATTCTCCAAAGATGTATCTTGATAATGTGAGTGCTTTAGATTTAAATATTTGGCAAACATTAATTGAAAATAAAATATGGGATTGGCCCAGAAATCTTGATTTTAATGAACGAATCTTAATTCAAGAATTACTCCAATATTATCAATCAAAACAGGATATTTCCGATAAATTAAGCCAAGCACTTATGAGACCTTTGGGTTCTGTTATAAAGCATCATTCTGGTTTATGGAAGATAATGCAAACTGTTTTTGTACTTGAAACAGAATATAAATCTTGTTGGTTGATTCCTAAAGGAATTACACCAAATCAAAAAAGTTTTATTAAAGCAAATGATAATTCACTTTTTTTACAATTAGACAATGAAAGACGAGCTTCTGTTTCAGAACACACACTAAACCTTAATTTTTTACAATGTTTAAGATTATTATTTTTAGATAAAAATAAACAATATTCCAATCAAATTAAAGGTGAAAATATTACTCATGAATTACTTAGTGAATGGGCTGCTTTAACAACTAATATAGAAGCTCATAAAATTTTTCAAACATCTAATGGTATGGCAACAGGAACAGAAATTCGTCATTTTGTTGGGCGTAATGAAACAATTTCTGAAATTAATACCTTATTAAATAATGCGGATAATAATAAAACAGGCTTTAAAGGGGCTGTTATTCTAGGTTGTCGAAGAATAGGTAAAACTTCTTTACGTCAATATCTTGTAAAAAGTTTAAAAGAAAAACGCTTAATTTTAGATTTAAATTGTCCTATTTGGGTAGGACAATTTAATAATGCTAATATTATTGAACAAAATTTCTTTCGAGCTTGCCAACAAGCGATTAATACAAAATATGATCATCATAATTTATTTACTTTTTCTTGGCAATATTCTGATAATATTCAACAAAAAACAGAAACTAGAGAACAATTTAAGCAATATTTAATCAATCATAAAAAAAATAGAAAAAAAGCTATTTTACTAATTTTTGATGAAACAGATATGTTACTACAAGGTCGTCCTCATCTTGAAAATTTCTTTTTATGGTTAAGAGGATTAATGAGTGAAGGTTATTTAGCATGGATTGCAACAGGTTTTCCAAGGGGACATAGTATTCCTGATTGTTTACATGCTCAATTAATGAATTCAGCCTCGCCTTTTTATAATACAATGCAATTGATTACGTTAAAACCTTGGGATAAAAGTATTAGTTGGCATTTTTTACGGAGTCGTTTAGCATTACTAGGGATTCGTTTACCAACAGAATATTGTAATAAAGTCTGGGCTGTCTCTCAAGGATTACCTTGGGTTATTCATCGTATGGGAGAACTGTTTGCTGCTTATCAAAATTCAGGATGTCGAACTTTAATCACTTTAAGTCAAGCTACTTTTGTTTTAGATGAAACTAAAAAGGAAGTGCTTGCTTCTTTTGATAGTACTATTGAAAATGCAGCAAAAGACATTGAGGGTAAATATAATCAAAAGAATGAAGATTCTTTTGCTGATAATCGATTAGTTTTAGCTTTAAAAAACCTTGCTTTAAAAAGAGCAACAGAACCAGAAAGTCCTTTTTCTTTAAGTGAAATTCATAATACATTAAATAATCAAGGTGATAGAGAAATACTTAAAGAAATTTTAGATACAATGACTCATCTTTCTATTATTTCTAGTTTAACAACAAAAAAAGAATATCAGTTTTCTAGTGGGATTTATCCCCGTTTTTTCTCAGATACAGGTAAAAAATAATGGAATTGCAATATAAATATTGGCAACTTGAACGCTTTAAAATAATTACTTTTGATGATATTAATTATCCAACAAGAAATCATACTCTTATTTTCTTTACCAATGCAAAACATATTAGTCGTGGAATTCAAAAATTTAAGCGTATAGCAGAAGAAATCAAAACACAACTTGAAATAAAAGGTGATAGCGAAATCAATATTCAATCATTATTAAATTTTGATTTAGATAATTTTGATAAAATTTTAATATTAATTAATGAAGATCAGCAACACTCAAGACAACTAGCTGATACTTTTATGAGAGTTAGAGAGATTCTAGCTAAAAATAATGAAAACGAATATTCATTTCTTACTAATGCCTCTTTTTATCAGAAAGTACAAGATGATACAATCCATAGTCGTTTACCTGCACATCATTATTTAATTACTCCCTCTGTTTTAATATCCTCAGAAAATTATGATTTAGCTCAATTATGGGTTGGAGAAGGTTGGTTAGCCCCGACAATTTATGACAAACAAATAAATATAAAAGAGCTGGAATTTAATGGTTTTTGGATTCAATTTATCGATGATCAATTGTACCAACTAGCAGAACGTTGCTCTAGTAATTCACTGGATATAGACTCCAGAAAACAAAAATACCTCCATATATTAGAAGCTTGTTTACCTTTCCAAAAGCGAGAAAATGATTTCTTTATTCCATCACATACCCAACCTTGGTCAGGTCCATTTAGAATTTCAAAAATAGGACCTACGGATCCTAATTTATTATTAAAAGGGGCTAAAAATTCTAGTTATCATAGTGTTATTAGAGATTTAATATTAGAAGGTTGGTTGTCTATGTGGCAAGATAAACAACAACAATATATTGCACATACTTCTTCTTTTGCTTTACTTTATTGGACTGCAAAGTATTTAAGAAAAAAATATACTGAAACTCCCAATGAATTTTTAACACATTATCAAATTCTTCCTGAAGCTGGTTGGTTTGGAGGGAAATGGGATAAAAAAATAATTGAACAATTAGGGGATAAAAAATGAGTCAGTTTATTAATGATTTAGAACGTACAAAAATAATAAAAGATATTCGTGAATTTCTAAAAAATCCCGCTCATTCAGGAGGTATTTTTGTTGTTTCGGGTTTAAGGGGAACAGGTAAAACACGGGTAGTTGATGAAGCACTAACAAATAATTGTAATGATTTAAATATAAATATTATAAAATTTTTAGTTTCATTATTAAAAACAATATTTGAGTTTTTTATTATTACTGTTCTTTATTTATTACATTTTTTATATTTGTTTTTTACAAATATTAAAGATTGGAAGTTTAGAACAGTAGATCATTTAAAAACGGGTAATATTAGAATTATTCACTACATCAAAAAAATATCTTCGTTTATATCTACTTTATTTTGTTACATATTTGGTGTTTTTCGTATTTTAGATAGTCGAAATATAAAACGTCGAACTTTATCTATTCTTCGTTTTCCAAGAAAAATAGAAAGACATATAATAAAAATTGATATTCGGTTTCCATTAACTCGTAATGTTGATAATATAACGCAATATATTAAAGGTTCATTATTAGATAGTATTATTTTTGAATTAACCAGCCAAGTTGATCCACGGTCTAGTCGGCGTTTATATGCTAAAACATTACGCCAACGCTTAGGGTTTTGGCGTTATTGGTTTTCTTTTAATGGGTTGGTTACTCCCGATATTTTCATTTTTTTTAAATTATTTATTATTTTTTGTATTTTCGGATTATCAACAATATGGTATATTTTAATTATTTATTTTTTTAATTTCCAATCAATACCTTCTTTTTCTATATTTTTTGATATTTTTTATAATTTTTTATATTTAACCCTAATTATTAATTTATGTATTTTACTTGTAAGCTGGTGGATTCTTCGTTTTTTAGATTGGCAAGGCTTTAATCGTTTTAATATTCGTTTATATGGCATTACTCATGCTGAAAAAGCAGAAGAATATATAGACTCTTTATCCTCAGATATGAAAAACAATAATTTTAAAAGGAATTTTATAAAATTAATCGGAATAATTAGTTTTATTGTCCCTATTATAGGAATTTATTTAAGATATCACCCACCCACTTCAACTACACAAATACTTAGCTCAAATACAAATGGATTAATGGGCTTTTTTTATTATATTATTAATAATATAAGCGTTTATTTTAATAATGTATTTATTGATTTTAATAATATAAATATTATTATTTGTTTTATCATCGGAATTTTTTCTATTCTATATTTACAACGTTTTTCACTAAAAGGATTAGAAACTATTTTTAATGGAGATAGTTCAGAATGGAAAATTACTTTATTACGACGCTATTTATTCTTACTACATCAATTAGGTATAGAACCTGTTTTAGTTTTAGATGAATTAGATAAATTAGAAAAAGATTTTCCAATAAGAATTAAACAAGAATGTGATTTAGGATTACTTCAATTACTTAAAAATCAAAACAATACTGATGAACTTACTAATTATAAATATGATAAAGTTAAATTACATGGTTTAGATTTATTATTCAATGAATTAATCCCTTTAAAGCAAAATATAGGAACTCATTTTCTTTGGATATTAATAGGTGGAACAGGCTTAATGGCGAGAACTATAAAATCGAATCATGAATTTCCACCTAATCGAGAATCAACCATTATACAAAAACATACATCTTTAGGTGTGATTCATCGAGAACAAACTAGAAAATATTTAGAAAAAAATTATCGTATTATTTTTGAAAAAAAATCTAATAAAGAAATTCAAACAATAGCTGATTTCTTTTGGATTACTTCAAGGGGACTTTATTCTCAACTTTATGCACAAGAAAAAAATATAGAGCATATTATTAATAACTTAAATAAAAATGTAAAAGGTATTGCTGATATTTGTGAAATATGCATTAGACCAGAGTCTATTGAAGGAGTGTTATCAAACTTAAATACAAATGATATTATTTTAACACCAGAAGCACAATGCCTATTTAATAATTGGTTATTAATGGGAATTTTAGACCGAGCACGTTCTGAATTGTTAGGTTATAAAGAATGGGAAATTAATAAAAATGATTTTTCTAATAATGAAAACAATATTATTTCATTAATCAATAATCCAGAACAAATTATGACGAAAGGACGTAATTTATTTACTCTGTACATGAATAATTCTTAAAAAATAATCCAAACCATTTTTTAATTTTTTAAAGTAAGTATTGTTAATAAACTAACAACCTTTTTATTTCATAATAAAAAGGTTTGTTATTTACATTAAATTAATTTAAGGAGTTAATAATGGTTTATCAACAACAAAAGTATGATTTTAAAAATAAATTATTAGAAATAAAAACCAACCCTCAAGATAGTAACTTTATTCTATCTTTGCATCCACAAACTCAAGATAATCAAACAATAAATAATGAAATTTGGTCATTACGGCATGAAACTTATCGGAAGATGTATCCCAATGTGATTGTTAATAAACATGATAAATACGATAAAGAATCTTGTATTATTTTTACTCGTAATAATGAAGGTAAAATCTCAAGTACCGCTCGTATTGCCTATAATGGTCAAAAAGGCATTCCTGAACAACAATTGATTCCAAATATTATTAAACAATATGAAGAAGAAGGCATTATTTTTGCTGAATTAGGACGTTTTGTTATTAATGATGATGCTCGGGGGGTTCTTAAAAATTATTTTCGGGCTTTTTATCATTGTGGCTTAGAATCTGAAATTGATTTATATCTGATGTTTGTTCGGCAAAAATGGATTTCTTTTTATCAACAATTTATGGATGCCACCATTATCTCTGATTTAGAAGGCGTTACTTTTGGAAGTCAATCAAATTATGCCTGTATGACTTGGAATCTGGCAAAAACCAAACCTGATTTTTTTAAATGGTGCGAAACCACCCCTTATCAAAATCATTTTAGTCATTTGGGAGGAACCATACAATGAAACCAAATTATAAAGTTAAAAATTGGGATACTTATGCCCGATCTCATGCTTCAGTAATAACTTCTTTTCAATGGGATTTATACCAAGAAGCGGTACAGTATATGGTGGGAGACGTGGTTGACTATGGCTGTGGTACCGCCAAGCTGGCGCCTATCTTAGATGATAATCAACAAATTGATTCTTATACAGGCGTTGATTTTTCTCCTGAAATGGTCAAAATGGCTCGCTGGATTGTGGCACAATTAACCAATAAAGCATTTACCATTAAACAACAGAAAATTGAGCAAACAACGGGGTTGTATTCATCTGCGGTGTCAATTCATAGTTACTATAGTTGGATTAATACCCAAGTAGTCTTGTCTAATATTTATCAATGTTTAAAAAAAGAAGGCGTTTTTGTTTTAGTCACTCCCAATCCAAAATTGGATATGGCAAAACTAATAGAACAATCAAATAAAGAATTATTAGCGCATCCTGATGCGGAAAGCTTTCGGCAATTAAATTTTTTATTTGAAAAAACCGCTTATGCCCGTTTTATTAGTATGGATGCACTGATTTTAGACTGTCAAACGGCGGGTTTTAAGATTATTGAATGCCACCAACGCCATTATTTAGGGGGTGTTAACTTTCTTGTTCTAAGAAAATAGCCATGCCTTATTT
>Ga0256847_1000271_pt1 | contig 35446 bp, 36 predicted proteins | sample TeddybearmetaG_FD_189099 | JGI IMG/M metagenome (GOLD analysis project Ga0256847, IMG submission 189099) | Hydrothermal vent microbial communities from East Pacific Rise, Pacific Ocean - Teddybear | ecosystem: Environmental > Aquatic > Marine > Hydrothermal vents | place: Pacific Ocean: East...
AACAAATCCCCACCCACCGAGCCGCACCTGCGCGCCCGGCCACACGCGCTGGCTCTCGCTCAAAATGACCTGCATTTCGCCAAAATCACAGACATCTCCAGTTTCGGCATGAGTTTTGCTGAGTTCTGTAAGACAAATGTAAAAGGCGACGCAATGTTGAAACTATTTAGAAAACGCAGCACCGCAGTGGTCGATCTGGCGCCCATCTCACCGACGCGCCCTATAGAGCGCCGCAGCAGAAAGCGGCAAGATACGTACGCAGACATAGCCGCTGTGTCAGCGATGGGCACAAACAGGAAGCGCGGGATCGTGCTTGATCTGTCCGATAGTGGTGCCCGTATCCGGTTTGAACGTGGTGACAACTTGATCGATGGCATGCTGATCAAGATTGCCCGCTACGGGATTGTTAAATCGGCGAATGTGAGATGGCGCACCCGGACCGATGTCGGGGTTGAGTTCATTCCAGATCAGTCCTGAACAGCGCTGTTTAGCTAAAATCAAAATTTTCCGCGAGTAATGTCGATTTCGACATGTCTCGCGCGTCTGGTCTGTGCAAGCGTATAGTCTGCTTGCTCAATCTCAAGGAGACCAGAATGCAATATATGTGTTTGATCTATTCGAATGAAGCGTCAGAGCCGCAACATGGAAGCCCTGAATTTGGCGCTTATATGCAGGCCTTTCAGGAATTCTCCGCCAAAGTGCAACAAGACGGCGTGTTCGTTGCCGGCGAGGCGTTGCAACCGGTTGTCGCGGCCAGCACAGTCAGCAGGGAAACCGGCAAGCCTGTGATAACTGATGGCCCGTTTGCCGAGACCAAGGAACAATTGGGCGGCTATTATCTGCTCGACTGCGCCAATCTTGATGACGCGCTGAAATATGCCGCGATGATCCCAACCGCCGCGCATGGCCGGGTCGAAGTGCGCCCGATCATGACCTTCGACTAGCCTGATCAGCGATGCTGCCCCCATACACTCTCGGCCAAACGATTGACCGGATCGTCCGCGAGGAATGGGGGCGCATTCTCGCTAGCATCACCAAGACATTGGGCGATATTCAGCTCGCCGAAGACAGTCTGCAAGACGCGGTTGAGGCAGCGCTGAAAGATTGGCACACAAATGGTCTGCCGCGGTCACCCGCCGCGTGGCTAATCACTGCGGCGCGGCGCAAGGCCATCGACCGACTGCGCCGCACCGCCCGGTTTGCCAGTAAACAACCCGAGCTGGCCTATCTCATCGCGCTGGACAATCAGACGGCAGATGACTTGCCCGACCCGGATGAAATCGCCGACAAGCGGCTGGAAATGATCTTCACCTGCTGCCACCCTTCACTGGCACAAAAGACCCAAGTCGCTTTGACTTTGCGTACGATTGGCGGGCTGACCACAGACGAGATCGCGCAGGCTTTCCTCGACGCACCAAGCGCCATGGCGCAGCTTCTGGTGCGGGCTAAGAACAAGATCAAGCTGGCAAATATTCCCTATATTGTGCCCGGCAAAGACGCGATACCTGAACGCTTGCGTGGCGTGCTCGCTACGATCTACCTGATCTTCAACGAAGGCTATGCCGCCTCTTCTGGAGCCGATCTGACCCGTGTCGACCTCAGCGACGAAGCGATCCGCCTCGCCCGGATCATGGTGCATCTGATGCCAGACGAGACCGAAGCAGCAGGGCTGCTAGCCCTCATGCTACTGCACGATTCAAGGCGTTTGGCGCGGGTTGACCAAGCTGGCGCGATGATTGCCCTTGAACATCAAAGCCGCAGCTTGTGGGATAAGTCCAAGATCGCCGAAGGCACGCGGCTTCTGAAAACTGCCCTGCGCCGCCAACAAGTCGGGCCGTATCAGGTGCAGGCCTCGATCAGCGCTCTGCACGTCGAAGCGCCAGACTGGAACGCTACCGATTGGCCGCAAATCGCAGCGCTGTACAATCTGCTCTTCGAGATGCAGCCCTCGCCCGTCGTGGCCATCAACCACGCGATGGCAATCTCCTATGCTGGGACAGTTGCCGACGCGCTCATCATGCTCGACGAGATTGCGCGCGAGCACGATATCTCAACCTACAAAGCCTACCACGTCGCCCGCGCCGACCTGCTGCACCGCTCCGGCGACCTTGGCGCCGCCCGCCATTCACTCACGCAAGCCATTTCCCTGACTGAGAACACCGTTGAGCGCGCATTCCTGAAAGAGAAATTGCGCGCCTATCACGTTTGAAGCCTATCTATTTGCGCCCGGCACCCATTTGATATCGTCTTCGCCATTGCTGTTGGCGGCGCGTCCGGCGACGAACAACCAGTCGGACAAGCGATTGGCATAGGCGAGCGCTTCGGCGCTGACTATTTCCCCCTCAGTACCAGAAAGCTCTGCGATCATCCGCTCGGCCCGCCGGGTCAGGGTTCGGGCGACATGCAGATGCGCCGCCAGAGCGCTGCCGCCGGGCAGGACGAAACTGTCCAATGGCGCGATATCGGCGTTCATCGCGTCAATTTCCGTCTCCAGTCGCTCAACTTGCGAAGCGATGATCCGCAGCGGCGTCCATTCCAGTTTTTTACCGGTGTCCGGCGTGGCGAGATCCGCGCCGAGATCGAACAGGTCATTCTGAATCCGCCGGATCGCCGCCAGCATATCGCTGCCCGCATGCAGCGCCGCAACGCCAAGCGCCGCGTTGGCTTCGTCAACGGTGCCATAGGCGGCGACGCGCGGGTGCCATTTATCCACTGGCTGGCCAGTTGAGAGCCGGGTTTTCCCGCGATCTCCGGTCTTGGTGTAAATCTTGTCGAGTTTGACCATCGCCTGATCTTTCTAAAACAGTTTGATCGAGCCAAGCACAATTCCGAGCAGGATCAAAATGCCGATCACCACCGCTTGCGCCATCACCCGCAGTCGCATCAGCTTGTTGGACCGGCTCGCCTGTCCGTCATCCGAGCGGGTCATATTGACCAGACCAAAGATCAGCACGCCGAACAATACGGCCAGTGAGATATAGAATGCAATTTGCAGGTACATGGCCATAGGCGTGGGTCTTTCATATCGAACGCTCTGACAGATAGAAGGTTCATCACCCTAAGCCCATGAGACAGGGAGCCGCGCCCGGAGAATTAGAACTCGAGGGCTAAATCTGCCCGGTCGGCTGTCATGATGGTGACGGTTTGGGAGCTGTCTTCGCGTACGAAGACATCCAGATGCTCGAGCTTATCGTACCGCGAGAACACCGTCACTTCAGCGCTCCGCAGGCGGCTGATCTTCTTGCAAGCAAAGTCCTGCTCAACCATCAAGCTGCCATGCTCATCCTTGAGCCGCAGGCCGGACGAAATCGAGATGATATCGCACTTGGCCTTGGCCGGCAGACGCACCAGCGCGTCATCATACAGGAACTGGTCTTGCAAAGCGTCGATCAAGGCCCAGTCATCCTCAGTCATGGGTTCATGCTCGAACCCGATCAGGTTGGTCAGCGGGCTATCGAAGGTGACGGACAGACGGTCGCCCTCGATCATCACGGCAAGCTCGGCTTTGCCGTGGACATGGGCGACACCGCTGGCGCGGTCTTCGCTGGGCGCGCCATAATGGTCGACCGCATCCGGGATAGGCGCTGCAATCGGTGCGGCAGGCGGCGTGGCCGCAGAGGCCTCGTCTGTCGAAATTGGCGGCGCCTCTTCAGCCGCCGGTTGGCACGCCGATAGCGCCAGAGAAGCCGCAGCTAAGGAGGTGAAAAACGCAAAAGAAGTCTTTGTCATATGAACTCCATCTTTCGTTTGACAGGGCTGTATGTGAAGAATAACTCGCCCTATCAGTTTTGAGACACTATAACATTCACGGCGCAGTATATCGCGCATTTCGGCCGCATGGAACGCCTTACTATATGTTAGAATCTCTTCAGGCACCCCTGTTTTTTGGTCTCATCGCCGCATTCGTAACAACGCTGGGCTTACTGGCGGTTGCGCTGCGTAGCGATTGGAGCCAACTTTATGCCGGATTGTTTGGTCTGGCGGCGGCTGGAATGCTGATTACGATGGCTTTCCTGCACATCATGCCGGAAGCGTTTGCGCTATCCCCGCAGGCGCCGATCTGGCTCACGATTGGATTTTTTGGCGGTTTGGCGCTGAGTTTCACGGTGCAAACAATCTTCCCGGAGCGCGAAGCCTCGGCCCTGCCGAGCGAGGCGATCACGCCGATCCTGGCGATTGCCATGCACTCGTTCATTGATGGCATTGTCTATTCGGTCACGTTCGCCGCGAGCTTCTCCGCGGGCGTGTTTGCGGCGCTGGGTTTGATTATGCACGAGTTTCCGGAAGGCGTGATTGCGTTTGCGATCCTGCGCCGGCACGGCGTTTCAAACCACCGGTCATTCCTGTGGGCGTTCTTGGCTGCCGCAGCCACCACACCGCTTGGCGTGATTGTGTCGGGCCCCTTCATGTACGGGCTTGGCGGTGAAGCCATCGGCGCTTTGTTCGCCCTGTCGGCGGGATTGTTGCTCTATGTCGCCACTGGGCCGCTGATGAAGCCCTTGAAAGATACCCCGCCCGGACGCGGGTTGGCGGCGCTGGCAGCAGGTGTGGCGATTGCGGTCGGTTTGGCGACCGTGCCACTACCGGGCCATGAGCACGAGCACTTGGATGGGGTCAGTGAACCTGTCGCAGACGTTCAGCTTTACGAACCCGAGGCGTCATAGCATGCGCAAGCTCTGGATCCTTCTGATTGCAGCTCTTGTCGCTTTGGCGGTCTCTGGCGTGCTCAGCGGACCTGCCGCAGCGCATCCTGAGGATGAGTTCTGCACAGCTGATGGCGGCATGGACCCGGCTTTGTGCCGCGCGCTACAAGAGATGGACCGGGCTGATAGCACGGAAGACGAGGGAGACGCCGCCGCCGAGGCGCAAGTCTATACCGAAACCGAAGCCATCGACTTTGAGCGCTCGGCCCTTGAGACCTTTGCCCTCTATGTGAAAATTGGCGCAAAGCATATTTTGCCCGGCGGTCTGGACCACATTCTGTTCGTGCTCGCCCTGTTCTTTTCGACCCGGCGATTGAAGCCGCTGCTGATCCAGATATCGGCCTTCACGCTCGCCCATACGCTGACGCTTGGGCTGGTTGCTGCCGGTGTTTTTGCGCCGCCTGCTGCCTTGGTTGAGCCTTTGATTGCCGCAACTATTGCCTTTGTCGCGATAGAGAACCTGATCTTTAAGGATATGACCCGGTGGCGGCCATTGGTGGTTTTTGGGTTCGGATTGATCCACGGCATGGGTTTTGCCGGGTTCTTTGGATCGCTCGGCCTGCCGGATGGGCAATTCTGGAGCGCGCTGATCGGGTTCAATGTTGGGGTTGAGCTTGGGCAATTGGCGATCATTTTGGCCGCCGCACTGATCGTGCTGGCCCTGCGCCAATGGATTACCGAGCGACAATATCGCCATTTCGTCGTCTGGCCCGTTTGCAGCCTGATCGGCCTGACAGGTGCAATCTGGACGGTTCAGCGCCTGATGACTGGTTAAGCGGCACCGCTCTTGCAGCTTGAGCTGCTATGATGATTAAGACTTCTTTTACCAAGCTTTACTGGCGCATTGGCTGTGCCGTTCTGGCATCATTGGTGACGACATTCGTTGCCCTGTTTCCTCCAATTGTAGAGGCGCAGACAGCTGAATGCAATTTGCGCGATGTTGCGGTCTGGCAAACTCAACTGGTAGATTCCAGCAAGGAAATTACCCCCGCCTACATTCTGCAGGCGACAGAGGCTTTCCTGATCCAGTGTCCTGAGCGCCCGGAATTTCGCGAGGCCAGCAAGATTGCCGCCATGGCCGCCACAGAAACCGGCGACGTAAAGAAGGCTGTGGCTCATTTCGCTAATGCTGGACGGTTGCGCAGCGATGCAGCACGGTTCTATCACGCGGCCGCATTGCTCGCCGATGGCCGCGATGATCAGGCTTGGGCGCTGAGAGATACAATGATTGAGGACTGGCTCGATGAGCTGTCTTATGATCCGCAAGTCGATGTCGATACAACCCGCGTTGCAGGTGGAACCATCCACTCTGTTCGTTTCATGCGTCCCGATCGGGAAACGGGTATTGGCGCTGCATGGCTTGCTGTGCCGGACGGCGCTGGCTGGCCCGCAACACTGACCATTGGGTCAGAGCGCCAATTGGCGGCCTTTCACAAGATGCGGGCGGGCGCCGATGCGCCGAAATTGCGCCACGTTGATCTCTACCGTTGCCGGGGTCGCCGCTTGCTGGCGCGCGCCGAAGCCGAGTTTCCGTTGGGCGAAATGGAAACCGCAGCTGCGGTGACGATGATCGGTTATCTCAGCAATCCTGATCTGCTGGGTAATACGAAAAAGGGTCAGCCTTTAGCGACGTGCCTCTGGCCGAACCGGATCTTGCCGCGTCCATCATCACGCTAACCGAGCTGGGTAAAATCCACCTCTGACAGTGTGTGACCTGTTGCCTCAATAAATCGGCGAAAGTCTGCCGTATCAACTCTGGTTGTTGCAGTGTTGATGAGCGGATGAAAGTTCAGCGCATCGAACGCCATCAGGGCGCTATCCGCGATAAACCGAATCTGCCTTTTAGGGTCATTCATCAAGGCGAAAGCCGTGACGGAACCGGGCGAAACGCCGAGCGTCTCCTGCATCAGGTCTGCACTGGCGAATGACAATCGCCTTGTCCCGATCAGCTTATGTAGCTGGTTGAGTTTAAGCTCACTATCGACCCAAGCCGAGATCAGGACGATTGTGCCATCCTTGTCCTTCATGAATAGATTTTTGGTATGGCCGCCGGGCATTGAGGCTTTGAGGTGGCGGCCCTCTTCAACGGTAAAAGTTGCCGCATGGTCGACCGTGGTATGCGTGATATTCAGTCTATCAAGATAGCGAAACAGATCAGCTGGGCTTGCAGGCATTTCTTGCTTGGGGCAGGAATTGATCTGGACGTCAAGCCACGACAAAGGGATCACCATGCAACTCGAATGTTACAAGATTTACGACGTTGCCCCGGAAATCGTTCCCGGGCGCAGCACCCGCGACTGGATGGACGCTTTCCCTGATCGCCAGCCCTATCGCTGTCTACCCCTGTCGATGGCCAACTCCACCGGGTGGGAAATCCTCTGCCCAATGGACATCAAGATTGTCTGGGATGGCGGTATGAGCAAGCACGCGATCAAGCTGTTCACCACTGGCGATCACAATGCCATTGCGTCTTTTGCCGATAGTCATTTCCAGCGCGGGATCGTCACGTTCCATACCGGGCATCTGTTCCGCACACCGCCCGGCTGGGGTCTGATGACGATGGGCGCGCCAAACTTCTTCAAGGATGGTATCGCGCCGCTGTCTGGTCTGGTTGAAACTGATTGGCTGCCTTTCCCATTCACCATGAACTGGCAGATGACCCGGCCCGGCGAAGTGGTTTTCCGCAAAGGTGAGCCGTTCTGCTTCATCTTTCCAATCGAGCACAAGAAGCTGGAAGAGATAGAGCCGGAGCGCAAATTGCTATCGACTAATCCGGAGCTGGAGAAAGACTTCCATGCATGGTCCACCAGCCGGGGCGATTTCAACAAGAAGCTCTATTCTGGTGACAAGGACACGATCAAGGAAGGCTGGCAACGCCACTATATGAAGGGCGAAACGCCGACTGGCGACAATGCCGATTCCCACCAGACCAAACGCCGCTTGAAAGCGCCGAAAGAGCTCTAATTATCGCGTCCGGGGCGATAGCGCCTTGTCGCCGCTGCTTCGACATCGGCGCGCTCGATCAAAGCTGTGCGCCATTGCTGCGCCGCAAAGAGCGGGGCCTGATCGGCATAATGCGGTGAGCTCTCGTCCAGTGTTGCACTGCCAAACGGGTGGATGACATCGGCGCTGACTTTGCCGTCTTCGTCCCATTCGACCAGCGCGATCCAGGTGTCTCCGGCGCTGGCATATAATTGACCATCATCGCGAATTTCAGCTGGGTAGATCGCTCGCAGCGTATCAGAGCCGCCGCCTATCGGAATATTGACGTCGCCGCGAACCAACCGATTGACTTGTCCCCATTCGACATCAATGCCGCCATGATGTTCTTCGAGATAGTTTACAGCATCGCGAAAGGCGTCGAGCGGATCGGGAGCAGGTTCGCCGGTAAACTTGGCCGTAATCTCCCGCACAACGGTCAGACCGCCGAGCGCAGCATGACGATTATCGACATTCAGCTGGCCATCCCAATCAGCCAGATAAACTGCAGCTGCTTTCATGTCAGGCTCGTTGATCCAGTCATTCTCCATCACCCGTTTCAGGACAAAATCAGCTTCAGATCCGGCGGCATATCCGCTGTCAAATTTGATTGCCAGCAAGGCCTCCCGGTCGATTGTCGTTGTGCCATCGGTCAGTTCCATGATCCGCAGTGATCGATTGGTTTGATCGGTTTGCAAGCCCATCGAAGGATAGAACATATCCGGGGTCAGGTTATCTGGGCCATCAGTGGCGTCATAAGGCTGGTTATTGGCGTTGAAGATCAGGCCGGAAGACGGGTTGAGCAGGAGTGGGACGTCCGAATACGGGCGGTAGCCATTCCAGATCAGCTCTGAGCGATCACCGGGTAAATCCTTGTGCCAATTCCAGCCTTCAATCCGGTTGGGATATTGGCCATTGTGCAGGAAGGCGATATTTCCCGCCTTATCGGCGTAGATGTAGTTGATGCTAGGTAGGGCATTCATTGACATTGCGCTGATGAAACCGTCCCAGTCCTGCGCCTTGTTGAGGCGATAATATTGCTCCAATTGGCGGATTTCATCCATCCCGGCATAGCGGATTGCATAGGTGCCGTGCTTGGATTGGATCACCGGGCCATGTTCGGAGCGCAAAATTTTCCGCTTGGTTTTGAAGGCAAAAGGTCCGAACAGTTTTATCCGCAGGGTCACGGTCTCAGTGTCGAACTCATGCCAGTTGCTGTCGAGGCGGTACTGGGTATTATCGTCCGGATTGATCAGCAATTGATAGACATCGGCCAAATCAGGGTGGCTGACTGTGTTGGCCCAACCCAGATCGCGATTGAAGCCATGTAGAATAACCGGTGTGCCGGGGAACAAGCCGCCTTGAATGTCGAGACCTTCGCCCGAAACCGTATGCGCTTCCCACCACGCGACAGGTCCGGTCATTGGCTGGTGCGAGTTGATCATCAGGCGAGTTACGCCGTCGCCAGATCGCTCGGGCGAAACTGCAAGCGCATTTGACCCGCGTGGCGGCGCTGATTTTGGCCCAATCAACCAAGCGGCGCGGCCGGCGCCGGGGTCCAATGACAATTCTGCTTTGCGCTCATCACCGAACAGCTCGAGCAGGGTGCTATCGAGGCCGTAGAAAAACGGCGTCTTGAACACGAACCCGGCAATGATGTCCTTACCTGTGAACGGCGCAAGACCTTTCCAAGTCGCATCCGGATGCTCTGAGGCGTAGAGGTTCATGCCAGCCGCATAGGCTTCAGCAATGGCCTTCACATCGGCAGGCACATCGCTGTCATACTTGCCATCAACGATGGTCCAGACGCCAAATAGCGCAACGATATAATCGGTTGGCGCCGCTTTGGCACCGCGATAACGCGCCAGATCACCGCGAGTTGCAGCAACGGTTTCCTGAATCGTCTCGAAATCATCTTCGGCATGCGCATACGCAACGCCAAAGGCGACATCTGCATCGCGATCGCCGTAAATATGCGGCACGCCGAAATTGTCGCGAATGATTTCGACATCATACTTGGATGCATCTGCTGAAAGGGTTGCAGCATCTGGATTTGCAGGTAGCGGATCCCATAGGAAAAACGCTGCGCCAGTTAACAAGGCAATGACCGCTAGGCCGAGCCATTTTAAAATACGGGTCATGACTTACGTCTCTCTTTTTCTATAATCCCTGACACACCTTTGCGCTTGGCCAGTGCTGCCGCAACCTCATTCAGGCTGACGTCTTTAGAACGTAACCCAACCAGAACATGATAAAGCAGATCAGCGGCTTCGCTGGCCGTTTCTTCACGACCTTGCGCGGCCAGAGCGAGCGCCAATTCGGCGCCTTCCTCAGCAATCTTCTTACCGCAATGCAGCGAACCCTTGCTCAATAGTTTGGCGGTGTATGAAGTTTTCGGATCGCCGTCGGCGCGTTTGTCGATGGTTTTTGTAAGCTGCGCGATGATCGCTGCCAGCTCTTTTGACGAGCCCAAAGGGGTGTTGGCCATTGCAGCCTCCTAGAAAGGGCGAACTGGCGCGCCAGCGGCGGCCAAAGCTTCACGAGCCTGCTTAAGGCTGACTTCGCCAAAATGAAAGATCGAAGCCGCGAGAACCGCGCTGGCGCCGCCCTTAAGAATGGCCGGTGCAAGGTCTTCAGCCTTTCCGGCGCCGCCAGAGGCAATCACCGGTACATTCACCGCCGATGAGACCGCTTTCAGCAAAGCCAGATCATAGCCTGACTTGGTGCCATCGCGGTCCATACTGGTCAGCAATATCTCACCCGCCCCGCGCGCTTCGGCCTGTTTGGCGAAGGCAATTGCATCAATTCCGGTGCCCTTGCGGCCGCCATGTGTGAATATTTCCCAGCTGTCACCAGCCTTGCGGGCATCAATCGCAACGACCACGCATTGGCGGCCAGCTTTTGCGGCGCATTGGGCTATCACCTGCGGATCAGCAACTGCTGCAGAATTGATCGCCACTTTGTCTGCGCCAGCCCGCAGCAACGCCACCATATTGTCAGCACTGCGTACCCCGCCGCCAACGGTTAGCGGCATGAAACATTGTTCCGCCGTGGCGCTCACCACATCCAACAAGGTTCCACGGCCCTCATGGCTGGCTGTAATATCGAGAAAGCACAGCTCATCTGCCCCTTGTGCATCATAGGCTTTCGCCAGCGCCACAGGATCGCCCGCATCGCGCAGATCGACAAAGTTGATGCCTTTTACAGTCCGTCCATCTTTGACGTCGAGGCAAGGGATGATGCGTGTTTTCAGCATAGCAGAGGGCTTAGTCGGGTTATGTCAGCAGGGGAAGAGAGCCCTTTACATCTCTACAGACATCCTCACTATCACCCCGATATAGTCTATGGTAAACGGCCCTGCCTTGAGCTTTGATTCCTTGTATATTCCCATGAAGCGAGCCAACCACTCCCATGAAAATTATTTCTGTTACTAGTCTTCTAGCCGCACTGATGGTGTGCCTTGTTCCGCAATCATTTGCGGAACCCAAAACCAAACGTGGCTCTGATCCACTTATTCTCGGTTATATCGAGGACGCGCATGTCGGTAAACTTGGCCTGACCATGAAAGCCAAGCTGGATACAGGCGCCGATACTAGTTCACTCTATGCTCGCAATATCCGGGTTTACAAAAAGTCCGGCAAGAATAGTTGGGTCAAGTTTCGTGTCATCGGAAAGAATGGCCGATCCATACGCTATGATCAGAACGTTGTGTCATTCGTTGCGATCAAACTGAAGACCGGCGGAACTCAGCGCCGTCCGGTAATCTATCTGCCGCTCTGTGTCGGCGGCGTTTCAGGACTGGCGGAATTCACTCTCGCTGACCGGGAGAATTTTGATTATCAAATTCTGATTGGCCGCGAATTCCTCGCCTCACGGATCATTGTCGACTCAGCGCACACATTCGCGGCTGAAGAGCCATGCGAACCGGCAGGCCGTGAGTAGTCACCTACATACGCGCCTATTGGCGCTGATATTGATCCTGGCTGGGTTGGGGATTTTTCTGCACAAAACCGTGCAGAAGGGTTATCCCGTTATACCGGACCAGACCCGGACGATCTGGAATCTGGAAGTCTATATCGAATTTGCCGCTGGCAATCGTCCGGTGCGAATTGAGACCTATCTTCCAGCACGTAGCGATGTGCGTGATGTTGTCGACGAACAATTCTACAGTGGCCCGTTTGGTCTGCGGCTCAATCAGGAGGGCGCAGAAGGTAACCGCAAGGCGATATGGACCTATCGTTATCCGAACGGCCCAAAAGTTCTGCGCTACCGCACGACCCTGATCGAAGAGAACCGCGCCACCACTTTGCCGGAGAGCATGCATGTCGAAGGTCGCAAGATTGATCTGCCATTTGAAACCAATCTTGAGCGGCAGGCGTTTATTGTCTGGATATCAAACTTGCGGCGCCAATCTGCTGACAATGAATCATTGGTCGAATTGACGCTGCAGGAAATATTTTCCTCCAATCTGTCGGATGAAGTCGCCGCTTTGATCAAGCCCCTGCCCGGCGAACTTGGGCGTTTAGAACTGGCGCGCGCCGTCCTCGAAAGTCAGGGTGTGCCTGCGCGTATCGCCAACGGCCTCTACCTTGATGATTCTCGTCGGCGCGCCGATACGTTGAGTTGGCTTGAGTATCACGTCGATGGTAAAGACCGGCGGTATTTTCAAAACGGCAGCCCATCGAAATTCTTCCCGATCTGGTATGGCTTGGGCGAACTGGTCGAAGCCGAAGGGGTATCTGAACTGAGCACGCAAATCAGTCTTCAGCCCTCACGGCTTGCGGCCAGCTCGGTTGTTCGCAGCCGTGATGATGGCGACGATTTTTTCCTGCGCATGTTCAGCTTTGACTCTCTGCCGCTTACTACGCAGCTGGTTTATCGGGTGTTGTTGACCATTCCGGTGGGCATACTGTTGCTGGTCTTCCTGCGGCAATTTATTGGACTACAGACGCTCGGCACCTTCATGCCAGTTCTTATCGGCATTGCGTTTCGTGAAACTGCGCTGCTGACGGGGCTGATCCTGTTCACTGTCTTGATCGCGCTTGGTCTTGGCATGCGGTTTTATCTAGAGCGGTTGAAACTGTTATTGGTGCCAAGGCTGGCTGTGGTGTTGGTTTTCATCGTTCTCTGCATGGCGGGTATTACCATCATGATGGCTGATAGTGGGCAGCGTATTGGCCTGTCAATTTCGCTGTTCCCAATGGTCATTTTGACGATGACGATCGAGCGGATGTCAATCGTTTGGGAAGAGTATTCGGGCAGCGAAGCGATCAAACAGGGCTTGGGCAGCCTTGCCGTAGCTAGTGTCACCTATCTGGCGATGAGCAACGCTTATGTTGAATATTTGATGTTCAGCTTCCCTGAATTGCTTCTGGTGATCATGGGACTGTGCTTGCTGATGGGCCGGTATATGGGCATGCGTTTGAGTGAGCTTAGCCGGTTCCGGCAACTCACCGGCGATAAATAAGCGATGTTGGGGCGGCTCAAAAAACTGCGAGATAACGGGGTTATGGGCCTGAATGAGCGCAATTTGCGTATGGTGGCTGAACTTAATCCGCGTCGTTTGATGCGACTGGTCAATGACAAGACAATCACTAAGCAGCTGGCGATCGATGCGAATATTCCGCATCCTGAACTGATCGGACTGATCAGCGGGTCTTATGATATGCGCCGGCTGCCTGACATGCTCGACCAGCCAAACGGCGTTGCGATCAAGCCGGCAAATGGTTCGCAAGGGAATGGTATAATCGTGATTACCGGCCCGATGAAGGACGGCTACCGATTGGCCAATGGCCGCCGGATCGTATTTGAAGACTTGCGGTTCCACGTCATGAACATTCTGTCGGGCATGTATTCGCTTGGCGGCGTGCCTGACACGGCCCTGATCGAAGAGCGGGTTCGGTTTGCCGGGGTGTTTGACGAGATCAGCTTCAAAGGCGTGCCTGACGTGCGTATCATTGTGCTCAAAGGCGTTCCGATTCTCGCTATGTTGCGCCTGCCAACTGCGGACTCAGATGGCAAAGCCAATCTGCACAAAGGCGGCGTTGGGGTCGGCGTTGATCTGGTTACCGGGATTACCAAGCGCGGCATGCAATATGATCAATTGATCGACTTTCATCCCGACACCGGGAATGAATTGTCCGGCCTGCAAACGCCCTATTGGGACGAGATGCTGATGATGGCAGCGCAGGCCTATGACGTTACAAAGCTTGGCTATCTCGGCGCGGATATCGTGATTGACGTCGATAAAGGACCACTGTTGCTTGAGCTGAACGCGCGCCCCGGCATTGCCATTCAAATCGCAAACCGCCACGGATTACGCGCGCATGTCGAGCCGGTGCTGAAAGCAGATACGTCAGACATGAGCCTGCAAGAGCGCATCGCGTTTGGTAAGGAAATCTACCAGTCGGTTCATGATCAGAGCAGTGACGACTAGACGTATGTGAGCTGCCGACATTGTGCACTGCTTCAAACGAGCATACTCGTCACTCTTAAGCTTCATTCAGGTGACCAAGATGCAGATCATGTTCGTTCGCGCTTTAGGTGCAATTGCTATGCTGGTAACTCTGACAGGGACCGTGCACGCGCAATCTGCGGGTGATCAGGGTAGCTTCGGGATTGAGCGCGGAACCGGCAAAATCATCTGCACGGGCGACGCCGATATGGCACCGCGAAACGATGACCCGAGCTACGCCTTGGCCGCGCTGTGGGATCAGATGTTTCTTAGCCACACAACAGGTATTTGCTCGGCAGAGCTGACCCCATTGGACGGTGGAACATGGGGTATATCGGCGCCTTTCGCGGGCGCTGATAGCCAAGGACGCCAGGCCGATTTCCGGCTTTATGTTCTGCATGACCGTTACGCATGGAAGCTGGGTTCATCGCGCGAAATCGTTGACAATGGCCGCCGCGTTGATCTTCAGAACGTGTTTGCAACCCCGCAATTCTTCGAGAGGTTTTGCTCGGCTAAAGCCGTCCTCAGCGTTGGCGCCGCCTCGCATGAGGGGCCAACTCTCCTCAATCATCAACTGGCCCGAAAACGCGGCGAAACCATATCCGGGCAATTGCGCAGTCGCCGCGGCCAATGCGGAGAGGGGCGTATTCCAATTCTCTACGCGATCAATCTGGGCCAGCATCGCGGCGCAGCTTACCAAATCAGTGACACATCGCCTCAACGGCGCGTCTTCATCGTCGCGGCCGAGAATCTGACGCTTGGCATCAATCTACAAGAAGCGCTGAAGCAGGGCATCGAAACCCAGAATGTCTTCAAGGGGATTTCTTTGAACGATTATGACCTGTTCGAAGTTGAATCATACTAGTCAAAATGGTGCCGCTAAGGTGACTTGAACACCTGACCCCCGCATTACGAATGCGATGCTCTACCAGCTGAGCTATAGCGGCACATTTCAACAGGCGCTGGCATAGCGCTGTGCCTTTGTTCCGGCAAGCCAGAGATCACTGGAGATGGCGCGGGCTGCGCCTAGTCGTCGTTCGGAACGTAGTCGAGCGGCGCGGTTGCGACATGCGCGTTCGGTGTCGTCGGCTTGGGTTGCGCCGAAGCTGGACCCGGCAAGGCCAACGTACGCCCTGCTTCAAGTTCGCGCTCTGAAGCTTCGTAGCGTGGGTGGACCAGGTTTCCGGTGTCACCAAAAGCATAAACCAGCCGGGCCCAATCTCCGGGACTGTAATCGAATGCACTGCCCTTCGGATCAAGATCGGACCATTCCGGTTCACGCGATGCGGTCACGGCCATACGGCCCCAGCGGGCGGCCTCTGCCGGGTCGCCATAGCCTTTCAGGGCCTTTTCTAGCAGCAAGGATAGCCGCGAGGTTGGGTTCTCTTCGACCAGCAGCGCAAGTGCTTTAACCGCGCTCAGCCAGTCCTTGCGGGTCATCGCCAGCTCCGCTTTGAGTATCCGGCTTTCGCGGTGATCAGGATTCGCCGCGATCAGCGCGTCGAGACGTTTGGCAGCAGTTGCTGCGGTTCCCTCCGGGTCAAGCCGATTGCTGAGCTGTGCTAGCGCTGGATGCGGGCGCGCCTTCCAACCAAGTTCAAGCACGCCTTGCGCCGCCTTCACTTTTCCATCGATCATCAATTGGCGCGCGCCATACCACGCGGCAGCTGGAAACCCCGGCGCCGAACGGATGGCTTCGGCCAGTAAACGCTGGGCTTCTTTGCGTTCTGAGTTCTGCAGCGCGGCGGCGCGCGCGCAATAGAGAACGGCGCGGCGTCGGCGCAGGCTATCGCCTTTGATCTGGCCACGCTTTTCACCTGTCGCCAAAGTGAGCAGCGCCGATGACCAGTTACCCGAAGCCACTTGGCTGTCGAACAGGCTGTTAAACGGCCATTCAGCGCTGGATTTCAGCTCTAATGCTTCGCGTGTGCGAGCCTCAGCCGACAAAGTGTCACCGCGTGCACTTGCAGCCGAAGCGGCCCCGCGCAAACCCGCGAGCTGGCCGCCGGGTAGACGTGCAAGCTGTCCCCAAGCGCGTTCAGCGCCCGACCAATCATCCGAAACCTCAGCGGCGCGGGCTTCGAGCAGGAGTTTCAGCCGGTCATCATCAGCGTGTTGAGCCGCTTTCTTTGAGAGCTTCTTGGCCAATAGCGCATCGCCGGCTTCAGCAGCCAAAAGGCCATCGGCGAGCGCCCGGTTGGCATCGCGAACCTTGGAAGCTTTGCGCGATTTGCTGAACCGGGTTGGAAATCGGATCAGACCGGTAAAGAAAGACCATACCACGGCCATCGCCGCGCCGAGCAATAACAGGCCGAGCAGAGCGAAAACAAGTTCCACTTCAATGGTTGAGCCAGTGCCAAGATCTATGATCAGCCCGCCCGGCAGGCGCGAAGCCCATAGCACGATCAAGCCAGCAAGAACGATCAGTAATACGATCAGGAACAGGACGATCATGGGTGGTCCTTTGCAATCATGGCGAGCCTCAGTGCTTCAAGCCCGTCTTCGAGAGAGCGGCGCTTGCGTGCATTATCCAACCAATCGGTGAAGACAGACTGAACGTCCGTTTCGAGGGTTTCGATTTGAGTGATCGCAGCTGATAAGTCGCCTTGCGACAGGTTGGTTTGCGCCTTGTCTATTGCCTCGCCAGCATCATCCTCATTTGTGCGGCGAATGGTGATGCCGTCACCGAAAATCGAGCGCATCCAGTTGGTGCCGCCACCAATACGAGCGGCTTCAACATCTAGCGCCTGGCGTGCTAGCCCGGAGAATTGCGCGCGTAAATCAGCCAGTGTTGGTGCCCCGGTCTCGGCCAGTGGCTGTAGGGCTTTAACCTGCCGATTATCTGGCATAGCTGAAACGAGGCGCTGGTATCCAGACTGGAAGGGTTGCCCCCGCCGCGCGGCGGCTTCTATCGCCGATAGAGCAAGTGCGGCGTCAGCATCAAGATTTTCGACCTCAGAAATTGAGGGTAAGTTTGGACGGTCGCCCGCCTCGCGAAGGTTCTCTATCTCGGCTCGCAGCTCTGCAATCTGCGCTGATAAAGCATCCGTCTCTCCAGTCGTGAGGGGGCCGACTGCCGGAAATGTAGATATTGCGTTCTCCAGCGTTTCAAGCCGGTCAAGCACCAGTGGATTGACCGGGGTCAGAACTGGTTCGCCAGTATCCGGGTCAATTGCCGACGCCAAAGCAGGGCGAGTAGCGATCTCGTCGACACGATCACGGACAATCTCAATCCGGTTTTCAACAAGCGCCACCGTGCCTGATATGTCTTTGAGTGTATTATTCAGAACCCGAAGTTCCGCGTCGCGATCCGCAATTTTCAGCGCCAGTTCGGCGCGTGCCTCCTGCGCCATATCGCGCTCGGTCTTAAGGGTTGCTATTTCGGTTTTCATAGCGGTGATGTCGCCTGATCCAGCTTTCAAACCGGGGATCAGACCAAAAGCGGCAGCAGCTAGGGCGAAGCTCAATAGCGAGATGCCGCCAAGGACCAAGAAGGCCAGCCAACTTGGACCGCGACGCCCGGTGAGCGATGGTGTTCGCGGCAGGGCCGGTTCAAACTCTGCGTCAATCGGCGCGTTTTCGTCCGGGTCTGGTGGCAAAGTAGTGTCGGTCATACGCGCGTCTTCCGTTGAGTCTCACCTACTCTACATGGCGTTGGTTCAGGCCGAAAGTGTGGCGGCAGCCTCCTTCAGCTTATCCAGAAGCGAGCGCTCGTTCGGCGCCGCTGCGATGTGAACGTCGCTGAGGCCAGCCTCAATCAGCGGTGCAGCCGCTGGCGTCGAGATCGCGACCAATGTCAATGAAGATAGCGGCAGACCCTTAGTTAGCGTGACAAAAGCATTTGCACCTTTTGCTGAATGAACAAGCATGATCGCCTGAACCTTGTCTTTTAACATCTTGGCGACCACCGGATCGAGTGATGGCGCAACATCAGCCCTGTAGAGGGGTACGAATTTAACCCGGTAGCGCCGCATCTTCAGTTCGCGTTGCAAGTCGCCTTTCGCTGCGGCATTGGCAATGTGCAGCATTGGTGTTTCAGGCGGCGCAATGGTTGACGCAATCAGCGCAGCGAGCCGAACCGCATTGCCGGTTGATTCGTGAACTTCAGTGAACCCAACATCGCGGGCTGCGGCTGCAGTAGATGGACCGACGCACCATGCCGGCAAAGAGCGATCATCTTCAAGCTCGGCAAAGAACTTGGCACCATTGGCGCTGGTGAAAATCACCCCTGAGAAATCTTCAACCGGTGGCAACGCGACTTCAGGATCCATTTGCAGGGTCAAAGCTGGGCTGACAATCGGTTTGAAACCAAGCGCGTCAACCCGCGGTCCGGTTTGACTGGCGCCGGGCTCGGCGCGGGTAATGATAACTGGAATACTCATGTGTCTGTATACGCCGGTAGCGCTCCGCCTGCATTGTTTCGTATGGTCTGTCCTAGCGTGCGCCCTAGCGCCGCAAGCTCGTCCTGACTGGCACTGAGCAAGGCGGTTGCCTCGGCAAACCAGCGTTGCTGACCATCTGGGGCGAGAACTTCGCCGCGCAAGTGCCAGCCACCATCTGCAAGCTGCATATGTGCAGCGATGGCGGTGCGGCAGGAGCCGTCGAGTTCAGTTAGGAAAGCGCGCTCTGCAATCGCGGCGCAGCGGGTTGGCGTATGGTCGATGATAGTGAGACTTTCTAATAAGAGTGAACTGATCATATCAGGTCGTGCGGCCACGGCAATGATCCCCTGCCCGGCTGCAGGAAGCATGTCTTCAAGTGATACCGGGTTGGCAACATTCTCTAAGTCTAAACGAGAAAGCCCCGCCATGGCTAGGAAGGTTGCATCAGCAAGGCCATTTTTTAGCTTTTCTAACCGGGTTTCTACACTACCGCGGAACGTAATCACCTTAAGGTCAGGTCGCAACGCCAGTGCCTGTGCTTCACGGCGCAGGCTGGCTGTACCCAATGTCGCACCGATTGGCAGGTCAGCCAGACATTTTACATCGCCAACGCTCAAGAAGCCGTCACGTGGGTCTGCGCGTTCAGGATAAGCCAGAATAGATTGGCCGTCTGGTAACAGGGTCGGGACATCTTTCAGGCTGTGAACGGCGATATCAACCTCGCCATTATCAACGGCTCGGTCGATTTCGCGCGTAAACAGGCCTTTGCCGCCTGAATTGATCAATCGCTCGGTGGTCAGCTGGTCACCTTTGGTTGTGAACGGCGCAATTTCGCCCTTTATGGCGCCCTCAGAGGCGGCTTCCAGTGCAGCCGCGATCAGCCGCGCTTGATATAAAGCCAGCGGCGACCCGCGTGTTCCGATACGAATAATTTCAGGGCTGGCCATTATGGCTCCGCTTTTGCTTTGAGTTCAGCTAAGCTGGCGCGAGGCCATGCGCAAGCGGGCGAAATGACCGGAGACAGTTATGCGGATTATGATGACACTGTTCGCCCTGCTTATAGCGTCCTGTTCGCCCTCGGTTCGCAGCGCCGAAGCCGATCAAACCCGCGCGCCAATGGCCCGGTCGCCGGTCCAGCGATGCATGAATATGGGCAACGCGCTCGATAGTCCCCGCACGGAGGGCGAGTGGGGTTATAAGATTCGCCGCCAAGATTTGGAGCTGTTGAAGGCTGCTGGTTTTGACAGCGTGCGTATTCCTATTCGTTGGTCCGCGCGAGCCGGCATGGCGCCGCCTTACAAGATTGATCCGGTATTCTTTGACCGCATCGACGAAATTGTTGGTTGGGGCGGTGAGACCGGTTTGAATGTCATCCTCAATGTCCACCATTATGAGGCGCTGAGCGAGCGCCCGGTCGTTCATGAAGCGCGTCTTGAAGCGATGTGGGATCAAATTGCTGATCATTATGCCAGTACGCCCGATTATTTGATTTTCGAAACCATAAACGAGCCGTTTGGTGAGATGACGGTCAAACGCACCGATGCTCTGAACCGCCGCGTCCTTGAGCGGATCAGGCAAGACAATCCGAACCGCTGGGTGATCTTGGGCACGGCGCAATGGGGTAATCTGGATGGTTTGCTCAAGAGTGATCCGCCCTATGATCGGCGCGCCATCCTGACCTATCACGATTATAATCCGTTTGAGTTCACCCATCAGGGCGCCTTCTGGACCGACCCTGTTCGCCCAACTGGTGTGCGTTGGGGCACGCGCAAAGACCTGTCGAGAATGGCCGCGACTCTGGATAAAGCGCTCGCCGTTCAGGAACGTCTAGGGATGCCGGTCTTTGTCGGTGAGTTTGGCGTGTTCGAAGAGGTCCCGGTAACTCAGCGAGCTCGCTGGCTCAAAGCCATGCGGCAAGGACTTGAGACCCGCAGGATGGGCTGGTGTCATTGGGACTTTGCTACAACTCTGAAAGCTTATGATCAGGATACCGAGCAATGGTTGCCGGAAATCAAGGACGCCCTGTTGGCAGACTGAGCTTTCACTGGCCCCAGTCCGTCGCTATAGGCGAGCAATGACCTCTGTAACCGTTCTTGGCATTGAAACCAGTTGCGACGAAACCGCCGCGGCTGTGGTGCGCCTGCATGATGGCCGCGCCGAGGTATTGTCTGAAGTGGTACGTACGCAGATCGAGGAGCATGCGCCTTATGGCGGCGTTGTTCCTGAAATAGCCGCGCGCGCCCATGCCGAGATTGCGGATGAGATTGTGGCGCTCGCGATTGAGCAAAGCGGTGTAGAACTGGGCGCACTCGATGCCATTGCCGCGACATCTGGGCCGGGCCTGATTGGCGGTGTGATGGTTGGCATGATGACCGGTAAGGCCATCGCTCAAGCGACCGGAAAACCTTTCATTCCAATCAATCATCTTGAAGGCCATGCCTTGTCGCCGCGCCTGTCACAGCCTTGCGCATTTCCGTATCTTCTTCTGCTGGTTTCAGGTGGCCATTGCCAGTTCATCGCGGTGCGCGGGCTTGGTGACTATACCCGTATGGGCACGACGATTGATGACGCTGCAGGCGAAGCATTCGACAAGCTCGCAAAGACGCTGGGGATTGGTTTCCCCGGCGGACCAGCAGTTGAGCAACTGGCGCAGCAGGGTGATCCGGCGCGGTTTGATCTACCACGGCCACTGTTGAAGAGGCCGGGTCTGGATATGAGCTTTGCCGGATTGAAGACCGCCGCGGCGCGGATTGTCGAAGCACACACGCTGGACCATCAGGACCAAGCTGATCTTTGTGCCAGCTATCAAGCCGCCATTGCTGATTGCCTAGCGGTGAAGACGGGACGCGCTTTAGAAGCTTTTACCGCAAATCAGGATGGCGACATCCGTTTGGTTGTCGCGGGCGGTGTAGCTGCGAACCAGACGATCCGTAAAGCGCTTGATGAGACGGCGAAGAAAGTCGGGACAGTCCTGATTGCGCCGCCATTGCGCCATTGTACAGATAATGCCGCAATGATTGCACTTGCAGGCGCAGAGCGGCTGGCGGCAGGATTGGTTTTGGATGATGGTTTGGACTTTGCGGCGCGGCCGCGCTGGCCACTGGACGAGCAGTCTGCTTTGAGTAATCCGATTTATGGTGGCGGCAAAAAGGGCGCGAAAGCCTAGAATTTGAAGGCTGAGCGTAACCGAATGCCCGCTTCAACTTGCTGATCTTGCAATGGGTTCGTCGCGTCGAGCTCGTCTGAACCAATTCGCAGTTCACCACCGACACTAAGGCGCGGGGTTATGCGGAAATCAGCACCAGCCGACATTTCGTCCTGTGGCAGCGGTGATCTTGCATCACGAGAGATGATATCAAGATTGACGCTCCAACGATCGCCTTTAACCCAAGCAAGGCTGAAAGATTTCGATGGCTCGGTCTGCCAAACCGGCGACTCGATGTCAGATCGACTGAATGTGAACTGCTGGAACCAGTCTGGTTCTGCGCGTTCAGTTTCAGCCAGAGAAGGTGCGGACATTTCAGGCACAGCTTCTTGAGCCATTGCTGGAGCAGCAAAGGCCAAGGAAAGCGCAAGAGATGCAAAGACTGCACGCATGAAATTAACTCCTACGTAACAGATAGCACTGCGTGCCCTTAATAGAACCTTAATTCCCCGTGAGTTTTAGAATTTCTGCAGATAGTGTGATTTCGACAACAATCGCCTGCGTCTGTTGTGTTATAAAGGAATTTTCGACGGAATCGCGCATATAGGCGACTCCAATGCGCGTATTGTCAGCGATGTCATGCGCGCCGCCGAAGCGCCAACTCGACGAATCTATTCGTGCGCCCTTGTCTTCGGCTTCGCCATAATTCAGCGCCCAGTCGATACCATAGAGCGGGCGGGCCGCACCAACGCTCCATGCTGTGTAGTCGCTACCGACAAGCCCATTATCGCTAGACAGCCATGACGCGCCGAACGTCCAATCGTCTTTTTCGAGGCGCGTGCCAGCTGAAACGGTTTCGACCCGGCCATAAGGCGCAAGTCCGGCGCGATCTCTAACCTCCGCCGTTGACCAAGCCAAAGCTGCGTCGATGCGCAGTCCGCTATCGCGAAACTTTCGGGTACCGTTCAGAGCAATTTCAACCGCGTTTCGACTGTCGGGCGCGCTAAGGCCCGTGCCAGCGGCTGGGCGGCGATCCAGCCCGTCTGCATCGGCGTCCGGCGTGTATGACACCCCTGCACGCAGCCCCAGAATGCGCGGACTGGCATAAGACAGCTTCAGGCTCGGCCCGGTCAGGTCGTGCCGGGTGCGGATCGTCGATAGGCCGGATGGATCAAGTAGAGTGCTGTCCAGACGTGCATGCGAAAGGCTGCTTCTGGCCCCCTCATAGAACCGCGCAGCCACCCCCCGGTCCTTACCAATCCGGAGCTCGCCATAGCCGCCATCAACCTGAAGATAGGCCGTCTCAAACCGAACCCGAACATCTGATTGATCGCGTACAGGCCCAGCCGACAAACCGGAGAATGCCCCGACCGGCGCACCCGCAACCGCCCCGAACCCGCCAATTGCCCCGCGACGATTGGGATGGTCATTCTGCACCCGCAAACTGGTTCGGGCGCGAATGCGTGTGCCGCTATCGAGGATCTTCTCTGCCTTTGCGGTCAGCGATATTTCGCCAAGAACACTTTGCGTCTCTGCGCCATCATCATCGCTGACCGGCGCAATCAGGATAATCGTCTCTGCGTCCAGATCGAACTCTACTGGCGAGCCACCTTGCGCGGCTGCACTCCCGATCAAAACGGAAAACCCTGCCAATATCATCAAACTACGCATCACAATCACCTTTATCTACGGGCATACACGACCTTCAACAGAAGAGCACTGGCAGGCTTGGTTTCAGGTGTTATAGAAGATGCCAGTCAACAAGGTCTTGCCAACAGGAAATGATCAAATGAAGGCAGTAAGAAACCTCGTCGCCGCCGCTTTCGGTGCAATCGTGCTCAGCGGCTGTGTTTTTGGTGGTGGCAAGAATGTCGAACAACGCGTTGTTGAAGACATCGCTGGTGGCTCCAATCCATATTTGTGGCGCGCTAGTCTCGATACGCTTGAGAATCTACCATTGGTCAATGCTGACCCTCTGGGCGGCACAATCATTTATGATTGGAAAAGCTATCCGGATGCGATGGATGAGCGGATCAAAGCCACTGTCTACATCCTCGATTCGCGTCTGCGGGCTGATGGCGTTAAAGTCTCAGTCTTTCGCCAAACCAAAGTCGAAGGCGAGTGGACGGATGCGACAGTTGACGGCGACACAGCTATTCAACTTGAGAACGCGATCCTGACACGGGCGCGTAATCTGAAAGCCTCTGAACTCGGCTAGAATTCCCAATGTAATTGAGGGAGTGGCAAATGGCGCCGCGATACGATCCGCAAATTGCGGAACCCAAATGGCGTGCTGAGTGGGACAAGGTCGACTTGTTCAAAGCCAAGTCACCCGCTGAAGCTGGCGACGCGCCGAAAGCCTATGTGCTCGAGATGTTTCCGTACCCATCTGGGCGGCTGCACATGGGGCATGTGCGCAATTATGCCATGGGCGATGTCGTTGCGCGCCACAAAAGAGCAAAAGGTTTCAACGTGTTGCACCCGATGGGCTGGGACGCGTTCGGGATGCCCGCCGAGAACGCGGCGATGGAGCACAACACCCATCCCGGCAAATGGACCTATCAGAATATCAAAGCGATGAAGGCACAATTCATGAAGCTCGGCCTGAGCTTGGATTGGAGCCGGGAATTTGCCACTTGTGACCCTGAATATTACGGAGAGCAGCAGCGTCTGTTCCTGAAATTCATGGCTAAAGGCTTGGTTTATCAGAAGAAAGCCAAGGTAAACTGGGACCCGGTGGACAATACGGTTCTAGCGAATGAGCAGGTGATTGACGGCAAGGGTTGGCGCTCTGGCGCTGAGGTCGAGCAGCGTGATCTGGTGCAATGGTTCTTCCGAATCACTGATTATGCTGAAGATTTACTGACCGAAGTGCAAAAATTGGAGCGCTGGCCAGAGAAAGTCCGAACCATGCAGGCCAATTGGATAGGGCGTTCTGAAGGACTGCAAATGCGGTTCGAATGGGGTGCCGATGCCGTGGCAAACGTGTCTGAAAAGTTTCAGGACGGTGCAGAAGTCTTCACAACCCGGCCCGACACGCTGTTTGGGGCGAGTTTTATCGCCTTGTCGCCGGATCACCCGCTGACAGAAGAATTGGCCAAGGATAATGACGCGCTGAAAGCATTCCGCGCTGAATGTGCGAAAGTCGGAAGCTCAGAAGCGGATATCGAGAAGGCTGAGAAGATCGGCTTTGATACCGGGTTGAAAGTTCGCCATCCGTTTGATCCAGACATCGAGCTTCCGGTCTGGATCGCAAATTTCGTCCTGATGGGCTACGGCACCGGGGCGATCTTTGCCTGTCCGGCGCACGATCAGCGCGATTTTGATTTTGCCCGTAAGTACGATTTGCCAATCTTGCCGGTGGTCAAACCGAGCGGTGATGAAGCCAGTCAAGACTGGGCCCGCTCCGGCAAAGGCGCTGATATGGACGCGGCCTATACCGGGCCGGGGACGATCTTTAATTCATCCTTTCTGGATGGCTTGTCGATTGACGACGCTAAAGCGGCTGCGATTGCCAAGATCTCCGCTGCTGGCCTTGGCGAGAAGACGGTGAATTACCGCCTGCGCGATTGGGGCGTGTCGCGCCAGCGCTATTGGGGCTGCCCGATCCCGGTGATCCATTGCGATACTTGCGGGATTGTCCCTGTGCCGATTGCTGACCTGCCGGTGAAACTGCCGGAAGATGTCAGCTTCGAGAAGCCGGGTAATCCGCTATTCCATCACGCGACATGGAAAGATGTCGACTGCCCGACCTGCGGGAAAGCGGCGCAGCGTGAGACCGATACGCTGGATACGTTCAACGATAGTAGCTGGTATTTTGCCCGGTTTGCCAGCGTTGATGATCAGGCTGAGCGCGCCTATTGGCTGCCGGTGGATCAATATGTCGGCGGGGTAGAGCATGCCGTGCTGCATCTGCTTTACGCGCGCTTCTTCACCCGTGCCATGCGCGATGTTGGTGAGCTTGATCTGCCGAGCGGCGAACCGTTTGCGGGTCTATTTACGCAAGGCATGGTCACGCATGAGACCTACAAATCTGATGATGGGCGCTGGTTGCAACCGTCAGAGGTCGAGCAGAAATCCAATCACTGGATCGAAACAGCGACTGGTGAGAACGTAACGGTTGGCGACATTATAAAAATGTCGAAATCGAAAAAGAACACGGTTGATCCTGATGCGATCATCGCCGCGTTCGGGGCCGACACAGCGCGCTGGTTCGTCCTGTCCGACAGCCCGCCTGAGCGTGATGTTGAGTGGACGCAATCAGGGGCCGAAGGCGCAGGGCGATTTGTTCAGCGGGTCTGGTCTGTATTTAATGCCCTGAACGAAGCGCCGCGCGATGGTCAGCCGAATGACAATTGCGATGCACTCGCGCTGCGCCGGATGTCGCACAAATCGGTTGCCGCGATAGACAAGGCGATTGAGGAGTTTCGGTTCAATTCAGCCGTCGCGATCCTGCATGAATGGACCAGCGCTTTGAAGAAGGCTGAGACGGGCAGTGATGATCTGCTCTGGGCGCGGTTTGAAGGTGCTTACATGTTGGCGCGTTGCTTGACCCCGTTCATGCCGCATCTTGCCGAAGAGTGCTGGGCCCTGATCGGTGGTGAAGGTCTGGTTTCTGCGGCCGCTTGGCCAGAGATCGATGACAGTCTGCTGGTCGAAGACAGTGTGATCATGCCAATCCAGATCAACGGCAAACGGCGCGCTGAAATCAGCGTGCCGAAGACCGCGACCAAAGACGAAATCGAGGCGCAAGCATTGGCCGAGCCGGCCATCAAATCCTTCCTTGACGGTAAAGACATCAAGAAAGTGATTGTCGTTCCGGGCCGGATCGTGAATATCGTAGCATGATGAGACAGATTATCTTTGCCTTCCTCGCTTTGATCCTTGTTGGCCCGCTGGCCGCCTGTGGTTTTACCCCGCTCTATGCCAATGGCGGCAGTGGATCAGGCCAGATATCGGTTGACCAAATTGAAGGCCGCGCCGGACAGGCTTTGCGCAAAGCGCTTATCCAGCAACTTGCGGTCGGGCTGCCGGGGGTTGATGAGCCCGCCAATCTCGTCGTGATCTTTGACCAGTCGGTTAGTCGTTTGACCCTGCAACCGGATCAGGCGGCGTCGCGGACGGATATTATTGCCAAGGCCGATTATGTGCTGGCTCTGGATGATAATGCGATTTCAGGATCAGTTGGCGCCGAGGCGACATTTAACGTCCCGAATGGTCCATTTGCTGATATTACGGCGCAAATTGATGCCTCTGACCGGGCCGCGACTTTGATCGCGCGCCGCATCGTTGATGATTTGCGGATGAAACTGGCCGATCAGAAATGAAACTACAGGGCAATAGTGCAGAGCGATTTGCGAAAAAGCCCGACCCAACTTGCAAACTCGCACTGGTATTTGGCGATGATGAAGGGGTGGTCGCCGATACCGCGACGGCCCTGATCAAGGCTTGGGAGAAGCTTGGGCCGTCTACCCTGATCACGCTCGACGAAGATGATATCAAGCGCGAACCTTCAATTCTGTTCGATGCGCTTGAAGCTCAGTCTTTGCTGGGTGAAGCGACCCTCATTCGCATCCGGACCAAGGGCGAAAAACTGTTCGCGTTGATCAAGGATGTGCTGGCAATCGCGCAGGACACACCAGACCGGATTGCCGCCAGAGTGGTCATTTTGAACGGCAGCTTGAACACCAAATCGAAATTGCGCACGGCGTTTGAAGCCGCTGCCAATGCCACAGCGCTGCACGTGTTTGCAGATAGCGACACCGACATGGCGGCACTGGCGGCGCAATTCCTCAAACAGCGCGGCGCTGAGATTGAGGACGCGGCTTTGTCCTATTTTGTCGGCGGATTGCCCGGGCATCGCAGTCTCGCCAATGCCGAGATGGAGAAGCTTGCTGTATACGCGCACGATCTTGGTCGCGCGATCACGGTCCAAGACATTCGTGCGCTTTGCGAGACTAATGCGGACGAAAGTGCCCGCGCGGCGGTGATGCTGGCGCTTGATGGCGCGCCCGAGGCCGCGCAGGCGGAAATGGACCGGGTTATTGATGCTGGCCTGTCGCCGATCAGCTTGGTGCGCCTGTTCGAAATGGAAGCGAGCCGGATGTTGGCCGCGCAAGCTATGGGCGCCGCAAGCGCAGGCATGGGTATGAAATTGAGACCGCCCGTCTGGAAAAGTGACTGGCCCGCTTTTGCTGCGCGGCTGAAGAAATGGCCGACCCCGCGCCTGATGCGGCTGGTTGAGCGGCTGCATGATATGGAGCTGATGGCCAAGTCACCCGGCGGGGGTGGCATGGCCGATGCAGCCACCCGGCAACTGTTCACATCGCTCTATACGGCCGCGGCAGGGGCGACGCGAGGTTAAGTACTTCGCCCCGATGCACATGGCATAAAACACTGCTAGAGCCGCCAGCATGAGTGTTCGTGATTTTCTCTTGCTGGCCGTGGTGTGCTTCGTCTGGGGACTGAATCTCGTGGTTACGCGCTGGGTGATTGCCGATGCCGGGGTGCCGCCAATCTTCTTTGCGGGCTTGCGGTTTGCTGGAATTGCGCTGGTCCTGTGCTGGTTCTTGCGCCCCATCCCGAAGAATTTAGGCATGTTATTCCTGATTGCGATGGGCATTGGCGCGGTGCATTTCGCCTTACTGTTCATGGGGCTGGCGAAGGCCGAGGCGAGCGCGGTGTCGGTGGTTGGGCAATTGGGCGTGCCGTTCTCGACCTTGATGAGCATGGTGTTTCTCGGCGAGACGGTCGGCTGGCGGCGCGGGACCGGGATCATGATGGCGTTTGCTGGCGCAACTTTGATCGCGATCAATCCGGACAACTTCAGCTTCTCCTATGGCTTGCTCTACATCGTCGCTTCAGCCTTGATTGGGTCGGCAGCAGGCATCTTGATGAAGAAAATGCCGCCGATCAGCGCCCTGCAAATGCAGGCTTGGGTCGGCCTGTTCAGCTTTGTGCCGCTATTTGCTTTGTCAGGCTTGACCGAAACGGGCGGCTGGTCTGCCTTTATGTCTGGTGGGCCGTGGGTCTGGGCCGCGACGGTCTTCGCCGTGCTAGGCGTTAGCGTGTTCGGGCATGGCGCGTTTTATAACCTGCTCAAGAAATACGATGTGTCGCTGATCTCGCCGCTGACTTTGATGGTGCCGGTTTGGGGCGTGATCCTCAGCGTGATCCTGCTGAATGAGCAGCTTAGTCTGCAACTCATTATCGGCGCGGCGATCTCGCTGGGCGGGGTGTTTGTAATTGTGCTACGACCAAACACAGCGATGCCGGAAGCCGCACTGGGCGACAAAGTCAGAGGGCGACAATGAAAATTACTGCGCGGCCAAGCCCCAATTTCAACGACCGCAAGCACCCGATAGATATGCTGGTCCTGCATTATACGGGCATGAAAAACGGCCAGATGGCGCTCGACCGGATGTGTGACGAAGAGGCCGGCGTGTCGGCGCATTACATGGTCTGGGAAGATGGCCGCGTTGTTCAGATGGTTGGCGAAGACAAGCGCGCCTGGCATGCCGGGGTTTCGTCCTGGCAGGGCGATGACGACCTCAATTCGCGCTCGATCGGAATTGAAATCGTCAATGGCGGGCATGATTTTCGGCTGACCGATGGCAGTCTGGAACCGTTTCCCAAAGCTCAAATTGACGCCGTGATTGAGCTGTGCAGCGGTATTCTCGAGCGCTGGGATATCCCGAAATCCCGGATCGTTGGCCACTCCGATATCGCCCCAGCGCGTAAGGAAGACCCCGGCGAACATTTCCCTTGGGCGCGGCTCGCAGCGGCAGGGATTGGTGTATGGCCGCAAGACCGCGACCCTGTTTTGCAAAATGACATCCAGAGCCTTCAGGATGACTTGGCCGCGATTGGTTACGCGCGCGACGTGGCCACGGAAAAATCTGTCACCGCGTTTCAACGCCGCTGGATCCAAGACGCGGTTACTGGCAAGGCTGATCCCGTTACCGCCGCAATGATCGGTCTTGTCAAAGCCGCAATCCTGAAATAATCCAACTTTTCCTCGTGTTGCTGCGGCTGCTGAACCCGCACAATAGAGGACAAGACAATGACACAACGCACCAGAAATTGGCGGCGCGTACAGGCGCGCAAGCATGGTGGCCGCACAGCCAAACCAGAGCCGCGATCCTGCGGCGACGAAAAGCAATGGCGCTACCTTTACTTTCGCAGCGCCAAAGCCAAACGTGCCAAACAGCTTGGCATGATCTGGCCCTATCGCGCTTGGGAGATCCTCTTGAAAGACTCAGAGCCGATCAAAGTCCTGTTCGTCTGCAGCAAGAACCAATGGCGCAGCCCGACCGGCGAAGCTGTGTTTCGCAGGGATACCGGGCTGTCTGTTCGCTCAGCTGGAACGGCGCGATCTGCAAAGCGCAAGCTCTCGGTTGCGGATATCCGCTGGGCCGATGTGATCCTTGTCATGGAAGACAAACACAAGTCGCGCATCAGGGCCGAGTTTCGAGATGAGGTTCGCTACAAGACGCTGCACGTGCTCGATATTCCGGACGAGTACCGCTTTATGGACGATGATTTGGTCGAACTTATCCGCGCCAAGGCGGAGCCGCTGATTTGGGGTGATGGAGCGTAATCGTTGGCCGCTTGGCTCAAAAAAGAGGGCGCTCAGATCGAGCGCCCTCAAGGAATAGTAGGGATTTTTTGGAGGTTATGGAATTGGCCTCAGCGCTAGTCGCGATTGGCAAATTGTCTGTCGAGCGTGATCACTTGTCCGGTACGTTCGATATGTAGATCAACCAGATCGACCCGCCCGGTTTGGACAACGAACTTGTCGAGCAAGTCCAGGGCACAAGCCCGGTCCAACCGCTGCTTGACCAGTGCGGGGGCGCCGGCCGCATCGCAAGCGTCCAATGCGGTTTGTCTGACGTTTCGGTAGGTTTCCTGCGCCGGAGCGGCTTCGTCATACGTGAACGCAACCTGGAACTCAGCGGTGTTTGGGCCAGCTGTTGCGGTCAAGCCGCCAGCCAGAACAGCCAATGTTATCAGGGCGGATTTGAAAAGAATTTGCATTATGGTTTCTCCTGTTTTGGGCTCCGGTGATGGAGTACAGGATAGATGGCGCATCCGTGGCGGTAGCGGAATCGCGAAGAAAGAGACTTAGGTATGAGAAAAATTCGCATGCCCGCTTGCGGGCTATGCAGATCGAACTTCGTCCAAGATCCAGTCCATCACCTTGCGCGTAATCGCGCGGGTCTCCGCGCCGGGCCGGTGTGCAATGTGATATGTACGGTCCCAATCAGTCAGCGCGGGTGCAAATTGTACCAGTTCGCCGCGCGCAATATGGCCGCGCACCAGCACTTCAGGCAGCATGACCAATCCTTGTTTGGCGAGCGCCGTATTCAGAGCGACCAGAAAATCCTCCATGATAAAAATAGAGGAGTCCGGCGGTAGAGAGATACCCGATGCGTCGGCCCATTTTTTCCACTCGTCGATTGAGAATATCTGTATGCGTCGATATTTGTTCAGCAGGTCTTCAACTTTGTCCGTCTTGCTCGCATTCAATAAGTCGGGATGACAAACCGGCACCAGACTTGGCTCACTCAACGGTGTCGAGACCAGACCATTCCAACCGCCGCGGCCGTAGCGGATACTGAAATCCACCTCTTCACGTTCCAAGTCAACGAGCCGATCAGAAGCCAGAACTTCCAACCCAATCTCTGGTAAAGCCTCGCTGAATACATCAAGACGCGGCGCAAGGAACATCGAAGCAAATGAGGCAATGGTCGAAACCCGGCAGCAGCTCGCGCGCGGTGCGCGGCGTTCAAATCGAGAGAAAGCCGAGCCGAGAATATCAAATGCGGGCAGGATCGCTTCCTTTAGAGATTTGCCTTCATCGGTCAGCGCCAAGCCGCCCGGTAATCGCTCGAACAGACGCGATCCAACAAAATCTTCCAGCGCAATCACTTGCTTACTGACCGCGCCTTGGGTCACACCAAGCTCTTCGGCGGCGCGGGAGAAATTCAGGTGACGCGACGCGGCATGGAAAGCGCGGATCGCATTCAGCGGAGGCAGACGGGTCAGCATTCGGTCTCAGTATCACGCCTTGGTAGGGCAAACCAAGCCAAGTTCGGCTCGTAATTTCGATACAAGGCACGAATATTTCTCATGCCTGCCATGCCAATTTCGCGGCCACCTACTCTTCCTCTTCCTCAGGGTCCAAGGCCAGTATGGTGTAGACGCCGCGCTGATCGCCGGAATGTTGCGCGACAGCCCAATCAGGCCGCGCCGCCAGCAGAGCCTCACTCTCAGGTCCTAACCCATAGTACTGCGCCATGACCTGTATTTCGGGGGCAGGGGCGTCTGCATCAAAATACAAGGTCAGCGTGTTGTCGACGCAGGATCGACCCGTGCAGATGATAAAGTGTAGTGGCGCATCCTCGGCTTCGATGACCACGCCATTGAAGCGCAGCTTCGTGACGAATGGTTCGCCTTCAAGCGAAACCCACATTCTGTCAGCGTCAGGGGCCGACATATCTACCGTGATGCTGCGCTCTTCATCGCTGACCCCGTCAGCGACGACGCCAACCGATAGACCTGCGCTGGCAAAGCTTGGCGCCGGTGCAAGTTGTCGCTCGCCGAGGACGGGATGTTCGCCTAAGGCCACATCGCCAGCAATGTCGCGCATGGCTTTTGGGGGGGCTTCACGGCCTGAAAAGACCCAATGCGCGTCGCCTGATCCGGCGTCTTGAACGTGCCGGACAGACATACCTCGCGGCGCAGTATGGCTGTAAGCGGGAACCACAAGGCTGGCGATTGTGAAGGCGGCGAATACGCCAACGGCAACCAGTGTGATCTGCCGACGCTGCGGCCACATCTGACCGTCTTCATTCAGCGTGAACGGCGCGGCGAACACAAATAACAAACCAGCTGTGATCGCAAATGGCGCTGCGCCTTCAATGAATAATCCAATCTCGCCAAGCTGCGCCAGCGGCAGGGCGATAATCGCGAAGACCAATGTGCCGATAATCGCGAGGATGCCAGAGGCTGCAGGCCGTTTCAGCAAGGCCAGAATCGCTGCGATCCCGAAAATGATGAGTGACGGCGCAAATATAATCGCCGCGCCCGGTACCAGCACAAACAGAGTCAGCCCCAATATCGCGAACCAGACCCAGGCTGAGGCCAGTAATAGCGTGCGTGATGTTGCTCTGACGAAATAGCCGTAGACGAGAAAACCGCCGAGCAACGCTGCTGCGCCGTGCACACCGCGCAGCGCCCAAGGATGGGTGCCGCCAAAGAACCTCTCAGGGCGAATAACCCCTACCAGCCACGTCATGGCAATTGCCAGAACCAGTCCCAAGACCAAGGCAAGCAAGGGCGCGGTGGCGGCGCGAATGATCGCTCCATCTCCGCGTTTCACGTAAACAAGCGCCCCGGCCATGACGCCGCCAAACAGCATGAACGCTGCGCCAAACATGACTGGGGTCGAGATGACAAAGCGGCTGAATATATCCGCATATAGCCGCTCGCCTTCCGGTTCGCTCCCCGTTTGCGCCAGAAACGCCTCCGTCGCCGCCAGCCCATTCATGCCCATATGGGCCAGTGATCGCTGATCCAGATTTGCCAGATTATCGCGCGGCGTATGATAGAAATGCGCACCACCCGTAATCGCGTAATTGGCGGCATCGATATCAAGCCCCAAAAACTCGGTCATATCGGTATCATTCGGCAACAGGTCGTAAATATCAGCGTTTAGCGAACTGGCCACAGGCCGTATGCCTCGCCCCTCAAGGACTTTCAGGTCGCGGCCATTTGGCCGGCTGGTCTGGATCAGCAAAGCCGGGCCTTTCACCCCGCGTGCCTCCATATTGACCACTGCGCCGACCAGCTGGGCAAGCGGATCATTCGCCACGAATGCGTTCGCGCCAATCAGACCGGGTTCTTCGCCGTCAGTAATTAAGATCAGGAGTGGGCGTGACAGCTCTCGCGATTTCATAATCGCCGCAATTTCCAGACTAGAGGCCACGCCGATGCCGTCATCGGCAGCCCCCGGCCCAGCCGGTACGCTGTCATAGTGCGACAAGACCAGAACTGCATTTGGCCCCGGCGGGGTGACCCAGAACGCGACGTTTTGAACCCGGGCGCAGCGGACAGCGCCGGACCTATGGGTTGCACAGTGAAATTCGTCTCTGACAATTGGCTCAAACCCCAAAGCAGTAATCTGATCCAGCAGGCGCTCGCGAACCAGATCATTTGCGTCGCTGTCGACCGGATGCGGGGTCTCGTCGCCGAGAATAGTGGTCAGGCGTTGAAAGGCGCGCTCAGTATTGAATACGCTGTCAGCCGAGACCTCTGGCGCTCCAACAAATATCGGGCGGATTTGATTGGCGATGAAAATCACGGCCATCAAGGCCAGTAGGCGCAAACTTGCAGTTCCAAATTTCGGCATGTTTCAAAGCCCTCCTATCGTTTATCGATAAGGATTGTTTCAGAACATGCAAGTCATGGCGTCTATGACTGGCTTGTCGCGCAGCTTGCTTGTATAGACGCAGCCGACCAGACGGCTGGGCAATCGCTGGCATGGGGGTAACCCTGTGCTGGAGGAAAGTCCGGGCTCCATAGAGACAGGGCGGCGGATAATTTCCGCCCAGTGTGAACTGAGGGAAAGTGCCACAGAGAGTAGACCGCTTCGGCCTTGGCCGGAGTAAGGGTGAAAGGGTGGGGTAAGAGCCCACCGGGGGGCTGGTAACAGTCCCCGCATGGTAAACCCCGCTCGGAGCAAGACCAAGCAGGGGCGCACATGGGCTGTCTTTGGCCCGCGCCCCGGGTGTGTCGCGTCAGGCATCGCGCAAGCGGTGTCGCAGAGGAATGATTGCCCATCCGATGCCCGCAAGGGCGCGGTGGACAAAACCCGGCTTACAGGCCGTCTGGTCACCCTGCAGCTGCATGAGCGATCCAAATCGTCGCGAGCATGACGCCGAACACGTACACGAAAAGCAGGTTGATTTTCTTGGTGTTCACGCGCGCCTCCGACAATTGCTGCAGTCAGACTACGCACGGGCCGAAGGTTCATTCCCAGATACGGTCAAACTGTTTTCACAATTGAAACGAACCTGCGCAGCAAGCCCGTCTATCCGGGTAGGCATTGAGGCCGCAGACAGGGTCTGCAGCCTCGAGTATTTGTTGGAAACTAGTCCTTGAACGCGCTGAACACGTCTTCAGCCGACAAGGCAGGCTTGTCTTCCGGCTCTTCAGCAACCGGCTGCTCAACCGCTGCGGCAGGCGCAAGGCCCGGACCTTCGGTTTCAGCGGCGCGGGCGGCATCTATCTTGCGGCGGCGGTCCGCAGCTTTCAAAATAATCTCATCCAGCTCAATCTGTGAGCACAGACCAGCAGTGACCGGATCAACTGGTTTGATCTCGGCTGTGTTCCAGTGCGTTTTGTCGCGGACATTGGTGATCGTCGATTTGGTTGTGCCGATCAGTTTTGAGATTTGCGGATCAGTGAGCTCCGGGTGATTGCGGATGAACCAAGCGATGGCATCCGGCTTGTCGGCGCGCCGGGCAACCGGCGTATAGCGCGCACCTTTGCGTTTGGGCTGCGGAATGTGCGCGATCTTCGATTCCGCAACGACCATGCGATAGTCTGCGTCTTCCTCGGCCTTGATAATCTCTTCGCGGGTTAGTTCGCCGCCGGATACCGGATCGACGCCGCGCATGTTCTCAGCGACATCGCCGTCAGCAATGCCTTTGACCTCGAGATGGTGCAGGCCGCAAAAGTCAGCGACCTGTGCAAAAGTCAGCGTTGTGTTGTCGACGAG
>Ga0256847_1000272_pt1 | contig 35437 bp, 36 predicted proteins | sample TeddybearmetaG_FD_189099 | JGI IMG/M metagenome (GOLD analysis project Ga0256847, IMG submission 189099) | Hydrothermal vent microbial communities from East Pacific Rise, Pacific Ocean - Teddybear | ecosystem: Environmental > Aquatic > Marine > Hydrothermal vents | place: Pacific Ocean: East...
GTCGATAGCTTACTACAAGGTGCACTTGATACTCTTAAACGCCATGGCGTTGAAGAGGGTGATATTGAAATTATTCGAGTTCCGGGTGCGTTTGAAATGCCTATTGCAGCACAAAGAATTGCGGGGTTAAAGAAGCATGACGCAATTATTGCTCTGGGAGCCGTAATACGCGGAGGCACGCCGCATTTTGAGTATGTCGCCGGTGAGTGTGTCAAAGGTCTCTCTCAGGTTTCTCTAAACGCTAATATTCCAGTTGCATTCGGTGTATTAACGGTCGATTCTATTGAACAAGCAATTGAGCGAGCAGGTACCAAGGCTGGCAATAAAGGCGGTGAGGCGGCTATTAGTGCGCTAGAAATGGTTAACTTATTCGTTGAGATGGAAAAGTAGTAAGACCATGGTAACTAGTGCGAAAATTGAAACTGTGGCGAAGATCAAGAAGCCTTCAATGCGTAATAAAGCGCGTCGATATGCGGTGCAGGGTATATATCAGTGGCATCTTAGTGGAAACGCCATTAAAGATATCGAACTGCAGTTTTTGGAAAGCATTAACGCGAAAAAGGTTGATATTGAGTATTTTCAGGAGATTCTGACCCAAACTTTGGCGGGAATAAACGAAATCGACGAACTCATTGTGCCAATATTAGAAAGGGATATAAAAGAAGTTAATCCGGTCGAATTGGCTATTATCAGACTCGCATCTTATGAACTCATGTCTAGAATTGACGTGCCCTATAAAGTTGTTATTAACGAAGCTTTAGAATTAACTAAAACTTTTGGCGCTCAAGAAGGTCATAAGTTTGTTAATGGCGTTTTAGACAAGCTCGCCAAACAGTTAAGAACAATGGAAATCAAGCCATAAGGCATTTCTATAGTAGAGCACTCTTATTTTGTACAACCGATTTCTGTAATAATATCGGTATTAGTACATATAATTAATCTAACAGAATAAATACTTGAGAAATAACAATTAGACCCAACACTTTAGAGTTGATGGGTATTACCCCCCATTTCTCTTGTAAGGACATCAATGAACGAATTTGAAATAATCGATCAGTTTTTAGCATTAAAAACTAAAAATCGAAAGGATGTAATACAAGGCGTAGGTGATGACTGTGCGCTACTTAAGGTTCCACGAGGTCAGCGTTTAGCGGTTTCTATGGATACTTTGATTGCGGGCGTTCATTTTTTACCAGATTGTCCTCCTGAAGATATTGCACATAAAGCGATAGCGGTTAATCTAAGCGATTTAGCGGCGGCCGGGGCAGAACCTTCTTGGATCACTCTTTCGATTAGCTTGCCTAATAATGATGAAAAATGGTTGCACGCATTCCATCGTGGTTTAAAGAAAATGGTGGATCATTTTGGCGTTCAAATTGTGGGAGGCGATACCTGCAAAGGACCCCTCTCTATTACTGTACAAGCACACGGTTTTGTACCAGAAAATGTGTTTTGTAAACGGAGTACTGCCAAGGCGGGCGAACTGATTTGCGTGACCGGTAATCTAGGTGATGCAGCCCTAGGTCTATTGGTTGCACAGGGTAAAATTAAACCATCCTCCGCAGAAGTTAAAAATTACCTACTCAAAAAATACCAAGCTCCTTACCCTCGAGTTGCCGCAGGCATTGTATTAAGGGGGTTGGCTACTAGCGGCATTGATATTTCTGACGGTTTGTTGGCCGATGTTGCACACATTAGCAGAGCCAGCAATGTTGGTGTTTTACTTCGCTGGGAACGAATTCCTGTTTCGGATCAAGCCAGGCAAGTTGCAGATAAGTCGCTTTTGATGAAAAGCGCACTAAGCGGCGGCGATGATTATGAACTCTGCTTTACGATTAAAGAAGACGAACTGGATTCAATCACCCAAACACTTGAAACAGTGGGGATGCCTTGTATTCCTGTGGGCAGAATGACCGGTAAGCCTGGTGTGCGAGTGCTCGAGGGAAAAAAGGAAGTCAAAATAGAGAAGTTCGGTTTTCAACATTTTGGTTAATTTCTTTGCCGGTATATAATATAACCATGCAAAAAATCCCCGCTAAAGCAATATTTACCAACCCGATTAATTTCTTAGCTTTTGGCTTTGGTAGTGGTTTGGCGCCAAAAGCGCCAGGAACCTTTGGCACTTTGGCCTGCGTACCTATCTATATTTTAATCTCCGATTTACCATTAATGCATTACATTATCGTATGCGCTCTCGTTTTATTGCTTGGAGTATACATTTGTGGATATAGTGCTAAGTCTCTTAAAACCCATGATCATCCGGGAATCGTTTGGGACGAGTTTGCTGGTTTTTTGATTACTATGATTGCCGTTCCTTTTAATTGGACTAATCTTCTAATAGGTTTTATTTTATTCAGAATATTTGATATTTTTAAACCTTGGCCGATAAATTGGTTAGACAAACAAGTTTCAGGTGGTGTTGGGATCATGATTGATGATATTGTCGCGGGTTTATTTGCCTTGGCGACATTACATTTCATATTGGCATTTTTGTAGACTGATTATTACTCCGCTAAATTGGTATTAAGTGAATATTAAAGCATGAAAAAATTCTGTATCACATTCCTATTAGTGTTCCAATCATCGCTGACTATTGCCGAAGAGATTGAATTTCGAGTGATCGCTCTTTTTAAAAATGCAGCGATGATTGAGCATGATGGAAAACAAAAAATGCTGAGAAAAGGACAAATTTATAAAAATACAATAAAACTGATTTCTGCGGACAGTCATATCGCAAATTTCTTGGTTGATGGAAAAAAAGTTTCAATGGGATTACAGCAATCAGGAATCAGTGGAGCGTTTTTTAAAGAAGAAAAAAATGCCGAGAAAAAATTTGTAAGAATTCCCAGAGATAATATGGGCATGTATCGCACTTCCGGATTAATTAACGGTGTACCAGTAAAATTCTTGGTCGATACCGGTGCATCACAAGTAGCCATGAATGAAAACACGGCTAGACGAGTCGGTCTGCAATACAAATTGTATGGTAAAAAAACAAACGTCTCCACGGCATCAGGTATAAGTTTAGCTTGGTTCATTCCACTAAAAAAAATAAGCGTTGGTGGGGTGGAGCTAAAACAAGTTAACGCCCTCGTGGTGAAGGGAACTGGGCCGGAAGAGGTGCTACTTGGAATGTCATTTCTTAAGCAATTAAAAATGCAAGATGATGGCAACTTGTTGAAGTTGACTAAGAAATTTTAGAGAAAGCCATATCTGCTGCCGATAACGTTTTCTCCAAAGTCTCATTATCATGAGCGGAGCTAACAAAACCTGTTTCGAAAGCTGAAGGCGCCAAATAAACCCCTTCATCTAACATCGCATGGAAGAATTTTTTAAATGCTTCCTGATCGGAATTGACGACTTGTGAAAAACGGGTAATGTTTTTTTCTCCAGTAAAAAACAAACCGAACATACTGCCAACATGATTGGTCGTGAACGGCACGCTATGTTTGTCAGCTAATTTCTGTAATCCGCTAACTAGTTGTTCACAATATTCAAAAAGAGGTTCGAAAAAGCCATCTTCCGTCAATAGATTAAGTGATGTTAGTCCAGCAGACATGGCTATAGGATTCCCTGAGAGTGTCCCCGCTTGATATACAGGGCCCGCCGGGGCTAACGATTGCATTATTTCTCGTTTTCCGCCAAATGCACCTACCGGCATACCACCACCGATAATTTTTCCTAGCGTCGTTAAATCTGGAGTAACGTTATAGAGTTGTTGAGCGCTTCCCTGTCCTACTCTCAATCCGCACATTACTTCGTCAAAAATCAAAATCGCTTTGTATTGATCGCAAAGATCGCGAAGGCCTTGTAAAAATCCGTCAACCGGCGGAATGCAATTCATGTTACCTGCTATTGGTTCAACAATGATCAGAGCTACATCATCTGGATTAGCCACGAATAATTCCCTCACGCTGTCCACATTATTAAATTCGGCAGTTAAGGTGTGCTTGGCAAAATCTGCGGGAACTCCTGGTGAGGTTGGCTCTCCCAAAGTTAACGCGCCAGATCCTGCTTTAACCAATAAGCAGTCGGCATGACCGTGATAACAACCCTCAAATTTTATTATCTTATCTTTTCCAGTATGACCTCTTGCCAATCTAATCGCGGACATAGTGGCTTCGGTACCCGAGCTAACCATACGAACTTGATCAATTGATGGGATCATTTGGCATACTTTTTTTGCCATGGCTAATTCAATTTCTGTGGGTGCACCAAAACTCAGTCCATTTTCAGCAGCTTCGATAACCGCTTCTCTAATGGCTGGGTGGTTATGTCCATGAATCATAGGTCCCCATGAACCTACGTAATCAACGTAGTCTTTACCATCTACATCAGTAAAATAAGCCCCGTTTGCTTTTTCGATAAAAACGGGGGTTCCACCAACACCGTTAAACGCTCGAACTGGCGAATTTACAGCACCTGGAATAAATTCTTTGGATTGATTATATAAGTCGATGGATTTATTCATGTGTTTTCTCGATTAATATTTTTATATTATTGTTTGCAAGCTATGACACTAGAGCGCTAGAATTTCTCGTAACTCGTAACTCGTAACTCGTAACTCGTAACTCGTAACTCGTAACTCGTCACTTTAACCCAATTTGCCAATTTACTTCTTTGTCATATTTTTCTAACTGATCTTCGACGCCTAAAATACAGGCAAACAAAGCCATTCTCACGAGAACACCATTGTCGGTTTGACGAAAAATTGCGAGTCCAGGTTCTTTGTTTAAATCGTTATCTAGTTCGTTAGCATCATTTCTTGAATCTCTTGGAAGTGGGTGCATGATTACCGCATTGGGTAGGCAATGATCTGAATATATTTGTTTGTTGAGTCTAAAATAACCTTTGTATCTTTTGGCTTCCTGTTCTGATTCAAATCGCTCTTCTTGAATTCTGGTTTGATAAATAATATTGGCTTGCGATAGTCCCTTCTCTAAATCACTGCCTATTTCAACTTGATGACCTGCATTGGTGAGCATATCTACATATTTACAAGGTAGTGCTAGAGCCTTGGGAGAAACCAGCTGGATCTTAAGATTTGAATAAAGAGAAATTAATTGGCAGAGCGAATGAACGGTTCGTCCATGTTTCAGATCGCCTAGCAAGGTTAAACTCAATTGTTGGATTGATTGTCCAAGTCTTGCCAGTTCATTTTTGATGGTAAACAAGTCCAACAATGCCTGCGTTGGATGCTCGTTGGGTCCATCACCGCCGTTAATAACCGGTACTCGGCTACCGGTCGCAAACTCGCTAACGGAATGAGGTTCCGGATGTCGCATAACAATAACATCGCTATATCCTGATAGTACTTGAGCGGTATCGTAAAGAGATTCTCCTTTTGCCAAAGCAGAGTTCGAAAGCCCGGTAGTTTCTCTTACTTCGCCACCTAACAAATTAAAGGCGCTACCAAAACTCACTCGAGTTCGTGTGCTAGGTTCGAAAAACATATTGCCGAGTACGGCGCCTTCTAGTACGCGAGTCATTTTTTGTCTTTTTGCATAGGGGCGCATTTTCTCGGCCACTATGAATAACTCATCGATAGATTCTAATGTGATCCCTTTTACCGATAGTAAATGTTGACTACGAAAATTCATATATTCTTGGGTTATTGCTGTTCCTTCCACTGAATTAATTTATCCAGTTTTGGTTTAATGACCATTTGGCAGTAGGGTTGATTGCTGTTTTGTGCATAGTAGTCGTGATGTTCAATTTCTGCCGGATAGAAAACTGGCAGCTCTATTACTTGGGTGACAATTGGTGCTTGTAATTGAGATTGTTGATTGGCTATCACTTGCTCAATAATTTCTTTTTCTGCGCAATTTGAATAGCATACAATCGAACGATACTGAGTGCCGACATCATTTCCCTGACGGTTAAGGCTGGTAGCATCATGGGTTGCAAAAAACACTTCAATTAGAGATTTGAAATTGACTTTGGATGCGTCATAAATGATCTCGATAACTTCAGCATGCTCGCTGTTTCCAGAACAGATTTCCTTATATGTGGGATTCTCCGTTTTACCGGCAGCATAACCGGGAGATATCGACTCACAACCATCTATTCGTGAATAGATGGCCTCTAGGCACCAAAAACAGCCACCGCCTAGGATAAGTTTGTATTTAGAATCACTCATGAGGAACGATATTCTCCAATAACCGAATGTTGGCGTAATTATACTGATGCTAGACCCACAATAAAAGGTGTGTCGACGTTTAACGGGATTTTTGTAAATAACAGCATAACAAGGTAGGATCAAACATGTGGTTCGTTTTTTTGGCCAGTGCGAATTGATCTGCTGGTGGGAAGATATATGAATTGTTATTGAGAATGTTTGTTGAGGATGTATGTTGAGATTTCTTGTTAGGTTCGCTCTTTATTTTATCGTCATAGGATTAGGCCTGTATTTTGTTGCCCAATGGAGACTGAGCGAAAGTCTTGATCAATTAAACGGGCGATTTGGTTCCAATCTAAAGTTCGAATATAGCGGCGCGCGGGTTTCTCCATTTGGAAAACTAGTGCTTAGCAATGTGACCGTTTCATTTATAAAACAAGATGCTGTTATCTCTGTGGGTAAAATCGAATATTCAACGGGAAACGTTTTTGATACGACTTTCTTGTATCAACATTTGTCGGCTAACGATATCCCCGAACAGCTCTCTTTAACCTTTAGTGATGTGGTGCTGCCTTTAACACCTACTCTTATCAAGTATTTATCAAATCAAGAAACGGATTCAACAATCAGATCATTATTGCTCTCAGCTTGTGGCAATGTTCAACAAATGGGTATTAAAGCGTATTCAGCCATGGGATATGATTATGTTGTTTTTTCAGGCGGTGTTACATTTCAAAGTGATAAAAATAGGCAAAGTCTGGCGGCAAAAGGATGGTTTAATATTGAGGAAACGGCTAAGTTAAAATTTGAACTAAATCTATCTAATGTTGATTCTGAAAGGAGGGAGTTACTGGTTGCTACCAGGGATCCGACGGTGGATTCTCTTAAGATTAATTTTGAGGATAGCGGATTAAATCGACGTAAGTTGGAATACTGTGCGTCCAAATCACAATTAGCAGGCGAAGGATTTGCCGAGGCACATCTTGCTACCATTAAGCAACGATTAAACTCAGTGGGAATAAACCTGACCTTGGCTGGAGCCCGAAGCTATAAAGAGTGGATACAGCCAGACAGCCGATTAGAATTGAGCATTACGCCAACCGCGGATTTTACTTTTAATGATTTCGGTTTTTACGACGAGCCAGAACTTAGACGACTGCTTGGGTTCGAGCTTAAAATAAATGGTCGATTAAGATCACATGTGTTTGATCAATGGGCGTTAGATAAGTTTAATACCATTAGGATACGAAATAGTTCTAATAACGCGGTTACCCCGCTAAAGCGCTTTGAGACAGTTTACCTACGACGGGTTTATCATCAGGAACCGGTGGAAAAAGCGGCTGAGTACATTGGATATAAAATTAAGTTAGTTCGAAGTAACGGAAAAACGTCGATTGGTACTCTAAATAAAATCAACAAGAATAAATTATATGTTGATATAAAAGTCCAGACAGGAACTTTGCAAACATCAATCAAGCTAGAACAAATTAAAGAATTTCACGTTTATAGGTAGAATAATAGTCAACCTGAGGCTTGCATGAGAGCTTTTATAGTTAGAGTTTTCTCTACTTTAAAGTAACAGTCATTCCTGCAGCTTTTAGCTGGGATATGCTTAATTAATCGACAGATTCCGGCCAAAATAAAACCGGAATGACAGTAAAATAGAGGAATTGTCGGAGTTGTTTTCAAAAAGGTTTTACGATCACCAAAATAACAACGGAGAATAAAATAAGGACGGGGAATTCATTAAACCAACGATAAAACACGTGATCTCTTATTTGCTCTTTGTCTTCAAATGTCCTCAAATAACTTCCACAAACAAAATGGTAAATTATCAAACTGGTAACCAACACCAATTTTAGTAGAAACCAGTTTAGTTCCAACAAGTTCGGATTTTGTACCACAAGCCATCCGCCGAATCCTATCGTCAGGAACATAAAGGGCGTGACAAAACGATAGAGTTTGCGAGCCATCAGTAACAGATGTTGGTATGTTTCATCAGATTTGGCTAGCGAAAGATTCACAAAGATTCGTGGCAGATAGAAGATACCAGCAAACCAGCTAACCATAAAAATGATATGTAGGGCTTTTAACCATAGGTAATTCATAAGGGGCGTAACCAATTTTGCTAATTCGCTACATTCTATCTTATTGTGATATTTTTGGCACAAAAAAGGAGTTTTCACCCCTTTTATCTGATCTTTCCAGAGTCCCAGATCTATCTTCAACATTTACCGTACCCTCGACTATTTTCTCTTGGATTCGAGTTTTATAGCTAATACGGGTTTTCATGCTTATCGAGTGATGGTCAAATCTTTAGTAAGGAGAGCAATGCTCATGCCAAGAGAGTAGTGGTTTGAATACCTAGGATAATGTTGTGGGGCGTTGTCCGATAGTAAGGTTAAGTTTGCAATAGGAATCTTGGGCAAGCTCAATTTGATTTTCACCAAACACCTGAATATTGTTTTTTCTCAGTAACAAAGTGGTAACTCCTTCACCGGTAATTTTATTCGATTGAAATTTACCATCATAAATTGTTTCACTTCCACAAGACGGACTTCCATCCGTCAGAATAGCGATCTTAATATTATTGTCAAAGCAAAACTGGAGAGTTTTTTCTGCGCCAGATTTAAATTCATTGCTTACGTCTCTACCGTTATTAGTTTTGACTAGAATATGATCGTCATGACTGGATTGAATTTCTGCGGGAGCTCTTGGTATTGGCAAACCCCCAGCGACTTCCGGGCAAATTGAAAGTAGGCACTTGTCCTGCTTCCATTGACGTAAAATGGGATGTTCAAGGAGCTTATTGCCGCCATCGTATCGGACACTATCACCCAATAAGCAAGCGCTGATTAGAATATTAGATGGTTGCATTTCGTTGTGTCATGAGTATATTTCGTTCGTGTTGGATTCGTGTTGTTTGAATTGGTTAACGTTCGCATTAAAAAGGAATATCAAGGATAATACGCCGAGAACAACTATTTTAGCAAATGAGACGAGAATAAAATGTCAGTGGAACAAACTTTACAGAATCGGTCAGATGGCAAATGTGAATTATGCTCATCTGATCAAAACCTAAGGATCTACGAAGTTCCTCCCACAGATGGTGCAAATTCAGGCAAATCTATCTATATTTGTGAAATTTGCAAATCACAAATTGAAGGTACGAGCGTATTAGATACCGCTCATCATTGGCGATGTTTAAGTGACAGTATGTGGAGCACCGTTCCTGCTGTTCAAATTATGGCTTGGCGAATATTGAATCGACTGAAGTCTGAAAGTTGGGCTCAAGATATGTTAGATATGTTGTATTTAGACGATGAAATGATGGGGTGGGCTAACGCCGCTAATGAATATTCAAGTGATGCGGACGATCCCACGCTAGATAGTAATGGCGCCGTGTTGCAAGCAGGAGACACGGTAACGCTCGTTAAAGATCTTGTCGTCAAAGGCGCTAACTTCACTGCGAAACGAGGAACCGCGGTTCGAAACATTTCTCTCACGGGTAATCCAGAGCAAATAGAAGGGCGAGTCAATGGCACTCGGATTGTGTTATTAACCTGTTTTCTCAAAAAGTCGAACTGAGAATAGAATGATTACGGGAAGCTGTTTATGTGGCTCGATAAGATTCGAAATTAGCGGTGAGCCGGACTCAGTATCCCATTGTCACTGTAAAATGTGTCAGAAACAGCACGGCGCAGCCTATGCTACTTATGCAAGAATCAAGCGAAGCGATATTAGATATCTTATCGGTGAAGAATACTTAGCGATTTACAATTCATCGGATGATATTTTACGAAAATTTTGCCGTGAATGTGGTTCCAACATCGAATGGGGAAGGAACGAAAAGAATCCAACTAAAGTTGGGATCGCTGTTGGTTTGTTTGATACCGATTTTCATGTCAGCAGTATTAAAGATATCTGTATTGAATCGAAAGAAACTTGGTTAGTGGATTAATTAAAGTGGCGCGGCTGAATGCTAGAAATTAGACCCAACTGTGAATATTGTGACAAGGACTTATTGCCAGAATCGCTTGAAGCAATGATATGCACTTACGAATGCACGTTTTGTAAAACATGTGTGGATGAAATCTTATCCAATGTTTGTCCTAATTGCGGGGGTGGATTTTGTCAACGACCGGTGAGACCCAAAACAACTCGCCGTGAGGGCGTTGGTTTACAGCATCAACTGGCAAGTACCATCAGAATTAATACCCAATTTAGTTTGCGAGAAATTCGAGAGTTCTCGCAAACCTCTCGTGATATTGATCCTGTAGATCGCTAGTGTTTGCCTGGGGCAAGCTTAACACCTCGCCGCTCCCAATGGATATAAGCTTGTAGTGCAATCATTTCCGATGAGTCTAATTTAAGCGGGTCACTCTCGGTCGGATTCATAATGCACCAATTAATCATTTCAGCTAATACTGATACTTTTCCTAATTGTTGTTGAAATTTTGGGTAGGTTTCGGGATGTATACTGGTCGAATTCGGATGGCATTGGTCACACGAAACAGTATTCTTTGACTTCAATCCACCATGAAACAACTTTTCGCCTAGAGTTACTACCGTCATATACTCTTCCATCCAGCGTTTTTCATCTTCCGATGAAAACTCATCACTACTAGCAGATAAAGAAACAACCAAAATTGCAGCAAAAACAAGAGTGTTTTTGAGTTTTGAAATAATCATATTTTATTCTCCCTATTAGTAATGTTTTTGTGAAGGAATTCGTTTGTTGTTTGGCTGATATTCTTTATCAACTGGAGTTCCTTTTTTTTCATCAAATCCAACCACTCGATTGCTGTTTTCAGGTAACACATAACTTAAGTCAACATTTCCTGAATGCATATTAATAAACTGCCAACCAGTCGCATCACGCTCGTTAAAAGGATCGGCTCGATTCATTTCAACGGTTAATTTGGGTAAATAGCTTCCGACCTGCTTATATGTAGACGGATAGGGCCAAGGCCAAGCAGTGGCCATTGCAGAATGAAAACTGATATTTCCGATTTGATTGTACTGAATTTGATGTACATGTCCGTAAATGACATTAACTTTATCAAATGGTTGTAGCAAAGCCTGAACTTGCTCTGCGTCGTCAGTCCAAAAGTTCCAGCCCTTGTAAATTTTTTGGATCGGAGAATGTGAAAATACCACCAATGGAGTATCCTTACTGATCTCCGCCAAGTCCTTTTTTAGCCATTCTCGCTGCGAATCGCCCACCATAAAGGGCTGGCCATCAGGATTATCTAATCGAGCCATTTGCATCATTCGGTCCATTCCCTTATCCCACTTTTGATGCATCCATTTTTCATGAGTAAGAATAGAATTTAGGACAACAAAATGCACGCCTTTGTGATCAAAACTATAATGATCAGGCCCCAGTTGTTTTTGCCAGTACTCTCCTAAATCAACATAGTAATCGTGTTCACCCATAACATAGTGAGTTTTCGTTTTTAGGCCGCTAAGTATTTCTAGACCATGATCGATTTCTTCAGGTTTCCCCAGTTGTGCGATATCACCACCATAGAAAACAAAATCCGGTTTCGGATCCATCAGGTTTGTTTCAGCAACCGCGCGGATAAGTCCCTGATCCCAGTTGCGGACAAAATCCTTTCCCTTAATGTGGGTGATATGTGAGTCAGAGATATAAGCAAAGGTAAAATTCTCTGATTTACCTTTACCGAAGGCCACTTCGATTACGGAAACAGGCAAACTTCCCGCAGCGACCATCATTGCTGTATTTTTTATAAAATTTCTTCGATTCAAATTTTTATTATTCATGATAGTGCCTCCATTATTTCGTTTTTAGTGATTGATATTCAGGGCTAGTAAGCGCCTGCAAAAACGCAACTAAATCTTTTTTCTCTTTGTTGGTTAAATTAAGTGGCTTGATGCCACCACTTAAAAAGCCTGATAGCGGATCGTTTTCGTTGACTCTGCCTCCGTTGTTATAAAAATCTACGACGTCCTCTAGCGTTTCTAGACTACCATCATGCATGTAAGGGAAAGTTACCGCGATATTTCGTAGTGTTGGCGTTTTAAATGCGCCAACATGAGTTGGGTTTTCGGTTACCGCAAACCGACCAATCTCCGAGAGGTTTGCGTTGGTCAAAACGGTAATGTCGACATCTTCACCCCGACGTTTTGAGGCTAACATTGCCGCTGCTGTTTGGACTTCCGAGTTTTGAATTTTCATAAATCCGACACCAATATTATGAAATCGATTGTCTGTAAATATTGCTTGAGTTTGTTCGATTATATGACATGAAAGACAGCGAGCTTTAACTCTGAACAGATCGAGACCGCGTATTTGAGAATCGGTCATCGCAGATTTATTCCCTGCGTAATTGTATTGATCAAATGGGGAATTACCAGACACGATGGTTCTTTCGAAACTGGCGATTGCCTTTGAAACATGATCCATATCAATCTCGCTCGCTGATATTCCAAATACTTTGCCAAAGGCTCGGGTATATTTTTTATCACCGCGAATTACTTTGAGTATAGGCTTGTGATTAGCAAGACCTCCCTCTACCGGATTGATTGGGGGTTGCTTAGATTGCCCTTCTAGATCCGGTTCGCGTCCGTCCCAAAACTGAGAGGTATAGAATGCCGCATTGATGACGGTAGGGGCACTTCGGGTTCCCATGAGGCCTTTGAATCCTTTGGAAACGCTCAAGTTGTCGGTAAAGCCTTTCTCTCGACTATGGCAAGTTGCACAACTGATTTTGCCGTCTGCACTAAAGCGTTTATCATGATAAAGGCGATCGCCTAATTTTATTTTCACATCGGTTTGGGGGTTGTCGGACGGAATAGGCACTTCTGGCAAACCCAGCAGATTTTGTTTTGAGGCGGATTGTAAATGGCTAGTAAACAAGGCTATTAAACCTAGTAACACATAGATACGACGGGCGCGCATACTCCTACTCCTTTCTAATATTGACGGTTTCTTTTTTATTTTTATAAAAAAGGTATGTTTCCTTTAGGAACCAAACAACTGCTGAGTCAGTTAACCTACTCCGATTTTTTGTGGATAGACAGTAGGCATTTTCTATGGACAGGATAGTTACAATCAATAGTAAGTTAGGTGCAAATAAACATCATGTACGCGCTCCGCAATAAATGGTATCGGTGGGATAGAAAAACGTCTAGAAACCTCGCCTAATTATTGGAATAAGTTTGGAGAGGTAAATGGGTGTTTATGTATTGGGGCGAGTGGAAAATGGAGTAGCACATTTCAATATGCTGATCTTTTGGGAAGACATGGAGGCAGTCAAAAAATTCGCAGGCGAAGATTCAAATGAACTTAAATATTACGATTTTGATGAAAGAATGCCACTTGAACTTTAAGATATTTCACGGAATTGTGAAACTTATGAGTGACCAAGATACGTTTTCTCACTAAGAGCTTCATTATTTTACACGTTGTTTCATATCTATATTTTTAGGTAAGGCTAATTTAGTATATTCTAATATGTGTGTTAGTATCTATATTCTCGGGTCCAATCAATAATTTATTTCAGTGATCGTATAACTAAAATAAATATTTTTGAGCAACAGAGGAACAACAATGAAAACACTATTCACCCATCTCATTCTCGTCATTCTTTGTTTATCGGTAGTAACGGCTGAGGCAAAGAAAAAGAAAAAACCGCGTTTTAAGCCTTATTATTTGGTCACTGCTCCCGCTTCTGACTACCAAACAACAGTGAATCAAATTCGAGATAAATTAACCAATAGCGAATTTAAGTTGCTTGGAGAATATTCTCCGCTAGACGATCGAACTATCTTCGCGATTACGAACGATAAATTACTCGAAATTGCGGCCAAAACAGAATTTGGCGGTTACGGCTCTGTCATACGGGTCGCGGTAACTAATACTGATTCGGGCGTACAGGTTTCACATGTTAATCCGGTTTATATGTCTTACGTATATCAAATGGGAAATATCTCTGAAGTGAGCGAGGCACTTAAAGGGTTGTTTGGAGAAACGACCGCATTTGGCTCCAAGAGAGGCGAAACAGAGCGTTCACTAAAAGGCTATCAGTACATGATGATGATGCCTGAATTTGAAGACCATGATGAGCTGGCTAGTTTTGATTCACATCAACAAGCTCAAGACAGAGTAAATAAAAACCTGGCAGCGGGTCAAGGCAAGTTTACCAAGGTTTTCGAAATTGCCATTCCGGGTAAAGATGAAGTACTAATTGGAGTAGGAATTGGTGAAGGTGATGGTGCGGATAAATTCATAATGGATACGATCGATGTTGAAGAGTTAAAACATTCTGCTCACTTACCTTATGCGGTCTTAATTTCAGGTAACAAAGTTTACAGCCAAGCTGGAAAATTTAGGATTGCTTTGGCATTCCCAGATTTAGGAATGGGACAATTTATGGATATCTCGGATGCGCCAGGCGCTATTGTAGAGAGTCTAGAAAAGCTGACCGATAAATAGCGAGTACTCTCCAAAAAAAAGTGGTTCCCCTCTTCTTCGTTGGTAAAGAGTTAGATGAGAAGAGGGGCCTTGGAAAAAGGTAGTGGAATCCTTCGTTTTATATTTCTTCAGCAATTTCTACCAAAATACGCTCCATATTTTCTGCTACTACCTCAAGTTGACTAATTGCTTGTTGATTAATCTGGGGCATTTCTACCTGTAACGCTCTCATGCTTTTTTCTAGTCGTCGCATTTTGTCCTCTAGATTTCGACTAGCTTTCGCTATCTTGAGCGAGACTTGCTCAAGCTCTCGTGATCCTTGTTCAAAATCAAAATCGTCGAAGGTGTCTTCAAACTCTTCTGCTTCCTGTTCCATTTGCTCAGCAATGAGTTCCATTTTTTCGCTCCATGTTTCAAGGCGTTCTTCATCAATTGTGAGAGATTGTTCCAGCTTGTCGAGTTTCGCTTCTAACTCGAGAATTCTTTTTTTCTGCTCACTGCTTAACTGCTGAAAAGAAAAGCGCTTACCATTTACTATGTAGTTCTTATTTTCTGAATCATGCAGAATCCTTATTTGATGATTACCTGACTGTAAAAGGGAGGAAGGGTGATCAGTGGAAGATAAGGTCTCAATGTATTTTGGAGAGGCTTTAGAGCTTTGACAAGCGCTTAAAATCACACACATTATCAGGCTGGCTAGCATGGAAATTAGGGGTTTTACGATTTTCATGTTTTTCACTGCGAATTCCTTGATCTTGGATTTACTCTATATGTCGCAATAAGTCTGCAAAAAGTTTGAATGTGGATTAATAATTCCCGTTAAAGTGCTTATACCCCTGTCCCTAACCACATAAAATCGTTAAAATCCCATTCTTAGTTACCCAATCTAACCCGTTTTGCAAGAAACCGTCTTTGTTGAGAATAAAACTAGCATGCTGCAAGAATATAACCCACAAGAAATCGAAACCAGAGTACAAAACGTTTGGAGCAAAAATAAGGTCTTTAAGGCGATCAAGGACAATTCCAAGGAAAAATTCTATTGCCTTTCGATGCTCCCCTATCCTAGTGGTCGACTACATATGGGACATGTCAGAAATTACACCATCGGCGATGTCATTTCACGATTCCAAAGGATGAATGGGAAAAACGTGATGCAACCTATGGGATGGGACGCATTTGGTTTACCTGCAGAAAATGCTGCGATTAAGAACAAGGCACAACCTAGTATCTGGACCACCGAAAATATTGCTTATATGAAAAAACAGCTGCAAAGCTTAGGTTTCGCGTACGACTGGGATAGAGAGGTTACTACTTGCAAACCTGAATATTACAAATGGGAACAGTGGTTTTTTACCAAGCTCGTCGAGAAAGATCTGGCCTACAAAAAAACCTCAGCGGTTAATTGGTGCCCTAATGATGAAACTGTTTTGGCCAATGAGCAAGTGCATGACGGTTTATGCTGGCGATGCGAAACGCCGGTAGAAAAGAAAGAAATCGATCAATGGTTTATCCGAATTACAGCCTACGCGGAGGAGCTATTAGAAAGTTTGGATAGTTTGGATGAATGGCCAGATAGCGTCAAAACCCAGCAAAGAAATTGGATAGGTCGCTCAGAAGGGGTTGAGATGTCTTTTGCATTGGCGGAACCAATTCAAGGTCTAGCTGAATCAGTTAGTGTTTATACTACTCGACCCGATACGCTAATGGGCGTCACTTACCTAGCGGTAGCTGCTAGACATCCAATCGCTGAAAAAGCGGCTGAAAACAATCCCAAGCTTGCAACCTTTATCGCTGAGTGCAATCAAAGCACTACCGCAGAAGCCGATATCGCCACTATGGAAAAGAAAGGCATGGCAACGGGGATGACAGCAATCCACCCGGTTACTGGCGACGCAGTAGACATTTGGGTTGCCAATTTTGTTTTGATGGATTATGGATCGGGCGCTGTAATGGCGGTGCCCGGACACGATCAACGAGATTGGGAATTTGCGACAAAGTACGAGATTGAAATCAAGCAGGTGATAAAAGCCAATGATGGTGCTGAAATTCAATGTGATTTAAGCGAGTCGGCGTTTACCGAAAAAGGACGCTTGATAAATTCAGGTGAATTCGACGGTTTATCCTCCGATGATGCTGTTAGTAAAATTGCCGATTGGCTTGAGATAAAAGGATCGGGGAAAAAACAAATTAACTATCGTATAAGAGACTGGGGTGTTTCGCGTCAACGATTTTGGGGAGCACCTATCCCCATGATCAAATTAGAAAATGGGGAGATGATTACCGCCAAAGAGTTTCCGGTTGAGCTTCCAACCCATTTAACCTTAGATGATGCGAATTCGCCGTTGATTGACAACCCTGATTTTCAAGATGTAATTATTGATGGCGTTAAAGGCAAACGTGAAACTGATACTTTTGATACCTTTATGGAATCTAGTTGGTATTACGCTCGATATACGTCTCCCGATTGCGACACCGCCATGCTGAATAGTGATGAAGCAAACTATTGGCTGCCCGTTGACCAATATGTTGGCGGAATTGAACACGCCACAATGCATCTTTTATATTTTAGATTTTTTCATAAATTAATGCGTGATGCTGGATTAGTCAATTCTGATGAACCGGCTAAAAAACTACTTACTCAGGGCATGGTGCTTTCCGATACTTTTATTACTAGAGATGACAAAGGCCTAAAGCAATATCATTCTTTAGAAGAGGTTGAAGTCATCAACGATAGTAAAGGTAAAGCGATTAGTGCTACTTTAAAATCAACCGGTGAGTCGGTGATTTTGGCAGGCATGGAAAAAATGTCTAAGTCAAAAAACAACGGGGTGGATCCACAATCACTTATTAACCAGTATGGTGCTGATACCTCTCGTTTATACACTATGTTTGCATCGCCTCCGGAGCAAACTCTGGAATGGCGAGAAGACGGTGTTAATGGTGCCTCAAAGTTTTTAAGAAAGCTGTGGAAATTGTATTTAGAAAATGCAGTAGGTGATTGTGGTGTGTTTACGATCGATCACATGAGCAAAAATCAAAAAAACCTCCATCGGAAAACGCATGAAACAATCAAAAAGGTGACTGATGATTATCAGCGGCGGTATTCTTTCAATACCGCAATTGCAGCGGTTATGGAACTTATTAATGCTGTCGTTAAGTTCCAAAATGATGACAATCAAAATCCTAATAATAAGAATGAAAAGAAAAACTGCCCGATAACCAAGCATGCATTAGAAACGGCTGTACTTCTTTTATCGCCGGTAGTTCCTCACATTTGCCAAGAACTATGGCAATTGTCAGGCCATACTGAGCTTGTCGTTGACGCCAATTGGCCTAAATGTGACGAAAATGCACTCAGTCGAGATGAAATATTGATTATTATGCAAGTTAATGGAAAAACAAGAGGCAAAATGGAAGTGGCGGTAGATTTGAGCAAACAAGCGATCGAAGAGTTAGCGATGAAAGATGAAAACGTTACTAAGTTTATCAATGGGAAAACTGTGCGAAAAGTGATTGTGGTTCCAGGACGGTTAATTAATATTGTGGCAAATTAATGAGTATGTCTAACGCCAATTTTCGGCAATATGCTTTAATGTTCATCGCGGTGTTTTTGTTATCGGGTTGTGGATTTCATTTAAGAGGTCAAGGGCCAAATAATTTTATTGGCGATTTCGAAAACGAAAAGATCTATTTAGCCGTTACTAGTCAGGATAAGGCGTTCCTAAGACAGGTAAAAATGGATCTACAACTCGCTCGATTTATCCTTGTTGACGATCCTGAGAAAAGTAGTAATCATCTAATTGTACTAGGTACTACCTTTGGTAAAAGGGTTATTGGAACGGATCAGAACGGGCGTGATAACGAGTTTCAAATTAGTCAGACGGTTGAGTATATAGTGAATCATTATGTTGAAGATCAATCAATTGGCAAGAACAAGAAGATACGGCCTGCTTCTAGTCAGCCGGAGTTGAAGAATCAACTCGATTTCGAACGCCATGCTGATTTTGTGGATCACACCGATTTTGAAAACCAAAAAGTTAGAGCACATCGAAGCTTCTATTTCGATAACAATGATCCGATCGGAAAAAAAGCAGAAGAAGCATCACTGAGAGATTCTATGAGAGCAGAGTTATCCAGAAAAATGATAAATCATCTTCTCATTAGCCTAAGTAAACTACAACAGGATAACGCGACTAATCGATGAACGCGTTTGTAAACATCATATGCACCGATGAAGCTTTACTACAGCAAGAAGCTTGCGATGTCATTATTGAACAGGCAAAAGTCCAAGGAATTACTGAGAGAGAAGTTGTTGATGTGGTCGATAAGTTTTCATGGGACGAGTTAATTGCTAGCACCAGTAGTCTATCTCTTTTTGCCCAATTAAAACTAACGGATATTCGTTTTGTAAAGTCACCAAAAAAAGATGCACAAACGGCATTGGTGGACCTGTTGAAATCTGCAGACCAGGATAACCAATTTTTAATTCGTTTACCAAAGATCGAGAAAAAACAAAAAAATACTAAGTGGTTTAAGGCGATTGGACAGAATGCTCAAATTCAAGATTTATGGCCGCCAAAGCCTTTCGCATTCCAAGATTGGCTTGTCAACAGAGCGATGAAATTTGAGCTTAAAATAGAGAGCGATGCGTTAGCGATGTTAGCAGAACAAACAGAAGGCAATTTATTAGCGGCGAGTCAAAATATAGAAAAACTAAAATTGCTATTCCCTAACGAAACCGTCAATGTGATCCAGCTTAAAGAAGTTATTTCGGACAGCGCTCGATACTCGATCTTTTTGTGTTTGGATGAAGCCTTGGCTGGTCAGGGCGTTAGAGCGGTAAGAATGTTGCATAAATTTCAACAGGAATCAGTTCAACCTATTTCTATTTTAGTCAACTTAACCCGGGAAATAGGCTTTTGTAATCTAGTGGCGCAAACGGTACAAAATGGAAGACCTGCTATGCATGCATTGTCGAAGTCTTATATGTGGGATAGTAAAAAGAAAGCCATTATTAATGCGTCCGGTCGACTACCAGCAACTGTTTGGCAAAAGCTGAGTATGCGTTGTGCTCATCTTGATCGAATGATTAAAGGCCAAGAGCAAGGTAATATTTGGCAAGAAATGGAATCTTGCTTATGGCTAATGAGCGGCAAAAAGATTTGGGGCGTGAAAACTCGCGCTAGTACCCGATGAAATTTAGTTTTTTCTATCGGGATAAAATACTTTGAGTTCTCAGCAACAAACCGAGTTTATTTTTGGTGGAAGTTTTGACCCTGTTCATTTGGGGCACATTAATCTGTTAGTTCATTTGAAACAGTTTTTCCCAAGTTGGGGAATTCGAGTTTTACCCTGTGCAAACCCTCCATTGAAGCAGCCAACGCTCGCTTCATTTTCGCACCGAGTGGCGATGTTGAAACTAGGACTTGAGCATCTCGAAAAAATCACGATTGATCCACGAGAACATCAACGCTCAGGTAAGTCGTTTACTTACCATAGTTTACGAGATTTGAGAACTGAAAACCCAGATATCAAATTGGTGCTAGTACTTGGTGCTGATGCGATGAAATCAATCAACCAATGGTATCGGGTCGCGGATCTAAGCCAGTTATGCCACTTGGTGATCGTTAATAGACCCCGAACTCTATTGAGTCAATTAGAATCCAACCTACAGCAGCTAGGATTTAATTGTGCAATAAGTAAGCAAGAGTTGGAATTAGAGGCATTTGGGCGTTATCATTGTCTCACTGTAGAAGAGAGAGATATTTCTTCTACCGAAATACGCGAAAGGTTGGCCGAAAATCAATCTATTGAGCATTTGGTCTCCTCCTGCGTTATTAATTATATTGATGATAATCATCCCTACTAAAGAGAATTGCCGATAACTGGTGAATTTCTCCACTAACTAAACCGAGATACGAGTAAAGATTTAAATGAAAAACAAGAAGTTGAAACAGTTTATAGTCCACCAGCTAGAAGAAATAAAAGCGCAGGATATAAAAGTAATTGAATTAGCCGATGACAACACCATTGCCGATTACATGGTGATTGCCAGCGGTACCTCTTCGAGGCATGTAAAATCAATTGCCATATTATTAATAAAAGCACTTAAAGAACAAAACACACCGCCCATGGGTATTGAAGGAGAGGATGTCTCAGAATGGGTGTTGGTTGATTGTGGCGATGTCATTGTTCATGTGATGCAACCGATCACTCGGGACTATTACCAACTAGAGAAACTTTGGGAATCGTGAGTTTCTTTTTCTTTGACTAGTTAGAACGTTTATACCCATGAAGATTAAATTAATTGCGGTCGGTACAAAAATGCCATCATGGGTAGAAACAGCGCTTAACACGTATTCTCAAAGACTGCCAAAAGATTGTCGCCTGGAACTTATTCAAATTCCAGCTGCCAAAAGAACGAGAAACCAGTTGGCGACTCAATGGATGAAAAAAGAAGGTGAGTTTATCTTAAGTGCCGTCCATGACTCCGACTATGTCATCGCTCTGGAAATAAACGGCAAAAATTGGAGTACAAAACAGCTCGCCGAACAGATTGTTAAGTGGCAATCTATGGGATGCAATGTTGCGCTATTGGTAGGCGGTCCAGATGGATTATCTTCTGAATGTCTGGCACGAGCTGATCAGCATTGGTCGTTGTCAGCTTTAACACTTCCTCACCCCATGGTAAGAGTGGTGCTTGCGGAAGCTATTTACCGTGCCTGGTCGGTTACTGTTAACCATCCCTATCATCGGTCATAGATCCTGGTTCATAAGCAATAGACGTATAGAGAACAAATGTTAAGAAATACCGGTCAATTTAAGTCACCTGCATTCAAAGATCATCGTCAAGAGCGACAAATATTATTATCGCGTAGTGTCTTTGCGTTCGTTGTTGTTTCTCTATTGATGTTAGGGCTATTGGCGAGAGGGTGGTATCTACAAGTAGTACGATATGAAGACTACCAAACACGCTCAAACAATAATCGGATTAGTGTACAGAGAGTTGCTCCCAATCGAGGTCTTATTTTTGATCGCAATGGCGTGCTACTTGCAGAAAATCGATCGATTTATTCTCTAGAAATAATTCCTGAACAAGTCAAAGACCTTAACGATATTTTGTGGCAAATAAAAAGCCTAGGATTGGTGGAACAAAAACATATTGAAACATTCCAAAAACGGATGATGGGTGTTCGGCGATTTAAAAGTGTGTTACTAAAGTCCAAGTTATCAGAAAAAGAGGTCGCTATTTTCTCTGCCAATGGACATCAATTAAAAGGGGTAAGAGTCGAAGCTCGATTAGTGCGATATTATCCCTTTGGAGAAAAAATAGCACACGCCATTGGTTCTGTTAGACGGATCAATGATCAAGATTTGCTTAGAATCGATCAAGGAAACTATTTGGCCACTCGTCACATAGGAAAAGTTGGACTTGAAAAACATTACGAAGATGTCTTGCATGGAACAATCGGTAGCCGTACGGTAGAGACAAATGTTCAGGGTCGCGTGATTGGAAAGCCAATAAAAGAAACGCCGCCAATTCCGGGTAAGAATTTAAGGCTCTCCATAGATATCAATTTACAATTAGCCGCAGTAGAAGCGATTAAAGATTTTAAAGGATCTGTGATTGCAATAGATCCACGTAACGGCGATGTATTAGCGTTAGTGAGTAATCCAAGTTACGATCCAAACGAATTTGTTTCTGGAATATCCATAGAGAACTATAAGAAACTAACCAGCTCAAAAGATCAACCTCTATTCAATCGAGCACTAAGAGGGCTTTATTCACCGGGTTCAACTATTAAGCCTATGCTGGCATGGGTTGGATTAGAAAACAAAATCATTAATAAAACTCATACCATTCAAGATCCGGGTTATTGGGTAATTCCGAATAAAGAAGAAAGGATATATCGGGATTGGAAAGCGGGAGGTCACGGACCAAATGTAAATGTTAGCATGGCGATCACTCGTTCTTGTGACCCGTTTTTTTATGATTTAGCTTACAAAATGGGTATCGATCTCATCTCAAAAAACATGTACGATTTCGGCTTTGGCCAATCTACGGGAATAGACATGGGAGAAGAGCTTACTGGTATTATGCCTTCGCGTAGATGGAAAAAAGCAAATCGAAATGCTAATTGGTATCCTGGAGAAACAGTAATTACTGGTATTGGACAAGGCTATTGGAATGCCACACCGCTACAATTAGCTAATGCAATAGGCACGCTAGCCAGTGGCGGGTATAGATTTGATTTGCAGTTAGTGTCTGCACGACAAAAGGGTGAACAATGGAGTGTTAGAGCGCCAAGAATGGCTGATCGACAGGTCGATTTTGGTGATGGGGCTAACTTAGCTATCGTTCACCGTGCGATGGAAGCCGTCACTCGTTTTCCTTGGGGAACCGCCAAGACAGCTTTTAAAAATGCGACTTATAAAGCAGGCGGTAAAACGGGTACTGTTCAGCTTGTTGCTTTGGGTGAAGATGAAGAATACGATAAAAATAAAATATCCAAAAAGCATCATGACAATGCGGTATTTATTGGTTATGCACCCATTGATAAGCCTGAAATTGCTATCTCTGTGGTGGTGGAAAATGGTGGACATGGTGGCGAAAGTGCCGCGCCGATCGCTCGTACCGTATTAGATGCCTACTTCGATAAAAGCAACTCAAACAAAAACGCCACTCATAAACAAGACGATCAAAAAATTCTTGTTACTGAACTAGGGCGCAACTAATGGCGTTTATTGATAATGACATTTCTGATAGAAGAGGAAAAAGTCTCGCTAACCGATTGCATATAGATTTGCCTTTATTAGCAGGGTTGTTTTTATTAATGGGGTTTGGCTTAATGATCCTATATAGCGCTGCTGGCGAGAATATGGCTCAACTGCAACGTCAAACAATTCGCTTAGGCATAGCTTTTTTGACTATGATCTTACTTGCTTGGATCCCGCCAAGAGTTTACAAAAAATGGACACCTTTTATATTTGTCAGCGGTGTAGTGCTGCTTATAGGTGTTACATTTTTTGGCGAAATGGGAAAAGGTGCACAGCGATGGCTCAACTTTGGGTTATTTAGGTTTCAGCCTTCTGAAATAATGAAACTGGCAGTACCGATGATGGTCGCTTGGTATTTTAGTGAACGAAAGCTGCCACCTAGTTTTAGAAATTTACTGGTAGCTTTTACTATCATCGCTGTGCCCACCGCGTTAATTCTTATTCAGCCAGATTTGGGCACTTCAATTTTAATTGCAAGCTCGGGTGCATTTGTTATTTTTCTAGCTGGTATTCGTTGGAGACTACTATTTAGCTTTTTTGGGGCTACAATTATTTGCGCACCCATTTATTGGCTTATGTTTATGCCAGACTATCAAAAAAGGAGAGTATTCACTTTTTTGGATCCTGAAAAAGATCCGCTTGGAGCTGGGTATCATATCATTCAGTCTCAAATAGCCATAGGATCCGGTGGTTTACGTGGCAAAGGTTGGTTACAGGGGACTCAGTCTCAATTGGAGTTTTTGCCGGAACGTCATACTGACTTTATTTTTTCTGTTTTGGGTGAAGAGTTTGGCTTTTATGGCGTGTTATTGCTAATTAGTATTTATCTTTGGATCATTGGACGCGGTTTTTTCATTTCCATAAAAGCGCAAGAGACATATACGCGTCTGTTAGCCGGAGCAATCACCTTGACTTTTTTCTTTTACGTATTTGTCAATATTGGAATGGTCACCGGCATATTACCCGTAGTGGGATTACCTCTACCTCTGGTTAGTTACGGAGGAACTTCGATGGTGACCTTAATGGCTTCTTTCGGGATCCTTATGGGGATCCAAACCCACAAGAAATTATTGCCCGGATGAATAAAATTCGAAACGCTATCCCCTTCTCACCAATGGGATTTAATATAATCTGTTCAGCTCGAAGCATAGTCTTTTTGCTCTTTCTCATTATCTTATCCGCTTGCACTGCGATCGATAAACGCGAACAAGATTCAGGGCCTACTCGACCCGTAGATTGGACTAAGGTCAAGCCAGTGATACCCAAGAGGGAAACTCCAAGTCGTTATGGTAATCCGGAATCTTATGAAGTTTATGGTTTAACTTATCGAACATTGAGTTCGTCAGAAAATTTTAAGCAAAAGGGCGTAGCAAGTTGGTACGGGACAAAGTTTCATGGGCGCCGCACATCCAGTGGTGAGCCTTATGATATGTTAAAACTAACAGCGGCTCACAAAACACTACCGATCCCTTGTTATGTTCGAGTGACCAATAAAGATAATGGACGTTCGCTCATTGTAAGAGTGAATGATCGGGGACCCTTTGTAAAATCGAGAATTATTGACCTGTCCTACGCGGCCGCACATCAATTAGGTATGGCTGAAAAAGGAACGGCTAACGTGGAAATAGAAACCATTAATTTCGAATCAACCGCTGCGATTAAACGGAAATCAGTCAAGAAAACTGTCAACGCCAAACTTCCAAGAGCGGTCCCAACCGAGTCTAATAAAGGTAGATATATTCAGGTAGGAGCGTACTCTCAACATAAAAATGCCCAAAAACTTGCGAGGGTACTTGATCGAGAAATCCAATTACCGGTCACGGTGAGTTCCATCCTCCGCGCCGGACAAAAATTATATCGAGTAAGAATTGGTCCAATCCTATCTTTGGATATTGCCGAGGAGCTGGCGGAGGTTCTGAATTTGAAAGAACTGGGTAAACCAAGGATTGTTTATGAAGATTAGAACTCTCGGAATACGTGAAACTGAAGAGCATCTTTGTATGCCGTGTGACTCAATGACTACGAAATAACTTGATACAGCTTGGGTTATTCCTTATCCCCTACACGTGATCAGAGTTCAGTCTATCTTAGACTACAACTTTGATCACGTGTGGCGGTAACAGATCCAAATTGATTTTTTGCATTTAATTTATTTTTACCGGCAAAAGAAATATTATCAACCAGTGGCCAAAGAAATTCGAAATTTCCCGCTGATAAAGCCTTCCAAGTTCCCTTAAATTGGGCTGCAGAAATTGTTCCATTATTCTCAATTTTTTGTAAAAGACCGCTTTCACGGGTCCAACTTCCAATCAGAGACTGAGTATTGCCAGCAACACGCTTTCCGGTAACGAGTGCACCATACTGATTTTTTCCGGAAAAACTTGCTCCATCTTGTGAAAGGGTTAGGGTATCGACTATAGGCGGCCAGGTGATAATATATTTTGAGATATCACTGAGATCTACCTGCCATTTCCCTGGTGGCATATTCTTAATTAGAGCGCTTCCACCATCGTCAATAACAACATAGGCACCATTAGCCCATTTCCAGCAACCCACCAGTGAATGCGTCACGCGCTCCTTAGGTGGATTCTGTTTTTCCGGTGGTTGTTTTTCTTTTTCCTGCCTGACGATGGTTTTTGGTTTTGGCGTATCTTTTTTGATATCTTTTTTGACAGCCTGCGTAGGGCGTTTTTTAGGCTCGTTGAGGTTTACGCTCTCTTTCTTTTTTGGTTTAAGGGTGGATTTTTTAGACTTTTTTAATGGTACGGGTACTGGGGCAAGGCTGTTTTCCTTATGCCAGGTCGTGGCGCCTTGTTGATAGTAAATATTTGTACTATCTTGGGCCCACACTTTCCCACGACTATCGGTAAAAGCGACCTGAAAACGACCGATAAGGGAGGGCAATTCGGTGAGCTGCCACTCCTCTCCGTTCCAGGTGGCGACAATGGCTTTGCCCGCCTGTGTTCTGCCGCCGATACTGATCGCGCCATCACGTCCGCTCATGAGGCGGGTAGGTGATTGAGGAATATTCACCGGCATACTCTGCCAATGGCCGCCGGAATATCGGAAAATGTAGGAATTTGGAGCGCCCTCTAAATTTCCCTGCACCCAGGGTACACCGTCACCGTCAATCGCCAATGAAGCGATATGCGAAAAGAACCCGTTCAGGATAAGCTCAGGCTTCGCGTTCAGGTCGACAACTTGAAGGCGGATAGGGCGCTTTCGTAAGGAGCTTCTTGGTTTTGGTGCGGTATTAACAACGCGAAACGAATGCTGGTTGATGCTCTGGCTGAATAAAAGTGTAGAATAAGAAGACGCTCGCTCCAATAAACTGGTCGGCTTTCCAAGGATCCAATTATTGCCGCCGTGCCAACGCCGTTTTAAATCATTACGGCCATTCTCGAACCAGAGCGCACCATTGGCATCCATACCGGTAAGGGTTTGGTGTCTCATCGGGGTGAACACCCAACCGTCTTGGAGAGATGAACGGCTCTCGTCAGTGAGCGTCAGCTGCGGTCCAATCCACACTTGTTGTTGGTATACCTGAAAACTTCCATCGACACAGCGGTTAGTATGATGCTGGAGGTGCCATTGCTTGTCGCGCCAGAACATCAGTGAGTTCACCGGTCGGTTTTGTAGCTTAGAGTTGTCAACTTGGCTTGTACAGACCCAAATTACCCCCTCGTCATCACTACTCAGAATGAGGGTGTCCTGAGTGCCTGGCGGGGACTTGTCCTGCCATTGTTCACCGTCCCAAGCCAAAACACGCTGTCCGTAGCGAGCATTTTTTCCGTTGTGAAAATCTTGAATGATCCAGGGTGTGCCCGCAGCGCTAACGCTAAAACCGTGAATGCGTTTGTTCAGAACTTGACGGTTTAGCGCGATGGATTGCCAAGAGCGACCGTTCCACCTGGACATGTCTCTAATGTTCTTACCTGCAATAGGCTTAGTCTGTGGTGAGTGCGCCAGCTGTTCCGTTCCAGATAGGTCTGGGCCCAGCGCCCAAATACTGCCGTCTTTGCCTATGTCAATATCCGAAGCCAAGCCGGGCATTCTTAGCCAATGATCGTTCTGCCGGCGATAAATTGTGTGGTCCCGCGTTACCACCCAAAGTTGATTATCTGGGGAAATAGCAATACGGGTGGCGTAGCCAGTGATCCGGTCGAGTTTTTGAGGGTCGAGGCTAACTATTTTCTTATTAATTCGACCTACTAAGCCCGCTTTCAGAGTGCCCGCAAGGCGGCCTTTGATCTGATCCACGCTTTGCCACAGCGACTCAGCCTCGTCGTAAACGAATAACTGACCCTTTTCGGCCACAATGTACATTTTGCCCTCAGCGCTGATAGCAAAATCCTGGGCGGAGAAAATATGTTTGAGCTTCCCCCTTAACTTGTATTTCATGACGATGTCGGAGGGGAGCCAGTAGCGATAAAGTGCGGCGTTTGATTCCGAGAAAGCCGGCGGAGAGATGACGAAAAACAAGGCAAGCAATAAAAAACGCTTAAGTTTGAACATGGATTTATCCTCTATAACTGTATGGCTAACATCTTAATCACTGGGTTCTGACAGAACAGTGATTTTCTTTTTATACGTTTTTGTTTATCCAGTTTAGCCTTTTTGCATTCAGGCCAAAACGCATCAATTTTTCTTGTACATTATCAAAATAATTTTCAAAAATATAATTATTGCCCCAACGAATAAGTATTGTCTGAATTTGTGCAATTTGATCTCTCCAATATGTTGTAGCGAGATGGAAATGATAACTTTAACATAAAGTTATGCGTCAGCAGGGCAACGGTTTACAATTAACCAATAGCCCAATTTCATTATTCGTCGTTCAAATTTTTACTTGATGTCATTCAAAGTTAAGCATGCAACTTGTACCGGCGATACCACCATTTTGGTCAGCTGTTTGCCAACTACCCCAAAAGCCGCTTAAGCCGAACAAGCCAACAAGATCGCTGAGTGGATGCTCACCACTAGCATCAAAAGTTAAACTTATTTCTAATCCATTACTGGAAGATGCAATAATCGTTTCCTCTTGCAAAGTGCCATTTAATTCAAAACGCTCACCTCTAGCGGTAATAAAGAGCCCACTAACACTATCATCTGAAAATATATCCAAAGTAATACCGCCGGCATTATCGGCGGTATCATCGCTGATATCAAACGGAGTATTGTCACCGAAGCCTCCGGATAGTCGATAAATTGCATCGGTTGCAGCCGCCACTTTCTCACCCGTAAAGGTGCCACTTCCTCCTTCAACATCATTTCGCCATATTCCGTTTTCAATTTGTGAGAAGTTTATTAGATTACCCGAAAATACAGCGCCGTTATTTGTTTGACCGGTAATAAAGGAGTTGTTATTGTCAAAACTCAATCCTTGCTGAGGTAGCACGCCAGTTAAACGATTTTGATCGCTGCTGTAAATTAAGGCGCTAGTGACGCCATGACGCACACTATCATCACCAAAAACCAAAGGATCAATTCGTTTATCTTGTAGCAACATCACAAAATTTCCGTGATCCCCATCCTCGAAACTACCCGCATAAATCCCCGAACTTTGGCAAGCCAAAGTTTCTGTTAAATGTAGTTGTGCCACCTCACTAGAAGGTAAACTATGAGGTTCGTCATCAACACTATTAATATCAGCAATCAAATTAATTAATTCAGGTTCGAACTGAAAATCATCACTGCTAAAATCTAAAGGATCCCAACTAAAAGTTGACAAATTATCCAGCAAAGTTACCGAAGGTGAAATGCCATTTCCGGGATTGCCGTCTGAATCTAGCATCATCAAAAAGCGCGCTCGATTAACGACTTGCGGTTGATTAATATTGCCATCTACGACTAAATCGATGGGCGTTATTATCTCTTTACCAATAGCACTTCCTATTTCTATATTATTAAAAGTAAAAATCACTTTCTGAGGTACTCCATCTATTACTTCGTATTCAAAATATCCTTGTTGGTCGGTCACTCCTTGTGTATCGCCAGATATATAATTGATGCCCGCCACTGCGCTATCAATTAATTGTCCTGATGATAGGGTTACTCCAGGTGGTTCTGGCGAGACTAACTCTTCGATACTATTACTGTTGCTATTGCCACAGGCTGTCAGTAAACTGACTAAAAGTATCAAATTTGCTGATAGTATAATCATACTTAGCGTATGTCTAATATCCATGATTTTCTCCTCAAATAACATTAGTAAGTGGAATTTCAAGTGAATTATTAGAATATGATCAAGTACTTATCCAGCAATTCTTAGCTCCCATTAATACCTATTATTAGGTGTTTTAATAAGAACTAATGAGTAACAATTAGAAAGACCCATGACAAACATTCAATGATAAAATCTAACTCAATAACCGACAACAACTACTACGCAGTTCGACCAGAACTTGTCTTAGCGGCAGCAAAATTGTTTGCTGTGACTCCGAGCATGTTGGAAAAGGGAGCAAAAAAACTCTATAGCCGAGCCGTAGCCGTTACAACTGGGAAACAAGATGGTCAATGGGGTCGACATCAAAGAACTGTCATTGAACAGTTTTGCAGTTACACCCAAATGCAGGGAAGCTACCTGATTTTGCCCTGGCAAGAACTGGTCGAACTATCAATGAATTACGACAGAAAAGAAGGCATCTCTTCACGAACCGGTAATAGACCTTTATCTACCGTATTACGAGTAACTGTTGACAGTTCGAAATTAAGGCATGCTAGAGAAAAGTTAGATCTAAGTTGCGAAGATATAAGTCGATTAACGGCTATCCCTTTAGCTTTATTAGAAGCGATGGAGTCTGGTGATTGGCCTGAAGTGGCGATAAGTACCGCGGAAAAAATAAGTCAATCTGTTGAAACATCGGTAGCTGATATTTTTGCCAGCCCTGATGTAGAAGAGCAGGGTTTTAAGCAGCCAAAAGACGTTATTAAGACCATTAAGACGAATTCACTAGCGGATAAAAATATTACTAATCGTCTATTGATTATCGTGCTCGTTGTACTTACATTGCTAAGTATTGGTTTCTCGATTTGGAATACTAACTTTGATAGTAATCAACTAACCACTGGAGAACTATCAGCTGAAATTAGATTTGAAGACATGGTTGATACGTTATGGCACGCAAAAATTTTATTGAATAATGGGAATATACCAATTGATCAGGCGACTAAAGAGCAATGGTCGAATGGAGCCTACATTATACTTAGAGCAAATAATATCATTGGATTTAACTGGATCGATCCCAATGTATTACCAAATCTACCCTCTACTGAATCAAATTGGAAAGTAGAAAATGGCGATCTGGTGATTAATCTCGGTAGCATAATTTATCGCTTTAAAGCGCCACTAGATAATCGAAAAATGACAACTCTTGATCGTAATCTAGCCTTTAAAATGATTATTCATCGGGTGGATAATGAATAAAAATAAACCATTAACCACTTACATGGAGCATTAAAATCGCATGTGACTGAAGTCAGTAGCGGGTGGATTGAAACCGGTCCTGATAAAAGCACTGAAACCTGCATCTTCATTGATTATGGGTATATAATGTGCGAACAGTTACTCCAGCTCAATCATTGTAAAGAAATAGGGTTATAGATGTTTATCAAGTTATTAGAAATGAATGGATTATTAGCAAACCATATATTAAAGATTGCGATTGGAATGATTGCTTGCTGCAGTATTAATGCCATGGCTTTAGTTCCAGCTCCCCCAGAATTATCAGCTAAATCCTATGTTTTGATGGATTATGAGAGCGGTAAAATAATTGTAGAGCACAATCCCGACATGCCGGTGCCGCCAGCAAGCTTGACTAAAATGATGACCAGTTATGTGGTTTCAGCCGAAATAGCAGACGGAAACCTAAAATTAACAGACCAAGTTCATATAAGTAAAAACGCTTGGGCACAAAATCCAGCTTTTAACGGTAGCTCGCTGACTTGGATAGAAGTTAACACTGAAGTTAGCGTACAGGATCTATTAAAGGGGGTCATCATTCAGTCAGGAAATGATGCCTCAGTGGCTCTAGCAGAACATATCGCTGGTAGCGAAGACGTGTTTGCCCAATTGATGAATCAGCACGCAGCAAAACTCGGAATGATGAATACCCACTTTAAAAACTCGAATGGTTTACCGGTAGAGGGACACATTTCCACTGCAAAAGATTTAGCATTATTAACTGCCGCAATGATCAAAAATTACCCGGAAGAGTACGCTTACTATAAGGAAAAATGGTTCACTTATAATGGGATTAAACAACCGAACAGAAATTCGCTCCTGTGGGATCAAAGCCTAAATGTAGACGGTGTTAAAACAGGGCATACTGATGCCGCAGGCTATTGCTTAGTTTCCTCAGCGACTAAGGACAGTATGCGATTAATTTCTGTGGTTATGGGAACCAAAAGTAAGAATACTAGAAAAGTTGAGGGCAAAAAATTACTTTCCTATGGTTTCCGTTTTTACGAAACGGTTAAGCCTTTACAAGCAGGAAAAAAATTACATCAGCAATCTATTTGGATGGGGGAAAAAGATATGGTTGATTTGGGTATTGCTAAAGATATCTATCTCACTATACCGAGAGGTAAAGCCAAAAAATTGAAAGCACGTTATGTGGTTGAAAAAGACTTAGAAGCCCCAATTAGGAAAGGTCAGTTAGTGGGAAAGATATTCTTTTCCTTGGGCGAGGACAACATCGCTGAACACCCGTTGGTCGCACTCGAAGAAATTAAGGAAGCTGGATTTTTTGGACGGATGTCGGACTCTGTTAGTAGATGGATTAAGGGTGTGTTTTAGAATTGTTTGATGGTCAATTTAGAAACGCTGTATATACTTCCCTGTACGCTTAACTAATTCGTCCCTGAATTAGATATTCTAAATTGGCCAACAAGCAATTCTGTTTAGTGTGAGGCGGTCGGGCAGTGATGTATGGCCGGGACAAGGGTTGGTTGAACAGTGAATATTCGTACTAGTTAACTCCGTACTGTCCCTTCTCCCTTGAGGGGAGAAGGTTAGGATGAGGGTGAAAAATTGAATAATGAAGAATTAACAGAAGAACAAGCTATTCAAAAGTTATGGCAGTTTCCTTGTGACTTTATGTTTAAAGCATTGGCACATGCCAATCAAAATGCAGAAGATCATATTGTATCCGTGATCAATAGACACGTACCAGGCGACTATGTAGCAAAACTTAATCCCAGCAATAAGGGAACCTATGTTGCCGTTTCGGTAACGTTTAAAGCATCATCAAAACAACAGTTGGATGAAATTTATCTGGCTGTGAATGAACTTGATTGTGTAAAGGTTTGTCTGTAGTTTTTCTATCCGTTTAAAATGATATCAATCACCAACCAATGTAAGTTTCGAAATCTTGGTTTAACGGATTACCAGTCCGTTTGGAAGGAGATGCAAGAATTTACTCTTGAAAGAAGTAATGAAACTATTGATGAAATTTGGTTTGTTGAACATCCCCCAGTTTTCACTCAAGGACAAGCGGGAAAAGAAGAACATTTATTAGCACCCGGAAATATCCCCGTAGTGCAAGTTGATAGAGGCGGGCAAGTGACTTATCATGGTCCTGGTCAACAAGTGGTTTATTTTCTTGTCGATCTTAAAAGAAAGAAGATGGGTGTTAGACAGTTGGTAACTGCTATTGAAAATATCGTTATTGAATTATTAGCCCTTCACAACATTAGCTCGTCGGCTAAATCTGATGCGCCAGGTGTTTATGTTGAGGAGAAAAAAATCTGTTCTCTCGGTCTTAAAATAAAACGCGGTTGCTCTTTTCATGGCTTAGCGCTAAACGTCAATATGGATCTCGAACCTTTTTTAAGAATTAATCCCTGTGGTTATGCCGGGCTTAAGATCACTCAAGTATCTAATTTTAATAAAGCTGAAAGCATGAGTGAAATCAGAAACGATTTTAAAAACATAATATCAACGCAGCTTAATTATGAAAGATAATAAACAAATTCCCATTAAAGTTGTTGGTAGCGGAAATAAGTTTGAAACTGAGCAAGGTTTTTCTGCGATCAAAGATGGCATTAAGTCTCGTTCTGGAAAGCCTATTAGTAGTCTAGGCGGCAAACCCGATTGGCTCAAAGTTCGTTTGCCTAATGGAAAGGGATATAAAGAAGTTAAAGCCAATGTTCGCAGTAATAAATTAAGTACTGTTTGTGAAGAATCAAAATGCCCCAATATCGGCGAATGTTGGACGGCAGGTACAGCGACCATTATGTTGATGGGTTCGGTTTGTACGCGCGCTTGTCGATTTTGTTCCGTTGACACAGGCAATCCAAAAGGTTGGCTAGATCCAAACGAGCCGGAAAACTCAGCTCAATCAGTTAAGTTAATGGGTTTGAAATATATCGTGTTTACTTCTGTTGATCGTGATGATTTAGATGACGGTGGAGCCCATCATTATGCAGAATGCGTAAAGGCGGTGAAGCGAGAAAATCCCGAAACCAATGTGGAAGTTTTAGCTCCCGATTTTCAAGGAAATCTTGAGGCGCTGGAGGAGGTATTAGATTCTGGTATCGTTGTTTATGCGCAGAATATCGAAACGGTTAAACGACTAACTCATCCGGTCAGAGATCCCCGAGCAAGCTATGAAACAACTATGATGTTGTTGACTCATTCTAAGAAATATAGACCCGATATATTAACTAAAACGAGTTTAATGTTGGGATTGGGAGAGACCGATGAAGAAATCATGGAGACTCTGCGAGATTTGAGAAATATCAATGTGGATATTGTGACCTTAGGGCAGTACCTCAGACCAACAGTTAATCATTTGAATATTGAGCGATACGTGAAACCCTCAGAGTTTGATCAATACCGGCAATGGGGATTGGATATAGGGTTTAAAGAAGTTGTTGCGGGGCCTTTTGTACGATCGAGCTATCGAGCTGAGAGGGCGCTTGAAGGGAACAATGCGGGGATTGTTAATTAGTCTCTTCCCCCTTGAGGGTATAAGATTAGGATGTCTACGGAGCCCAGCCTCAAGAATACCTTAGGGCATTTACAGAAAAAGAAAATTGTACTATCACTAAAATAGTATGGTCAAAATAAAACATACCAAAAACTACAAAAGAAGCAGGCTAGGAAATGCTCGGCCTTCAGAATTAAACGTTAGCTCAATACAAGGAAAACTGAATATGAGCGATGTAATCAATAAAAATTTATTTTTAATCAAAGAGCATGTTGGCTTGTTCAAAGCCGCTAATAATTTTGATATTCATGATCCATCTACCGGCGATATAATTTTGGAGTGTAGAGAGCCTTCCTTAGGTCTATTTACAAAGCTACTAAGGTTCACCGATTATAAACGAATGACACCATTCGATATTCACATAAGAACGCCAGATGGACAACCTATAGTTCGCATTCAACGAGGTGTTTCTATTTTCCTATCGAAAGTCGTAGTTAGTGATCGGGACAACAATGTTATCGGAGGTTTTGTACAAAAGTTCTTTTCCATTGGTGGTAAATTCGATGTGCTCAATAAGAATGAGCAAATGATTTGTAAATTAGAAGGTAAATGGACTGGTTGGGATTTTTATTTCAAAAACGGCGAGAAAGAATATGCTCATGTTTCTAAAAAGTGGGCGGGATTAGGTAAGGAAATGTTTACCAGTGCAGATAATTATATTTTAGAAATATCCAGCGATGTGCCTGAAAATGATGATGTCAGAAAACTTATTTTGGCCGCGGTTATGTGTATTGATATGGTTTTGAAAGAATAATCTCCTTTAGTTTTGGAAAATGTTAGGCATAATCTTGACTTGAAAACAGGTTTGATTTATAGAAAAAGACGCTATTTTACTCAAAAGGGTTAACAAAATATTTTAGCGGATTGCCGTCCCGCTGGCACTACATGGCAACTATTAAACATCCACCATCTAAGGAAATATGAATGAATTTAATTTATAAAAATGAAATGCCTCTTTTTCTTATTGCTGTAGTACTTTCAGCTATATTTTGGATCGCGATAACAATAGGTACTGTTGGGATAGTATTAATATATCTACTATTTGGATACTTGTTTTTCCTATTTACCCACTCTGCATTTATTTCACACCTAAAAGGTTCTGGAGTAAAA
>Ga0256847_1000273_pt1 | contig 35422 bp, 39 predicted proteins | sample TeddybearmetaG_FD_189099 | JGI IMG/M metagenome (GOLD analysis project Ga0256847, IMG submission 189099) | Hydrothermal vent microbial communities from East Pacific Rise, Pacific Ocean - Teddybear | ecosystem: Environmental > Aquatic > Marine > Hydrothermal vents | place: Pacific Ocean: East...
AGACCGCCTTATCAAGTACTAAGATTGATGTGAGAGTTCAAGTGAAAAACTACACAAAGCCAATTAATAAGACGACTATGCAAGGTTTTGTCGATGATATTGCTAAAAATCCTAATTTTGCAGAGCATTGGGGGGTCGGAGGGACTCGATTGACTAAAGGTGCAAGCGAAGTCTTAGCGAATGCCAATAAGACAGCGCCTGCAAAATGGTATACAGCATTGGAGTTTGCAATGATTCAATCTCAATATCCGGAAATACCTTTTTCTAAGATTAATAATGATGAAGAATGAGGTTGACCTAAATTGGGTGGCCGAGGGTGTCTAACCCTCAGCCTCCACACCACTCATCATTAGGATTCGCCACTTTTAGTCTCCCGGTAAGGCGCTCAGACCGCTCCTCGTGGATTAGTCTCTGCCATTCGCTAGTAGTTGTTGCCTAATTTTATGGCGGTAGATTCTTCTACAGGGGGTTTTCAGCCCATTAGCCGCACACAAAAACAGAGCGATTTTGTGTGCGGCTAATGCTAGCGTTGGTATGTGCTATGCTGTGATTATATCAATCTTATTATTGGTCTGGGGTGAAATCTATGCATAAAAAAACCTTTTTGACGCCTTTATTTTTCGCTTTGATTTTAGGTGTCAGCTCCGCAAGTGTGTCGGCCAGTGATGCTCAGGGTAAAAAAAATAGCCACTGGAGTTATGCAGGAGAGGACGGCCCTAACGCTTGGGGGCAACTTAACCAAGAATATATCACCTGTCAGACGGGGAAGCGGCAATCACCGATCAATTTGGATGCCAGTCGAGATCGGCGCGGGCGAAAGGGGGGGTTGCCGACATTGCGTTTCCGCTATAACGCTTCGCCATTAAGCGTAGACAACAATGGGCACACGCTGCAATTTAATTATGCGCAAGGTAGCCATCTAGAGGCGATGGGGAAAACCTATCAATTGAAACAATTTCATTTGCATGCACCGAGTGAGCATTCGATTCACGGTCGACCCTATGATATGGAAGCGCATTTTGTGCATCAAGACGAAGCGGGGAATTTAGCCGTGGTTGGTGTGATGTTTTTGACTGGGCCGCGCAATGGCTTGCTGGAAAAATTATTGCCTTTGGCGCCAACCAAAGTCCATCAGCAGACGACGACACCCGTGCCTTTTAACGGGGCTTTTTTGTTGCCGCGATATCATGATTATTATCATTATGATGGCTCCTTGACGACGCCGCCATGTTCTGAAGGGGTTAGCTGGTTTGTGTTAAAATACCCAGCATACGCATCGCGTGAGCAAATTGCATTTTTCAAGTCGATCATTCAAGATAATGCCAGGCCGAGACAAGCCCTCAATGGTCGCAACATTAGCGAGTCGGAATATTAATATGCCCATCACCTCAGAATTTGTTGATGACGTACTCGTCATTCACGTTATTGGTACGCTGGATAGTAAGCAACAGAAACCGTTTCGGGAAGCTTATATGCAAGAGGGCACAAAAAAAGCGATTATCTTGGACTTTATAGAAACCGAGTTTATTGATAGTGCCGGCATATCGTTGCTCATTGGTTTGCATACGAGTATGGGTAGGAAACTGGACGCTAGAACCCAGATTGTGAATGCCTCTTTGGGGATCAAAGAAATTCTTGAAATTAGCCGATTAGATAAATTTTTTGATATGACTTAAATAGGCCATGCCTACAGCAGTTTGTGTTTGGTCATTACGTAACGGGTAAAAACGTCTTCTTGCTTAGGGGACAAAGAGGGTTTTCCTCGTGTGAGTACTTGTTCGGTGATACCTTTAGCAGCCCCTTCTAATTTCCCTTCTATTAACAATTTTTCTAATGCAATGCGAAGCTCTGGGCCTAAGCCGAGTGCATGTTCAATCACCGCTTGATCCGGGTTTTGAAGCAGGGGTTTGTGGTATTTTTTCATAGAGTATGCGGGTGATTCCTTATAGCGGTTTTTTTAATCACTACTAATATAACAAAAATGTATGTCGTAAAAACCGACTTGGCTAGAAGGATTATATCGTGACCCCTGCAATTCACAACCTCGACCGTAAGAAAAGAACCCCTTTTACATTAGATGTGGAAATCAACTTTGGGCGAAGTGCTCATAAAGCGCTGACCGCCGATATTAGTGAATCAGGTGTGGCGATTATTGCGGATAAAGCGATTTATCAGGAGGTGGGTTCACATTGTCGTATGAAAGGTCATCACCGGGATAAACCTTTCCACATCGACTGCCATGTGGTGCGTGTTTATGCGAATAAAATGGCGCTGGCTTTCCACAATAGTCTGGAGAATCAAATAACGCTACGGAGCATCCTTGACAGATGACCCGATTGTGGGTAATTTGATGCGCCATCAGTCTCGCATAATAATGAACATGATTTCACCCCAACTAGACCAACCAAGTTTATACGCTGCGTTTGACGTTTTTCCTTCTGCGAAAGGTTCTGCGACACATATACACCATGCTGCACGTCATTTATTTGAATTTAAGCAAGGTGGCTTACTCTTTGCGTTAGGCAATGATGTTTTGCCAAATTATCAAGAAGATAAGGGCGTAGAAATTATTCGTTTTTCCCGTCCCGTGCCGAATTTTTTACGCAGAACGATGCAGTTTGGTGGCCATTTAGCCAGTTGTTTATCCGCGCAAGCAGAGCACCTCAAAATATGCCAATTTCGAGACCCTTGGAGTGGTATTCCGATTTTAGCGCAGAATGATCGGCGCTATCACACGGTATATGAAGTTAATGGGTTACCCTCCATTGAGTTGCCTGCCCTATATCCTAAGTTAGGGCAACGGACACAAGCAAAAATTCGTGCGTTAGAGCAGCATTGTTATATGCAATCTGATCGGGTTGTGACGCCATCTCAGCATATTGCACAACATCTGGTGGCTCAAGGCGTTCCTGAATCTAAAATCAGTGTGATTGCGAATGGGGCTGATTCAAGCCAGCGGTGTGCAAAAAATCCGCATGCCCCCGAGCGTTACTTATTATATTTTGGTGCGTTACAGCCTTGGCAAGGTGTTGATGTGTTACTCAAAGCCTTTGCGCAGCTTGCGGATTTAACCACTTGGCATTTGGTGATTTGTAGTTCGATCAAAAGTGCGAAAGAGCAACCCTATCGGAAACTCGCGGAAAAATTAGGGGTTGCTGAACGTGTGATATGGCAATCACAACTGCCAAAAGATCAGTTAGCTTCTTGGTTACAGCATGCTTATTTAACGGTTGCGCCTTTAACGACGTGTGAACGCAATGTTCAACAAGGCTGTTGTCCCTTAAAAATTTTGGAGTCGATGGCGGTTGGTGTGCCTGTTGTTGCTTCTAATTTACCGGTTGTGCAAGAGATTATTTCTTCGCCCTTGTTGGGGCGTTTGGTGCCGCCGGATAGACCTTCTGATTTGGCGCGGGCAATTCGTGTTTTGATCGAATCCCCCGAACAGGTCGCGCACATTGGAAAACAGGCTCGTCGTCATATCCAAAGCCACTTTAGTTGGCAGCATAATCAAGATAAAACCCGTCAAATGTATCAGGATCACCATTGTCAGGGGGGTGCTCCAGCCCAGCAAGCAGTGTTGTCTATTGGGCAGGATTATTATGATGCTTTTGATTATCAATCGTTTGACGGTGAACCTGGCGGTCATATGGATGCTGATGCTGAGTTAGGCGCAAGCTTTTTCGACAGTTAAGCGTTTAGATATCTTCATGCCACCCCCTCATATCCTTTGGTTGACTGAACATTATCCGCCCAATGTTGGCGGTATGGCGCAGTCCTGCGACCGTATTACGCACCATCTTCGGTTGGATGGTGCGACGATTGATGTGGCGCATTTTTGTCGGCCTATTGATGCGACTGAAATTCAAATACAGATGCAACAGCAGGGGCGTTATCTCTTGTGTCCAATACCAACGAACGGGCATCAAGGGGATTTTTCGCCGGCACACAGCATTAATTTATTGTGGAATCTGTTACAGAAAGACGTTTCTCACTATACGCATGTGGTGGCTTTTGGCGGGCATTTACCGCTCTTGGCGGCACCGATATTTGCCCAATGGCTTGGCATTCCGTTGCTTGTGTTGCTGCGGGGGAATGACTTTGATACGGCGATATTTACCCCGAAAAAAAGAGATATTTTGATGGATGCCTTGTCTCGTGCGGCAGCCATTTGTGTGGTTGATCAAGACAAACAGTGGAAGGTGAAAGCGTTGTTCCCTAATACGCCAGTACACTGGGTGGCCAATGGGATTGATGGTAGCCAGTGGATGCCGGTTCCTTCAGATCATGTGAAAGCCAAAGCATGGCGGGAGACAGCGGTCGGTGGTGGTCAGCGAGTATTGGCTATGTTTGGGCACATCAAGCAAAAAAAAGGTGGGTTGTTTTTCTTGGAGACGCTACTTGACTCTGGCATGTTGGCGCATTTCCATTTGTTATTTGTGGGGGATGTTGAGGCACCGATTATGGCGCTTTTGCGCAGGCGGGTGGATGCACACGCTTATTCTATCTTCCCTTTTACCGATCGTTATGACTTGATCCCTTATTACTTAGCCAGCGATTGGGTCGTCATTGCGTCTTATTATGATGGGATGCCGAATGTCATGCTGGAGGGGTGTGCTTTGGGTAAACCTTTTTTGGCCTCGGCGACAGCCGGTATGAAGGACGTCCTGTCTGAGGGGGTGCATGGGTTTTTGTTTCACCCCGGCGATAAAGACAGTTGTCGTTTGGCGATTCATCATGCCGCTGACTGTGATGCTCAGCAGTTAGCGCAATATGGCCATGCAACTGAGCAGTTAGCCCATGGCTTACTCAAGCATACGCGAGAAACGCTTGAATATCGGCAGATATTCGCAGATACCGAGAAGTGTGTGTGACGCATGTTGTTATATTATGCGGTTGGCGGAGGACTAGGCCATATAACCCGTGCATTGGCTGTGCAGCATACTTTATGTCTGGGCTCAATGGTTGTGATGACGGCGCAAACGGCGATTCAACAGCCAGCGTTTACTGATCGAATTCAACCGCTTCTGGTGCCGCCTAAGTTGGCCGCAGATAAGCCGGTTTATCTGCGCTGGTTACAACAACAGCTAGAGCTCTGGCAGCCAGAGCAGATCATATTAGATACGTTTCCTGTGGGTATTTTAGGCGAATGGTCCGATATCTCTTTGGCGGCTATTCAGGTTAATCATGTGGCACGATACATTAAGTGGCCGGCGTATGCCCGTTACGCGGGGTGTCGCGAGTGGCCAGAATTTTCAATTACATGGCAAGTCGAATCATTGCATCCACAGCAGCAGATTGCGCTGTGTGAGCATTCATCTTGCGTGCAGTCATTGCGACTAGAGGATCCTTGTATTGTGCCCTTGCGCGCAGAACGGCGCATGATTGAAGGGGTAAAAAATACGGATTTTTGGTTGGTTGTGCATTCCGGTGCGCAAGACGAAATTTTGGCATTAGTCGATTATGCGGAGCAGCATTGTCGGCAAATAAAATGCAACCTGCCCATTTTTATCGTGACCTCAACGGCATTGCCAAAGCGGTTTGCTGCACGGGTATTGGCGTTATATCCAGCATCTCCTTTATTTGATGTGGCTGAGCGCATCTATAGTGGAGGTGGCTTTAATGTGATGCGTCAATTACAGCATTACGCGGCAAAGCACTATCCTATGCCGTTTGATAGAACCTTTGACGATCAGTATCATAGAGTCGCCGAATGGCGAAACCAGCAACCTTTGAGGAAAACCGATGTCTCACTTGATTCGTAAAACCTTTGCCGTTGGCCCCATGCAGTGTAACTGCACCATTTTGGGCAATACCCAGACTAAGCAAGCGATTATTGTGGATCCGGGTGGGGATGCCGAGCAACTGTTGGCGCAACTGCGTACGTTGGATCTAACGGTATCAATGATTTTACATACGCACGCGCATTTGGATCATTTTTTGGCTGCTGGGGATATTAAAGCGGCAACAGGTGCGCCCATTGCGTTGCATAAGGCGGATTTGTTTCTTTGGGATATGCTAGAGGTGCAATGTGATCTATTTGGCGTGCCTTATCATCCTGTGCCAGGCCCGGATCATTGGTTGTCTGATGATGAAGCCATAGATCAGCAAGGTCAGGCCATTCATACGCCGGGGCATACACCCGGTTCAATGAGTTTTTGGTTTGAAGAGCAGCAACTGCTGATTGCAGGAGATACGCTATTCCGGCATTCGATTGGTCGCACCGATTTGTGGGGTGGCGATTTTGCAAAAATCAAACAATCCATCACGCAGCGTTTGTTTGTGCTGGATGAAGCGACAACGGTCATTGCGGGCCATGGCCCAGAGACGACCATTGCTGAGGAATTAAGACAAAACCCCATTCAGAAAATGGCATGAATTTTCTGGGCTTGATCACAGGGTCTTATGCGCTTAAGATAACTTTTTATGCTAAAACAGGGCTTATCTGGGCATATGAAAATTATTCTGGATTTTTCGATGTCAGGATAGTTCGTCGTGCGCTATGCTGTTAGAAAGGTCAGTATTTGTTATTGGTTGGATAGTAAATTTTATGAGTAAAATCACTTTTCTACAGTGCTGTTTTTTGATGCTGTGTTTTGGAGCTGGTCAGTCGGCGTATGCAGATGATGGGGTCGACTGGGGGTATCAAGGCAAGACAGGCCCAAAATTTTGGGGCTCGCTGAGTCATGATTATATCACGTGCAAAACGGGCCAAAAGCAGTCTCCAATTGCATTAGAGCGCCCGACAGATTGGTTTTCTCGGGATAAGGTGGTTTTACCGCCGCTCCAATTCAAATATAACGCAGAACGGCTTAATGTCGTCAATAATGGGCATACAGTCCAATTTAATTATCAGCAAGGCGGTCGCTTACATGTTGGTGATGATGTCTTTTACTTAAAGCAATTTCATTTTCATACGCCAAGTGAGCACTCTGAGCGTGGCCGTAAATACGATATGGAAATTCATCTTGTGCATCAGGATTGGGAGGGCAACATAGCGGTTATCGGTTTGTTGGTGTTACAAGGCCCGAGGAGTCAATGGTTAGAAATGTTACTGCCGTATATTCCAGCCAGCAAACACAAGCAACACACCGTGCCTAGGCCCTTCAGAGCGGATTATTTGTTGCCTCGATACCGGGATTATTACGGGTATACCGGGTCCCTGACGACACCACCTTGCTCAGAGGGTGTGAGTTGGTTTGTGATGAAATACCCCATCTATGCCTCACGTAACCAAATTGCGTTTTTTACGTCTACTATGGGTTTTAATGCAAGAGCAATACAGCCGATCAATGGACGCGAAGTTCAAGAAACTGAGTACTAGATCCACCAGTTGGTATCCCTTCTAAAATGTGTGACTGGCACTATCATTTCCTGCCACTACCTCTCTCCTAAGCGCCTAAAATCTATGGGTGCTTGGCGTCGATAAGCAACTATTGCAATTCTGTCATCAGTGTTATAGAGTGCACCCGATCAAGCTAGGGAAATTACTGATGCGCACGTCTATCGAGCCTTTATATCAGTAATGTTGATTATCGTATGTGGCTTCCTAATTCATTGTGTGTTGTTTTCCCACCAATGATAATGGCCATTTTAGAGGGAACTTATTCATGCGGAACAGCATAAAGTACAGCCTATTAACCGGCGCGATTTTAACGCTATCCTTGACCAGCACATTGGTAGAAGCCAGTCCAACAGGACATATTGCGCTTATTCATATCGTCACTGCAAAAGCATCATTTGCATTAATCCTGATGGTCTTTCTGATTGTTGGATATGCGCTATGGTCGCGTCGTGAGAAAGATTTTGTTGGACAAAAGCCTTATTATCGAGGTGCGCTAGATCAGTGTTCTTGGATCGCGGTACCCGCGCTGGCCATGTTTTTGGGTTTGGTGATTACAGATAACGCAAAGTCTGTACCGTATCGAACATCTGACCTGGCTCAGCAAACTGCGCTGATGATTCACAGCCCCAGTCAAAACACCCGTTTAAATAAACTGTAAAGTTAAACGCGAGTTTAAGTAAAACTTAACAGCTCTATGCCAGCCTGTTGAAAGTAAACTTCCGCCAAAATATAACATTAAAGTATATGGCAATAACCAATCTAAAGGACTATTTACGAATGGCTGAATTACCATTACACGCTAATAACACAATACCTGCAAAAGGGGGTAGGATCATGTATAAATTGTTAGGCGCAGCAAGTTTTATATTGCCTAATATTGCTTTTGGTAAAATGAATATGACTGAAGGTGTGACACCAACCAGTCATATCATGTCAGATATTCATATGACGATCTTAACGGTTGTGAGTATTGCCTGTGTGGTCGTTTTTTCCGTCATGTTTTATGGCATCTTTAAATTTCGGAAATCAAAGGGAGCAAAGGCCGCAACTTTCCATGAAAATACGTTGGTGGAGATTATTTGGACAGCGGTACCTGCCGTTATTTTGGTGTTTATGGCAATCCCCGCAACCAAAGCGTTATTGGAAATTGAAGATACTTCTAACCCAGATATGACCATTCAAGCAACAGGGTTTCAGTGGAAATGGAAGTATGACTATATTGATGAAGGCATTAGTTTCTTCAGCAACTTGGATGCTGAGCACAATAAAGCACGGCAGTTAAATTCAGGCATTGATCCTGCGAGTTTGGATAATTATCTGCTAGAAGTTGATCATCCCTTGGTTGTTCCGATCAATAAAAAAATTCGTATTTTAACCACCGCGAATGATGTTTTACATGCTTGGTGGGTACCTGAATTAGGGGTGAAGCGTGATGCAGTGCCTGGGTTTATCAATGAATCTTGGATGCTGGTTGAAAAAGAGGGCACATATCGAGGGCAATGTGCAGAGCTTTGTGGCAAAGACCATGGTTTTATGCCAATTGTTGTGATTGCCAAAAGTGAGGAAGGCTACCAAGAATGGGTTGCTGAGCAAAAGCAAGCTAAAGCGGATGCGTTAGTCAGTGCTGGCGAAGTTTGGTCGAAAGAGAAATTGTTAGTGAAGGGCGAGCAGGCATACAACACGAGTTGTGGCGGTTGTCATCAACCAACCGGCGTTGGTATTCCTGGTGCATTCCCATCACTCGTTGGTACGCCATTGATTAAAGGGCCTGTCGCGGATCACATCAAAATTGTTCTGAATGGTAAGGGTCCCATTATGCCGGCCTTTGGTGCACAGCTAGATGATACGACGCTTGCCGCGATTATCACCTATGAACGCAATGCATGGGGTAATGACACAGGCGATGTTGTTCAACCTTCTGATGTCAAAGCACTGCGGTAAGTCAATCGAAAAGGAGAAACACACATGAGTACAGTAGCAGAAGACCATCACGATCAGCCGCCCAAAGGGATTGGGCGGTGGTTGTTTAGTACAAACCACAAAGATATCGGCACGATGTATCTTTGGTTCTCGTTCACGATGTTTTTAATCGGGGGCGCTATGGCCATGATTATCCGGGCCGAGTTGTTTCAGCCGGGTATGCAAGTGGTCGAGCCTGGTTTCTTTAACCAAATGACAACGCTGCATGGTTTGATTATGGTATTTGCCGTGATTATGCCGACGTTTGTGGGCTTGGCCAATTGGCAGATCCCGATGATGATTGGTGCGCCAGATATGGCTTTGCCCCGCATGAATAACTGGAGCTTTTGGATCTTACCGTTTGCCGGTTCGATGTTGCTCAGTACCTTATTTATGGAAGGTGGTGCCCCAGCCTTTGGATGGACTTTTTATGCGCCATTGTCAACCACATTTGCGCCCAAAAGTACGGATTTCTTTATCTTTGCGGTGCATTTGTTGGGTATTTCTTCCATCATGGGGTCTATTAACATCATTGCAACGTTGCTCAACATGCGAGCACCAGGCATGACCTTGATGAAAATGCCGATGTTTTGCTGGTCTTGGTTAATTACGGCATTTTTGCTGATTGCGGTTATGCCCATTTTGGCCGGTGCAGTGACCATGATGTTAATGGATAGAAACTTCGGTACCAGCTTTTTTGATGCAGCCGGTGGTGGTGATCCTGTTTTATTCCAACATGTATTTTGGTTTTTTGGACACCCTGAAGTTTACATCATTATTTTACCCGCTTTTGGTGTTGTCTCTGAAGTCATTCCCGCCTTTTCGCGCAAAAAACTATTTGGTTATGCCTCGATGGTTTACGCGATGGCAGCGATTGCCTTTTTATCTTTCATCGTTTGGGCGCACCACATGTATACCACGGGTATGCCGGTTGCAGGTGAAATGTACTTTATGTACGCGACGATTTTGATCGCCGTGCCAACCGCTGTTAAGATCTTTAACTGGATTGCAACCATGTGGCGTGGATCCTTAACGTTCGAACCTGCAATGTTATATGCAATCGCATTTGTCTTTTTGTTTTCAATCGGTGGTTTTACCGGTTTAATGTTAGGGTTGGCACCTGCGGATTTCCAATATCATGACAGCTATTTTGTGGTGGCGCATTTCCACTATGTGATGGCAATGGGGGGTATTTTTGCGGCCTATGCGGCAGTGCATTATTGGTTGCCCAAGTGGTCAGGTAGAAAATTTGATGAAAAACTGAGTGTCATACATTTTTGGTGGTCAGCAATTTCCGTCAATGTTTTATTCTTCCCTCAACATTTCAGTGGCTTGGCGGGTATGCCTCGTCGTATTCCTGATTACAATTTACAGTTTACCGACTGGAATATGCTCTCAAGTTTGGGTGGGTTTGCCTTTGGCTTGGCGCAAATCTTCTTTCTCTTCTTACTCATTAAAACACTCGTGAGTGGCGAAAAAGTCACTGATAAGAAGGTTTGGGAAGGCGCTGAAGGTTTAGAATGGACTACGCCTACACCTGCACCGCATCATACTTTCAGTACACCACCTGAGGTGAAGTAAACGCAATTATTGTCTGTTTTTGGTGCACATGAAGGCTGATTCCAGCCTTCATGTCGGTCGTTAATCCTTAGGGTGCTTTATGCAACATCAAAATGTTATTTATAAATCGCTTTTAGCGGTCGCCGGCATGTTTGTGTTTGGGTTCTTGTTGGTGCCATTGTATGACGCACTTTGTAGTGTCACAGGGTTAAATGGGAAGACGGCACGTGCGGTAGAGACAGAAATACTTGAGCGTACTGAGGTCAATGAAGATCGTTTGATTACCGTTGAGTTTATCGCGAATAAGAATGGACAATTACCTTGGGATTTTACAACAGTAAAATCAAAAATGCAGGTGCATCCGGGGAAAGTTTACGATGCAGACTTTACCGTAACGAATTTGACGGATCGAGCAATAACAGGCCAAGCTGTGCCCAGTTTATCGCCGGGGCAAGCGGCCAAATACTTTAATAAAACAGAGTGTTTTTGCTTTTCGAAACAAACGCTTGCTGCAAGAGAAACGCGGAAAATGCCATTACGATTTATTATTGATCCAAGAATACCAAAGCGAGTTAAAACAGTAACATTGTCATATACATTTTTCGAAATTATGTGATTTGTATTTGTGGTACTTATAACTAAAATATCTGTGAAGGAGAAAAAAATGTCGGATACAGCGGGGGGGTATTACGTCCCTCATGGCACAAAATGGCCTATTTTAGGTTCTATTGCTCTAACGCTCATGATGGCTGGATTTGCCAGTTCATTGCCTACGCATAACGAAAGCGGGACGTTTGGTGGAAATGGCGTTTACGTGATGGGTGTAGGGTTTTGCATCCTGTTAGTGATGTTGTTTGGATGGTTTGGCACGGTGATTCGTGAAAGTGAAGCTGGAACGTATAATGCGCAAGTAGATCGCACTTTCCGTTGGGCAATGATGTGGTTTATCTTTTCAGAGGTCATGTTTTTCGCGGCGTTTTTTGGTACGTTATTTTATGCACGTCAGCTTTCTGTGCCTTGGCTGGCAGGAGAAGGCAATAATGTGATGACGAATGCCCTATTATGGCCTGGCTTCGAGGGTACTTGGCCAACCAATGGCCCTGGAGATATGGGTGGCACTTTTCAAGCGATGCATGCCTGGGGATTGCCTGCAATAAACACGCTCTTGTTATTGAGTAGTGGTGTGACCATTACCATTGCACATTGGGGCTTGAAGGAAGGTAACCGGAAAAAACTCATTACTTGGTTAGCGGCGACTGTATTGCTGGGTTTTCTCTTTTTGATTTGTCAGGTGGTGGAGTATTCAGAGGCTTACGCAGAAAATTTAACGTTGGGTTCTGGTATGTACGGCACGACTTTTTTCATGCTGACAGGATTCCATGGTATGCATGTGACGTTAGGTGCAACGATGCTGGCAGTGATTTTGGTGCGTTGTATTAAAGGCCATTTTACAGATGAGCATCATTTTGCGTTTGAAGCGGCGGCTTGGTATTGGCACTTTGTTGATGTTGTCTGGCTTGGGTTGTTTATTTTCGTGTACTGGTTAATTTAACGTTTATTGGCCCGATTCGATTGGTTCCTTTTGTTTTTCTAGGAACCAATGGGGTCACAGCTTATCAGGAGAGACTATGCCGTTTGTGTTGAAAGTAGCGGTTGTATTGGTATTGATTGCGATCATTTTTAGTTTGGGTAGTGGCATGGTCTTTATGCTTAAGGATGGTGGTAAGTCAACGCGAAATGTGAAAGCTTTGAGCGTTAGAATTGGGTTATCCGTCACCTTATTTTTACTGTTATTATTATACGAAGCCAGCGGGCATTTTCATCCCGCTCAAAAACCAATGTCGCCGCCGGTGACATCGATTGATGTTGAACATGTGCAATAAAACTCAGCGATTTAAGCCGACCATCATGAGCAGTTTAACTGTGCTTATTGTTTTCCCGTGTTTGATTGCATTGGGGATTTGGCAGTTACATCGAGCAGAAGAAAAAAACAATATGCAGCGCGCTTTTGATCGGCAGGAAGCGCTTCCTGTTGCTGAATTAGCCACCTTAGATGAAACAATCCCTTTGCATCGTCATGTGCGTGTGCAAGGTCGCTTTTTAGCGGGGCATAATTTGTTATTAGATAACAAAGTGGTGGCAGGAAAGGTGGGTTATGAAGTGGTCTCACCGTTTATTTTAAACGATAATGCGATTGTTCTGGTGAATCGTGGGTGGGTTCCACTCGGTAAAACGCGAGCAGATTTGCCCGATGTGCTCGATCCAGAGGATTTGGTTTGGGTCAGTGGCCGGATTCGACAATTTCCGGATGTTGGGTATCGTTTTAAGGGCATTGAATATGCTGACGATGAATGGCCAAGGGTGGTACAATACGTCGATCAGAAAAAAATGCGGGCGTGGTTTGGTTCAAAGATATTACCTTTTGTAATACAGCTCAATGCAGATGCCCCTCATGGTTTTGTCAGACAATGGAAATTTATCACCACACGTCCAGAGAAGCACACCGCTTATGCTATTCAGTGGTTTGCCATCGCCATTGTCTTATTGCTTGGTTATTTTAAATTTAGTTTTTACAAGGAAGAGTAGATGATTAATAAGTCGCGTTTGTCATTAGTTTTGTTGGTAGCTGTTTTTTTTGGCCCATTTATTGTTGCCTGGGCTGTTGTTAATCACGGCCAACAGTATCTTCCTCTGGGCCAAGCCGCTCAAGGCGAACTCATTTTGCCGAGTCTATCCTTGGCACCTTTTACGTTGGATTCACTGACCGAAGAGTCTCTGGACGAACGTGTATTTAGCGGCCGATGGACATATGTGACGGTCAGTGGCTCTAGCTGTGGGGCCGATTGTCAGCAGAATTTATATAAGATGCGTCAGGTTAGGCTCACCCAAGGTAAAAATATCGTGAGGGTGCAGCGGTTGCTTATTTTGACTGATCGGGATCATCTGGCAGATTTTCAACGGGTTTTAAGTGAGCACGAAGGTCTAAAAGTTGTGTTTGATGACGAACTCAATAAAGAGGGTATTATGACGCAATTACTCAAACCTCATCACGACGGGATTTATGTGGTTGATCCGTTGGGCAATTGGTTTTTACAATACCCAAAAGATGCTGACCCCAGTGGCATGCGTAAAGATTTGACAAAGTTATTGTTGAACTCTCAGATTGGTTGAGGGAACATCCTAATGAAAATATTTTTCCAAACGATGGGTATTCAGCGTAGTTTTTTGGTTTTGGTGACGCTAAGTCTGGTGATTTTGTCTTTTTTCAGCGGTGGTGAGTACGCCATGCATGGCTGGAGAACGCTGCCGACACTTGTTGCGCCATCACTGGTGCCGATTCTGTTTTTTGTGCTGTGTTTAGATATGATGATGAGTCTTATTTACAGTGTGGAGTCAAGTGATGCGGTTAAACGACGCTATCGAAACATCATTCGAATACATCTGGTCTTAGTGATCGTGTTAGTTGCCTTTTGGACGCCGTTTTTCGTCCGTTTGGTGGCTTTATAATCAAATAAAAAAGCGATGGGGTGAATTGTGCAAAAGCAAGGTATTGGTGCAGTGGTAGCGAGTGTATTGTCGGCATTTCTAGGTGTGCAAAGCAAAAAAAAATACGAGGAAGATTTTACAAAAGGGCGTGCCCGAGATTACATTATTGTTGGCTTGTTAGGCACCATACTTTTTATTGGCACGCTGGTGATGATTGTTAATGTCGTTTTGCATTTTGCCCATCAAGGTTAGTTAAAGAGTTTCGAAGAGCGGTTAAGCGCAGGGAGTGCTGTATAATGGGAAAAACAGGTATTATCATGGGCGTGTTTTTTGTGACAGCCGCGACTTTTTCTGTCCTCGAAAATCAGAGGCATCGAGAACAAGCCGCTTTGCCACAACCGATGCAACCGATCACGGAATCGATCACCGACCCATTACCAGATAAAATACCTGATTTTGTACATGATGAAACACGGGTATCACTGCAGCCTAATCCCGCTAGGGAGTTGCAGCAGGCGCTTAAATTAGAACAACAGGAAATTGGGAAGCTCAAAGATATTCAGCAATCATTGGATCGGCAGTTATTGGCGGTTTATCAAAAAAATCAGCAAATTGAGCGGTTGGAAGCACAAAATCAACAGCATGTGATTCAGTCGGATCGATTGCGTGCGACACGCTCTGTGGATCAAGCTTTAAGAGATTGGGCTGAGCATGATGCTGAAATTAACCGCTTAGCGGTGAAAAACTCGAGTATGCGCCAGTATTATTTACCTGAAGAAGAAAGCGAAGGGTATGCGTTAAATAAAGCGATGACTGCGAAGCGCAAAGCGCAGGATAAGCAGCGTGCAGCAGTGGATGCCCGAATTCGATATTTAAATGAGGTGTACCAGCGGCAGCAAAAGTACTATCGGGCGCGTATAAGATCGAGAGCTTATCAACGAGGTGCCCCATTACCTGTTTATCAATAAGAGCGCTCAAAATAAGAACACTCAAAAAAGGCCTGGTTTGTACCAGGCCTTTTTTGTTTTACTTAGCAAGGTTTGGCGCTGTTGGTGCGATTGGCGCATAACCGTAGGGTGAGTAACCATAGTATGGGTTGTATTGGTTATAACCATAACCGTAATACCGTGAATTGGCACTTGTTTGGCCTTTGCCATGTGCCTTGGTGCTGAAAGAAACATTGATGTCCATATCCACATCTATGTCGCCCATAAAATCACTGGCGATGTCAGAAAAGGTGTGAGTGAAACCGTTGTTATTGCTAAAAGGGGCATCTGAAAATGGGTGCCAAGCAGAAGCGGATGCGGAGGTTGAAATGAGTAATGCCGCAGTAAGTGCTTTTAATGTTGTTTTCATGTTGATATCCCTAATAAATTATAAATTTGGTCTGTTAGCCCTCAATTGCGGACAAGTGTATAAGAGTTTTATGATATTTGCAACTTCAAATGTATGGGCGTGCGTTTCTACTCTGACGGACTATAATGAATGGCATTGGAAAATTTTTTGAAAATCGACGGAGGAGCCATCATTGCTTGAGCCCAAACGTCAGTCCTTGCTTCCGTTAGAAACGCATTACGTTAATCCGCATTGCTATTTTTCGCGTGCCGGTTTGGGCCCTTATAAACGCTGCCATTTTTGTACATTGCGTACGCGCAAATGCCTTGGCATGCAAAACAATATGATCACTATTGCAGTTTGCCTCTGTTTGTTGCTATTTGTTTTTATTGATAATGCAATGTTGGTTAGAGTGAATATTGTTGTCATCGTTGCTTTGCTCTTATATCTAGGCTACAAAATTAACAACAGTTTGGATTCACTGGCTCATTCAGATTTTAATAATCGACAATTGGCGCAAAAATTAAAAACATCAAACGGTAAATTGGCGGATCGAGAAGAGCGTTTTCGCTTAGCTGTTGCAGGCACGGATGAGGGGATTTACGATTGGCATTTAGATAATGGTTCAATTTATTTTTCTCCGCGCTGGAGTGCGATGTTAGGTTACCGCAGTATTCAGCCTAACTTTCGTGCGTGGGCAAATTTATTTCATGTTGATGATTATGGTGGGTTTTTGGATGCTTGGTCGACATTTGTTTTGTCGGATGAAGCACGGTTTATTTTTGAATACCGGATTAAACATAAAGAAGGGCACTATATTTGGGTGCAGATATATGGGGTTTGCTTGAGAAATGAGGCCCAGGAGCCGTACCGGATGGCGGGTTCTCAAAAAGATGTTTCACAGCAAAAAAGTGCGATTGCGGCGTTAGTCAATGCAAAAGAGGAGGCGGAGTTAGCCAACCGGACAAAAAGTGCATTTTTGGCAAATATGAGCCATGAATTGCGCACGCCACTGAATGCCATCATTGGTTATTCTGAAATGTTATATGATGAATGTGGCAATGAAATGATGCGGACGGATTTGGATAAAATTCAAAATGCGGGCAAGCATTTGTTGACGTTGATTAATGATGTGTTAGACCTATCCAAAGTTGAAGCCGGGAAAATGTCGCTTTATCTGGAGTCTTTTGACCTTTCTCAAGTCTTGGATGATGTTAAAATTTTGACCCAAACCGTGGCAGATAAGAATCGAAACAAACTGTTGTTTGAGTTTGACAGTAAGATAGATAATTTGTATGCCGATGTTGTTCGGTTGCGACAAATTTTATTCAATTTAGTGAGTAATGCTTGTAAGTTTACGCATCAGGGTGAGATTACAATTTCTGCTCGGTTACGACAAAAAAACACGCTAGAGTTGATTGAGATATCGGTACAAGATACAGGGATTGGTTTGTTGCCTAAGCAGTGTGACGCTTTATTTCAGAAATTTATTCAGGCAGATAATTCGACCACAAGGCGTTTTGGGGGCACAGGTTTGGGGTTAGTGATTAGCCAGCATTTTGCGCAAATGATGGGCGGGCTCATTACGGTTGAAAGCACCTATGGTCAAGGCAGTACGTTTACGTTGACGTTGCCAACAGTGGTGAAAGCCAACGATGCCGACTCGCCGAATTTCATATGAGACGAGCCTGTTTTATTCTTGTGTAAAATCACGCTCATTAATGGTGTAACCTTTGACTCGACCAGTGAACGGTAGGTAGAGTAATCCACGTAGGCTTTGTTGTGTGAGGTCTTGATGTTTGCCTAAGCCAATATCCAATGTTTTTAGTTTCTGTTCCGGTAAATCAAGGTAAGTGCCAAATAAGCGATCCCAGAGAGAAATGTTAAAACCAAAATTACTGTTCATTTGCTTGCTGGTATTTGAGTGGTGAATCAGGTGCATGTTGGGGGTGACCATAAACCACAGTAAAACGCGGTTCAGCGGTCTTGGTATGCGAATGTTTGCATGGGTAAACATGGCCATGCCATTCAATACGATTTCAAATAAAAAAACCGCGAGTAACGGGGCTCCCAGTGCCGCAATGGTAATGAATTTGACCAGCATTGAGATGAGCATTTCAATCGGGTGAAAACGTAAGCCTGTGCTTGCATCACAATCTAAATCGCTATGATGGACACGGTGGAAGCGCCAGAATAGAGGTAAAGTATGAAAAATCACATGCTGAAAATAAATAGAGAGATCCAGTAATATAAAAGCGACGATAACTTTTACCCAATAGTTTAAATTATAGTAGTTAAGTAATCCCCAGCCATTGCTTTCAACGATTTGAGCAATTGATAACGCTGCCATCGGGAAGAGAAAATAGACTAAGATCGAGCCAATGAGTAGTAGGGAAGCGTTGGTTATCCAGTGGATGGCTCTATTTTGCTGAACAGGGCGAAAGCGTGAGAGTGTTTCCCATAAAATGAGCCCGCTCAGAAGGCCGACAAAGGTGCCCAGTCGAATGTGTTGACCATTGTCGAGAATCAATAGATTAATGGCATCCAACATGTGTTTTAACCTGGTATTGATCTATTCAAAGCATAGATCAATACCGGTGCGAGCGCTGCATTAAATGGTGCGCGGGTACAGTGGTGTCAAGGATGAAGCCGGTGTTGCTTTGGGTGCGTGTTGTTGCCACTGCTGTAGGCTGTGGTAGAGCTGTTGGCCTTGGTTCCATGATGGGTGCTCAGGGTGGTATAACGCGGTTTGTAAGTTTTCAATCGATTGTTTGCCAGGTTCATCGAGTTGATGGGCGAAAGTGGCCAAATGAAAAGGCGTCATTTGGGCTCGTCCCCATGCGAGTAAATGCTGGTAGGTGAGTGCGGCATCCTGTGCGTTGCAGCTGGCTTTTAATGCCTTGAGTGATGCAGAGGAGGGGGCTGTGTTTGGCGTTTGTTTGTGCGGGCGATGCCAAGTGCGCCAATGTAACCCCCAGGCGATCAGTGTCATAACCCAGACTAACAATAAGACAACAGAGGTGGTCTGAGGCGGGGGTGTTGAGGTGGCTGGTGTTGGTGTCACCGATGGATGCACCGGGTTGGGTTGTGTGTTATAGCTTGTTTGCGCCGATTCAGCGGCGGGGAGTACTGTGATGGTTCGGCTGGGAAGGGTGACCACTTGTTGGCGTTTTGTTTCAGTATTCCACCAGGGGATGCTTAATGCGGGGATTAACATTGGCCCGGGTTGCGTGGGCACATAGGCCATTTTTTCTTGACGTATTCCTATGCGTTTCCCTTGTATGACTTCAGTGTTGATACTGGGTTGATCGGGATACTGTTTCATCTGGGGGATTGAGGCGGGATGTAGGTCGGGTAGTTGTGCCGCAGTGAGGCCCGTGGCCATTAAGGACAATGTTCGAGTGATACTTTCACCCACTGTAAATTCAGGTGGGTCTTGTGACCAGGTTTCGAGCAGTTGCACTTGTTGTGCTGGTATCCAAGCATTGCCTTTAGCCATATCTGGGATGGGTAAAATGTTTAGGCTGATGGGGGCTGATTTTAAGGTTGTGATGGTGGCTTTGGGTCTGATGGAAAAGAAACTACGCCGTTTATAACCGGGTATTTTGCCGCCTCTAAATAGGATGGGTTCTAGGGTGAGTGGGCCGCTGGTTTCGGGGAATGCGGCAAAGATTGATTGATAGTGATGGTAGGTGACGCCCTGTTTTTGGATGTTACCAATATAAGGGAAATGCTCGGTTAAGTGGGTGAGCTCAACATCCGTGCGGGAAAAGCGGATAGGTGAGATGAAGGTTTCATCAAATTTACCGTCTAAATATAAGTCGATGGTGATTAATATTTGTGCTTGTACATAACTTTCAGTGCGGTCAGTTTTAACCTGAATAAAGGCTACTTTGGTGCTTATCTGAGTGGGCATGGCTGTCACAGTGAGGTCAAATTCGGGGCTTTGATCCTGGCCAAAAGCAATCGATGGGATGGTGATCACGCCTGTTTTGGGCGCTTTGACGGATAATGCCCAGATGTATCTTGCGCTGCTGGTCAAGCCATTGCTATAACTACGCAGGCCTTCTTTGTGCCCGGTGATGGTTAGTATGTTGCTGAGTGGTTGGAAATCAGGTTGTCCACTTAAGTTGCCTTCGGCAACAAATTTAAGTGTGAATGTTTCGCCTTCTATGGGATTTTGGGGGTCGACTAGAACTTGGATGGTTGCCGCTTGTGCGCTACTGAGCATCAGATAACCAGACAGTGCGAGATAATATAATAGAGACGATTTCACCAAGCTTGCTCCTCTTCCGGGTAGGGTTGCTGTATTTTTTTGTATTGTGCTTGAAATTTCCGCCGCAACAAACCGCCAGGATCTTCTGGAATGCGTCTTAGCCATTGTGCTAAGGCTTGTTGCTGTTCTTCGCTCAACGTGTCATCCGCTGTTTGTTGTGCGTCTGCCTGTTTGTCTTCCGATGTCGGTTCCTTATCCGCTTCAGATGCGGCTGTTTCCGGTTCATCGGATTCTTCTGGGTTGGCAGCGTCAGACGTCGAGCCATCCGATGCGTCTTGCTTTGACGCATCTTCATCTGATTTTGAGTGCTCAGGGGTTGACGGATTGGAGGCCGTGTTTTTAGATGATTGGTCTGATTGGTCTGATTGGTCTGATTGGTCTGATTGGTCTGATTGGTCTGATTGGTCTGATTGGTCTGACTTTGGCTGTTGTGCTAACCAATCCTGGATAGATTGTTGATTGTGTTTCGCATCCGTGTGGTTTTTATCTTTGCTTAATGCGCGCTTAAAGTGTTCTAAGGCTTCGGGGTAGCGTTTAAGTTTGGCTAAAGCATTGCCCCTTTGGTAATCGGCTTCTGCTGACTCATCACCGTTCAGTGCTTCGATGGCTTTTTCATACGCACCAGCACGATAGTGTGATGCAGATTTCCAGCGCGGGTTTTGAAATAATTGGCTGGAACGCTGAAAATGGCCTTGCTGAAACTGCTGTTGGCCTTGCTGGTCTGGGCTTTGCCAGAGGTTTTCCCACGTTGCGGCGTCAGCGTTATCAGGATACGGTACCGATATACCCAAAAGTAAGACCAAAACACCGCGCCGAAAGCCCAGTGCGGCAATCAGCAAGACGGGTAAAAGTAACCACGGGCCGATGTCTTTCCAGCGATCCGCTTTCAGTTCTGTGGCGCGATAAGCCTGCCCTGACAGACTGTCTAAATAAGGCGTTAGTGTGTTATTGAGGTCTATATCCGTGGTTGTGAGTGGATGATACTGGCCATTATTTAACGCCGCCAGTGCAGAGAGTTCGGCGGCATTGAGTTTTGTTAAGACAATATTCCCCGCATGGTCTTGGACAATACCGCCACCCGGTTTTGGAATGGGGGTGCCTTCTGTGTGACCCACGCCGATAATGGAGAGAGAGTAAGGCAGGGGTAATTGCTGTATCCAGGCCGTTTTTGCCGCGCTAGATAAACCATCCATGATGAAGAGAATATGCGCTTGGCCGACACCCGCTTGTTTGAGTAAGGTTTGTGCTAACACTAACCCCCGGTCTGCGCGGCTGCCTTGTAAGGGCATTAAGTCTGGGGTCAAGCTCTTAACTAACGCAATAATGGTTTGTGTATCCTCCGTCATTGGGCTAACGATGTGCGCGTTTCCAGCAAAGACCACCAACGCTGTCTGGCCTTCTTTGCGGTGTTGCAAAATATCCAGCGTTTTTCGTTTGGCTTGTGTCAGCCGATTCGGTTTAATATCTTGTGCGAGCATTGAGGACGATAAGTCGAGGACAATGACGAGCGCTTTTTGTTGTTTAAACACGGGGGTGGGTTGTCGTTCAAATGTGGGCCCAGCCAGCGCCAGTGTGCACAGGCAGCCTGCGAGGCCAATCAACATCAGGGGCAGCAAAGAGCGCTGTGTTTCTTTGTGAATCAGCATGTAAGATAATAAGGCATCATCGCAGATTTTTTGCCACAGGCCAGAAGTTTGGTGACCCCGCCAGAACCAAACCAGGAAGACACCCATGGGGATTAACAATAAAAGCCAATAAGGCCGTAAAAAGTGAAAATCTTGCATTAATTCGGCCTTTGAATGCGATAAGCCATCAGGCCCAATGCCAAGAGCACAGATAATCCCAAAGGCCAAATGAATAAGGCTTGTGTGGGGCGGTATTGTTGCCCTTCATGTTCGATAGGTTCTAGTGCATCGAGTAGTTGGTAGATGTCATTTAAACGTTGTGTATCGGTTGCGCGGAAATAACGCCCGCCGGTTTTTTGGGCAATGTTTTTCAGGGTGATTTCATCGAGGTCGCCACGTTGACGTTGTACCCCAATGGTATAAATTTTAATGCCTTTGGCGGCGGCCAAATCAGCCGCTTTCTCTGGTTTGACTATGCCGGCTGTATTGGTGCCATCGGTGAGTAAAATCAAGATGGGTTGTTTATTGGCTTGTTGTTGCAAACGCTTGACCGCTAAACCAATGGCATCTCCAATCGCGGTGTTTTTCCCTGCCAGGCCAATGAAAGATTCATACAGCAGTGTGCTCACTGTTTTCCGGTCAAACGTCAACGGGGTTTGTAAATAAGCACGGTCAGCAAATAAAATCAGCCCGATGCGGTCGCCCTGACGGCGTGCGATAAAAGGGCCGGCGACGGCTTTAATAGCGGTTAATCGATTCACCAAATTGCGATCAAGGGCAAAATCCCGTTGGTTCATGCTATGGGATAAATCCACGGCCAACATAATATCCCGGCCCACAAAAGGCAGGTCGATGGGCTCTCCTACCCATTGTGGGCGTGACACTGCAGTGACCAATAGAGCCCAACTGAGTAGGGCTAACCCCCAGTGTATCCAGGTGCGCGATGTTTGGGTGTGGGTCACGGCGATAGACGCATATTCGTGAATAAAAGGTGTGTGTAAGCTTGCGGCTTCAACCACGTGTGCGGGCTTTAATAATAGCCGAAATAACCCAGGTAAAGGGAGTATGAGAAATAGCCAAATCCACTCAAATTGAATCATCGTCTGTCTAAGTCGCCTCTAATATTGTTGGGCTCTGGAAGAGTCTGCCCCCTGATTTTATTCGAAATTTTGAACGGGTCAACTGTGTTCGCAAAATTCTCTTGGTCTAAGGGCAAAACGTTTTGACACTGTCGCTTGATCAACGTAGCGTATGGGTCGAAAAGACAAGGATACTCTATCACCGCATTGTTCACGGCGAGAGATGCCAGAGTACCTCGGTCGCAATTGAATTTTAGGAGGGCGTTTTGAGACCAGTCAATGTGGGGATTTTAGGTTTGGGCACCGTCGGTAGCGGTACGTTCACCGTATTAGGTCGTAACCGAGCGGAAATGGCGCGCCGGATTGGTCGAGACATTCAGGTGGTGATGGCTGCTGAGCGGGATTTGGCGCAAGTGACATTGGCATCGACCGATGGGGTGAGTTTGGTTGACGATGCGTTTCAAGTGGTGTCTGCACCTGCCGTCGATATTGTGGTTGAATTGATTGGGGGCGACACCATTGCGAAAGACTTGGTTATGCAAGCGATTCGTAACGGCAAACATGTGGTGACGGCAAACAAAGCGTTGATTGCTAAATATGGCAATGAAATTTTTGCTGCGGCAGAAGCGCAAGGTGTGTGTGTGGGTTTTGAAGCGGCGGTGGCAGGCGGTATTCCCATCGTTAAAGCCATTCGAGAAGGCTTGGCGGGTAACAAAATTGAATGGTTGGCCGGCATTATTAATGGGACGGGTAACTTTATCCTCACGGAAATGCGGGACAAAGGGCGTGACTTTGAAAGCGTGCTGGCGGAAGCGCAAGCGTTGGGGTATGCCGAGGCAGATCCTGAGCTGGATGTTGGCGGCGGGGATGCGGCACATAAATTAACCATTTTAGCGTCTTTGGCGTTTGGTATGCCTTTGTGTTTTTCAGACTGTTATATGGAAGGCATTACCAACATCACGCAGCAGGATGTTGCGTATGCTGAAGCGTTGGGGTTTCGCATCAAACATTTGGGCATTGCGGCAAAACGGGAGGCCGGTGTTGAGCTGCGCGTGCACCCAACCTTGATTCCAGAGACACAACTCATTGCCAATGTGAATGGGGTGATGAATGCGGTGTTGGTGCAAGGGGATGCGGTTGGCGAAACGTTATATTACGGGGCGGGGGCTGGCGCTGAAGCAACCGGGTCGGCAGTGATTGCCGATATTGTGGATATTGCACGGACGATAGAGGGCGAGCCGGCTCATCGTGTTCCATCCTTAGCGTTTCAAGCCGATGCCATCACCGCATTACCGGTCTTACCAATAGCGCAAATAGATTCTGCGTATTATGTGCGTTTAAGCACCGACGCTCAGGCTAGCCGTATGACCGATATTGCGCAAATTTTTGGTGAACAAGGCATCGGTATTGACAGTATGATGCAGAAAGGCGAAGAAGCGTCAGTGATCGTGTTAACGCAGATCACGCGTGAAGCCAACCTGGATAGTGCCTTAGATAAAATTCAAGCAAAACACCTAGTGACCGGCGACATTATGCGTATCCGTGTTGCTTATTTAAACGGTTAATGTCGATTCAGTTAACGTTAGTCATCCCCGGGTGTCTGCAAGGCATCCCCGGTTGGCAGCAACATACTGACCTTTTACCCCATGCCCCAAATTTGACGCGTTTATTAAGCCGTGCGGCAGCGTTACCTAACCTGCCACGCCAGAGTACGCGTTTGCTGTGTGCGTTATGCGATATTCACGTACCGACGGATGAAGACGTTCCCTTGGCGGCCTTGAGTTTGTTGCATGAAAACCAAGATCCGTTACAAGCCTATTGGCTGCGAGCAGACCCCGTGCTGTTTCAAGCGGATCGGGATTGTGTGTGGTTGCAATCGTTAGAGCAAGCGCCGTTGAGCGTGGAGGCTGCGGATGCTTTGGTGCAAACGTGTGCGCCGGTCATGCAGCATTGGGGGTATGATTTAATCGCGCCAGATCCTTCTCGTTGGTATGTGCGTGTTCCTGAAGTGCCTCAATTGCAGACCCATACTTTGGCCGATGCGTGTGGTTTGCGGGCCGATACGGTGATGCCAACCGGGCGTGATGCCAAGGTTTGGCGGCAGTTACTGAATGAATTGCAAATGCTGTTGCACCAACACCCAGTGAATGAACAACGTGAATTAGAGGGGTTGCCTGCGGTGAATAGCCTCTGGTTCTGGGGCGGCGGGGTTTGTCCCCGTACGGTTAACCTGCCTTGGCAGCACATTGTGTCAAATGAACCCTATCTTGCAGGCATGGCGAAATTGGGCGGGAGTACGTACCATGCCTTACCAACGGAGTTGTCAGCATTATGGCCATTGCAAGGCCGTGTTTTGGTGTTGCTGCCAGAGGCGAAAAGCACCAACCCTGGGCAAAATTATGATGCCTGGATGGACTATTGGCGTTCGTTAGAGGCATGCTGGTTTGAGCCTTTGCAAGCCGCCTTAAAAACACAACAAATCACCGATGTGACGTTGTATCCCTTATCGGGTTCGGTGTATCGAATGACGCCAAAACAGCGTTTTCAGTTTTGGAAACGCCCCCAACCGTTAGCCACTTTTTTAACTGCGTGAGTCTGTTGATATGTCCGATGATGTAGAGCCCATTCCAGTGATTCGATCCCGTGAAACTGAGCCGACCGTGTACCAGCAGGCGGTGAGTGACGGGTATGCGCCATTGGCTGCTCGCATTATTGCCGGGCGCTTGTCGCAGGCGGCAGCCATCGGTACGATTGTGCACCCAGCCTTGAGTGCGATTGCCCCGCCTTCGCGGTTATTGGGTATGCATGAGGCGGTTGAGCGCATTTGTCATGCGGTTCGGGGGCAAGAGAAAATCGGCATTTTGACCGACTATGATGTTGATGGGGTGACTTCTCATGCGGTGATGTATCGGGCGTTTTGTGTGTATTTTGGCTACCCTGAAACGCACTTAGTGAGTTTGATTGGGCACCGTTTGAATGATGGTTATGGGGTGAGTGATGCGTTAGTTGACCGCATTCTCGCGTTAACCGAGCGCCCAACGCTGATTTTGACGGCCGATTGTGGTTCTTCGGATGAAGCCCGAATGGCCCGCTTAAAAGCCGCCGGGATTGATGTGATTATTACGGATCATCACGCCATTCCCGTTGAGGGCGCGCCTTCGTCCGCTTATGCTGTGATTAACCCGGCGCAGGCGGACTGTGATTATCCAGATGTCACCATTGCGGGCTGTATGGTGGCGTGGTTATTGATGTCTCAACTGCGTACGGGGTTAATTCAGCAGCAATTGATTGCGGCGAATGTACCCAAATTGGCCGCAGAGTTGGATTGGGTGGCGTTGGGTACGGTGGCCGATTGTGTGAGTATGGGCACGCCCATCAATCGAGCGGTGGTGAAGATCGGGTTACAGATCATGAATCGATTAGAGCGTTCATGCTGGCGCGTGTTGTCCAAACAGTTGGGTAAAGAGGGCAAAGCCTTTAATGCAGAGGATCTGGGCTTTCAAATTGGGCCTAGAATTAATGCGCGTTCGCGGATGTCGGATCCTTTTGCAGCGTTGTATTTTGTGTTATCAAAAGATGACAAATCAGCCGCCGATTATTTCACCATCTTGGATCATGATAATCAAAGCCGTAAGGCCGTTGAGCGGGAGATGGTGGATAATGCCAGAGTGATCGCCAGGCAACAGCTGCAACAAGGGGTTTACATGCTGGTGGTGTACCTGGCAGATGGGCATTCTGGTGTGCAAGGCATTGTTGCTGCGCGTTTGATGCAATGGAGTGGGTGCCCGGCGCTGGTGTTGTGTCCACATAAAGAAGCGGGGCAGTTAACCGGGTCGGCACGCAGTATTCCAGAAATTCATATTCGGGATGCGTTGCAACAAGTTGCGGATCAAGCGCCGAATCTATTGGCGAAATTTGGCGGGCACAAAGGGGCCGCAGGGTTGACTGTCAGCCATCAGGATTTGACTCAGTTGCAGACCTTATTGAATGAGGTTGTCGGGGAGATGCTGAACCAGAAAAACCCCAACCCGGTGATTTGGACCGATGGCGAGTTGGATGAAAACGCGTTACACAAAGGCACGTATACAGCCTTGCAAGCGTTTGAACCTTGGGGGCGGGAGTTTGAAAAGCCGATCTTTCAAGGCCTATTTTACGTTGAACAGGCCAAAGCAGTGGGCCAACCAGCCGTGCATTTGTCGTTGCGTTTGAGTACAGAGCAGTCGCAATACAAAGCCATTTGGTTTCGCGCTTTAGCTTCGGAAGAGCAAGCGCCACCGATTGCGGTTGGGGATGTGGTCAATTGTGCTTACGCGTTGGCTTTAGATGATTTTCGAGGCGATGAGCAGATTCAGCTCATCGTTGAGTATGCGTCGGTGGATGAGTAACTGCCTACGATAATAGGCGTGTGTAAACGTCACGATAGCGTTCAACGCTATTTTGCCAGTTTCTTTCGCTCACAACGTAATCTTTACCCTGTTGTTTTAACGCTGGCCATTGCTGTTTTGCCTGGATCAGATCACTGACGCGTTGTGTGAGTGAGTTGATGTCGCCAGCTTTAAATAAATACCCATTTTCATTGTCCCGAATGAGTTCTTGGTGGCCGCCGACATCTGACGCGAGCACCAATTTTTCTTGTGCCATGGCTTCTAATGGTTTCAACGGCGTGACTAAATTGGTTAACCGCATATTGACGCGTGGATACACAAAAATATCCACCAGTTGGTAATACTGGGTGACTTGTTCGTGTGGTACACGGCCCACAAAAATGACGTGTTCATGCAAACATAAGCGCTCGACTTTTTGTTTGAGTAAGTCCAGTTGTTGGCCGCCCCCAACCAATAACAATACAACATTGGGGTGGCTTTCCCGAATTTTTGGGATGGCTTCAACGAGCAAATCGAGGCCTTCATATTCGTAGAAAGAACCGATAAAACCCAGCACAATGCGGGCTTTTAGCCCCAACTGATCACGCAATTCGGTGTTTTGTGGGGGAATATCCAAAAATTGATTTAAATCTACGGCATTCGGAATCACTGTGAGTTTAGACGCGGGTATGCCACGGCTAATGATGTCTTGTTTTAACCCTTCGCAGATGACGGTGACGGCGGAAGCACGTTGTACAACGTGGGTTTCTAGGGCTTTGGTCAGCCGATAACGATAGCCATTTTCGGTACTGGTGCCATGGCTCACGGCGGCATCTTCCCAGAAGGCGCGAATTTCATAGACCACGGGGATGTTGCGTTTTTGGCCGACGTGTATTGCGGCTTTTCCGTTTAATGCCGGGGAGTGGGCATGAATAATGTCTGGCTGGACTAAACGACAGACTTCATCCAAGCGTTTTTTTAAGCCTGAAATGACTCGGATTTGGTTCAGAATGGGGGTTTTGGCCATCATCGCAGACAGTGGGGGGGTGCGGAAAAAGCTTAACCCATCCACCACTTCTTGAGCTGGTGCTGGCCCTTGTTTGGCCCCGGTGAGATGAAAGGTCTGCCAACCAAAGGCTTGTTGTTGCTGTAAAATGGCGCGTGTTCTGAAGGTGTAACCGCTGTGTAAGGGAATTGAGTGGTCTAAGACATGGAGTATTTTCATCATCAAATAACCTTTAGTAGGAGGCGTCAGATAGCGCGGGTGTATGGCAGTGCATCATTGGATTTTGATGGCGTCAATCAGTGCTTGATCATCTTGTTGCACGGCAACATAATTTGGCCCCTGAAAATCTTCTTTCTCTTGGCTGTAAGCTTCGAATAACACGCCATTGGGGAAGAGTTTGCCCAACACATAACCGTGTTCAGTGAGTAACTGGTAGAAATTTCGGAGTAAAAACCCACTGATGATCGCGCCTTGATTGTATTCGAACTGAATCAAGCGTATTTTTTTGGCTTGTAGTAAGCTTTTGAAGCCTTGAAGTACTAAGGATTCGGCTCCTTCTACATCAATTTTCAAGAAATCAATCGTGTCGATTGCGTGTTTTTCAGCATATTCTGCCCCGGTGATAACGCGACAGGAGACAGATTGGGCGTTGGTATTGTCAAAATCCAATATGGTGGATAAGACATCACTGTCTTTATCCACAAAAACATCAATGCTGCCAGCCTCATTGGATAAGCCAACATCATTCAGTTTCACCCGATCTTGTTGTTCGGCAAGGTTGTTGTGAATGATTTTAAACGTTGTCGGGACGATCTCAAAGGCGTGTATGGTCGCTTTTGGGTGATGCGCGTAAGCGATTTTACTCCAATTGCCGATATTGGCGCCTACGTCAAAAATGGTCTGAAAACCCAGCTTGCCGGTGTTTTCCAATAACCAAGATTCGCCATTACACACGATGCGGTTTTCAATGCCATGGAAAGAGCGGTCAAAACTTCGGCAAAAATTTGCCAGGCGTTGTACGCCGGTGTTGTGTTTGTCTTTGGCCGCTAGGTGGCCCAAATTCACAATTTCTTCAGGAGAAAGAAAGGCCAAAGCCTTGGAGAATGACTTGATGAGATACCAGGAAATTGTTTTTGGGATATGCATGGGAAACTCCATTGGGCGTAAATTGGCAGACTGAATAGGATTATCGTGGTGTTAGCCTAAGCCGTGTTAATCAGTAATGCAGCGTAATGCGCTACCCTCGATTAAGGTCTGCCGGCATTGATGATAGGCTTCAGATGCTGCTTTTAAGGCATCGTCATCGATAACGATATTGGCATATTTATCTTTCGCACTTTTTTTAATGGTGCCGGATTTAATGTTTTCAGAGGTATCACCACAGCGCTCAACCCCGGTTTTTTTAAACACTTCATACTCTGAGTTTAGTTGGTTTTCGAGGCCAATCCATTGGCTCAGTGTTTGTAGCGTTTGCTCGGTATCATGAATGATGGTGCTGGCATCCAGATAAAAATATTGGCCGTGTAGTTTTTTGGCGATCTCTTCAAGGTCATGCAGTCTATTCACATAGTATTTGGGCGCATCCAGAGCAGGCGTCGTTTCGTGAAACATGTGTATGATGCTTTGGATTGAGCGCTCAGGCTCCCTCAACATGAAAATCACTTTAGAGTTTGCGCGCTCAAGCACCGCTGGATTGGTGTAATGATCGTGATGCAAAATTTTATCAAAGATAAATTTCGCCGTGGGTTTGCGTTTGTGCTCAGTGTAATAAACCAGCCGCTGACGCCATAAACTTTTCCAGCTACTGTAGCCCATGTGTAGTTCATAGTAGCCGTCAATCTCTGGGTGGCTACCAATGATATGGCTGAGCAGGCTGGTATTGGCGCGCATATGGCTGAGTAAAAAAATATTTCTGTTCATGAACAGAATTTTGGGGTCTGAGAGTATCAGTTTGGCCAGGTTAAATAATTCCATGGGAGATCCTTTACACCGGTTGATTAATTGAATAGATGAACAACGGTGTGCTTAGGGCATCAATGATGCAAAAAACAGATAAAGTGTGAAGCTTAACCACTTCACACCGAACGCAATGGCTAATCCTTCTTTTGCGTAATACAGGGCAAGACGTTTGTTGCCACTTTGGTAGGCGTAGTCAGCGATACGTTTAACCACGTAACCCTTGCCGGTTTTACAATGCTTCATGACCGCCGTCTTTTTGGATAACAGAATACCTTTATCATAGACGCGTAATTGGAAGATGTTTTTTTCATACTCGGACACGAGGGTGGACATGTTGTCCTTCTTTTTCTTGTCTGGGATGTTATGTCTGGCGATATAAGCGGGGTGATGCAAGATGGTATCAGCCGCGTCTAAAGCACTTAGGTAAACGTCTCGGTCACATTCATAGCGAATGTTTTCATCCATGCCTTGGATTTGCTCATACAGCCCTTTTCGATAAATACTACAGTTGAGGTGAGCAAACCCTTTGCTTTGTAACATGACTTCGGTGGTGACAGCCCAGGCACCCTGTTGGTCGGTTGTTTGCTGATGTAACTGTGCGGCTAAATCTTCTATCCAAACATTGTCGGTTTGTTTGCGGTTATCTGAGAAGTAGGCGGTTTGATTGGTAAAATACAAATCGACCGGGTTGGGACTGTGGGTGATGGATTGATAGGCGCGCTCAAGGTGTTCGGGGTCTGTCCAGTTATCATCATCGTCCAGAAAACATAAGTACTGTCCTTGGGCATTCAGGGCACCATAGTTCATGGAATAACTTTGCCCATGGCCATTGGGTCGGTGAAGCAGATAATGAAAGGTCGCTTTGCCCGCATATTGGCTTTCCATGGCTTGGTATTGGGCTAAATCGTCTCCCGTTGAACCATCGTTCACCACAACGATTTCAAAGCGCTTAAATTGTTGATCCATCACAGAATCAAGCGCGATTTTAAACAGCTCGGGTCTATTTCTGGTGGGCATAACAACCGTAAAAAAAACGTCGTCTGGCGTGTTATCCATAATATATGTTACCTAACATGATTTAACTTCATCGACGTGGCTGGTTTGCCACGTTTTAAGGGTATTGAGTGTGCCATGGCAGCCGTGGATTTCTTCAAAGAAAAAAGCCATATAGCGTTCGACTGTATTTAAAAAGGTTTGTAATTGATCTGCATTTTGGGTGTAGGCGGTGCATCCTGGGCGTAACGTTGAGCTATGGTAGGTCAAGCAAAACAGCCGATAACCTCGGGCCAACATCACATGGGTTAGGCGTTTCATTTCATCAAACGTTTGTCCCTCTGGGGATAACTTTAGACGCTCTAATAATTTCAGGCGGGCAAAAATCCCCGGTAAGCGGCATCGTTCAAATATGGGCTGTTTAATTAGGGGGTACAAAGACTGCCCCAATTTGGCCAGTAAACCGTCGTAATCCACACTGAGGGGCACTTCAAGCAGTGAGCGCTCAGGCCCAAACCGATAAGGCATGGCATGCAGAGCGCTAAAATCGGGCCCTTCAATATCGGCAAAGTTGGTTTTGGGAACAACGCTGGCATCGATGTGATAGCCTAATTCAGCCAAAATATCGGTGGTATGCTGACCCACGCCATATCGACCCGCTTTATAGATACTGGGTCGGAAGCCAAAATGGCGTTCAATCATGTTGGTGAGGTTGTCGAGTTTGGCGTATTCAAGGTCTCGTGGCAGATTACCCGGGAACGTATGTGCGTTGGACAAGGTTTCTGTGAAGGGGGGCGTGACCCAAGGGTGTAAATGTGCACCAATGTCACATAAGCCATCATCGTAATACGATTTTAATACGTCGTAACCCGCAGCCTGCGAGGCGACGGGGTAATCAATGACATAAATGGGTTTGACGCCATAACGCGCAAAAATCGTTTGGGCGTTATGTTGGTGCGCAATATTTGCAACGCTGGTGTTTTCCCGTTGCACGGGTTTTGACCAGTCAAATTCCTCTTCCGTGTCAATGATCACGAACAGGATAGGCTTTTCTTGCTGTGGGATAGTGACAAGGTTAGATTGATCAAACATTGAGTCGCTCTGAATGATGTGATGGTGCGCCAAGTAAAGCAGACGGTTTATGTGCTGCGCCGCCCTACTTTTGCGTGCTTGCGGCCTGTGTGACGAGGCAACAACCTGAAAAATATAAGTGACGTACTATACACTAATATCCTTTCACCTCAAAACTTCAACAGTGTCAAAAATGGCCTTTTGATATTCAAAAACAGACCCCAATTTTTTGCCATCCGAAAGCCCAAAATCCGATACACCTATTACAATCTATCGGAGATGGCTTTGTTGTAAATCTTTGTTTGAAGAGCCTATTGCGGGAAATTCACTCGATGGGTTCTATGGGGGGTTGGGCTGACGAACTATGTTGGGCCCTTCTACCTTGATTCTGGAAAGGCCCTGATGATTGCTATATGCTGGCATGGAGTATAGATGTACTAACAAAGGCAATGACAATTTAGGCGCTGGGATATGAGCAGGAGAGGTGGTGATGCTACACATATCGGACACGATAACATTACTCCGAGTAAACCTACGTGATTTGATCAAGGCAGCTAAAAACAGGGGCTGTCCATATAATCCACAGGCTGATATTGAAGTCACTCGTGGCTCTAACTTCCCAATGTCGATTTATTGAAATGTATAAAGAGGAAAAAAATAATATATATTATATTATGCGGGTGTCTGTGAATGAGCAAGGTGAGGATTGGGTCGCTCAAGTTAGAATAAATAGAAAAGATACTGGCGAGGTAGTGGATGGATTCACTAAATTTGGGGAAAATTTTTTTGTTAATCGTGAGTCATTTTTCAAAGAGCTGAATTCTTATCTAGCTAGCTTGGCTCCTCCCGAGGATTGGGGGGCCCCAGACATAGTCAGAATCATTATTAATAGATATTTGGATGGGAAAGAGCTTGAGGCAAAAATATATAAGGATCGGATAGAAGATAGGTCGGATGAAGGTGCATTTTCTCTCTATGTTGAATTAGTGAATCATGCTGAGAAAACAGTTCTCGGGCTTGCTCACAGTATTGCTCTTCTCTCTGAAAATGATTTGGAAAGACTGGTTATCTCTGATGAGAATGAATATTCAAGTGAAGATCCATGGATTATTGATATGCTATCAGCAAAAACGGATCTATTTAAATATATTCTTAATCCTGGTGATCATCTCATATCCGCCCACAAGATTCACCGAGGTAGATTAGAAAAAGGTATTTAACTGGATAACTACAGTCGATTTCATATGACTTCAGACTAAAATCTAGGACAACTATCCTGACACAGGGGGGCACGCTCCGCAGTCAATTTATACGAATTTAAGACAAAGTAGTGATTATTTTTATAGACTTCTGCTTAATTAGCTATATTGTCCATGTTTTCATATTCTAAATATTTACATTCAGCTTCAAATTCCATAAAGTTGACGGTTTCACCATTTTTTGCAATTGGATCAAGGAAAATAAATGCATCACTATCTTTAGGAAAGACGACGTCTCCTGCCTGAAAAAGTGTTGCTTCATTTTTAATCCTTTGTGATTTTCTGATACCATATTCGTATCCGCTTTTTTGCATTAGCCGAGTAAATATTATTATTGCAGCTTTCGTTTCACCTACCAACCTAACTTCTTTAAATATATAATTTCCAAATGAAACTAATAATTCATAATAGTCATCTTGGTTTAAGAGATTATATATAGAAATAAACGCGTCATCGTCATCTTCATCAGCATAATAGAAAGCTGATGTTTCAATATTTGCAATCAATTATTTACCCCTAATATTTTTTAAACCAATGATTGTCTCCAACTTCACCTGTTTCTTTTTTAAATAAAAAATTAATTCTTGAAAAAAAATATTAAAGTATTATTGAATTTATTCTATTTTATTCTTAATTATAGGTGGATAATCAGTAGCACATTCTCTTAATATATAATGTAACCTCAGGCCTCTTAACAGAGAGGACTCCAGTAACCAATCATGAGGTTACAAGATGACATCATCATCTGAGTCGGATTTCAAGAAAAATTATGAGCAGCATTTAAAGCACCTGAAGCTCAAAGGCCTTCAGCCCAAAACCATCGATGCCTATGCTCGTGCTATTCGCCGAATTGGCGAGTATTTTAGCGGCCAAATCAATGACCTATCAGAACAGCAATGGATGGATTATTTTCCAGATTTGCTGAGCTCTCATTTATGGAGTGCGGTCAAACTTGATTTGTATGGCCTTAAATTCTATTACACGTAGGTTTTGCGCAAAACTTGGGAAAATGTCAACCTCATCAACCCACCAAAGGTCCAACGTTTGCCCGATATTGTGACGACTGAAGAAGCCAAACAACTATTCATGGCAACGTTTACGCTCAGTTATCGCGTTTTCTATTTCACGATTTATAGTTTGGGTTTACGCCTTGGCGAAGGCTTACGTCTTGAGGTGGGTGATATTGATGCGTCACGTAAACGTATTCACATTCGAAATGCCAAGGGCAATAAGGACCGCCTGGTGCCGCTGCCAGATGTCACGCTTCAAATGTTACGTCGTTTTTGGCAAATTGATTCTGCCTTCACATCTAAAGGCTTTGGGGGCTATGCAGGATTGCCGTACTTCGAACAGTCCTTTGATGCAGGCACAATGTACTGAATGTGATTATCAGGACTTTATTCCGCATTCTTGCGGCCATCGTAACTGCCCCATTGCCAACATCATGAAAGCCAGCAATGGCTAGAGCGACAACTGAAAAAACAAGTACCGGCGGAGTATTTTTTACTGACTTTTACGTTACCGAAAGAATTCAGAGCGCTGGCATGGCACCATCAGAAAACGCTGTATACCTTGATGATGCGCTGTAGCTGGGAAACCGTGCAAACGTTTAGCCAGAATGATACAAAGCTTCAGGGTAAGGCTGGGGCCACCTTGATTATCACCCGCATGTGCATCTGGTGATGCCTGATGCCGCAATTGATAAAAAAGGCTTGTGGCGGCAGAAATCCGGCTACCTGTTTGACCACACAGCCTTGGCCATTGTTTTTCGTGCGAAAATGCTTCAGGCCATCCGGCAAGAGAGACTGACATTGCCCTCAAGTTACCCCAAAGCCTGGGTTGTGGATGTAAAATCCGTTGGTACTGGAGAAAAGGCACTGATTTACTTGGGCCGGTATCTCTATAAAGGTGTCATTCAGGAGAAAGATATTGTCGCCTGTGAAAATGGCCACGTGACCTTTCGTTATCAAAATGGCAAAACGAAAAAAACCGAGTATAGAACAATGTCCGGCGCTGAATTTTTGTGGTTGATTCTACAGCATGTTTTTCCGAAGGGTTTCCGGCGCGCTCGTAATTTTGGTTTTTTGCATTCGAACTGCAAGCGTTTG
>Ga0256847_1000274_pt1 | contig 35409 bp, 27 predicted proteins | sample TeddybearmetaG_FD_189099 | JGI IMG/M metagenome (GOLD analysis project Ga0256847, IMG submission 189099) | Hydrothermal vent microbial communities from East Pacific Rise, Pacific Ocean - Teddybear | ecosystem: Environmental > Aquatic > Marine > Hydrothermal vents | place: Pacific Ocean: East...
TTGCCGTTTTTATTTTATAAACTAATCGCCAATTTTTTTGTTTTAAACGAGGTTGATTAACAGCTAATGCATTAGATTTACGGGTTAATTGTAAAGCTAATTTATAATGTCCCTGTTGAGCACGAACCGTCGCTAGCTGATACCATAATGGCGCATATTTAGGCTGAATTGAAACCGCCCGTTCAAGACTGGCAGCAGCGCTATTAAAATCGCCATTTTGAGCTTGTACATTGGCTTGATCCATTAAGTTCTTAACAGGGGGAACCGCCTTGATATTGACACTTGTTCGCAAGGAAGGTCGACTACTTACCAATAATACTGAATCTTCTGGGATGGCTTGTTTTTTCTTCATATATCGAATAGATTCTTTTCTTTGTGAATAATTTTCTACTTTAACAATGGGCTTTACAGGTTTTACAGGTTTTGTTGTACAAGAAATTAAACTACTTAAGAATAAAACCAGAAAAATAATTTTTAATAAATGAGTCATTGAGTCGGGGTTCGGATAATCAAACAAGCATTCAATTTTACAATAAAAAAATAAGAATCTCTAATCTTTAATTAAATTACGCTATACTCAAATAGCTCTATTCATAACCTTATTTATTATGATAATGAATTTAAACCACTTTAGGATATTAAAATGCAAGGTTTTAACGCTAGGACTCAAAAGTTTAATCAAAATAATGCCTATTGGCTTGGATTTTTAGCTAATTTAGCCTATGAAGAACCCCAAAAAATCGAAACTGAATTAACAAAGCTAGGTTGTCTTGAATTTACTTTTTTTGATAAAAAAGAAACGCAAGCCTTTATTTGTCAAAGTAAAACAGCGCTTTTGTTATCATTTCGAGGAACAGAACCTAAAAAAGTCATTGATTGGTTAACCGATTTAAAATTTAAACAAGAAACTAAATTAGAGGGCGAAGTTCATGAGGGATTTTATCAAGCCCTCGATTATATTTATCAAGAAATTTTAACTTATATTCAAACTCATGGTAAAGGCAAAACAATTTGGATTACAGGACATAGTTTAGGCGCCGCTTTAGCTGTTTTAGCTTCCGCTCGATTATTAATAAATGATCAGATTAAAACCCAAGGTATTTATACTTTTGGCGAGCCTAAAGTCGGGAATAAAGATTTTTCAGATAATTATGATCGTTTATTGGGTCAAGTTCTTTTTAGATACGTTAATAATAATGATATTGTGCCTCGTGTACCGCCTGAAGCCATGTCTTATTATCAAGTAGGACAACAAAAATATTTTGATAGCGATGGCATTCTTAATAATGAAATTGGACATTTACAAAAAACTTGGGATAAATTCAAAGGACATTTTGAAGATATTGGCAATCTCGGACCCGATGATATTCATGATCACTCAATGATAAAATATCTCAATCATTTAGATAATGCGCGAAAAAATGAAGGTCAATCTGAAATGGCACAATTTTTAGCCCAAGCCATGAGTCAATTACAGACAATTACTTTAAATGGCTATCAAAAGGGGGATATTAATATTCCTGTTTTAGATCCTTGCCAACCCGTTGAACAGGTAGAAAAAAGCTTTGAATATAAAAACCAACCCTTTAAATTAACCATTAATAATCCAATTATTACAGGGATTTCAACATTTTATATTAATAGCAAACCGCAAATTAAATTAGCTGAAAAAACGCTGTCCTTTACATTATCTTTTGAACAATTAGCCTTAAAAAGTCAAGAATATCATTTAGATGGCACTTATAAGCTTATTTTTAAAAAACGCAACTTATCTAAAGAAGGTCATCTTTATTTAACCGCTAAAAAAATAACGGTTTCCTTTTTATTAAACCTTGATTTTGTAGAACAAAAACCGATTTTTAGCAAACAAGCCATTCGTTGTGAAATTAAAAAATTAGATTTAGACATTGAAGATAGTTTTGTTTTGGATTTAATTGTCCCTTTCTTTAAATCTATTTTTGAAAATGCCATCACCCATTATTTTGGGGATTTTATAACCCAAATTTTGAATCATCAAATACAAGACTTATATGCCAGTCAAATATCAACGTTAACAAAAATTAAAACATTATATGATATGAAAAAGGCGCAACAAACAACGAATAGCCCTAGAATACTAGAAGGGTTTAATGGCGTGGGCGAACTGCCTTTGCCGTTATTTTGGGAATTGCCCAGTGTTGATGTTGAAAATACCCCGCATATGAGTATCAATGATCTGGTTGAACAGGCACAAACGGGGGATGTTATTCTTTTTGCGGGTTCTTATCCTTCAAGTCAACGTATTCGCCGTTTAACTCAAAGTTGTTTTTCACATGTGGTGATTGTTATTAAAGATCCCGCCATTGCAGATGGTAAAGCTTGTATTTGGCAAGCAACCTCTAGTACACATCGGGGGGTATTACGTAATATGGAAGCTAAATCGGGCATCCAACTCAATTATTTAGCCGAAATGATTGAAGATTATCGAGATGAAGACGGGGGAGCGGTGGTTTGTTGGCGTAAACTTCAATATCAACCCGCCTTTACACCCCAACAAATTCAAGATTTAATTGCATTTATTAAAGAAATGGATGGCAAACCCTATACAGATGATATGGATGGACTTTATATTATGGGGTTAATGGAAGTTGATAATCCAAATAAAGCAGATTACTTTTGTGCGGGATTGGTTGCCCAATCTCAGATGAAATTAAATATTTTAAAAGACACTTTTTATCAGTATCAATACGCCCCACGGGATTTTTCAGATAGACAACCCAGTTTGCCTTTTGTTGATAATAGAAGTTATTTTGAAAATGAAATTGTTATTGATCAATCATAAGAAAGGTGTTTGTAATGAGTGAATTTAGTATTAGTAAAATCCCCGATTTTGATTTTCCTGAAGATACAGGAGAATATCAAGATCAAATATCAGCATGGTTGGCTTATTATTCTTCTTTAGCCTATGAAAGTCGACAAAATATTGCGGATAAACTCAAAAAACTCAAAGCTCAAAAAGTAACTTTTTTTATGGGTAATTCCAGTTTTGGTTTTTTAGTGCAATATCCCACCACCGAAAAACGCCTCGCTTATTCTGTTTTAGTTTTTCGAGGAACGTCAAATTATGTCGATATATTAAATGATGTTACTTTTTTAAAACGAGATTTAGATGGTAATGAAGGACGGGTTCATGGCGGATTTTTATCGGCTTTAAATGAAATTTGGGGAACGGAATTTAAATATCCTAAAGAAAAGGGTTTTACCGTCTGTTCAAAAGGTCAGGAAGGGGTCAGTAATGCCTTACAAGAATTAACGCTAGAGCAACAAAATAAACCCCATGATTTATATTTTACAGGACATAGCTTAGGCGGGGCAATGGCGGCTTTAGCCGCCCATATTTATGATGTTCCATTAGCTGAAAGAGCCCAATATCCCAACTATATTAGTCTCACCGCTTTATATACCATTGGTTGTCCTAAAAGTATGACAACGGCACTTGCAAATAAGATTAAAACCGAACAAGAAACCTATAAAACACATCGTATTATTAATGCCGCTGATATGGTTCCCCGCCTACCCTTTTTCTTTTTTGGTTTTCGCCATTATCAAAAAGAAATATTTTTAACTCAAAGTGGCATGAAAGTGGTTCATCCCAGTCCTTTATCCAGTGTTTTAATGGGTTGGTCTTCGCCTTTTTTAATTTTTATTGCTTTATTTGTTTTACTTGAAGAAATTGCAGAGCTTTGTAAAGATAATTTTACTTTATTTATTCCAAATGAGTGGTTTTATAATATTGTGATTGTTTTTTTATTAGTGATTGTTTTCTTTTTGGGGACTAAACGAATGGGGGTCTTTTTTACCGATCATTTTAGTTCAAATTATTATAATAAGTTACAAAAACAAGCCAAAAAAACCCAAGAAATTTCAAATATTAAGGCATTAGGGATTGCTTGGATGCCGCACGTTTGTTTTATTAGTTTATTTTCTATTTTACATTTTGCCGTTGAGGAAACAGAAGACTATCAATCGCAAATGATGAGCGCCCAATATGAATGGTTACCCAATATTATTATTAGTTCTTTAATGACTATTATATTTTTCTGGGTATTAAAAATAATTCATCGGCAATAAAGCGCTTTAATCCCCATAACCTAAATTAGATCCTAACCATTTTTCAACCACATCAACTTCCATTGTTTTGCGTTTGGCATAATCTTCAATTTGATCTTTGGCAATTTTAGACACTGCAAAATAATGGGCATCAGGATGAGCAAAATATAACCCACTGACCGCGGCAGTCGGCACCATCGCTTTCGATTCGGTTAACCATATTCCCGTATTTTTTTCAGCATCCAATAATTTCCAAAGTAAATCTTTTTCGGTGTGATCGGGCATTGAAGGATATCCCATTGCGGGGCGAATGCCTTGGTACTTTTCAGCAATTAAAGCATTATTATCTAATGCTTCATTAGGCGCATAAGCCCAAAATTTCCGCCGTACTTGTTCATGTAATTTTTCAGCCAACGCTTCTGCCAGCCGATCAGCAAGCGCTTTAAGCATAATACTTTGATAATCATCATGTTCTGCTTCAAATTCAGCTAATTTTTCATCAATTCCCGCGCCTGCGGTTGCTGCAAATCCACCAATATAATCTTTTTTACCGCTGTTAATGGGCGCAATATAATCGCTAATACAGGCATTATATTTACCTTTAGGCTGTTTGTTTTGTTTGCGTAAAAAATGATAAGTGATTAATTTAGATTCCCCTTCTTCATTATAAACAATAATATCATCCCCTTGACTATTTGCAGGAAATAGACCAATCACCGCTTTTGCAGAAAGCCATTTTTCTGAAATAATTTTATTCAGCATTTCGGTTGCATCAGCGTAAAGTTTACGGGCTTCTTCGCCTTTTTCTGCATCATCTAAGATTTTAGGGAAACGTCCGCGTAATTGCCAAGCATGGAAAAAGAAAGTCCAATCAATATAAGGAGTTAAACTTTCAATGGGGATATTATCTAAAATAGTAATGCCGAGGTTTCGTGGTTTAACAGGTTCAAATCCCGCCCAATCAATGGCAACAGGATTAGCTCTTGCGGTTGCAATGGAAACTAAAGAAATTTTCTTTTGACTTTGCGCGCGTTTAATCCGAACAGCTTCATAATCTTCACTAATTTCTTTTAAATAGGCGGGGCGTAACTCATCTGATAATAATTGACTGGCAACGCCGACTGCCCGAGAAGCATCGGGAACATAAATCACTGCGCCATGATATTGCGGCGCAATTTTAACCGCTGTATGCACTTTAGAGGTAGTTGCTCCGCCAATCATTAAAGGAAGATGGAAACCTTGACGTTCCATTTCTTTGGCAATATTGACCATTTCATCTAAAGACGGCGTAATCAATCCCGAAAGTCCAATAATATCCGCTTTAACTTCTTTGGCTTTTTGCAAAATAATTTCAGTTGGTACCATAACGCCTAAATCAATGACTTCATAACTATTACATTGTAAAACCACGCCCACAATATTTTTACCAATATCATGAACATCACCTTTAACGGTTGCCATTAATATTTTACCTGCGGCTTCCGTGGGGCAATCAGCTTTTTCTGCTTCTAAATAAGGTTCTAACCAAGCGACTGATTTTTTCATTACCCGAGCAGACTTAACCACTTGGGGAAGAAACATTTTTCCCGCCCCAAATAGATCTCCAACCACATTCATACCATCCATCAGCGGACCTTCAATAACAAAGATCGGGCGTTTTAATTCTTTTAAAGCTTCTTCGGTATCTTGATCTATATATTCTGTAATCCCTTTAACTAAGGCATGAGAAAGTCTTTTAGCGACAGGCAATTTACGCCATTCTAAATCTGCTTTATTATTTTTTTGAGTGGAACCATCTCCCAAATAGTTTGGTGCAATTTCTAACAGCCGATCTGTTCCTCCATCATCTTTATTTAAAATAACATCTTCAACGGCTTTTTTAAGCTCTTTAGGCAAATCATCATAAACCGCTAATTGGGCGGCATTCACAATGCCCATATCCATGCCTGCTTGAATGGCATAATAAAGAAAAACAGAATGAATCGCTTCACGAACAGGATTATTACCCCGAAAAGAAAAAGAAACATTAGAAACCCCGCCTGAAATTAAAGCATGCGGACATTGTTTTTTTATTTCTCGACAGGCTTCAATAAAATCCATACCATAATTATTATGTTCTTCAATCCCCGTCGCAACTGCAAAAATATTGGGATCAAAAATAATATCTTCGGCGGGAAAACCCACTTCTTGAGTTAAAATATCATAAGCATTTTTACAAATTTCAATTTTACGGGCTTTGGTATCCGCCTGCCCTGTTTCATCAAACGCCATTACAATAACGGCAGCCCCATATTGGCGACAAAGATGCGCCACTTTTAAAAATTTTTCTTTGCCTTCTTTTAATGAAATAGAATTAACAATAGGTTTACCTTGAACACATTGTAATCCGCGCTCAATAATATCCCATTTTGATGAATCAACCATAAAAGGGGCTTTGGCAATATCAGGTTCACCCGCACAAAGTTTTAAAAAACGTTCCATTGCAGCAAGCCCATCTAACATGGCCTCATCCATATTAACATCAATTACTTGAGCGCCATTTTCGACTTGTTCCCGACACACATCTAAAGCTTCTTCATATTCTTCATTTAAAATCAGACGTTTAAATTTAGCAGATCCCGTGACATTAGCCCGCTCACCGACATTAACAAATAAACTAGTGGCTTCAATATTTAAAGGCTCTAAGCCCGAAAGGCGACAAGCAGGGGCAATATTGGGTAAAGGACGGGGAGCGCAATCAGCAACGGCTTCGGTCATGGCGGCAATATGTTGCGGCGTGGTACCACAACAACCGCCAATAATATTTAAAAAACCACTTTGCGCCCATTCTTTAATATAAACGGCCATTTCTTCCGCATCTAAATCATATTCGCCAAATTCATTGGGTAATCCTGCATTGGGATGAGCTGAAATATGGGTTTCACAGACCCGAGATAATTCCGCCACATATTGGCGCAACATATCAGGACCCAAAGCACAATTCAGCCCAAAAGAAATGGGTTTTAAATGACGTAAACTATTATAAAAAGCTTCCGTTACTTGTCCTGATAAAGTTCGCCCTGATTTATCTGTAATGGTACCCGAAATCATCGTGGGTAATTGAATATTATCTTCTTTAAAAACATCTAAAACAGCAAAAATAGCGGCTTTGGCATTTAATGTATCAAAAATAGTTTCAATCAAAATAATATCCGCCCCGCCCGCAATTAATCCGCGCGTGGATTCTTTATAAGCGGTGACTAATTCCATATAATCAACATTCCGAAAACCTGGATCATTAACATCAGGTGACATTGAGGCGGTACGGCTTGTTGGTCCTAAAACCCCCGCCACAAAACGCGGTTTGTCTGCGCTTGAAAATTCTTGGGCAACGACTTTGGCAAGTTTGGCGCCTTCAAGATTGAGCTCATAACTTAAAGACTCCATGCCATAATCAGCCATGGAAATAGTCGTTGAATTAAAGGTATTGGTTTCTAAAATATCGGCACCAGAGGTTAAATATTGGCGATGAATATCTTGGATAATTTTCGGTTGGGTTAAATTAAGTAAGTCATTATTTCCGACCACATCACTTGCCCAGTCAGCAAAGCGTTGTCCTCGATAATCAGCTTCTTTTAATTTATGGCGTTGAATCATGGTGCCCATGGCACCATCAAGAATTAAAATCCGTTTTTTAAGGGCATTATTTAATGTGATATTCATGAGCAAATTTGTTTAGTTTTTAAAATTGCGGAGATTTTATCACAAAACGTAATTTTTAGAACTTCATGGCTAAACCAAATCCCATTGAAAATTGTTCCATATAAACATCCACACCTGCACTTAATCCTGCTCCTTTCACTTCTGATTTTCCTGTATAAATGGTGGTAAAACTGGCTTCATAATCTTTCCAGAAAGTCGTGCTAAAACCAAAACTATAATGTTTTTGAATGGCACCTGGTGATAATACGGCAAACAAAGTGCCATTTTCAGGAATAATTTGACTTTGATAAGAATAACCAAACCGCCATGTCCATGTCGGTAAAGCGTCTAATTCAAATTGATAGCCTATTTTATAAACTGTACTATCAGAGAAACCAAATCCCGCATTATTATCTGAACCAAAGGGGTTTATAAGAAAATTACCTGTAAAATCAATTGCTTGAGTAATATCAAACCCCGTATTAAAAATATCCGTCAATTTATTACCTGTGGTGGTCAGTTTGCTCCAATAAATTTTTTGAATATCAATATTAACGGTATGTTTTGGCTTAATATTAATTGAAATTCCAACGGTCCATTGGGCAGGTAAACTTAAATCCCCTTCGGCAAAAAGTCCATCATATTTATCATGTTGTAATTCAATTTTAGAATAATAACTGGCACCAAAGGTCATATTGGGAATCACTTCGGTTTGTACGCCAAGATTCCAACCAATGCCTAAATCAATATCTCGATCCCATTCGCCAATTTCGCCTTGTGAAATAAACCGAAGCGCACCCAGTCCTTTGGCTCGAAAAGATTGTGCGGCTAAATTAATCCCTCCACCGATGGAAGCTTTATCTGTTATTTTATAGGAGACATGCCAATTGCTATTAACAACCTGTAATTCAACCGCAGTGGTGCCATCAAAAAAAGTCCCATTAAATGTTTTACCAAAAAAGTTATTAGGAAAAATTTCAGTGGTATCATCTCGATCATAACGCACAGAAAGCCCCGTACCATAAATGGCTAAACCAATCGCAAGTTTATCATTCAGTTGTTTAACAATGCCTAATGACGGTAAATCTAGGAATTTAAGCTTACTGCGAACGCTTTCAACAGGATGATCATCCCCAATGACGCCCAAAGTTTCATAGGCTGTTCCAATATCAAGGGGGTTACGATTATTATTGCTGATCTCATAACCGCCATTTAGATAATAAACATCATTCGTAAAATCAATGCGATCTCCCACCCAAACGGAACCTGCCGAGTTAACAGAACCAATTAAAGCATCTTGTGGATGAGCCACGCCCGCCCCACTCATACTAGCATTTTTACCATAACCTGGAATTAATAAGCCATTGCCCGCATAAAGATTCATTGAATAAGTTAAAAAACAGATAAAAATAATTTGATATTTCATTGTATTTTTCTATGTTGATGATTATTAAAAATAATATTGAAGTATAGTAGAATAATAATTAATTCGTAGGGTTATTAACAATATTCCAAGTTGAAATAATTAAGGCAAGCCATCCCGCAAGTAACATAACGCCACCGATAGGAGTTATCATGGCAATGGTTTTATTGGCGGTAAAAACATAAAGATAAAGACTGCCACTAAATAATAAAGTCCCCATTAAAATTAAACGTCCTGATAAAGCAACAGAGCAATGACGATAAACGGTTGCTAAAATACCAATCATTAATAATAAAAGGGCATGAATCATTAAATATTGAGTGGCTGTTTGATAAATATCAAACATTTCTGGAGTCAGTTGTTTTTTAAAAGCATGTGAACCAAAAGCACCCAAAATAACCGCTACAAAACCTAAAAAAGCCCCAGCGGGAAGAAATTGTCGTTTCATTTTTTTAAATCCCTTAAGAAAATTTAGATTCAAGATATTTAATAATATCCGAAGACTCATACATCCATTTACTTTCACCTTCTTCATCAATGCGTAAACAAGGGACTTTTATTTCTCCGCCGCCTGCCAATAAATCGGCGCGATGTTGTTTGTTATTTTGGGCATCTTTATACTCAATAGGAAGATTAAGACGATACATAGCACGGCGAGTTTTAACACAAAAAGGACAAGCATAAAATTGATAAATAGAATATTTTTTAGCTTGTTTTGCAATTTCGGCTTGTTCGTTTTCACTGCGTTTTATTTGTTTTGGACTTAAAATAAAACTAAAAAAAACAATCAACCGCCCTAAACCTTCTCTTAATGCTTTTAATATCATAATCTCATTATTATCAAAATTTTTAAATGCGCCATTATATAACTGATGGCATGCCTATTTCAAACCCAACTCATTAATTTTACGTGTTAAAGTATTGCGTCCCCAACCTAGAATTTGTGCGGTTTCTTGTTTTTTATTTTTGGTATATTCTAAGGTTTTTAAAATAAACAAACGTTCTATTTGGGGAATAATTTGACTTAAAATTTCTTTTTCATCGGCTTGTAACTGTTCAATAAGCCAATGTTCCATGGCTTGTTGCCAATCTGTTGAATGGGTTTGTGGTTCAAGTAAGGTTTTACTTTGTAATTCAGCAGGTAAATCTTCAGCCTGAATTTCTTGCCCAACAGACATCACCGTTAACCAACGAGCGGTATTAAATAATTCTCGAACATTACCCCGCCATTCAAATTGAGTTAGTTTTTTTAAGGCATCGGAAGATAAATTCTTTTTACTGACATTAATTTCTTTGGCAGCCAGTTCTAAAAAATGGGTCATTAATAATGGAATATCTTCTCGCCTTTCTCGTAAACTGGGAACATGAATATGAATCACATTAAGACGATAAAATAAATCTTCTCGAAAACGCCCTTCTTCGACCATTTTAGCTAAATCTTGATGAGTCGCCGCTAATACCCGAACATCAGCTTTAATTGCTTTTGAACCGCCGACCCGAAAAAATTCATTATTCGATAAAACCCGTAATAGGCGGGTTTGTGCTTCGCTTGGCATATCGCCAATTTCATCTAAAAATAAGGTGCCACCATAAGCTTGTTCAAAACGCCCTGCTCTTTTTGTTTGGGCGCCTGTAAAAGCGCCTTTTTCATGTCCAAATAATTCTGATTCCAATAAATCTTTTGGAATTGCCGCCATATTTAATGCAATAAAGGGGGCGGATTTGCGTAAACTGTGATCATGTAATGCTTGCGCCACAAGCTCTTTGCCTGATCCCGATTCTCCTGTAATTAACACCGAAACAGTGGAACGAGAAAGTCGTCCAATGGCTCTAAAAACTTCCTGCATGGCGGGGGCGGAACCAATAATATTACTATCCGTTAAATTTGTTTTAGTTTTAACGGTTTTTTTATTTTGAGTGAATTTACAAGCATGGGTTAATTTATTAATCACTTCATTTAAATCAAAAGGCTTTGGCAAATATTCAAAAGCCCCACTTTGATAAGCCGAAACGGCACTGTCTAAATCAGAATGCGCCGTCATAATAATAATAGGCAAATCAGGCTGAATTTTTTTAACTTCTTCCATTAAAGTTAAACCATCAATTTTAGGCATCCGAATATCAGATAAAATGGCATCGGGTAATTGGCTGGTTAACTTATCCAACACCGTTGAACCATCTTCAAATAAAGTGACTTTGAAATTCGCTTTTTTAAGGGCTTTTTCTAACACCCAACGAATCGAGGTATCATCATCAATCACCCATACATGATACTGTTTTGCCATATTATTTCTCTATTGGTAAAAAAATACTAAAAACGGTTTTACCCGGACGACTATTACATTCTATTAAGCCATGATGGCGGGAAATTAACGATTGCGCAATAGACAAACCCAATCCCATTCCGCCTTCTCGTCCTGAAATCATCGGAAAAAAGAGTTTATCTTGAATGTTTTTAGGAATGCCCTCGCCACCATCAATAATATCTAATTGTAAAACATGACGATAAATTTTATCTGCAATTAAAAAATGCCGTTGAATGCGGGTTTTTAACGTAATCAATCCCTTGCCATTATTGGCTTTTACCGCATTCCCCACAATATTTAAAACAGACTGAATTAGTTGATTTTTATCTCCTTTTATTTCAGGAATACTGGGATCATAATCCAATTTAAAATAAATCTCCGCCGATTCTGCTTTGATTAATTGCACCACATGGCTTAAAACTTGGTGAATATTTAAATGCGCAATTTCAGGTAACTGATTAGAACCTAACATTTTATCAACCAATTTTTGTAATCTATCCGCTTCCTTAATAATCACTTGAGTATATTCTTTTAATTCATTACTGGTTAATTCAGCTTCTAAAAGTTGTGCTGCACCCCGTAATCCACCTAAGGGATTTTTAATTTCATGAGCCAATCGTCTGACAATATCGCGGGCAATTTGATTTTTATGACGAATTTGTTCATCGCGATTAATTCGTAAATGCTGATCTTTGGGAATAATTTCAATAATAAATTGATTTTCTTTTTGGGGTTCAATAAAAGGCGAAATAGTGCAATCAACCGTGATTTCCCGTCCATCAAATAAAGTAAGGCGGGCTTCATTATAAGTAACAGGCGCTTGTCCATTATTAACTTCTGATAAACTCCGATTTAATTCTTCATGCTCGCAACTCATTAAATCTTCAATATGACGCCCTAAAGTAGTGCGTTTAGAACTTTGTAATAAGATTTCACCCGCATTATTAATATAACTTAATTCAAATTTAGAATTAAGCAATATAACAACCGAATGTAAGTGATCAAGCAATTTATGTTGCATAAAATTAAAGATAACCGTTATTAAAATAAAAAATTAAAAGCAACAATCAAGCCAGTCATGTACATTTTGTATATGGTATGATGTTTATCCCATGAGATGCACGGCGGTGCGTCTCTACATTATTAGATTGAATTTATGAATACTTCAACAATATCTCCGCTTGCATTAATTGCAGGCAAACCCTTTACCACAATCCCCCAAGATCTTTATATCCCACCTGATGCCTTAGAAGTTATTTTAGAATCTTTTGAAGGTCCACTTGATTTATTATTATATTTAATTAAAAAACAAAATTTAGATATTTTAAATATTCCGATTGCGGAAATTACCGCGCAATATATGGAATATGTTGAATTAATGCGGAAAGTACGCCTAGAACTCGCCGCAGAATATTTGGTTATGGCAGCTTTATTAGCCGAAATAAAATCGCGCTTATTATTGCCCCGCTCTACTGAAATCGAGGAAGAAGAAGGCGATCCTAGAGCAGAATTAATTCGTCGTTTGCAAGAATATGAACGGTTTAAAAAAGTAGCGGAAGAAATAGATGAAATTCCTCGCCTTCATCGGGATATTTTTCAAACACAAGTCATTGTGCCAGATAAACAATTAGAACATAAACCACCTGATGTCGAATTAAATGAATTATTACTGGCTTTTAAAAGCATTCTACAACGCGCAGAACTCTTTAGTAGCCATCAAATTGAAAAAGAAACTTTATCACTAAGAGAACGCATGTCTAAAGTGTTAGATTTAGTAGATTCTGAACAATTTATTCCTTTTCACCAGCTTTTTAATTTTGATGAAGGGCGAGAAGGCGTGGTGGTTAGTTTTATTGCAATTTTAGAATTAATCAAAGAATCCTTAATTGAATTGGTTCAACAAGCGCCTTTTGCACCCATTTATATCAAAGCCAAAGCGAGTTCACAATGAGTGCTTTAGATAATCAATCATTGCGTAATATTATTGAAGCCAGCTTGCTCGGGGCGGGAAAAGCCTTGTCATTACAACAATTACAAAATTTATTTATTGAATCTGAAACACCCAGCAAACAACGTTTACAAGAACAATTACAACAATTAGCCAAGGATTACCACAATCGCGGGGTTGAAGTTATTGAAGTAGCAAGCGGATGGCGTATCCAAGTTTGTAAAACCTATGCGCCTTGGGTTTCTCGCTTATGGGAAGAAAAACCGCAACGCTATTCTAGGGCTTTATTAGAAACTTTATCTCTGGTGGCTTATCGTCAACCCATTACCCGAGGCGAAATTGAAGATATTCGGGGCGTTAGTGTAAGCAGTCATATTATAAAAACCTTATTAGAAAGAGAATGGATTCGAGTCATTGGTCATCGAGACGTTGCTGGAAGACCTGCACTTTTTGCAACAACAAAGCCCTTTTTAGACTATTTTGGGTTAAAATCCCTGAATCAATTACCCACCTTGGCTGAAATTCGGGATTTAGATGAAATTGATCGCGAATTACTAGCCCCAACTGAGTCGAACCAAACTGATGCCTTACAAGAATGCGAAAATAAAGAAACCAACCAAGAAACCATTACCCCAAAAGAAATCAATAACGAAACCACCCACGAAGAATAAAAATGAATTCCCGACAGGCGCTATTCGGATACAAAAATTATTAGCCAATGCAGGTTATGGATCGCGGCGAGAAATTGAACGCTGGATTGAGCAAGGACGGATTACCTTAGGTGGGGAAAAAGTGAAATTAGGTGACCGCGCCCGCCCCTCTGATCCGCTTTTTATTGATAATCGTCCTGTTTCTAATAATAAACTGGAACATTTAGAACGACGGATTTTAATTTATAATAAACCCGAAGGTGAAATTGTTTCTCGTAATGATCCTGAACATAGCAATACCGTTTTTCAACATTTACCTGCTTTATCTTCAGGACGCTGGATTAATGTGGGACGTTTAGATATCAATAGTTCAGGATTGTTAATTTTTACGACAGATGGAGAATTAGCTAATCGTTTAATGCATCCTTCTCACCAAATTGAACGCGAATATGCGGTACGTGTTATGGGCGAAGTCACCGAAGAAATTGTAAAATCTTTAGTGGCAGGAATTGAGTTAGAAGATGGCAAAGCTCGTTTTGAAGAAGTCACTCATAGTGGCGGAACAGGTATTAACCAATGGTTCCATGTGGTGCTTATTGAAGGACGTTATCGAGAAGTCAGACGACTTTGGGATGCCGTGGGATTACAAGTCAGTCGCTTAAAACGAGTACGTTTTGGACCTATTTTTCTAAACAGTGCGGTTAAAGTGGGACAATGGCGGGAACTTGATGCAAAGGAACGGAAGAAATTATTAACCGTTGTTGACTTAAAAGATGATAAATCAGCGGGTGTTCCTTTATAACTCTGTAGAGACAAGGCACGCCTTGTCTCTTGGTATCATTTACATTTAAGCTTGTTGTAATAATCTTCTACGACGGAAAGCAGGAATTAATAAACCTAATCCTAATAAAGCTAAAATACTGGGTTCGCTCACTTCTGAACCTGGTGGACGAGTTGCTGTACTAGAAGAAACGCCACCTTCAATCACATCATTACCACAAGTCATTGACCAATGGAAACCCAATGTAAAGTCATCTTGAGCTGTTAAACCTAAATCAGATAATAAAATGGTATAACGAATCGTTCCTAAAGTGGCATTATTAATATCTTGATTTTGATTTGAAGTATCAACGGTCGCGTTTCCTACATTTGTTCCGCCTGTACCCACTAAAACTTCTTGATCTTCGCGGGCATTAAAACCATAAGCATCACTTGCTAATACCGTATTAAAACCAGTCATTAAAGCACCTGTAGTTGAAACAACCCCATATTCCCAATCTTCGCCATTGGTTGCATCATCATGGCTATAACATTGTCCTGCCCCATTACAATCGCCAGCAGTTGAGTAAGGGTTCCACCCATCCGTACTAATAAATAAATCACCATTATGAGTAACATTACCATTGCCATCAATAGGACCATCACCGTCGGCATAATAGGTATTAATATCAATGGTTAAATAACCTGTAACAAAGTTAATATCAACATCCATGCCTTCAACTTTATAACCTGTACCACCAAAAACATCTTGCATATTATTTAGTCCACTATTAGTTTGACCTAAATAACCATCTGCAATATTAACAGGCGTTGCAAAAGCAAATTGACTGCTTAATGCCAACCCAGAAAGAAGTACCAATTTTACTAATTTTTTCATTTCAATTAACCCTAAAATTTTTTTAAATTATTTTTAATCCGAAATAATATCGAATATCTGGTTTTACTAAAGCATTAGTTATGCCAAAATAAATTATTACTATATTTTTCAATAAGATAGAATTTTACATTAAAGGCATAAAAGTATAAATGTTAAATTTACTGACAACCATTTTTATATTTTAATTTTAAACAATTTAGGATAAAATCCAGCGCTGTTTTCACTTATTTAAAAATCCCTTGTCTTCTCGATTCCGCGCCCTTATGGGTATTAGTTTTTTTACTTTTTTATCTCGAATTTTAGGTTTTATTCGGGATTTGGTTTTTGCTCATCAATTTGGAGCAGGGGCGGGAACGGATGCTTTTTTTGTGGCCTTTAAAATTCCTAATTTTATGCGCCGTCTTTTTGCGGAAGGCGCTTTTGCTTCAGCTTTTATTCCTATTTTAACGGAGATTAAAAATAAAAAAGATCACTTTAAATTACAAGATTTTATTAATCAAGTAGCAACTAGGTTAGCCGTAATTTTACTGATTGTAACCCTGATTGGTGTAATTTCCTCCCCTGTTTTAGTGATGATCTTTGCGCCAGGTTTTAGCAGCGGTGGGGATAAAGCATTACTCACCTCAGAGATGCTCAAATTGACCTTTCCTTATTTATTTTTTATTTCATTAACCGCTTTTTCAGGCAGTATTTTAAATACGCATGGGCGTTTTTATGCCCCTGCTTTTACCCCGATTCTGTTAAATGTGGTCTTAATTAGTTGCGCTCTCTGGCTATCCCCTTTAATGGAACGTCCTATTGTGGCATTAGCTTGGGGCGTTTTTATTGCGGGCATAGTTCAACTGTTATTTCAAATTCCTTTTTTACGGCAACTTAAATTATTTCCACGTTTTTCTTATAAAGCAAAAGATAAAGGAGTTAAAAAAGTCCTTAAATTAATGATTCCCGCCCTTTTTGGGGTTTCAGTGACACAGCTTAATTTATTATTAGATACTTTATTGGCTTCTTTTTTAGAAACAGGCAGTATTTCTTGGCTGTATTATTCTGATCGTTTAATGGAATTTCCTTTAGGTGTTTTAGGCGTTGCCCTAACCACCATTGTTTTACCCACTTTATCTAATCAACATAATAATAAATCCACAGAACAATTTTCTAAAACATTGGATTGGGCATTACGTTGGGTTATTTTATTAGGCATGCCTTCAATGGTGGGTTTATTTTTATTAGCGGGTCCATTGGTTTCCACCCTATTTCAATCAGATGTTTTTACACCAAGAGCGGTTCAATTGGCATCTAATAGCTTAATGGCTTATTCGTTGGGTTTGGTTTTTTTTATGGCAATTAAAATTTTGGCACCTGGTTTTTATGCGCGTCAAGATACTAAAACCCCAGTTAAAATAGCCATAATAGCCCTGATCGCCAATATGGTCTTTAATTTATTGCTGATTATTCCTTTAAAACATGTCGGCTTGGCTTTGGCAACGACACTTTCAGCTTCACTTAATGCGGGTTTACTGTATTGGGGACTCGTTAAAATAGGCGCTTATAAACCTCAAAAAGATTCGCTTCGTTATTTATTTAGTAGTTTAACAGGTTGTTTTTTTATGGGCTTAATTTTATGGTTTGGGGCGGGAGATCTAGCCGAATGGACCCATGCTTCATTAAGTCATAAAATCATTCATTTATTGAGTCTTATTGTTAGTGCCATTATAATTTATTTTATTATTCTTTTTGGTCTAGGTGTTAGAATCAAAGACTTTAAAGATTAATTATCTGTGTTTAATCACTCCTTATATAAAGGTGAAAAATGAAAAAAATACTATTATTGAGTAGTATTCTATCTATTGGGTTTTGTACTATGACAAATGCCCATTATTTAGATAAAGAATTCCCGCTGACTGATCCCAAAAAAGTTGAACTTGGGAAATTTTTAATGTTTGATAAAATTCTCAGTGGCAATAAAAATATTTCTTGCGCCACCTGCCACCATCCATTAGCAGGTTTAGGAGATGGATTATCTTTACCCATTGGTGAAGGCGGTAATGGATTAGGCATTACCCGAAATACAGGAATAGGAACTCATGCGGTTGTTGAACGAGTACCTCGTAATGCACCGCCTGTTTTTAATTTAGCTGCTAAAGAATTTAGCGCTTTATTTTATGATGGGCGAGTTGCCGTAGATTCAACTAAAGCTTCAGGTTTTATGACACCCGCAGGAACTCAATTACCTTCAGGTTTAGAAAATGTTTTAGCGGCTCAAGCTATGTTTCCTGTGACTTCCGCGACTGAAATGGCGGGTCAAGCAGGAGAAAATAGCATTGCGGATGCTGCAACAAAGGATCAATTAGAGGGTGAAAATGGCGTTTGGGATTTGATAGCAAAACGCTTACAAGCGATTCCTGAATATGTTGAATTATTTAAACAAGCTTTTGATGATATTAATATTGCGAATGATATTACTTATGTTCATGCCGCCAATGCCATTGCGGCTTTTGAAAGTTCGGCTTGGCGCTGTACTGATTCAACCTATGATCGTTATTTTAATAAAATTGAAAATAACCAAGATCCAAGCAATATTGCTTCCGCAAATGTAATTAAAGGGGCGAAATTATTTTATGGTAAAGCAGACTGTGCGTCTTGTCATAGTGGGCATTTTATGTCTAATCAAAAATTCTATGCGATTGGGGTTCCTCAAATCGGTCCAGGTAAAGGCGATGATACGGATAACAGAGGGGATTATGGTTTAGAACAAGTAACAGGATTAACAGCTGATCGTTATAAATTTAGAACCTTACCTTTAAGACAAGTTGCTCAAACAGGACCTTGGGGACATGATGGGGCTTTTAACACCTTAGAAGCGATGGTAAAACACCATTTAAATGCCTTAGATTCATTAAAAAATTATGACCCAAAACAAGCTGTTTTACCCAATCGTGATGATTTAAATGCGTTAGATTTTATTGTACAAAATGATTCAAATCGGGTTCAAGCCATTGCGGATGCGATTAGCCCTGATTTAAAACAAATTAACTTAACAACCGAAGAAATAGCCCGTTTACTCGATTTTTTAAATGCATTAACCGATAATAATTGTATTGATTTGCGTTCCACGGTTCCTAGTCATATCCCAAGTGGTTTACCCTTATTTGACTGATTTAATAAAGGATAAAACCGTTGCCACTGCCCAAAAAAATAATAAAACCAATAAAGGAATAAAAGGCGGGTGAGCAGCGGTTTGTATTTTAACGCTAACAACAACCCCAATTAAAACAGTTAAAGTTAAGAAAATAATTAAAGCAACCGCTATTTTTGCCCAAAATTGTTGGGTTTTAAATGGAATATATAATAAAAACATTAAAGCGCTGGCAATACAAATTAAAAAACCGCCAAAACCCCGAATCCCCGCTAAAATAAGAATTTGCAATGAAGCATCTAATTGTTGCCAAGACAAACCCAATATTTCACTGTGATAAGGCATAAAACTTTGTCGTGTTAAATACACAAAACCCGCAATATAAAAACACAGGATAATAAGTTGATAAAGGTAAAAACTGGTTTTTTTCATAATATTTAATCTCTTACAAATTGTTCAAAAATACCAAAATGCCAAGGGCGAATGGCTAAAATAGCAGAATATCCATTTTTTTCAGACATGGGTAAACGGGCATCTTGATTGGTTAATTCATCAAAATCCATCGCCAATTTTTCCATTTTATATTGAAAAACTTGATTCGATTTTTTAGATAACATGCCATTTAATACAATAAATTGTTCATTTTGTTTATCAAATCGCGATTTAAAAAAATCCGCCATCATATGTTGTTGAAAAAACCGTTGAATAGCGCCATTTTCCCGCCATTTAAAATGCGCAGAAATTAATAATTTAATGCGATTTTTAGGTAATAATTCAATTAATTTTAAACGATCTAATTTAGCTAAATATTGAATACATTGCGGTTCGGTTAAAGTAAATTGATTCACAATATCTTTTAAAGTCCAATGATTCAAAGTACAAACGGCGACCAATAATAAACCCAAATCAGAGGCAATTTCTTTTTCTTGCGCCTTACTTAAACTTGAAATCCGATTTTCTGATTGTTCGCGCATTTGCCGTACTAGATCGGATATTTCAATATGAATCAATTCACAAATTTTATCTAAGCGCTGTAAGGATAAATTATTTTCTGCAAATAAGCGTTTAATACTGGCTTCTGATAAATTAAGATGCTGCGCAATATCAGCATAAGTTACCCCATAAGACTTTAAGGTTTTTTTAAGTGTTTGAATTAAACGCGCTGATTGAGCCATAATAATTTTTAAATTTAATGGGGATGAATATGTTGTAAATGTCGTTTAACCGCAACCCAAGCTCCGCCTAATCCTAATATAATACTAAAAATCATCATACTGAATAAAGCTTGAATGCCTTGGCTTGTTAATTCAAAATTAGATTGATAAAGCGTGGCTAATGTTTGAATAGGTTCGGCTAATAGCCACAATGAAAAGCCAATTAAAAACCAAGCAAAAGCAGCGCCTGCAAAACCATACCAAGCCCCAATATAAAGAAAGGGACGACGAATAAAAGCATCGGTTGCCCCAATTAATTTGGTTATTTCTATTTCTTGGCGGCGATTTTGAATTTCCAAGCGAATGGTATTCCCAATGGTTAAAAAAACCGCAATACTTAATAAGATGGCTAAAATTAAAATCGCGGTTTCAGCAATTTTAATAATAGATTGTAAGCGTTCCACCCATTGCATATCTAATTGTACAATATCAACATACTCTAAAGATTTGAGATCTTTAATAAAAGAAGTTAAATTCTCTTTATCAATCTGTTGATATTCAGGTTGGATTAGAATCACCGCAGGCAAAGGATTATCATTGAGCATTTTTAAGGCTTCTCCAAATCCTGATTTTTGGCTAAACTCGCTTAATGCTTGGGTCGGCGTAACTAATTCAATCTTTTTAATTCCTTGTTTTATTTTAATTTCTTTAAAAACTTGGTGCATTTCATCTTCATTAATTTGCTGTTCTAAAAAAACAGAAATACTGGTTGAACCTTGCCATTGTTCACTGAGTTGATTAATTTGCATAAAAACAAGTAATAAAGCGGTTGGTAAAGCCAAAGCAATACCAATCACCGCCGATGTCATTAAAGAAGAAAAAGGCGTTCTAACCAAACGTCCTAAACTTGAAATGGCAACATGAGCATGATTTAATAACCAAGATAATATAAATGTTTTAGTGGTTATCATGGGTCTTGCCGTTCACCTTGCTCAATATGTAAAATGGGCTGATTCATGGATTCAATTAAACTAATATCATGAGTGGCAATTAATAAAGTCACTCCCACGGCATTAAAATCTAAAAAAAGCTGCATAATTTCTTTTGATAAATCAGGATCTAAATTACCTGTGGGTTCATCGGCTAATAACACAGGGGGGCGACAAACCACCGCGCGAGCAATTCCAACCCGTTGTTGTTCTCCGCCTGATAATGTTTCAGGATAATCTTTTTCTTTATTTAATAAACCGACTCGATCTAAAACGGCTCTAACTCGTTTAGAACGTTCTTGATGCCCTACCCCACGAACCACCAAAGGCATCGCAATATTATCAAAAACCGTCCGATCAGGCAGTAAACAATGATTTTGAAAAATCATTCCCACTTCTCGACGATGATAAGGAATCCGCCGGCTTTTAATTTGATTTAATAACCGTTGATTAACCGTTATTTCACCTGCTGAGGGTCGTTCAAGTAACCCAATTAACTTTAAAATAGTGCTTTTTCCCGCCCCTGAATGTCCTGTTAAAAAAGCCATTTCACCTGCGGGAATATGAAAATTAAGATTACGCAAGGCACAATGTCCTGCTGCATAGCGTTTACTTACATTTTTAAAAGTAATCATAACTTTATATTTATTTAAAACTAGACTGATTATAGCGAAGTTTTACAGAAAATAATCAAATTAAAAATACACTTAAAAAAAATCTGACTTTTTTATATTATCACCTATGCTTAACCATGCTTTATTAAACTTTTTTATTTTACAATGGAGAAAAACTTATGAGCAGTACCCCCTTATTACCTCAAAATGATCCAAATACTCAAGCCCGCCAAAAATCTTTACAAACCAGTCAAGATGAATACCAATATAAATATGATTATCAGGCATTAGATGGCGTTGCTATGGCAAAGGGTGTTCCTGATGGAGAAAAACCCAAACTTAAATGGATTACAAAAGCCATTCGTGTTGCAATAAAAATTGCTAAAAATAAACTTTATAATGATTTAGAACCCAATGATCATTTAAGCCCTTTAAAAATTGCGAAAGACTTTGTTAAATTTCAAATTAAATTAAAAATAACAAATCAAGATCCGCTTGAAGCCCTTTTAAGTTTAGCCAAACACTTTGTAATAGAAAATAAAAATAAAGTGGTGCGTCCCCAAGATTTGGATGATTATAATAAATATTTTAAATCATTAGATATTCCTGAAATTTCACAGAATTTTCAAGAAGATGGTATTTTTGCCAGAATGCAAGTAGCGGGACAAAATCCTATTATGTTAACTTGTTTAAATACCATTAGCGCCGATTTCCCTGTAACAGATGCTTTATTGCAATCCGTTGCAGGTTTTGAAAATGATACATTAGCCGCTGCCAGCTCTGAAAATCGCCTTTATTTTACTGATTATATTGCATTAAAAGACATTGTAAATGGCGATTCAGGTTCAGGACAAAAATACAGTTATGCACCTAAAACTCTTTTTGCAATTCCCTTAAATGCGGCTAATTTAAAAACGGCTTTAAGACCCATTGCGATTCAATGTGGACAAGTGGTTGATGATAATAATCCCATCTTTAATCCAAATGATGGTATGGCTTGGGAAATTGCTAAAACCATTGTCCAAATAGCTGATTTTAATTACCATGAATTAATCACTCATTTAGCCGCCACTCATTTATTAATTGAACCTTTTGTTGTTACCACTCATCGTCAATTAGCAGATAATCATCCTTTAAAACTACTCTTATTACCTCATTTTGAAGGCACGATTTTTATTAATTGGGGCGCACAAGAATCATTAGTCGCTGATGGTGGACCTTTTGATAAAATGTTTTCAGGCACAATGGCAAGTAATCGTCAATTAGTCGGCGCTCGTTTACAAAAATCATTTAATGAGGCGATGTTAATCAAGGATTTAGAACGCCGTGGTGTTAATAATGATAAATTATTCTATCCCTATCGGGATGATGCCTTAAAATTATGGCAAGCAACGGCTGATTGGGTCAGTGATTATTTAGATCTATACTATCCAGATGATAATGCCATTATTGATGATACTGAATTACAAGCATGGGCAAATGAATTAGTTTCAGGCGGACAGGTTAAAGGATTTGGGGATAATGAGGGTGATGGTGAAAAAATTACCACCTTAAAATATCTTAAAGAAGCCGTTACGATGGTTATTTTCACAGGCAGTAGTCAACACGCTGCTGTTAACTTTACGCAAAGAGATTTTTCGGGTTACACACCGAATATGCCAGCCGCAGGTTATAGCCCTGCCCCAGAAAATAAAGATAAAACAGAGCAAGATTGGTATGATGTTTTGCCTCCTTTTAATATTGCCAATGATCAAGTTGATTTAACTCAATTACTTTCTGGAGTCAATTATACAACCTTAGGAAAATATAAACGCCGTCACTTTAAGGACCGTAGAGTCAGAGATCCATTGGATGATTTTGCAACAAAGCTAGAAGATATTGAAGATGAAATAGAAGAGCGAAATGAAGAAGCAAAAGTCGCAGGAGTGGCGCCTTATATTTATATGTTACCTTCAAAAATCCCGCAAAGTATTAATATTTAACAGCAAAAAAATTCCCACGTTACAACGTGGGAATGTATAAAAAAATTATTTAGGTCCGCAATCTGACGGGGTTTTATAACCCGAAATCACACTGGCGGGCCAAACGCCTACATTATCTCCATCAACTTCATATAAACTTGAAATTTCAAGAAATTTATCGGCCCCATAATTTTCACCCTGTTCTGCTGGAATTTGGCTGCCTTGAATAACAAATCCCACTTTATGCCAATTAATTAAATGATCATAGTAGCATTGGTAGCGTCCTGTTTGTTGCGGATAATCAGTATGAGTTCCATGCCCTTCATCACCCCGCACGCTAAATAATTGCCCGCCTAAATTCCATGTATCTCTTTCACTGTCATAAGTACATCTATCCGCAGGAAAAACACTTACAGGACGTTGCGCGGGCCATGACCAATATAAGGTATTATTATTTTCTGGATCTGGATCAGGGGTATGAGTGGCACAACTATTGTAATCAGTATGCCAAGGTAATGCCATAAATTTACATAAATCACCAGGTTCAACAGGCGCCGTTCTTAAAGGCACATAACCCACGCCCAGAAAAGGCGTATTTTTTTGGGCGGTTGTATAATCTAAACTTTGTTCATTCACCCGAAAAGGTCCTGTTTTGCCTTGCCAATATTGTTTATAGAGATTGATATCACGGACAATAAACGTTAATTCAATGCCTGGAGAATAACGCCCCCCTAAACAATTTTCCATAACCACTTTATCAAGACGTTCACCGCCACCTAAGACAGGTGCATTGGCAACAAATTTACCTTCATACCATTGATTTAACAAGAAATATTGGGTTGTTGTTAAAGCTAAAAAGCTTTTAGTCGCATCTCCTAATGACAACGGCATTTTAACCCCTGTATCTAAATCCGTTTCACTATTCGGATCCCGAATTAATGATTTAAAGTTGGGAATTTTGGCTTGGGGATTATCTGTGGGTTGAATTGCCTTTAAATATTCATGCCCTTTAACCCCTGTTGAGGGTAAATTAGTATTCCAACGTTGTAAAAAAGCCCCATGAAAAATCGTTAAAACATCAATATCAAAACCCGCTTCATAATCAATATTATAATTATTATCGCTATAAATTTCAGGTTGTAAATTCAATTGTTCAATCCAAGTGGCATACATATCATCCCAAGTTGAATTAACATTACGAGTTTGTGGAGCATAAGACGGATCCGTTGTTACAACCCATCCACCTACGACATCTGAACTACTACCATCCGTAAAAACAATCACCGCATTAACCGAACCATCCGCAGTATCATCAAACCAATCATCATTATCAATGGCACCTTTTAATTTAGGCGGATTTCCTTCATTATCATAAATGCCTGAAGCTTTACCATAACCTCCCGCCACAATTAAACGTCCTGTTCCCGCTTCAATGGTCATTTCTCCTAAAGAAGTAATGTCACCTAGGGGGCTAAATAATTTAAAATGATCTTCAGGAAAAGAAACAGGATAATCTGCCACTGCTTTAATTTGTCCTGTTGGAATGCTATAAGAACAAGCGGTTGCGGCATTAAATTGCTGTGTTTCATTACCATTTGATAATGCTGAAAGTGCTCTAGGACCCGCATCAATCACCAAAGTTTGGCGACGGCTTGCAAGGGCTAAATCATCACCATATTTTGGATTACGGATAGGAGGTAAATTATTGTTTTCATAAGCCCCAATGCCTTCTTCCCCTTTAATGGGACCACTTGAAATAGCATAATTATTGGCTTTTTTATTGGCAAGATGAACCGTCCAAACAATGTCTTTAATGACTTTATCACCAATGGTGTCACCAATTTTAACTTCTCGCCCCGCATCATTAGAAGGATAAGTTTGTTGTTCATTATCATAAGCATAAATACGAAATCTAGCCGCTTGACGACAAGGTTTTTGTTCCGCATCCCGTAAATCGGCGGCTTCAATAAAAGTATCTTCGGTTCCTTTTTTAATAGGTAAACCTCCAAAAATGCCTGTTTTTTCATCTAATAACTCACCTGCGGCTGTTTCAGGTGCAATATAATAATCTTCACTACTGCCCACCCGAGCAAAGTTAATGGCGGGATGTACTCTAAATATTGAATCACTCATTTTTTATTTCCTTAAAAGTTTTATTTTATTGTTCTTTAGCGTCTTTAGGTAAACCTTGAGACCAAAAATAAATATTAACAAAAGCATGACTAATATTAATATTCAATGCAGGTAAAGGAGCCAAACTGGGTTCTGGTGGAAAACGTTGTAACGTATTATGGCAACGGAAACAGTTGTTGACCGTACTTTGTGTTTGGGTAAACGTTTCAATGGTTGAGTTGGATAGTTTTAATGAACCGATTAATTTATCATCGGTTGCAAGTGATAAATTAGGTTTCAGCGCATTGGTTTCTTCAAACCAAATAGCACCCACTTCATGATAATTTGACCAAACTGCTGTCGGATCTAAGTGAAGTAACACGGATTTATTTAATGATGCAATATTATTATCATTGGTTTTCATATTATCAATTTGATTTGTTGGCGTGGTGGGATCATTTCCAAATTCATATTGACGACAAATTTCAGTCACAGGTGATAATATTTGGGTTGATTCATCAAATTTTTGATTTGGAGTATTGGCAACATTCACATTACAAGCTGCATATTTTGTTCCTGCGGTATAAAAAAGAAAGTCTTTATCTGAAATAATGGTTTCTGGTGTAAATTGTGCCGCCACATTAGGCGCATTTTTCTTATGTTCAAAAGTTGCCCAAATCATTTCGGGATGTCCATTAACAATTCCACCAATATGAAATCCAACTAAAGCCACCGTAACAGACTCTGTTTGTTCTGGATCAATCACAATACTCCCTTGTTTTTTAACCATTTTATTAACTAAAGTCTGCATAGTGAAAAAGCCAGACATATCTTCCCCTTCGGCTACAATTTTCCATGAAGCTTTTAATTCAATTGAACCGATACTAAAAGGTGTTTCAGGATTAAAACCCTGTACTTTAGTTGGATCGGTTAAATCATTACTATTAATAAAATCAACAAAATCTTGATTAATATATTGGGAATAATAAATAGCCCGCCCTTGATGATCGGTTAAAATGGCATCACTTCCTGCTTGCAAATATTCATCAAAAGTTTTGGGTTTGGGATTTTTTTTCATGCGCGGCATAAAACCCCGATGTTCCATCCCTAACAATGATTCAGGGGTAACAAAAGAAAGAAAGCGCGGATTGCCTGATTGATCATTTTGAGTCAACCATAAAAACATTTGCCAAGACCATTGATGAAATTCACAAATACTGCTGCTTGCAAATCCTTTATTATCAGGTTCAGGGGTTTGATTATGTGGAAACCAACTTTTATCTGCTTTACAAATTTTAGATATATCTGCATTGGTTACACTTTCAATTTCATCTCCTACTTTCTTTGTTGTTGTTAAGCTAACATCTTCTTTTTTACAAAGAAAATAACAAGCAAGCCCTCCCGCAATGGCTAAGATAAAAAAAATAAAAATAAATTTTTTTAATGAATTATGACTCGTCATATATACTTTCCTAAATTAATCCAAAAATAATAAATTATTCTAATAAAAAAATTATTAGAATCCATACGAGGACTAAGCCTAGTTTAAAATATGTCCTTGTCAAGAATAAATATATTTTTATCTCATTTTTATTTTAAGGTTTCATTATTTTGCTTAAAAATCAGTTAATAACCATTGCAATTATTGGTTCGGGACCCGCAGGTTGTGCCGTTGCTCATCGCTTTTTAAATATGTTAAAAAAGGCGTCTCTAAAAAAACATCGTATTGAAATTAAAATATTTGATGCAAACCGTCAAATAGCCACAGGGGAATCCATTCCCCCCGCCGCAAGCCATGCTTTACATGAAATTGGCATTGCTCAAAATGTTTTTGAAACGCATTTAAGTTGTTCAGGAAGTCAGTCTATTTGGGGATCTAATACCACAGGATATAATGATTTTTTCCATTTTCCAGAAGGACAAGGTTATCATCTAGACAGAGCATTATTTAATCAACAATTAAAAGCTTCTCTAAAAAGAAAAAATCTTACTTTTTATCCAAATCATCAACTTTCAAAGGTTGTTCCTGAATCGACAGGTTATCGACTTTATTTTAAAGAGTCTCATTTTTTAGCCGATTATGTTATTGATGCCAGTGGTTATTCAGCTAGTTTTAGTCGTCGTATCGGCGTTGCCCGAAATATTTTAGATCAAGTGATTTCATTAGCCATTATAATTAAAAATGCGCCTAAAAATATGGCACAACAAACTTTTGTGGAGGCGGTTGAAACAGGTTGGTGGTATCTGGCTTTATTACCCAATAATCAATTAATTTTATCATTTTGCAGTGATTATGAAATTATCAAAGCCAATGGTTATGATGATATTAAACAATGGCGTTCTTTACTTTCACAAAGTCAATTAATGGCTAAAAAAATCCCCCTTGATATTATTTCAGATAATGAAAAAATAATTAAACGGGTCGCTCCTTCTTCAATCTTATCCCAAGTTATCGGTCAAAATTGGCTTGCGGTTGGAGATGCTGCAAGTAGTTATGATTCAATTAGCGCCGCAGGCATTACAAAAGCATTACAACAAGGGATTAAGGCGGGAACTGCGTTATTTGAATTAATTGAAAATAACAACCAACAAGCCTTTGCAGATTATCAAGACTTGGTTTTTAGCGACTTTAATCGTTACCTTAAATTACGTTATGATATTTACAAATCAGAAACTCGTTTTAGTCAGGCGCCTTTTTGGTCTAATCGTTTTAAAATAAAAAAATAAGGGGATTTCCCCTACATTTACATTTACATTTAACTATCATTATTTTTTAAATGATTTTTTCCATACGGATTCTGTTTTTTGTGATTGACCTTGAACACTTTTATTTCTATTTTTATGCCCGCGCGGATTAGACCGTCTTTTTTTATCTCCTTGATTATTATTTTGTTGGCGTTTCCCCCCGCCCCCGCCTCCTTGGGTAATGGGTTGGGCTTTAATACTCGGATCAACCTCAAAACCTTCCACAATAATCTTCGGTATGTCACGTTTAATTAAGCGTTCAATACTTTGTAATAACTTTAATTCATCAACACAAACTAAAGAAATGGCTTCTCCTTCATTTCCCGCCCTACCCGTGCGTCCAATACGATGGACATAATCTTCCGCAACATGAGGTAATTCAAAATTAACAACATGAGGAAGTTGATTAATATCTAAACCCCGAGCGGCAATGTCTGTTGCCACTAAAACGCGAATTTCATTGGCTTTAAAATGCGCTAAAGCCCGAGTTCTTGCGCCTTGGCTCTTATTACCATGAATTGCACTGGCACTAATATCATCTTTAGCCAATTGTTTAACCAAACGATTCGCCCCATGTTTGGTACGAGTAAAAACCAACACCTGTTGCCAATTATTGGAACCAATTAAATAAGCAAGTAACGCTCTTTTACTTGTTTTATCAACAGGATAAACCCGCTGTTTCACTTTTTCCGCCGTTGTATTACGTTGCGCCACTTCAATTAAAGCGGGATCTTTTAATAAATTTTGAGCCAGATTCTTAATTTCTTTAGAAAAAGTTGCCGAAAATAATAAAGTTTGTTTTTGTTTAGGAACCAAAGCCAATACTTTACGAATATCATGAATAAAGCCCATATCCAACATCCGATCCGCTTCATCAAGCACTAAAATATCTATTTTAGATAAATCCGCTGCTCGTTGATTCACTAAATCAAGTAAACGTCCAGGGGTTGCAATTAAAATATCAACGCCTTTAACTAATTTTATTTTCTGGGGATTAATACTCACCCCGCCAAAAACAGTGGTTGATTTTAGTGGTAAATATTGTCCATATTCCCGCACACTTTCCCCTACTTGAGCCGCAAGTTCTCGGGTTGGCGTTAAAATTAAAGCTCGAATAACTCGCCGTCCTTTATGCCCTTGATCTGATTCCATAAGGCGTTGTAAGAGGGGCAAAGTAAAACCTGCTGTTTTTCCTGTACCCGTTTGCGCCCCACCCATCAAATCTTGTCCTTTTAAAATTAAAGGAATGGCTTGTTGCTGAATCGGAGTGGCTTGTTGATAACCTTTTTTAGTAATGGCTTGTTGTAATTCAGGCAAAAGCCCAAGAGATTGAAATAACATGATAATACGGTAACAGAGGGGATAATCTGTATTGTACCGCGTTTTAGATTTAAATTTTTAATATTTTGAGTAGAGACGTTGCACGCAACGTCTCAATTCAATATAAAATGAGGAAGTTTGGAATTATTATTTCCTAAATAATAATATATAAATCATATTTATAATTTTAAAAATACAAAATGCTTTAAACTTAAACATGATTTAGGGTTTTATTTAGAAATAAAATTATCCCGCTACCCAATGCCCTGATTTCCCGCCTTTTTTCTCTAATAAACGAATATCCGTTATTAACATCCCTCGATCAACCGCTTTACACATATCATAAATCGTTAATAAGGCGATTTGAACAGCACATAAAGCTTCCATTTCTACCCCTGTTTTACCATCTGTTTCAACTGTTGCAAGGCAATAAATTCCATTTTTTTCACTATCTTTGGTTAATTCAATATTAATATGAGTTAAAGAAAGAGGATGACAAAGCGGGACCAACTCAGCGGTTTTTTTTGCCGCCATAATACCTGCAATACGAGCAATTCCAAGAACATCGCCTTTTTTATGTTGCCCATTTAAAATTAAATCAAGGGTTTCAGATTGCATTTGAATGCGCCCTTCTGTGATTGCTTTTCTTTGGGTGATTTGTTTATCCCCCACATTGACCATATGGGCATTACCTTGGGCATTAAAATGATTTAGTTTACTCATAATTTTATTTTTTTTAATTTAATAATAAGCTGTTCAATAAAAGGTTCAAAAGCAGGCAGTTCTAATTCATTTTGACGTTGTTTTTCGCCCCATGTTGGTTGCGGAAACCATTCGTCATTTTTAAAACGAGCTTGAACATGTAAATGAACTTGCGGCAACATATTAGCAAAAGAAGCGATATTAATTTTATCCGCTTGATAATAAATTAACATCTCTTTTTCAATAATATTAGCAATATCATATAAATAATGCCGTAATTCATCGGGACAATCGGATAATTCTTTATAAGCATGTTGGGTAAAAATTTTAAGCCAAGGAATACTGGCAATTTCTCGTTCTATTCTAATTTGGTTATTTTCAAAAATAATCATGATTTTAAGTCTTTAAAAAACGGCTTTTATTGGTTTTAGGTAATGGATAAAGCTCATTTAAAGAAATGCTTTTTCCTGGTTTTTGAACAATTCGCACATGATTACGATTAAAATCATGGGCGCAGCTTAACCCACAAGAATGGGCAATCACATCTAAATCTTGATTAATCTGCGTGGCATAATTTGCGACCCGCTCAGATTTATTAATAATATCTAAGCCTTTTTGTAAACGCGGATTTTGAGTCGTTATTCCTGTTGGACAAGTATCAAGATGACATTGCATAGATTGAATACAACCTAAAGAAAATAAAAAACCCCGCCCTGTTACGGTAAAATCAGCACCGACACAAAGCGCCCATGCCACTTGATCCGCAGTAACCAGTTTGCCCGATGCAATTAATCGAATTCTATCGCGTAATCCCGCCTCATGAAAGATATTATCAACCATCGGCAGTGCTTCAGTTAAAGATAAGCCGACATGATCCGCCAATATTTGCGGGGCAGCCCCTGACCCGCCTTCTCCGCCATCAATGGTAATAAAATCAGGTGCTGAATCAACCCCGCGTCTTAAAATGGCTTCGGCAAAGCTTTCAGGATAACGTTCATTTCCAATCACTGTTTTAAAACCCACAGGTTTGCCCGTAATATCGCGAATTTGGGCAATCATATCTAATAAATCATCAGGCGAGGCAATTTCAGGATGACGGTTTGGACTCATAACATCTTGCCCAATGGGAATCCCTCGAATGCGGGCAATTTCCGCATTGACTTTAATACCAGGTAACATACCGCCTTTACCAGGTTTCGCCCCTTGTGATAATTTAATTTCAAAAGCTCGCACCTGTTCCACTTTAGCCACTTCTTTTAATTTTTGCGGGCTTAAACGTCCTTTTTCATCTCGAACCCCAAATTTAGCCGTGCCAATTTGAAAAATAAGATCGGCATTGGCTTCGCGATGATAATCACTCATCCCGCCTTCTCCTGTATTTAGCCAAGCGCCTGATTTTTCCGCCCCTAATGATAACGCTTGTACCGCCCTTTTAGATAAAGCACCGTAACTCATACCTGAAATATTAACAATTTGTTGAGCATAAAAAGGCGTATTACAATATTCACCAATCACTAAAGAATGGGCAGGTTGACGTTCTTCTTCCAACTTCGGATAAGGTGAATTAACAAAAATAACCGCGCCCGCCTCGTTTAAATCATAAGTAGAGCCAAAACCAATCATGCCTTGCAAACCTTTTGATTTACGATAAACCCAACTGCGAGTAGCGCGATTAAAAGGCATTTCTTCACGTTCATGGGATAAAAAATATTGCCTAAAATAAGCGCCCTGTCCTTCTAAAAAATAACGCAAACGTCCAATTAATGGAAAATTTCGCCGTATCGCACTTTTAGTTTGGCGCAAATCTTGAATAAAAAAATAAGCAAATAATAAAAATAATAATCCCGCCAACCAACCCAATAGCGTAAAAATCCAAAAGAAAATTGTATTAAGCATGATTTTTAGGAAAAAATAATTTAAGTTATCTTAAAAGATAGAAGAGATTGACTTAATTAGCCAGTTATTCGTTTTAAATCCCCCGCCTCAATAATCAATGTTTGAGTTATTTTAATTTTCCAATCCCATTCAAAATGACTTGAAAATAAAATCCCTAAATCAGGATTGTCTTTTTTAATTAAGCTTAAGATTTGATTTATTTCGGCTTGGGGTAAAGCATTAAAAGATTCATCAAAAATAACCCATTGCGGACGTTGTAATAAAACTTTAGCAAAAATCAGGCGCTGGCATTCGCCTTTTGATAGATTTTGGGTGGCATTTTCGGGGGAATATTGAGCTAATCCAACGGCTTTTAAACTATTTTTAATGGCTTTATTATGATTTAAATATTGTGCAATGGTCATATTCATTAAATAAGGTTGTGATTCAAAATATAAAATTAGCCCTTGCGGTTTCTTTATTTCTCCTTTTGAATAAGCACTAATCCCCGCCAAAGTTTTATAAAAGGTGCTTTTTCCAGCCCCGCTTCCGCCTTTTATTTGATAAACCCCGCCTTTTTCTAATTTAAGCTGATTTATTTTAAATAAAACAGTTTGTTCGGTGGTTTTAATTTCAAGTTGATTAATTTCCCAATGCGCTTGTTGATGGTATTTAATTTGTAATGGGAGGCGGGTATTTTCTAGCGTTGTCATAGCTTGTTTAAATTCTAATAACCGATCCGCCGTTGCCCGCCAAACCACTAATTTAGCATAAGCATCAACAAACCAACTTAAAGCTTGTTGTACATAAGCAAAGGCGGAAGCCATTTGCATTAAACCGCCCATGGTTAGTTTTCCCGCAAAATATTGAGGTGCTACGGCAAGATGCGGAACCACCAGAGAAAAACGATTATAAAGAGAACTAAAACCTTCTAAGCGTTTGTTATAAACCATAATTTGCCACCAATTTTGACAAATTTTATCAAATTGATGATTGAGTTGTTGACGATGCCAAGGTTCTGCTTGAGCTAAAGCTAAAGAATCAGGTTGCTCCGTGGTTTGAATTAATTGATGGCGAAAATTAGCTTCGTATTGTTGTTGTTGATAATTCAGTGGATTTAATTTTTTAGCAATAAAATGACTGATTAAACTGCCTAAAAGTGCATAAATCACTGCAACCCAAACCATATAACCCGCAATATGCCATGTTTCGCCATTTATTTGAATCGCCAAAGCCCCGCCTGCAATCCATAACATACTAATAAAAGAAACTAATGTAATTAAGGAATGAATAAAACCAAGAAATAGATCAATGGTATCCTTACTAAAATCCCGAATATCATTAGAGAGACGTTGATCAGGATTATCAATTAAAGGAAATTTTTCAGCAAAATAATAATATTGAGTTTGATTTAACCAATCATTAAAATAATGAACCGTGAGCCATTCCCGCCATTGAATTTGTAACATCTGGCTAAAATAGCGTTTATACATCACAATTAAAACAGAGATACCTACTAAACCAATAAAAAGGCGCAAACTTTGTTGAAAAGCTTGTCCATCTACTTGGCTTAAAGCATCAAAAAATAAGGCATTCCATTTTGCCATTAAGACCATAAAATAAACGGTGCTGATATTGAGGGTTATTATTAGGAGGAGAATTAACCAACTTTTTTTGCTGGCGGGGGTTTTCCAGTAGCTAAAGAGTTGGATCATTGGGATAATACTTTTTGAACGGCTTCTCTTACAATTAGGGCGGGGTCTTGTTCTAATAATAGGATATTGGGTTTGAATTCTTTTAGCATTTCTGGGTTGAGTTGTCCAAGTGATAGAACTGATACGCGGCGTAGAGCGGCGTTTTTGTTTGTTAGTTGGGGGATGAGGAATTCTTTAATTAGTGTTATATTTTGTAATTTTGGGAGGAGATAGAGTAGAGAGATTTTAAATGCGAGGGATTCGTATTGAAATATATTAAGAAATAGTTTTATTTGATTTTGAATTTTTAGTGCTATTTGTGAAGTTATTAATTTAGGTTGAATGGATAATAAAGCATTTGTTGCGGCAATTTGGATTCTTGGTTCTGAATCGTTGATTAATAATTGTATTTCTTTTATATCTATTTTTTGTGTTCTTTCTTGTACTTTATTGATAAGCATTATTTTAAAAGGTAAAGATGGTAAAGAGGGTAAATTAAATTTTTTTGAATTAAAATTTAGACAGCTAAGTGATTGTAATATATAAAATATTTTTGTTATGTATTGTTTAGGTACATTGTTTAAAAGTTGTTGAATAATTTCAATAATATTTTCATTTTTTGTTTCATATAAAATAGTTAAGGTTTTTGTTATAAAGTTTGAATTTTCATGATTTAAAAACTTCCGAGCAATCTCAATAATATTTTTGTCTTTTGATTGATATAAAACTGTTAAGGATTTTAATCTAACCACTGGATTTTTATTATTTAAAAACTTCCGAGCAATCTCAATAATATTTTTATCTTTTGATTGATATAAAATACTGAAAGCCTGTGATCTAACATCTGAATTTTCATTATTTAAAAACTTCCGAGCAATCTCAATAATATTTTCATCTTTTAATTCATATAAAATCGTTAAGGCTTTTACTCTAACAGCTGAATTTTCATTATTTAAAAACTTCCGAGCAATCTCAATAATATTTTCATCTTTTAATTCATATAAAATCGTTAAGGCTTTTACTCTAACAGTTGAATGTTCATTATTTAAAAACTTCTGAGCAATCTCAATAATATTTTCATCTTTTAATTCATATAAAATCGTTAAGGCTTTTACTCTAACAGTTGAATGTTCATCATTTAAAAACTTCTGAGCAATCTCAATAATATTTTTATCTTTTGATTGATATAAAATCGTTAAGGCTTTTACTCTAACAGTTGAATGTTCATCATTTAAAAACTTCTGAGCAATCTCAATAATATTTTCATCTTTTAATTCATATAAAATCGTTAAGGCTTTTACTCTAACAGTTGAATGTTCATCATTTAAAAACTTCTGAGCAATCTCAATAATATTT
>Ga0256847_1000275_pt1 | contig 35408 bp, 38 predicted proteins | sample TeddybearmetaG_FD_189099 | JGI IMG/M metagenome (GOLD analysis project Ga0256847, IMG submission 189099) | Hydrothermal vent microbial communities from East Pacific Rise, Pacific Ocean - Teddybear | ecosystem: Environmental > Aquatic > Marine > Hydrothermal vents | place: Pacific Ocean: East...
CAAGGGGGTTCCACCGAGAGCCCAAGCGGCGCATCAGCAGGCAAGTTTGTTGGTAAAATCGGTCACGCGTAAATTACAAGGCCGCACATTGCCGGAATATCATTATAAAGACTATGGCACGATTGTCTCTCTGGGGGCTTATTCGACTGTCGGTAGTTTGATGGGGGCGTTAAAAAGCAGTGTCTTGGTTGAAGGGTATTTTGCCAAGTTTGTTTATTGGTCTTTGTATAAAATGCATCAAATGGCGATGTATGGTGTGTTTAGGACAGCGTTGTTAACGCTGTCCCATCTCTTCCGGCGCAGTGTGCATGCGAAAATGAAGTTACATTAATCTCATTTGACGCCTGCTTGAAGGTGGCAAATGGGGTAATGATCCGAATGGCAGGTGACCAGTTCTGGTTTTTTGTGCAGTGGATTCAGCAGTTGCCCACGCCAATGTGTTGGGTGTAATGACAGCGCCATAAAACCAAAATCGTGTACCCCCATGACAGTGGCATCCTGCTGGTCAATCGACATCACTTGGGTTTTTTTCGGGTACAAACTGGATAATGTCACGCCACCATTGCCAATGACTAACTGGTTTGGGTGGTTCGGTGCGGTAAAACTGACGACCTGAAAACGATGCATGTGACCGGATAAAATTAATGAGACGGCTGATTTTAACGGTACTTGCTGATTTGCCTGTTGTAGCGTTTGGCTGATGAAGCAAGATGGATTGCTAGCATCGGTTCCGCAGGCACCCACGGGGTCTCGCGAATCCACGCCCCAAAACGGACGATGGGTTTGTAACCAGGTATGGGGTTTGTGTTTGGCGTTGTTGATTAAGGCATTTATCAAGGCAAATTGGTTGCGGTAGTCATCCGCATGCAGCAAACCTGAATCACACGCATTCGCCGAGTCCAGCACAACCAGATTCATCGCGCCCAGATCTAATAGATAAGGTGGGGATAAAACGATGGGGTTGTGATTAGTCGTTGCCGGGCAACTCAGCTGTGATGCGTATTTCCCCAGTAGTGGGCTATTAGAATCGAGCAGATAGAACCAACCGATACCCGCCCGGCTACACAGTTCATGATTGCCTCGGGTAAACACCCAGGGGGCAGCCGCCAGTAAGGGTTTCGCCGGGGTAAAAAAGTTGCTTTGCCAAGCTTGCCAGCTATCCGCTTGAGTACTACCCGGATCATTTTGGCCATAATAAGCCCCCGGAATTTTACATAATCCTTGTGTCGTATTATCGCCAGCATCATAGACTTGTACTGTTTGCCCGTTGATGCTGATGTTGCCAGGCGTGCCACTATAATTGTAGTCCCCCATGTGTAAAACGACATCGGCTTGTCGTGTTGCGGCTTGGGCGGCCAAAGCCGGGAAGGGCCAATGTGTTGATTCTGCGGTACAAGGGGCTTGTGATGTTTTGCAGCCCGTGTCCCCGAATACGATGATGTCTTTGGTGTTCGGTGTGACGGCGGGTAAAACCACATCGGATTGTGCAATTTTCAGCGCGGTATTGGTTGGGTAAATGGCCTCACATACGGTGATCGGAAAGTGTGCCGGATCGGGGTTCTGCCGGGGTTGTAACGTCGGCGGGGATTGATCGGGGGAGATAAGGGAGGGGCATTGGCTGTTGAGCCCATTCACCACCACTCGCACCAGCGGAACGGTTTGGCCATTATCGACATTTTGTGCGAACAAAACATAAGCCGCTTGAATGTCCAATTTGGTCTCTGCATAAACCAGGTTTATGGGTAATAATAGCAGCAAACAGCAGGCGACTGCGTTTGATAGCGTTGTGCGATCCGTCTTCATAGGGTTCCTTTGTTTTTATTGTTGAACGACGCCGTTATCGAGGGGAAAAAGCTTTGGCCAATGGTGCATGGGTGGTGATGAATATTGGTGAGCTCAAGCCTTTTGCACAGAGCATTTCAATAACGAATCATGAGGTTACAACATGACATCATCATCTACGTCAGATTTCAAGGCTATTTTAGGTAAATCCCCTGTGATGATCTCCCAGTTTGCTTTGGAGGTTGTAAAAATATGCGCTTCTGGTTTTTCATCAATGTCTGAAATAATGGTCCCCAAGCGAATTCTCACTTGATCCGGCTTTGATTGTGTTTTGCTCATGATTGGGGAGCCACACGTTTTGCAAAAATATTTTGTTTGGCCAGGGCTGGATGCATAACCGGTGAGGTTGGATTCGCCAGATAAAAAATTGAAATCGTTTGAGTTAACATTTCCATTTGTTGCAAAAGCACTCCCTTGGGCTTTTCGACATTCTGAGCAATGACAATGGATAATATTCTGTATTTTTCCACTAATGTTGAATTTTATTGCACCACAAAGACAGCTTCCGCTATACATAGTTGTATTTTTACCTTTTATTTTTAATGTTGTTTAAGCTTGCTAATTGACTGGTTTGCGTGATGGGAATGAAACACTTTTTCGTTCAGATTTTTTTTGACGATTAATAATATCATTGAATATTAAATCAGGGTCAAAGTTGAACTGTTTTGCATACTGTTTTCTTAACTCACGCGTTGCTTTAACGATAGGATCTTCCCACATGATTAACCCTCCATCAGTTCTTGGGGTGTACAAATGATTGGTGGCTCATAGTTATGAAAACGACAAACAGCCTCAACTTTAGGCCTCATCATTGCGTTGGCTATATGAGTACAATTCCAAGTTAAGAGATAGTCCATACCATTTACTGTTGCAACAGCAATATGATAAGCATCAATTTCAGCTTTTTTGGGAAGAGGGCCTTCTTCAATCAACGCTTTGGCAAGTATTTTGACCTTTTCAGTCACTTCTAATTCAAGTATGCCACTCATTGCGTCAATACGCCTTGCTGATGCTTCAGGATGTCCTTGAGATGATTCAGCAATGACAAATTCTGAAATAAATACATCAAAGTCTGCTCTGCGATGCTCCCACCACTCAATGGTTGAATTTTGATTGGCCATCGCACGGATATCATTGCTTGGCCTTGCGGTTAGATAGCTGGGTATTGAAGTCTCAATGTAAACTTTTGGTTTCATATTGCCGTGTTTGCCTGTCTCTGCCGAGTGTGTGTGATGATTTACCCGTTCTTGGACTTGAACCCTGTGCGCATCATCCTGGCTTATGTCGTAATGCACCTGAAGCATTAACTATATCAGAACAAGCACCTAAATTGATGCGCTTATCCGAGGAGATCTGTGTCATCGTCGTATTGTGCCGTGAAAATCGATAGGGGCGGCAAGGTGTGGACTTGAGAGCATATGATTAGACCGGCGGTGGTTTTTTCCCGAGTAGAGCGCTGTTCCTTGGGCGTGGTGCAATCTATAATATTAACACTGACTAATATTTATTGGGTTCATCCTTCAGGAATCATACTGACTATGCCTATATTAAGCTTGCTGTGCCTCTCTGTAGAACTGTTTTTTGCGATTCATGTGATTCGTACTGATCGAGAACGATACTGGATCTACGTGATTATGATACCGGGAATCGGTTGTTTGCTGTATTTTTTCACACAATTCTTGCCAGACATGGGGCACCATCGTGGTGTTGTGCGAACCGGGCGAAAATTGATTAAAGCGATTGATCCGCAGCGCGAATTACGGCAGCGCAAAGAGGCTTTGGTGTTGTCGGATACGGTGGAGAATCGCATTCAATTAGCCAATGAGTGTGTTGAAGCCGGGTTGCATGATGATGCCATTGAGTTGTATCAAAGCTGTTTAAAAGGCATGCACGAAACGGATCCTCACATCATGCTTAAGTTAGCCATGGCTTGGTTTGATTTGAAGCGCCCAGAAAAAACCAAACAATTACTTGAGTCGTTGTTGGAAAAAAACCCAGAATTCCAATCGTTGGATGGCCATTTGCTGTATGCACGGGCGTTAGAGCAGTTATCGTTGAATGACGCGGCATTGGCTGAATATCAGGTGTTGTCAACCAGCTTTCCAGGGGAAGAAGCGCGTGTGCGTTATGCTTTGTTGTTGTTTAAAACGGGGGAAGTTGAGGCCGCGAAACGCCAATTTGATGAAACCATATTAAGAGCAAAACGTGCCCCGAAATATTATCGAAAGAAAGAAAAGGCATGGATTACGATTGCGCGGGAACATTAGCGGTCTGTCTTTTCTGGTCACGCTGACCGGTAGTGGAATATTAGTAAGTACTTAATAATTGGGCGATTATTGGTGGTTTCTGGATTTATCCGATAGAAGTGCATACAATGCTTTATGTGTGGTCAAGAATAGATTTTGACCTATAAAGCATAAGCATAAGCTTAATTGGATGATATATGCCAAGTAATGATTTACAGCCACACCCCGCCTTAAACAATGAGCCCTATCAGAAAACCACGGGCTTAAATTATGATGATGATGATACCTTTCCCAATAGTGCCGAATGTTTAGAGCGATTAGCCCGGTCATTTGAAATGAGTGCCCGCCGGTGGGAATTGGTGATTTACCCCTCGTTATTCGCTTTTATTATTCTTGCATCGTATGGGTTTTACCTGATTTATAGCCTAACCAATGATATTCATTTTATGGCCGAAACTGTGCATACGAACATGTCGAGTATGTCTCAACGCTTTGAAGATGTGTCTGGGTCAATGGACTCTATGTCTAAAAATGTTGCGCATATGTCTGTGAATATGCAGGAAATTTCAGGTCACATCGAAACCATGGAACCCATTCTATATAATATGGATGCGATGCGTGATTCTATGCAACAGATGACGCTAGCCACCACACAATTACGCAATGATATCGGGATGATGAATCAAACCGTATCACGGCCCATTTCGTTTATGAATTCGTTTATGCCCTGGTAGGGGCTAAAACCTCGCAGATTTTCCACTCTCCTTCTATACTTCAATTAAAGCAAAAACAAATGGTTAAACCAAAAGAGGCCATCTCTTTTGGTAGCCTTTACTTCGCTTAATATCGTTTTGTTATAACATGCTGTTGGCCGCATCCTTGCGCCAGTGATTGAGGTGGATATGAACCTGGAAAAAGTTGTCTTTTCGTTTTTTATTGTATTGGCTTTGACAATCAATTTTGGGTTTTTTCTCGGTGATATTGATAACCCGCATCACCACAATATTTACGAGTTTTTTGCGGCCATTGTGGTCAGCCTCACCGCCACCATTCTCAAATTTGGGGATCGTTCGTCGATGGGGACGTTACTCTTGGCCAGCAGCCTGGTGGCGGATTTACAGTTGATTATTGGGGCGATTATTTGGGCTTTTGCGGACACCGGTAACGGCATTGCACCGGAGACATTGGCGAGCATTGTTTCTTTATCAGGGGGGGCGTTGTTGGCCAACTTTGTGTCAGTGACGTTGCTGTTGATTGAAACCGCCATTTTAAGGCGTTAAGCGCTGAGTTGAGCTGGGTATGACGAAAGTAACCTCACTCGTTCTGAAACGAATGCGAAGACCGTTAATCGTTTTGCTGGCATCGTATGCCATTTGCATGTTGGGGTTGGTGTTGGTGCCGGGGGTCGATGCGGATGGCAAGACATGGCACATGACGTTTTTTCAGGCCTTTTATTTTGTCAGTTATACCGCGACGACCATTGGTTTCGGTGAGTTACCACAGGCATTGTCGGACACACAACGGCTGTGGGTTTTGGTCACGATTTATATGACCGTGGTGGCTTGGTTTTATGCCATCGGTAAAATTTTGTCTCTAGTGCAAGATCCCGCCTTTCGAAAAGCCAGCACCGCCAATCGTTTTAGTCGTTCTGTCAAAGGCATTACCGAGCCATTTTATGTGGTCTTGGGGTATGGGGATACCGGCCGGGCGATGGTTCGAGCGATGACGGAAAGGCACATTCGTGCGGTGGTCATCGATAACGATGAAAGCAAAGTTAACGCCATGATGTTAAAAGATTATCACATGAGCGTGCCGATTTTGTGTGCGGATGCGACCGTGCCCGTGAATTTGGTTGCGGCGGGTTTGCAGCACCCCAAGTGCCGGGGCATGATTGCGCTGACGCCAATGAATGCGGTGAATTTGAAGATTGCGATTACGAGTAAACTGCTGAATCCAGGCATCCCGGTGATTTGTCGGGCAGACTCAGAAGATGTTGAGCGCAATATGGCATCGTTTGGAACCGATTATATTATTGATCCCTATACCAATTTTTCTGAAATGGTCGGCATGTCCCTACATTCCCCCTCATTATATCTGTTATATGACTGGTTGACCGGGGTGCCGGATACGCCGTTATCGGACCCGCCGTATCCGCCGCGAGGTATGTGGGTGTTGTGTGGTTTTGGTCGATTTGGTCGTGCGGTGTATAAACATTTGAAAAAAGCGGGCATCCGCGTTGTCATCGTTGAAGTCAACCATGACCGCATTGTGGGGTGTGAGGATCCTTGCGTGCTCGGGGAGGGGACGGAAAAACACACGTTGATCCAAGCCAATTTGAAAGAAGCCGTGGGCATTGTCGCCGGTACGGATGATGATTCGAATAATTTATCCATTATTATGACCGCAAAACAACTGAATCCAGGGTTGTTCATTATTGCTCGGCAAAACAAACGTGCGAACCAAGTCATTTTTGATGCGGTGAAAGCGGATTTGGTGATGCAGCCCGGTGAGACCATTGCGCGAAAAATTCGCATGTTATTAACCATTCCGTTGCTGACCGAGTTTTTTGGATATTCTTGCCAAGAAGATAATGATTGGACCAACATCCTGATTAGCCGCATTTGTGCTGTCGTGGGGGACATTGTGCCGAGCTTATGGCATGTTGATATTACAGAAGAAAAGGCCAATTCTGTGCATGAGGCAATCAGTTTTGGCCGAGATGTGACGATTGAAGATTTGATGCGTGACCCCAGGGCACGCGAATTGGTGATGGATTGCATCCCTTTATTTTTGTCTCGGCAAAGTGGGGATGTGGTGTTGCCAGGGGAAAATACCTCATTGATGGTGGGCGATAAACTTTTGTTTTGTGGTTTGTCGGATATCGCAGACCATATGGCAATGACCATTTATGATATTAGTTTGCTCAACTACATTATGACGGGTGAGCAAAGCACAGACTGTTTTCTGTTGTGCTGGTTAAAATGGAAATTATGGGGTATCGAGAAGCGAGGGGCGACACGTGCAGAGTATGTCGAGAAATGAGTGGATTGATTTATGGCCGATGATGATGGTTTAAAAATAAGGCACTATAGAGCAACAGATGACTCCCGTGGTGCAAAAGAATTAATTACAGAGTTGGTGATTGAAAGCTCAGATACGTTTGTTTTTCTTGAGCGTATGGAAGAAAAACGCTTGAACAAGCCTTGCCAACTTGATCTGGATATGCGGGATAAAGTCTCAGATGAGTGTAAAAAGTACCGGTATCAGGGGCGGACTTTTTATATGGATGATGAGTCTTTGCGCCTGTATAAAGAGATGATGCGTGATCATAGTGGTGAATTCACGACACGCATTTATGAAAATATTATCAATGCGAAGCATACCTTTCGTGCCATGAAACGGGCGCAATTGGATGCGCAACAAAAGAAAAAGAAAAAGGCCATGCCCAGTGCCGCCGCAGCGGCGAAAGCAAAACCACAAGTGGTTGGAGAGTTGGCCAGGAAAAAAGATTATGAAGTCATTTATCGGCCAGATAAAGTCACTTTAGGGTATTATTATGAACGCAATGAAAGCCGATTAAAGTATGCGACTAAAGTCCAAATTGTTTTTGACATGGGCGTTTCTTTAGGCAACACCAAAGATGTCTCCTGTGCGGGTTTGCATATGGTCATCCCTGATGCGTTTGTGATTACAAAAGGGACGGAGGTGACGATTGAATTTGTGCGTTTGAAAGAGGAAAGTAAACAAACTGATTTGTCTCGTGTGCCTTTTAAAGTGGTGGATGTTGAGGAGAAATCGGGTAAAACGTATGTGCGCATGAAGCGCGGTGATTTATATGAAGCCACCAGTGCTTATGAAAAATTTATGGAAGGTTTAAAGCAACGTTATGGGGGTCGTTACAAATTTTGTGTGGAGGATGTGTATAAAACACACACCGCTTTATTATTAGAAAAATTGTATTTTGATAATATGGCACAAATACCTTTATTTATTGGTCAGTCAAAAAAAGGCAAACATTATTTACAATTGGTTGGGCGCAGTTTGGGCAATGCGCATGTGTTCGCGTGTTGCGAGCGTGCCGGTGGTTTTGATTTATCCCTCTTCACGTTACCCGAGCGTTTAGAAGCCATGTTGAAAGGAGAGGATTTTTTCATTGCGGCTTATCGGTCAGACAAAAGTACGACCTTTAAAACACATTCGATTGCCAGTTATGAATGTGACAGCGTGGATATGTGGGAGAATTTTATTCGTTATGCTTTAACCCAGCAAACTTTTCGCATGTTTAAAATTTCGGGGGTAGCGGCGGTGTCGCCTGACTTCGAATCTAAGAAAATGAAAGAAGATTATGAGCAATATGAACAAAAATTTCCTGAAGAGTGGTTGAAGCTGCATCACCGCTTGCAAGAGCTGCACTCGGTCGGGGTTGTGATTGATGTGAGCAGTCAAATTGAAGAGGTTTATCAATTTAAATCGTTCGACACGAAAATGCCCTCGCTGAACCAATTAAATTATTGGTTTGGGCGAAAATTTATACGCCAAGGTAAAGTGGTCAAAAGCAGTGATAAGCTGATTAGGCCACATTTTATGCAATTGGCCTATCGTAAAAGCCGTGTTGAAGAACGTTTTTTTGTGGAAGTCGCGGTCAGCTTGAAAATTGAAGGGAAAGCGTATGAAGGACGGACTAAAGATTTATCGACGTATGGCCTTCAGGTGCAGTTTACCGGTAATGTTGAGAGTATTGAGTGTGGCGATGAGGCTTTTGTGGCATTGGTGTCGTTGCAGAAAAAACGCGCCGGGGTTGATTTAGGGAAAATTCCGTACCATGTCGTGAAAGTGGTGAAGGATGAAAAAGAAGACCTCACGTTTGTGATGTTATTTCGACACAATGATGGCCGGACAAAAGCCATTGATGGGTTTTTTCGGGAGCTCATCAAAACCAATGAACATAAACTCTCCGTGTGTACACATGATTGGCACAGCGATATTGTCTCCCGGACTTATGAAACCATGTGTGCGCAACATTTGCCTTCAGTCCCCCTATTTTTGAGCAAGGAAGAGTCAGGCTCCATTGTGATGAAAGCGTTTGCGGTTGGGGCTGTACCGAATGATTTTGCCCGTTTTTTTGAGTTAGAGGGTGAATATGATTTTAGTTGTTTAAATAAAAGTGCAATGAATGCCATGATTTATCAACAAATTGTTCATATTAGTCGCGAAGCGGAGCACATTGATGTGCGCCCGGCACCCTGTGAAGTACTGTACTATTTGAGCAAAGAGTATGATGAGGTGCTTGATCATGTGGCGATTACCGCAAAGGCGGATATTGAATTCAAAGACAATATTGCGAAAGATGCTTACTTACAAACCGTGCGTGACAGTGGGCATGATTATCGGTGGGTTAAATTGGCGGTGACATATGCCGCGCCGCTGCGTCCAGCAGAAATAGATGTTGCAGTTGATATGATTAGAAATAATGACAAGAATCGTTCATTTCAGCTCAGAGAGTTCGTGTTTCAAATGGTGGGTGTGGGGGAGTTGACCGATGTCACCGATGTGTTTGATGGCACCATTGTGCAATGAGTGGGTTAAAGTTCTAGGGGCCGCTGCCCGGTTTTCTTGCGTAACCAGTTAATTGATTTTAATAAGGGTTGATAGGTGATCATCCAGCGTTCAAATCGATATTTATAAGGGAAATCGAGCAGTAAAATTCCCATCACCATGGTCAATAGCCCTTGTCCGGGTAAAACGAGCATTAATACCCCCGCCAGCAATAAACACACGCCGATGATGTTTTTACCGATGATAAACACCCAATGCAGCAGACGAGAAGCGGGTGTCCGCTGTGTTGGGCGATGCTTTTGCTGTTGGAAATAATCGTAAGGGAGGTTGGCGACGAACCAGGGGATTAACAGCAGTGACGTAATAAACGTGACCGCTGAGATCAGCGTGAGTGTGAGCAAAAACGTTTCAGTGTGCTGTAGAATATATTCCATAATGACAAAATAGACGTGAATATGGCCCTTTAATCCTGTATTCGAAACCAGCGGTCATGCTGGCATGGGTGCCGGGTGTCAACGTCACTATAATTTAATCCAGCCATGTTGGATAGAGGTCTTAATGATGCACACACGCACAGCCGGTTTTACGTTAATTGAAGTGATGTTGCCGAATGTGGATACGCGGTGTGTTTTTATGTCGGCAACGGGTCGGCCTTTTGTGAAAAAATCTGGGGAGGGGGATTGTCCATAAGCATCGGCGAGTGCACAATGTCCTGATTGTTTTAACGCTATTTGGTGGGAAGGAGTGATCAAAAAAATGAGCAGTCAACAGAAAAACGCAGGCTTTACGTTAATTGAAGTCCTGATTGTGGTGGCCATTATTGGCATTCTTGCGGCCGTTGCACTCCCGAGTTATCGGGATTATGTCACCCGGGCGCACCGTACCGATGGGCAAGATGCGTTGGTGGCTGGCGCACAAAAAATGGAAGTGTTTTTTGCACGTAACGCCCGTTATCACAAAGATAATGTGACCATGGAGGATGAGGCGAATATTAGCGCAACCAGTGCAGAAGGGTATTATGCGCTGCAGTTATTTCATGGTGACGCGAGTTGCGTGGCGGCGGATACCAGTTGTTATTTCCTGGAAGCGTCTGCAACCTCTAAAGGCGGCCAGGATCAGGATAATATTGCGACGTTTGGGTTGACCTCTACCGGGCGAAAAACGCGGCTGAATCACGGGGAGACGACGAGACTGGATGGTTGGAAGTAGTCGGTAGCACGGCTTAAATGCTCGTGCCCGGATTCCAGCGGCACTCAGGATCGAAGGCCTGTTTTAAGCGTGTAGAGAGTGCTTCCAGGCCGCTGGGTTGAGTGGTTGGCGCGTGGCCCGTTTCGCTCTGGCCTCGGAAAAGTGTGATATATCCTTGATGCTGGTGCACCCATCGGATTAACCCCTCAAGGTCTTTCGGGTCTTTCACCCAGCGCAGTGCCCCATTCCATTCCAGTAGTGCCTCCTCGGGTAGCGGCGGGGTGGTGGACGGCAGGCTAATACGCCATAAGGTCTGTTCAAAGGCAAAAGTCGGATCGTTTTGTTCTCGAATGTTGGTCCAAAAATCGGGCGCGTCAAGTGTTTCAAGGTCATTGGGTAATGTTTGTCTTGCGGCTTGAATGGCTTGTGCATGGCCAGACAGGCGAATATATAAACGCGCGTTCGCATAAAAAGTGGCCGAAATTGGGTAGGCTATGCCCGCCCACCGATTCATTTTCTCAATTGCTTGTGCGGCGGTGCAAGGGCAGTAAAGCGTCTGTTCCTGGGCAAATTGTGGGAGCACTTTCAAGCTGATTTCTAATAACAACCCTAAGGTGCCTTTGGCGCCACACTGTAATCGGGACAGGTCATAACCGGCCACATTTTTCATCACTTGCCCGCCAAATTGGAGGATATGGCCTTGACCGTTGAGCATTTTTACGCCGAGCACATAATCTCGGGCTGCGCCATAATAAGCCCGTGCAGGGCCAGATAAATTGCACGCGATGGTGCCACCGAGTGTTGCTGCCCCATAATGCGGGGGTTCAAAAGGCAACCGTTGTTGGTGCTGTGCAAGGGTGGCTTCGATGTGGCGTAAGGGTGTTCCAGAGCGTGCGGTTAACACCAATTCACTCGGTTCGTAATGGAGCATGCCTTGGTGTGATGTTGTGTCCAAGGTTAAGGTTTCAGCCGGTGCTGTGTTGCTGACGCGTAACTGGGTTTTGCTGCGCCCACCGGTAATGCTTAAGCCGATACGTTGTGCTTGTGCACGTTCAAATTGTGTGACAAAAGCATCTGTCGAGTCAGTCAATGTTGGCATGTGATTTAAAACCTTGGAATCTCAGGAAAAGGCATTTGCCCATGGTGAATGTGCATCGCGCCTAATTCAGCGCAGCGATGTAACGTTGGCACCGCTTTGCCTGGGTTGAGTTGTTGGTGTGGGTCAAACGCGTTTTTGACGGCGTGAAACTGGGCCAGCTCATGGGCGTTAAATTGATCACACATGGCATCTAATTTTTCTTGGCCAACGCCATGTTCACCGGTGATGGTGCCACCAGCTTTAACACACAATGCCAAAATCTGATTGCCCAATTGTTCGGCTTTTTCCAGCTCACCGGGGTTGTTGGCATCGTATAAAATCAGCGGGTGTAAATTACCGTCCCCAGCGTGAAAAACATTGGCGACGGATAAATCATAATGTTGTGACAGCGCATGAATTTGGCTTAAGACAAAGGATAAGGCTTTTTTCGGGATGGTGCCATCCATGCAGTAATAGTCAGGGGAGAGGCGGCCCACGGCGGGGAACGCCGATTTTCGGCCTTGCCATAAGCGCGCCCGCTGGTCGGCTGCTTTGGCGATTTCGATTTTAAACGCGCCTTGCTGTTGTAACAGGTCTTGCAGGGCGAGCATGTTGGCGTCCGTTTCCGCTGGGCTGCCATCCATTTCACACAGCAGCATGGCTTGTGCTTGTTCTGGGTAACCGGCGTGTATAAACGCTTCTGCGGCGCGGATGGCCAATTGATCCATCATCTCTAAGCCTGCTGGCAGGTAACCCGCTGCAAAAATAGCGGCGACCGCATCACCAGCTTGGGCGACATCATCAAAAGCAGCCAATAAAACTTGGACGCTGTTAGGAATGGGCAATAATTTCACCGTGATTTCAACAATAATCCCGAGCAGGCCTTCGCTGCCGGTCATCAACGCGAGTAAATCATAACCGGGTGTGTCTAACCCTTCCGAGCCAAGGGTGAGGCAATCACCGTCGGCGGTGATGATTTTTAGTTGCAGAACGTTATGCACGGTTAAACCGTATTTCAAACAATGCACACCGCCAGAGTTTTCGGCCACATTGCCCCCAATACTGCACGCGATTTGAGAGGAGGGGTCGGGCGCGTAAAACAAACCATACGGTTTTGCCGCCTCTGAAATGGCTAAATTGCGCACCCCAGGTTGCAACGTGGCTGAGCGTTGTAATGGGTCGATGTTGAGAATGCGGTTTAATTTGGACAGCACCAATAACAAACCGTTGGCTAACGGTAAAGCCCCGCCGGAGAGGCCAGTGCCAGCCCCCCGTGTGATGATTGGAATACGCAATGTTTGGCACAGACGCACGATGTTTTGTATGGCTTCCAGTGTGTCCGGTAAGGCTACGGCTAATGGCCGTTGGCGAAATGCGGTGAGGCCATCACATTCATACGGCGCAAGTGATTCATCTGTCCACAACACGGCGTGTTTAGGCAGGATTTTTGTTAACCCTGAAACGAGGGGGGCTTGGTGCGCATGCATGACTAATCCCCATAAAACATTTGAGGTGAAAAATGCTCGGGTAGTTGTAGGTGAAAACCGGTATCAGAGAGATTTTTCATCACTTGTGTGACGTCTTCTCGGGCTAAAGGGCGTGTGTCAGACAAGGCCAGATTCATCACCAGTTGGAGCTTGCCAAGGCGCTTACTCAAGCTCTTTGGAATGGCGCTAAAATCGTTTTCGGCGGTGAGGTATAAATAGAGTTCGTCGTATTTCAGGCTTTTATAGATCCAACTGTGGATGACCGGTTGTGTTGCTTGCATGATTGCCCCAGGGTGTCGTCATAGGCGGGCAAGGATATCACAATCTGCGTTTTAGGTATTGTGTCAGTCGGCGGCTTTTTTCCATGGAAGGTTCAATGAATTCTAAGCCCAATTGATTGCTTTCTCGCCGAATAATGACGCAGGTGATTTGAATGGATTCATCATCAATGGGCAGAATCAAAGAACATTCGGCACCTTCGGGTAAAGTGTGGTTGCCTTTGAGTTCAATCGCCACACCGCACAAGCTGATGTCGAGTGTGCGTGCTTTGCAGCCGACCTCGCCAACAGCCAGCTCAACAGACAGTTGTAAGCCACAACGATTATTTTTTCGCCTTTCGTTCGACATAGCCGAGCCTTTAGTGGTGAGATGCGGTAAGCATAGCGCAAAACCGATATGAGCGACAGGTGACGATTAGGATGGGGTGAACTATACTTGCCAAGGAGTTTATCGAGAACCTTTTTCTTAACCTTTTATTAACAACGTCAGTGAGTTTATGGTCGACTTTGAACAACCCGCATCTTTAAGTCCAGACCAGCAGCAGCGATGGAATGTGATTAAACAATTTCGTCCCTTGTTGACGACCATGCGTGTGCTCACGAATAAACACCTTGCCCCCTTATTTCGTAAAATGTTGGATGAGTTTGATGAAGCGTTGTTCGAGCAATCGGATAAGGCAACGACCAACGTCATGCAAATTCAATATTTTGATTTAATGCGTGATGTGCGCAAACTGCGTGAACAAGTTGAAGACGCGTTTTTTCAAAGAGTGCACCAAGGCTGTGAGCATTTTGTGCAAGGCACACATATTGAAGAAAAGGTGGATAAAGACGCGCAACTGTCGCTGGTGGGGCATGATCATTTAGATCAAAGCCTTGCCGGTAAAACCGTTGTGAGCAAGGCGCTTGCCCGATATAGCGTAGAAATATCGAGTTTAAATCAACGTTTTGCGGTGATAGACGGGGGGTCTAAGCCTGGGGAGGATAGTGTCAACCTGCCTTCTGGCCCTGCGCATATTGTCAGTGCGTTTGAGCATGCGATCCAACCGTTAAATTTGCCCAGTGATGTTGTGCTGCTGGTGTTTGAATTATTTGATCAACATGTGATGAGCCAAATGGCAACGTTGTATCGATTGTTGAATGACCAAATGATTCGGGCAAATATTCTACCGAATTTAAAAACAGACACTTACGTAGCCAAAATTGTTAAGCAAGCCAGCCCGCGTGCACGTGTAGGCGCGGCTGTGTCTGAATCTGCATCTGCATCAGCGTCTGCGTCTGCAGGGGGGCAGCCGCCAGCAGTGGCGAGTGTGTCATTGGGAGATCAGGTCACTTTAACGCATGAAGAAAAGGCGTTGTTTATCTCCATTTCTGAGATGTTGGCCAGTCGGCGGGGTGATACCGGGTTATTGTCGGATGAAATATCCGAAATTAAGGCCAAGCGTGAAGAGCTGGTCGAAGCGTTGTCGCGGATTCAAGATCAAGAACAGAGTATTAGCTCAATTCAAGAAGAATTACATTCGATTGAAAATTTCAAAGATGTGGTAACCGAGCAAATTCAACAAATTTCTTCGGATAAAGTCGGGGTTGCTGGCGCGGATGCAGACACCATAGACCTGGTGGGGATGATGTTTCAATTTGTCTTAGACGATGCGGCGTTGTCGGATTCGATCAAAACGTTACTCAGTCATTTACACACACCGTACTTAAAAGTGGCCATTTTAGATAAAGCCTTTTTTGGGGATAAGGCACACCCGGCACGTCAGTTATTAAATTTGATGGCGAAGACCGCAGGGCGTATTCAGTTCAAGGCCGCAGATGATCAAGGGATTTACGACAAAGTGCATGCAACGGTCGATCAGATTGTGAAGGAATTTAAAGATGATATTCATCTGTTCGAATTGTTACTGGAAGATTTTCAAACCTTTGATGAGTCCTTAAACCGTCGCAGAGAACACGTTGAAAAAAGGGCGATTGCAACCGTACAAGGCCAAGAAGAATTAATCGGCGCACGTCAAAAAACAACCGAAGTGATTCAGGCAAAAACACAGGACATTAGTTTGGGTGCGGCTATGTTGGCGGTTTTGAATGGCCCCTGGTCGACCTTGTTGGTGTTAACGTTATTGCCGAAGAGTAAGGTCAGTGGCCGTTGGGATGTGTGTGTGGCGGTGATTGATGAAATGGTCGCATTACACAACAAACCCCCTGAAAATTGGCAGCGCCAGTTGCAAATCTTACGCGGTAAAGTGAAAAAAGGCTTGAGCATTATCGGTCACCCACAAGCGGAGAGCGATGAAATGTTAGCCGCCATGGGGCAGTGGACGCCTCCCAAAGCGCCCGAGAGTACGTGCTTGGATAATGCCTTGGCTGAGCTGGATTCTGTCGAAACAGCCCTGCAAGAAACGGCCACGGCCATCGCTGAAATTGAAGTGGTGCCAGAGGCGTTGTCGGAAGACGAACAACAAGCAGAAGCGGCCATTGCAGCAGAAACTGAGCGCTTAAAGCATTTACCGTTCGGGACTTGGTTTGAATTTCATGTTGACCAGGCAGAGCGGCAGCAGCGCGTAAAATTGGCTTGGTTCAGTACCAGCACCTTGAATTTTATGTTTGTGAACCATGCTGGGGCGAAAGTCGGCATCAAACCGATTGAGATGCTGGTGAAAGAAATGTTGAGTGGGCAAACTCGGGTGGTAGAAGAAATTCAAAAACCGTTCGTGGATCGTGCCTTGAACTTTGTCATGACGCGTTTAGCGTCAGAGAGATCAGGTTAAGTTATCAACAAATTGATCAAGCGTCGCTTGGTCTTCCTCTGAAATATCAATAATGTGAAAACCCGTCCAATAGTTTTTTTTGTCCATGGTTGGCTCACCCCATAAACTGTCGCCGCCAACGTCAATGGAGAACTGAGGACAGTGAATTCGCATTTGATAGATCTGGTGTTGGGGAATCGGGTACGTGCTAATCAGCATGAGGCCTTCTTTGGTGATATTCACTAAGAAACCCATCACCTCACCGGTATGCACATTGGTAATCTGTGTTGGGGTGTCGATTGCTTTGCGATCTTTGCGTCTGAGTTCTTTTGACATAAGGCCATCATGGTTAAGTGAGTTGATCCTATCCTCAGTTTAGTTATTGTTGCAGGCTTTGGCCACCTTTTTCCAGCAACGCCCCAATCCCTTTGCCAGTATTTTTCAGTGACTCTTGGAGGCTGCGTTCTGCAAAAGGATTGGAGAGCAGTGCGCGATCCCGACCAATATTAACCCCCAACCATAAACCGATGAGTGTGCCGATGCACACGCCAATGAAGAGCATTTTTAATGAATTCATAGAGCAATAATCCTTCGGAGTGCTACAATAGCATCGACTAATCTACATTCATGACAGGAGACCTGAGATGCGTCAGAAAAAACCCGCCGCGCTACCCAAAAAAGCGCGTAATCTTTTGCACAATCACCCGTTAATGCAAAAAGGGGGCGTGCATGATAGAACCCAAAAATCCAAACGACAGCAAGATAAAGTTCAGTTGAGGAAAGAATGGCTTCCTCAAATCCCATTGGCTTTTGCCTGTGTGATTTGAAGAAGCCATTCTCTTGTTTTTACTGGATTAATTTCTACTGCATTAATGGTGGGTAATTAATGAAATATAATCAACCAAAATATGCCCAGACTCAGTTAGAATAGGGTCTAACTTGTCGTCATCGTCCTCTTCTTCGTAAGCAATTTCGTCATCATCTTTTTTCTCTAACGCTTTTAAGGCCGGTAAGCCTTGTAACGCGCGTTTGCGGTTTTCCAAAGACAGTTGCCATACATCATTTTCTTCGCGTTCTTTTTTGCGCACCAGCTCATTTAAACTGATGACTTTGCGATCTCTGAGTTCTTTGAGTTTGCCAATTTCTTCGATCAATAAATTAAAGCCAGGGTCATTTTTCACGCGTGCTTGGTGAGCGGCGCGTAATGCACTGGTATGTTGTGCAAAACTGGGGAACAGCACATAGTCATCTGCATCGATTTGACTCCACGGTAAGGCCCTAGGCAGTGAGCTTTCTCCGATTTCTTCTGGATTGTAAAAAGACGGCAGTGCCACATCTGGAATCACGCCTCGGTTTTGGGTGCTACCCCCATTCACCCGGAAAAACATCGCATGGGTAATTTTCAATTGGCCTTGTTTGAGGCCTAATAACGCTTGTACTGTGCCCTTGCCAAAGGTTTGTGAACCAATGATAAGGCCGCGTTGGTAATCTTGAATGGCCCCCGCAAAAATTTCAGAGGCTGAGGCGCTTAAGCGGTTGACGACAACGGCAAGCGGGCCGGCGTAGAAAATGTCTGGGTCATTATCTTCTAAATTAGTAATGTTGTTGCGAAAGTCACGAATTTGAACGGTCGGCCCATCTTTGATGAATAGCCCGGTGAGTGAATTGGCCTCTTGCAAAGAGCCGCCACCATTGTTGCGTAAATCAATGATGATGCCGTCAACTTTGGCTTGCTGGAGCTCTACGATGAGTTTTTTAACATCGCGGGTGGTGCTTTTATAATTAGGGTCGCCTCGCTTAGAGCCCTCAAAATCGATATAAAACGTGGGTAAATTGATCACACCAATTTTATACGTGCGCGTGTCTAAGCGAACCTCAAGAATTTCTTTTTTTGCCGATTTGTCTTCTAGCTTCACTTTGTCTCGGCGGATATTAATGGTATGGACGCGATCATCCGAGAATTTGCTGTGAATCACTTCTAGCCGGACTTGTGTGCCTTTTGGCCCACGAATCTTATCCACCACATCACCCAGACGCCAGCCGATAACATTTTCGATCTCTTTTTTACCTTGCCCAACGCCCACGATTTTATCTCCGGGTTTTAACTCGCCGCCTTTATCGGCTGGCCCGGAGGCAATCAAACGGACGACTTTGGTATACTCGTTTTGGCTGGTTAAAACCGCACCAATGCCTTCTAAAGACAAACTCATATGGATATTAAAGTTTTCTGAGGCGCGAGGTGAAAAATACTCTGAATGAGGATCGAAGGTTTGTGTCAGTGCTTTAATATAAATGCGAAAAGCATCTTCTGCGTTGGTTTGTGTGATGCGGGTGAGCTGGCTTTTAAAGCGTTTGCCGAGGGTGCTTTTGATCTCTTCCAGGGTTTTTCCTGCAAGCTTCAGATTCAATACGGTGTTTTTGACCCGTTTGCGCCAGAGTTGGTCAAGCGCGGGTGTGTCTTTTGCCCATGCAGCATTTTCCCGATCCACTTCTAATGATTGATCCAAGGTAAAATCAAGTGTCTCTAAGCCATGTTCAATCAGGTTAATTTGATACACCATGCGTTCAATATTGCGTTTTTGAAAGCGGTTAAAAATAAAATAAGCCGCATCTAAGTTGGCTCTATTGAGGGCTTCATCAAGCTCAAAACGAAAATTTTCAAAATGTTTGATGTCAGAGGAGAGTAAATAGTAGTGATTCTTATCTAATTCAGAAATATATCGATCAAACACTAAGGAGGATAAATGGTCGTTAAATTCTAGGTTTCGGTAATGCCTGAGTTCAATAAAAGCGACAATTTCAGCATTGGTTTTTTGGTGGCTGAGGGTGGGGGCAAGCGCCTTGTAATATTCGTCTACTGTAATGTGTTTCGCGAAGGACGATGTGGGGAGTAAGGCCACCAGTAAAAAGAGCAGTTTCAAGGGGAATCTCATGGGCTGAATGAACCTTTATTCTGTGGATGGTTAAGTCAAATTTTCGGCATATAGGGTGAAGTATAACAGCATTATTTCTACTGTTGCCACGATATGTTGTTTGTTTCAATGGGTTGCGATTAATATTGATGCGGCACGAATATTGCTCAAAATATTCAAACGTGAGTGTTTGTTAACGGACTAGAGTAACAGGAGTAAACCGTTATGGCAGTAGACGCTATTGGGCAAACGGCCCCCATGCAAAAAATCACTTCAGACAAAACCGCCTCAGACCCGGAAGAAGAGGGCATTTGGGGCAAAGATGGTTTCACCTTTGCCGATGTGCTGGACATCATTAACCCACTGCAACACATCCCTGTGGTCTCAACCATTTACCGGGAATTAACCGGAGATGAAATTAGTGACGCGCCGAGTGTGTTGGGTGGTGCATTGTTTGGTGGGGTTGCGGGATTGGTGGGGTCATCTGTGAATAGCCTGGTGCGCCGGGAAAGTGGGATGGATATTGAAGGGCACATTGTGAGTTTGTTTGAAGCGGGCGGTGCCGCTTTAGATGACGCCACCCTGCATAATCTTGCCGCTGCTGAGGTTGACGGCAGTGATGCATCATTGGATCGTTTTTTTGCGGAAATGAGTGATGAAGATACCTATGATGGAATCGACGCAGTGCTTCGGAGCAGATTGCTCGCACTGGGAAAAACACGTACACATGACGTTGGTGATCAAACAATCCCACCAGAAAAACAGATGCAAGCGGTGAGTCACTATGAGGCTATTCAACAGGATGAGGAGGAGAAAAACAAGGTGCTCGTTTCAGGCTGACAGCTGCGGACGCCTTGCCCGCCACGGTTAATGACATCACCGGTGCATCAGTGATGTAGGCGTTATATTGTTTGCGTCGTGAGGAACGCTAATATAATTACAGAGGCCCCATGAGACCTAAAGTCTTTTATAGTATCGCAAAAAAAATTGAGCAGTCATCCCAAAAAATGCTTAAATATGCCTTCATGGTAATAGGTGTGTTTTGCATTTGTGTTATTATTAATTTGAGTTTTTTTATTACCTGATTCCGTTAACATTATTGCCTGTTGGGATGTTGTTTTTTATTGATCACGCCTGCCATACAAAAAATGGTAAATTAGAAAAAATCTTTATGTATATGGTAAGGCCGTCACAGATTATGCCTGGTGGGACAAGCAGGTAAGCCAAAATAATTTCATGATAAGCGTTTTAAAAGAAAATTCAGCCGCAGAGTTTGTTGAGTCAATTGGATTTGACAAAAATGTAGACTATCGTGACCCGGAAACATATAAGCTTGATGAGCACCCTCACCAGCAGAATGCTTCTGGGGTGATGCCAAATAGGGAAAACACTGATGATAAAAACCTAGGGTGGTGGGGGTGTTTTCACATGGAATACATTCACAATTTGTTGTTGTGTTTGTGGGTGTTGTAGAAAGACCCATAATGGGGCGACAGGTGGGGCCAGGGTATAATAGGTGGTGATCAAGAGGGCATAGACGAAGACTGAGGATAAGCGGTATTTAACGCTAAATAATTTGAAGGCAGAGCCAAATGAACGCTTGATCGACACGCCGAGTAAGTTGACGCTATAGCATTCATCTAAGAGCAAATGTAGGAGAAAACCGAAGGTCAGAAAAAACCCACATAACCAAGCAAAGATTAGAGGGTATTGAAGCTGGTAAAACAGGCTGCTACAGAGCAAACCAAACCACAGGCCACACGGCAGAGAGTGGATCATGCCGCGATGCCGCGTGAGTTGTGTAAACGCATAAAAGCAGCCATATCGAACGCCGATATACGCGGCAACCCCGAATAAACAGACGAGTAAAAAGGGAAAATGTGACAAACACAGGTTGGTGATGGATAAACTGACCATTAACGCGATGACGGTAAAACTCATTTTCACGGGAATCGAGTGATCCGAATCAATATCCGGTAATAAGCTGCCGATGGTGCCCAATGTCGTTAACCACACGACTTCTTGTGTTGTGATCAATCCGGCTGCATGTAACACCGTCGCTGCGATGCCGCAAACGCCTAAACCAACAGAAATGTGTGTTTTGAAATCGGCCATAATGATTTGATCCAAAGCATATCCGAGCTTTTTAACCTATCCATACCGCAACCTCAACGTGGGTTTGGCATAACCAAAAGTGTAGCATGGCTTGGCGGCGTGTCATAAAAATGACGCGCAGTGATTTGAGCGAGCACACAGAGGCGTGTGTGCCATACTGAAGGGGGTGTGGTTGAGGTTTGAGGCAATAAACAGTGGAACAATTTTCAGATGCGTGGTTTCAGAAATATGCGTTTAAACTCAAATGGGTCAAAACATTTCACGATGAAAATGGCAATGAGGCAAAGGATGACGGGTCTTTTATGGGAGAGAAAATCACTTTTTCAGAATGTGATTCACCCAATTTAGTGTACGCTTGGTTGCAAGCGGTGCCACGTTCGTCTTAACCCGAGATCCTGAATGCCCAATGGATGGCTCTATCTTATGCGGCTAAATATTGCGTGCGATAATCTTGTGGTGTCATGTCATACCATTGTTTGAATGAGCGTGAAAAATTGCACGATTCAGAAAATCCCAGTTTCATGGCCACTTGTTTTAAGGGTAAGGCGGTGTCTCGTAACAAGTGTGCGGCCGAGGTTTTTCGAACCCCGAATAAGACATCCCGGTAGCTCATTTGTACTTGGCTCAAGCGGCGATGCAGGGTGCGAATACTCATGTTAAATGTGCGCGCAACTTGTTCGGCTTTGGGGGTGCCATGGGGCATGAGCTCTAGAATGCGGGCTTCAACTTGCTGTAAAAACGTGGGTTCGTCTTGCGTAACGGGTTTCACCGGTGTTTCGAAGGCGAGTGTTTCGACGGCATCGTTTTCAGAAAAGAATGCCGGAAACTGCTGTGATAGCAAATGTAGGTTGGTATGAAGGTTAGACATATATTTCCCCTGTTAACACACTAAATATCTTTGGGTAAATGAATGGTTAATTTTCTTGTGTTGCGGGGATAGGGCAACAACTGAAAATTAGTATAACATGATTTTCTAAGGGTTATCCAGTATTGAATCGATCTCAATACCTAGATTGTCCCTCGGTTCTGTGCCGGGCTTCGATCATGCGGCTGTATTTCTGGCCGCGTAGCCGGGCACTTCGGTGTTTGCGGTGATCAACTCGGAGCAGTACCACGAAGACGGCGACAAAACCCAACACAAAAGCTGAAAAATCGGCAAGGTTAGATTCTATCGCGTGAGAGACGAGGATGCCGGAGGTTAAGTAAAGTAAGGGTAAAAATTCATAGATGGGTTTTGGTAAGACCATGAGGTTAATTCCTGTGAATAAGTCGGTAAAATTTATATGATGAAATCATAATATACTAATTCTTAGATGCTTAATTGGTCTAAACGGGCCTTTGTTGTATCAAATTCGGTCACAACCATTGCTGGATGACCGACATTAACGTGCTGATGCCCGCTTTTTGTACAATATCATTCACTTGGGGGTGGGCCGTGGAGATGACATCGGCACTCATTAAAACAATGGGGGTGTGTGGGGCGTGCTGTTTGAGGCGGCTTGCTAGGTGCAACCCGGTCTCTCGGCCAAGGCCTAATTGCTGGTCTAACAGCGCTAGGTGATAGTGGGGTGGGGGGTTGGGTAGGCACTCTGCATGGGCGTAGTCGAGCACGTTGAAGCCTCTATCTTCTAGGATATGTCGAAATAGGGCGCGGCTATCGTCATTGTCTTCAACCAATAAGACGGTTTTTATGTCAGGCATGGTCGTTGTCGTAGAGTTCATCAATACACGTATTCAAAGCTTCCACGTGCAATAGGCGTAATTCTTTCAGGGTCAACATCGAGGCCGTGCGTAAGGCCGATATTTGGCGTGAGCGCATGACTTTTAAGGCATCGGGCTTGAGTGAAGTTTCTAGGAGTGAGAGGAGTAAACCCAGTTCTAAAATCACCGCCACAGGTTTGACTTGGGTGCTATTCAAAAAGCCCAAGTCAGAATGGGCTTGGGCTTGGCTAAAGACCGGGCTGTCATCCTCTTGGGTGGCCACCCAGCGCTGTAGATAGGTTTGGATGTTGGCGATGTCTTTGGCCACATACGCTTTGGTATCTTCGGCACGCTGAAAGGTTTTTTCCAGCAATACCGTGTGCCAATCCAATGTGCCAAAATGCAACCCCGCCGCGCGTTTCACCACCACTTTTGAAAACGTTTTCATATCGGTTTGGCAGCGCCTGGCATAGGCCCGAAAGGTTTCTTCACCGCGTAATTGGAAAAGCATCGAGGCGGCTGAAACATCGTTGGTATGTTCTATGGTATGGCTGATTTTGGTGTCTTTGTCTTGTTGATACAGGGTTTCCAACAAACTCACGCGAAACGATTCGAAATGCCCAAGGTTGCGTTTGTGGAACTGCCTTTGTGTGCGTTGAATGACTTTTAAGGTTTTGTCTTCATGAATTTTGGATAATTCTGAGGAGGTGATCATTAAGGTTGGGATGTGACGCTGGGATAATAATTTGGCCACCGCATCGCCGGTTTCCGGTTTTGGGTGCTGACCTTCTTGCTCTGGTAAATTCAGGTCTAAAACCGCCAACGTAAAGTGATGCACTTCAAGTGCTTCGATCACCTCTTGTTTTGACGCGGTTTTGATCAGGTTAAGGTCGTTGGTCGAGAGCAGGTCGGGTAAAATCTCGCGCAAGTTGCGTTCAATAATGAGACAGGTTTCTGCATGATCTTCGACAATGAGGATATCCAACAACAACCCTTTGTGTGTTAAAGCGTGATTTCCAATAAAGAAACATCATCCAAGAACTGGCCGAAATTGGCCGATTGAAAGTGCTCCACCAAGTGTTCTATAGATATCAGGCTATCTTTGTTTAAGGTATTCATAATGCCGATGAAGTCGGCATAACCCATGATGATTCCATCTTCTCCGGGTAATTCATAAATGCCATCACTGAATAATAAAATCCGATCCCCTGCTTGGATGTCTAACTCATTGACTTCGTAATCTTGTTCAAAGCCATTAATGGCCGCGCCATCACCAGACAAAGCGGACAAGACGCCATCACGAAAGAGTAGGCTGGGTGGGTGGCCGCAGCAACAATATCGGATTTTTTGTGTGCTGACATGATACACCGCATACCAGATGGTAAAATATTTGCCATCATGTTTGACCATGGGAAACGCATGATTAAGGGCAACGGCAACTTCATCTGGCTGTGTAAAGTCCACTTGATGCAGGCTACCGACACGTAACCAATCGGTAATTGAGGCCGAGAATAGGGCCGAGCCCACACCATGCCCAGAGACATCTAATAAATAAAAGACAAAGGTGTCATCGTCTAACCATTGGTAACCGAATGAATCGCCACCCAAGTTGGAACAAGGTTTAAATATCCAATGGGTTTTCACCGGTTCGGTGAGGGGGGCAGGCAGTAGGCTGCGCATGTAGTTTGCAGCATCATCCAGCTCAATTTGTAATAACTGTTGGCTGGCTTCTAATTGTTTGGTGACGTTGCGTTCACGGTCGCGTAATAATTTTCGCTCTAAACACCCATTCACCCGCGCTTCCAAAACAAAGCGATCAAAGGGTTTAGATACGTAATCCTCTGCACCGAGCTGCAAACAGGCAACCACGGTTTCTGTGTCGGTTAATGCCGAGCACATAATCACCGACACTTCCTGCATGTCTGGATTGGCTTTCATGGCTTTAAGCACGTCTTGTCCGGTTAAACCGGGCATCAGAATATCCAGCAAAACCAAGTCAAAACGATGTTCAGATAATTGTGTTAACGCTTGTTCGCCACTCTCGGCTTCAGAAACGTCTACCTCCATATCTTCTAAATAGATAGATAGGATTTCTCGATTCTGTTCGTAGTCGTCAACCACTAAGACATGGGGCCGAACACCGGCAAATTCATTCAACAATGGCACCTCTTCGTTGCATACCGTTAACCATAGACGCAGAATGCAGCGCGTACAATGATCAATTCAACTTCTCCCGCAGAAGGCACCATTCAGCGTATTTTTGTTCTTTGGATAACATGGCCATGGCTGGGCTGGTCGAGGGCAAGCGGTGGTAATGCAGGGGCGCATCGGTGTGTTGCTTCATAACATGGGTTTGATACGCTTGCTGGGCTTTGCTGCCGTTAAAAAAGACCCAGCGAATGTCTGGATGTTGTTGAAAAAACTGGTTGAAATCATTGGCTTGTTCCGTGCTGGCTTGAATCGAGGCATCCAAACTGCCTTGGCGCTGGCACGAGGCTAATACATCCCACACCGCAACTTCTTGAGCGATTAAACAAGCGGCTCGGGTGGCGTAATCTGCGTTCAGTTCAAAACCGAATAAGCGGGCCATAATGTACCAAAACGCATTTCTGGGGTGGGCATAATATTGTTGTTGTTGGAGTGATTTTGCGCCCGGCATGGAGCCCAAAACCAACACGCGCGCGGTGGCTTTGGCCAGGGGCGGAAAGCTTTTAACCGGTTGTAGGGGGGTTATCGGGCGCATGTTTTTGTGCTACAAACTTTTCAGATATTCTAATAAATCCAGGCGCTGTGCCGGGTTCAAGCGCGCATAATCATGGCCTTGGTTGTGATTCCCAAGTTTGCGTGTATCCAGTTTAAAGCCGGGGTAACCCGCCGATTTAAAACCCACTTTAACTGGGTCAAATTCGCGTGAACCGACCATAAAGGTTTCCGGCCGTTTTTCACAGTTGGGTGCTTCAGGCGCACAGGTTGCGGGTAACAATAAATCGTATAATGTTGGCACTGAACCATTGTGCAGATAAGGGGCGGTGGCCCAGATGCCATTGAGTGGGCGTGCTTTGTAGGCTTGTAACGAGGCATGCGGCTGGTGGGGCGTATCCAATGGGTAGTCTCCTTGCTTCACAGAGGCTTTGATGTCGTTATTACTGTAGGATTCGTATAAATCAAAGACCCATTCAATACGGCTGCGTAACCAGCTTTTATCTGGGTCTGGGGTCACAATCACCGCAGGCACCACATACTCTAATAACGCAGCGACAGGCATGCGCTCTTGTATAATTAATGTGCTGCCATTGGTGTTGGCGTATAAACCTTGCAAAAAGCCAGATAGACCCACATAACCCACACTGTTATCCACTACCTTGGGATCTGTGCCGACTTTTTTGTAGTCGGACATATACGCCACCACTTTACGGTATGGGTCGGTGCGATCCAGTGTGTGGTGACACGCCACACACTGTTGTGTGTATAACATTTTGCCGCGCGCCATTTTGGCGGGATCTAAAGCGGGTAAAACGTCGGCCAGTTGTTTGTCTTGCCATTGGGGGGAGTGTAATTTGGCCAGCAAGGCTTCAATCTTGCGTAGGTTGCGCATATTGGCGGAGGAGTCGAAACGAATTAACGATGCTTTTGCTTGTTTTCCGAATAAATTACATTGGCCGACCAACATTTGTGCCAAGCGACAGTGTTCGGTTTCGTGCCAATCCAGGGTGCCAAACACACCCACCACTTCACCCACATTCCGCCCAAGTGGGCCGACGCCACCGTTGGCACCGATCCCATTCCATTGGACGTAATCATGTTGTGGCGTATCCCATAAAAAAGGGTAACTCACCGGCGCATCCGGTTTGATGTAGGTGCCTTTGCGTAATTTCGCCAGGGCGATGACCGCGCCCCGAGGGCTGAGGCCATTGTGCTTGAGGGCGGCCAATGTGCGGCGGGTAATTTCTTCACGATCTTCAGAGGTTAAAATGCCCTGGATACCGGCCATGATGTGTTCGGTTTGTTGGGGGGTGAGTGTTTTGATTTGATCCAGCCGTGTGCGTAAGTGCGTTTTGGTCAGCAGGTTTTCTAACAGGCGGTTGTAAATCCGCCCAAACGCATCCAAACGCGCATAACCATAGCGTGTTGTACTGTGGTTCACGATATTGTATAGGCTGATGCGCATGACGTAGGTATCCAGCTCTTTCAGTACGGCGGCTTCCGTTTGATAGTCACCGAGCTTTAACACGGCGTCCACAAACCGGGTGCGTTTGGCTTCATCTGTGCGCGTGTTTTCTAATGCGCGGGCCATCTCTTGCAGAAAACCCACCATATCCGCAGCCGAAGGGCCACCGTCAATGCGAATGGCAACGCCGTTGTAATTGAGTTGAGCGGTATGGCAGGTTGAGCAGGTAAAACCAATGTAGGTTTTGACGCGATCCGATTGCCCTTGATAGGTGTCTTTGACAATGCCAATCGGCAAACCATCGGGGTTACTGTAGGTGGCTTTTTGCACCAAATAACGATAGTGGTTAATGTGCTCTGGTGAGCGGAATGGCTGTTCAGAATCGGCTTGTTCTAAGACCAGAAAAAAATCGTAGGGCAGTAAATTTGAGCCTTGAGTGGTGCTGTAATACCAAAGGCTTTGGGCTGCGCTCCAGCCTTGATCCGGGTACACCACACGGGAAAATTGATCCCCAAACGCATCCGTCTGGCCGATGTTTTTGGCGGTAAAACCGCGCGCTGCATCGTCGTCCCAAAACTCCCAAGTTTTGTGAAGGTAATTACCGCTACTGATGATGACGCTGATCAGTAGCACTAACATCAAAAACTTTTTCTGTAATCCAGATAAGATGCGCATAGAATCTTTCCCGTAGTGATAAACGCGTGTGCTCTAAGAGTATAGTCTGCGTCCTTGGTGCCAGGACAGTGGGGCATTAATGCGTCAAATCATGGAGTGATTTTCGAATTGAGCGGCTGGTGGGGCGGCTGCCAAAGCCGATTCTTCCCATAAAAACCGCTTTTTGCCGGTTTTCAGCTCCGATCAGTTGATCCAGCGTTAATTGAATTTGCCTGGCTTCATTTAAGGCTTTTGTGACGTTTGTAAATTGCACCTCTTGCTCAGCATACTGGGAGAAAATCAGGGGGGTCATCTCTGGCTGCATGGCTAAACCTAACTGCGTTGCGGTTAACCAAAACCGTTGTACCGCCGCGCCGCCTGAGATGAAGTCTGCCGGTGTGGTTAACCCGGATTTTTTGACGATGCAATAGTGTGCCCCACAAAAAATAGCGGGAATATAATCAAGCTGAATTCTTGGGACGATGGTGCCGGCCAAATAACGGTTGAGGAAAAGCACCCGTTCCCACGTTGTCATGGCCCATTTCATGAGGGTTAAATTTGCATTATCCAAGCCGACTGCACGCCCTGGAATTTTTGTTCGACTAAATTGTGCGTCCCACGCTATGATTTGACAGTGAACGGAATAGGCTTCAGGAATCGTCAGGCGAATGTGGGCGCTGTCGTAAAGCATCTTTGCGAATTGCCTTCGCCGCCCAAACGCTTCAACCCATATAACCGTATAATCATCTCCAATGCTGTGCTGTAACGCCAATTTATCCGCTTGACTCAGTTTTTTTCGCGAAAATGCTCGGCGCTGCGTTGTGCGAAGTGGTAATTCGCTGACCAGTGGATTTTTTTGGATATGATCTTCATCGCTAATTGTAACGGTGTAGTAATATTCAGCGTCTACATTTGATGCTTCACTCACAATCTCAACACGTTTCCCAAATGCCGTGGCCGCAATACGAATCGATTCGAGCAGCGCACCGATGGCAATTTGGCTGGCTTTACCGTGTAAGTCATACACACATTGTGCCCTTGTATCCGCACACTGAATCAATACGGTTGAGGCGTCTTTAAGGTCAAAATGCCAGGGTTGCTGGTTGTCACCACTGGGTGACCAACGCGCCAAATCCAGAATATCTTCCAAGGAGCCTTGCGGATAGTGGGATGTATCCTGTGTTATGGCCTTGTCAGATAAAGCACGGAATTGTTTATATCCGATTTTACATTTAATTTTTTGAAAGAAACCCTGATTCCCCCAGCGTAATTTGCCACGCGTGTAGCTGCCTGTGTAGGCATCAAATTGGTGAAAATAAGGTGCGGCATAGACTTTTCCGCGCCCTGTGATTAACTTGAGGACTTCCGTCGCCACCACGCCAGCACACAGATTAATGGCCATAATGGTGGACGGCCCCTTTTTGGCCACCAGATCCAGGCGAGATGGGTCGACCAAATAGTGTCGGTGGTATGCCTTTGGTGTTAACCCAACGGCAAAATTGACATATTGATCCATGGGCTCTAACCCTTGCAAACAAAAATATTCTTCGAAGGTCATTTGCTGAGGTAAAAAAATCAAGTACGCAGTGCCCAGGCCAATCGGGGCTGCGGTGATTGCTGGGATATTGCGTTCCCAACAGCGTTGAAGCACCTTGGCACGTATGTCCAATACAAAAAAATCGAAACCATCAACAAAAACATCAACACCCTCTAAAAAAGCATCAATATTGTGACTGTCGATGCCTTTGGGAAAGGTTTTAATGTGGACATCAGGGTTAATCGCCATGGCTTGTTCAGCCAATACATCCACTTTTTCACGCCCAAGGGTTGCCATATTGGCACCGATTTGACGATTGAAATTGGCGACCTCGAAGGTATCCAAATCAGCAATTTTAAAATGCCCAATGCCCAAGCGCGCCAACGTGATTAAATGCGACCCACCGACCCCGCCCATACCGGCGATAGCGACCGTTTTATGCCTTAACGCAAGCTGTTCCCACTCACTAATCCAGCCGATATTTCGACTGACCGCTTCATGATAGTTGTATTTTATTGACATGCTATGCTTTGTCCAATATTAGCAGCGGTGCTTCTATCGCCTAGCGCTTCGGAAAAAATCTCTCCAAAGCCGCGATCTCTTGAAGGATCCGTTGCGATGTATTTTTTTTGAAACTCATAATGATTTAGCATAGCAATGTTGAACAATCAAGTTATTGGATGCTACTATAGTTGCCTTTTTAATATCTAAACTTCCTTCTGTGCATTAGACATAGCCCAGATCGAAGCGGTGAGTAAACATTATGATGACTGAGAGTAGCTTTATTTCTGATTTAGCCATTCCGCCAGGTGAATATCTAGGGGAAGTCTTACAAGATGTGGGGGTTAGTCAAGCAGAATTGGCTAGGAGAATGGGGAGACCCTATCAAGCGATTAACGAGATTGTCAGAGGCGAAAAAGCAATAACATCAGACACGGCATTGCAACTAGAACACGTGTTAGGCGTTTCTGCACAGTTTTGGCGTCAATTAGAGGCTGAGTATCGTTTAATCCTGGCGCAGCAGAAATTATAATCAATCAAGTCATTTTCGGATGAAATCGATGTTTTTCCGGGTATTGTGACAGGCCGCTTGCAGCATGATAAAAAATTACCGCATACACGCCACCCCCACAGAGTGAAATACAAATGGTTATGAGCGCATCAAACAGCGTTCACAAGCATTTTCTTCAGTGCCGCCTCTGGTGCATCCGGCGAAATCGTGATGACGTTGCGCATGGGTTGGGTTAACGCTTGATCGGTAATCAGTAACACCACAGTGAATACTTTTTTTGCCAATAATTGCTGGTATAGATGTTGCCTGGCTTGATCCCAGCGCGTTAAAACAAGCATGCAGCCAGATAATTGCTCTGCATGGCTCATCACGGTTGTATGTAATGCATCTAAGGTGTCGGTGTCGCGCCGGTTGACGGTGGCGAGCACTTTTAACAGTTGGCGGCTGTTCATGAGACCTTGGCCCATGGTGAATTGAAAGGCTCGATGCCCGATAAAAATCAGATCCAATAAGGATTCTTTGGTATCCAACGTGCAAATAAAAGAGGCCGCGATTGAGACGGCGACTTCAAATTGTCGGGTTTGTGCGATGGGGACGGCGGTATCCAGAATCAGCGCATGTCTCACTAAGAACTCTGGGCGATATTCTTTGACGATGGGTTTGCCGACTTTGGCCCAACTTTTCCAATGGATGTCGCGCTTACTGTCACCAGGGTGATAATCCCGTAGGCCAAAAAATTCATCCGCATTACCGATGGTTGAGGCAGTGACGACGCCGCCAGGTTGGTAAGCGACGTGACCTGTGATATTCAAGGGGGAAACGGCATAACGTTTTGGCAAAACCAACAGTTGGTTATGGTCTGGGATTCGGCAGATTGCATTGAATAACCCGAATGGGCCAGGCCGTGTGACTAAATAACCTTGGAATTGAATTAAACCACGATGCAAGCTGGTTAAATGGGCTTCAATGGTCAGGGTTTCACCGGCTTGTAGCCGGATAAGGCCGCCTTTCTCGGTATCTGCGCCGCGTTTTTGACGAATTAACCACAACCATTTTGGGTAACCAACTTTTCGGTCAAACCAATTACGCTGCGCATCATTCGGGTCTATCTCATGCTTAAACGCGTGTAAACTGGGTAAGGCGCGGCTCAATTCATCTTGAATGGCAATGCCGACTTCCGCGCGATCACTGACGTTGGTGACGCGGAAGTGGTAACGAACCAGCTCACCACTGGTGGTAAACAGCGGTAATACGCGTTTGATTGTAATCTTCGGTTTAAAACGAAAGGAAAATAAGCCATCCAGCACCAACGCAGTGGTTAAAAAAGCGAAAATTTGGCTGCCAAACGAGATGCGTGTATTAATGCCAATCATAACGGACATCAACATGGCGGCTAAAACCCACACGCCGGTATCTGTAAAACGCACACGAAACCAGCGGCTGATGCGGTATAACCCTTTGAATTGATGAAAAAATAAGCGTTTCACACGGTGGCCTTTAAACGGGGATTGCAGTGTCGGCGAGGACGTCGGCGACGACTTGCTGGCTGGATTGACCCGCGTATAGCGCTTCGGTGTTTAAAATTAAGCGATGCGCCAACACCGGATTGGCCAGTGTTTGCACGTGATCTGGCGTCACAAACGATTCGCCCTGAATCAGAGCCAAGCTTTGTGCGAGCTTTAACCACACGATGGCAGCACGTGAACTGGCACCGAGTTGAATGCTGTCTATGCGGCGCGTGGCATGCACCAAATCGACGATATAACGGATGATTTCAGGGCTAACATGGATCTTGCTGACTTCCTGGCGTATTTGATGCATGGTTGCGGCTTCGAAACAAGGGCTTATCTCGTCCAATGGGGTGGTGCGCAGTTGTTGTGCGAGTAAGTCCGCTTCTGCTTCTGGGGGAATGTAACCCAAGCTAAAACGCACCGCGAACCGGTCCATCTGCGCCTCGGGTAAGGGGTACGTGCCTTGAGACTCGATGGGGTTTTGCGTGGCGATCACCAAGAAAAATTCATCCAGCGGGTTGATTGTGCGCTCAATGCTGACTTGTTTTTCAGCCATTGCCTCTAATAAGGCCGATTGTGTGCGTGGGGAGGCTCGGTTGATCTCATCGGCAAGTAAAATTTGGGTGAAAATGGGGCCTTGGTGTAAGTCAAAGCACAATTTTCCAGGGTCATACACCGATACGCCTAAAATATCCGAGGGCAAAAGATCCGGTGTAAATTGCACGCGTTGAAAATCTAGCTGCAAAGATTTAGCAAAAGTTTTGGCTAAGGTGGTTTTTCCGGTACCTGGAACATCCTCAATTAAAACATGACTACCGCACAATGCGGCTGCCGTGAGCAGTTCAATCGCCTCTGTTTGGTGATGGATCACCCGGCTGACTTGGGTGATTAATGTTTGTATCAATGTGTGGGCGTGTTGGAGATCCATGAATTACCTTTAAAATGTACTTTGCATTGGTTACCCTGCATTTGTTAATATTGTGACAGACATAACATTCTCATGCTTGACACCTATTATAATTGAGTATAGTCCCCGTTGATTTTGAATCGAGTGGCACTGTGGATATATCGGTTGGATTTTCATCACCCATCACCCAACTAAGCACGACGCGCTTAGAAGCGCCCACGCGCGCGCCCAATTCTGTCGAAAACACATCACCACCACGCCGCCAACCCCTGACGCAACCGAGCAATGCAGGGGATAACCTCAGCCTGACTGACTCACCCGAGAACACCGAGCCGGATCCGATTGAAACATTCTTGGCTCTAGGGCGACAAAAACAAACGCAAGAAACGCAAAACCCCCCATTAAAAACGCTGGAAACAGTGATCGCAGAGCGAGAGCAGTCGGTGGAAGATGACCAGGCTGAAGCGGCGCTGGCTAACCTTGAGTCCGAAGAGGCGATTACCGAAACGTCGCGTGATTTTGACCTCCTCAATGTTGCGGGAGACCCAGCGGCTATCTTGAAAAAATCCGAGGAAATTCAACGCCAAGCGCAAGCACGGGGCGGGGATTTAAGCGCAGCCGAGCAAGTGGCGGTGGATAAAGCCAGGCGGTTAGGGATTCAAGCACGCTTTGAGCTCGAAAAAGCAGAGCGTGAAGCACAACGGGAAGTGCGTGATGCAGAGTTAAAAGCCGAACGCAGAGAAGCAGAAGAACAACGCCGAGCAGCCATACCCAGCCCGTTTCGTCGAATTACCACACCGTTTGATATCGTTGAGGAAATAGAACCGGTGGTGACTTTAGGCACGTCTATCAACATACAGGCTTAAGTGGCCGGTCTGTGTGTTTAAGTATTCATCATTTTTCGCCTCTCTGGCGTAAATTCAACACCTACTTTTATGCATGTCTGGCTTAGAGCCACACGCGCTATGTCGAAGAAAAAAGCCATAGTCTGTAGTTGATTATGCTGTTTTTTAATTAAATAAAAGTGAGTTTTTAGTGAAATATATTTCGGAAGTTATTAGTTTAGAAGATCAAAAAAAATACTTTCAGATGCAGCCTGCGATAAAGTAAAAACGTATAAATTATCTGTTGGGGATGGGTATTTTACAGAGAGCCCAGGGCTAAAATGGGTGATTGATAGGGAAAATAATTCCTATTTACTTGAAGCGCCAAATTTAAATTTTGGCGTGGATGAGTGGAGTTATTATTATTATTATTATTCAGGAAAAATGTATCATATTTTACAGCCGTCTAGTTTAAAGAATATCATGCACATAGTAGAAGATATTGATTATTAATTATTTAATAAAATATAAAAGTTAATATGTGAGGCATTCTTGATTCTTGGTGAATTTGGTGATGATGATCCTTTTGAAGTTGAATTAAAGGCGTTCAAATAATGATTGATGGCGTCGATCTTGCGTTAGTTGAACCCGCTTGGTTGCGTTGGTAAGTGGGGGTTGTTTTGCAAGAGAATTATCTCTTCAACCGCTCGATTCGGGAAAACATCGCATCGCCATTGCGCGTGCCATCATTAATAATCCAAAAATTTTGATCTTTGATGATGCAACCCGTGCGCTGGGTTATCAGCATCTGAATGACCAAAGCATGGCATTATCGTTGTTTGCAGAAAAGCTTGCGAAAAACCAATACCACGAGCACAACACCCGGCTGGCACAGTTGAAAGCGTTATATCAAGAACGCGTATCGGCCAAACACAATGTGCAAGCGCAAGTGAAAAAATTGACCATGGTGTTGCCGATCATTGAAAAACGCGCCTCGTCGCTACAAGGCCTAGCAGAACAGAAGAATGTGAATGGTCGGGTGGTGAATTTATCGCCGGGGATGGTAGTCACGGTGGAGGTAATATCTCTATCAAAATATACCGTATGAATTTTAAATTAAAAATAATAGGATAAATATGACTTATATATTAAAGGAGATAAATGAAAATGACCGTAAGAGAATACTTCTAGATGCTAGTTGTGATGAAAAAAAAATTTTCAGGTTGACATCTCGGCGTGGGTTTTTCAGAATTAATCCAAATATGAAATGGGTGGTTAATAGAGAAATAAATTCATACTTAATGGGTTCTCCTAACTATGGACCAATAGAACACAATCATTATTATTATTATTATAATGGAAAATTATATGATATTTTGCTTAAGAATTTTTCTGAAAATTTTGTGTATATAACAGAGGATATAGAGATAGAATTATTCACTGTAATGAAAAAAAAAATAGCGGAAGCATTCCTTGCTCATGGAAAAGTAGGAAGTGGCAAGAACGAAGGTTTTGAAGCTGAATTAAAGGAGTTAAAATAGTGGCTGGTGGAAACGATTTCGAATGATGTTAGGTGACAATTACCTTGACTGGTTCGCGACAACTATCTTGACCGGTTGATGATACATTACCAGGTACTGAA
>Ga0256847_1000276_pt1 | contig 35271 bp, 27 predicted proteins | sample TeddybearmetaG_FD_189099 | JGI IMG/M metagenome (GOLD analysis project Ga0256847, IMG submission 189099) | Hydrothermal vent microbial communities from East Pacific Rise, Pacific Ocean - Teddybear | ecosystem: Environmental > Aquatic > Marine > Hydrothermal vents | place: Pacific Ocean: East...
ATAACTTCCAATGGGCGTTCGAACGCCGTCAATGATATATGCTTCTTTCAAATTTAAAATATTAAATGAAAAATTTAAAATGTAAAAGTATCTGTGGTTCTCTCCCTAACTTTTTCATTTTACATTCTTCGGTTTTACATTTTTCAGTTTTTTCCTTCACCAACCGTTTTAATACTAGTAGTAAAAATCGCAACTAACTCATTACACTCTTGAATTATTTTTTTAAAGTCTTCATTCTCCTTAATGAGCTCTGCTCTATTTAAAATCTGAAGATTCACCTGCGATTCTCGTAATTCCTTTAAGCAAATCTTCATTTTATGTATAAAATCTCTCTTTGACTCGGCACTTTGAGCCTCTCCATAATTTAACGCTGCTGACGTGACTGACCTAATTAATTGTTTCATCAAATGTTCCGACGCAAAACTCTTATTCAAGCCTCCGGTTTTACCAATTATTTCTACCGAAAAGGCAATCAATCGTTCCTGTAAATCATATGTGCTGCGAGATCCCACTTTTACATTTTTCAGTTTTACATTTTAGATTTCATATCCTACTTCGTAAATCTATATTCGCACCTTATTCTTCCCAATCTTTGGAAGTTCTATAAACCACTCCTTTAAACAAGGCTACCAATTGTTCACCTCGCTTTACTTCTACTATATTGAAGCCCACCTTCTTTTTTTGTAAATCTAGCGTGGCTTCTGCTGTAAGGAAATCACCTTCATCTAGGGCCTCAATATGATTGATACTAGTTTCAATAGAGACAGCATATTTACCATGGGTATTGGCTGTAAATCCAAAGGCCGTATCGGCTAAAGAATAGCTCAACCCGCCATGTGCCTTATCCATACTATTCAACATTTCTTTGCGAATGGTCATTCCCACTTTGCACCTTCCTATTTCACATTCCAAAATCTCAATACCCAGCCATTGACTGAAGGCATCTTGCGAGAGCATTTTGTATGGTATTTTCGTGCCCTCCATTAAAAAAAGCGTTTATTTTCTAGATTCATCTTGCGTAAAAGTGGTGAACAACGATACCGGTCTTCGTGGTATACATTATAAAGTCCGTCCAACTGCTCAACACACCAATCGATTCCCTTTTCGTCTGCCCAGGCCAGTAAACCTTTCGGATAATTCACACCTTTTGTCATAGCGCTATCAATATCTTTTGCGGAAGCGATATTTAAAAACAAGGCGTCGGCTGCTTCATTGATGAGCATTACGAGAACTCTATCGAATATTTGATTGGCTAATACGGCATCTTCTTTAGGTGCTGGTTTTTCAACTCCTTCGCTATAATCATAATACCCACGCCCACTTTTTCGGCCCAAATAACCGGCTTCAGAAAAGCGTTTTTGTGTAAAAGCTGGTTTATATCTTGGATCGAAATAAAAGGCGGTAAACACCGATTCGGTCACCGTATAGTTTACGTCGTTTCCGATAAAATCCATCAATTCGAAGGCTCCCATTCGAAAGCCGCCGATACTTTTTAAAGCCCAGTCGATGGTGGCAAAATCGGCTATTCCCTCTTCATAAATGCGAAGCGATTCTCCGTAGAACGGTCGTGCAACTCGATTCACGATAAAACCAGGGGTATCTTTGGCAACTGCCACTGTTTTCCCCCAATCTTGAATCGTTTTTACTGAAGTAGCTAAGGTTTCTTCCGAAGTTTGAATGGCAGGAATCACCTCAACCAATCGCATTAGAGGCGCTGGGTTAAAAAAGTGAATCCCCACACATCGTTCGGGTCTATTCAAAGAGGAAGCGATGGAGGCAATGGACAGGGAAGACGTGTTCGACGCAATGATGCAGTCATATGAAACATAACTTTCCAACTCTTGAAACACCTTCTTCTTAATGTCCAAATTTTCAATAATAGCTTCAATGGTAAGATCGGCATCAAACAATTCCTTTATGGTGTTCACATATTGAATATTCCCTTGGATTCTATTTTTTTCTTCGGAATCGATGCGACCTTTTTCAACGAGACGAAGCATTATTTTCTCCAAAGCAGCTTTAGCATTGTCGAGTGCCGCACTATTCACGTCAAAAAGCTTCACCTTGCAACCAGCGGTCGCAGCCACTTGCGCAATGCCACTCCCCATGGTTCCAGATCCAATTATGCCTACTCTCTTGATTTGAGATTGCTGATTGTTGATTGTTGATTGTTGGTTTGACATTTAACTAAGATTTTTGCTTTATAGAAGCTGTTTTTATACTCGCAACAAAATTGAAAGCAAAAGATTTATCAATTTGTTTACACAAAGATATAACATCAATTGAAAATTGAATCAATCGATTTTCTAACTGATTTGGCCTCATATTCCTTCTGTAATTAATTCAAAAATCATAAATTTCCAATCGTTAATCAACTACCTTTAAAATTGGGTCTTCTTTTTTCCACAAAGGCAGCAACTCCCTCTCTATAATCCTCGCTTTGGGCTGCTTCAATTTGTAGTTTGGATTCCATTTCTAATTGTGCGTTCAAATCGTTCGTCATCGATGCATTCAGCAAACGCTTCGTCATTCCCAAGGCTTTGGTTGGCATTTGCGCCATGGTTTCGGCCAACTTCTTGGTTTCATCCATAAATTCTTCTGAAGAAAATACTTTGTAAACCATTCCAAGACGTTCGGCATCCTGAGCTGAAACTTTATCACCCAACAACATCAAAGCAGATGCTTTTTGAAATCCGATTAATCTCGGCAGGAAAAAAGTTCCCGCGCTATCTGGAATTAACCCTATTTTACTAAATGCTTGAATAAAACTAGCATGTTCTGAAGCTACCACCACATCACAAGCCAAGGCAATATTAGCACCGGCACCAGCCGCAACACCATTTACAGCTGCAATAATTGGCTTTTCTATGTTTCGAATCATAGAAATTATAGGATTGTAGTGTTCTTCTAAAATCTTTTTAAAACCAGGATTGAGTTCAGGAGTAGTGACTTCTTTTAGATCTTGTCCAGCACAAAACGCCCTTCCGTTACCGGTAATCACGATTGCTCTAACCTTAGGGTCATTTGCACCGTTATCTAAATGGGATTGCAATGACAAAGCCATTTCCCTGTTGAAACTATTGAACACTTCCGGACGATTGAGTGTAAGCCACGCAGTTCCATTTTCAATTCGAAGATCAATTGAATTATCGCTCATACCTTATTTTACAGTTTATTCGCTATTTCAAACACTTGAAATAGTCGAAAGGCTCCAGGCAATCATCACATTTAAACAATGCTTTGCATGCCGTTGAACCAAATTGACTCACCAAATGGGTATTTGTACTACCGCAGTTGGTACATTTTACTATTTTCTTATTTCCAAGAAGCGCTTCTTTATCGGCCGTCTCCTCGAGTGGAGCCGCAATACCGTAGGCTTCCATTTTTCGTTTACCCGCCTCGCTAATCCAATCGGTGGACCAAGCTGGGGCCAATACTAATTCGACCGTAGTTTTTTTTCCTACTTCGGAAAAAGCCTTCTCCAAATCTTCGCTAATCACATCCATCGCTGGACAGCCCGAATAGGTAGGCGTCAACTTAATTTGAATCACTCCGTCTACCTTAATCGCCTCTCGAATCACGCCCAGGTCCAAAACCGAAAGCACCGGAATCTCAGGATCACTGACCGATTCCAATATGGGAATTAGGGTGACGTCGATATTTGGTTTTTCAATGATTGTCAAATTATTAGTCTTTACTTATAATTACCATTTCATATCGGGATAGGTACGTTGCATATACTGCAAGTCGGCCAAAAGATATCCCATATGTTCGCTGTGCACTCCATTTTTACCACCATGGGTAAAATACTTGGATTCTGGCACCTTTAAGTTCGCTTCTTCTAACACTTCTGTCACTTCTTTATAATAAGCCTCTTTAAACCGTGTGATATCCACGCCAACACCTTCAGAAGCCATTGCTGTTTCAGCATCTGTTGGCTTAAAAAGCTCATCCGTGTAGCGCCACAAACCATCAATGGCCTCCTGCATCTTCGCATTACTTTCTTCAGTACCATCACCCAAACGCTTTACCCAATCGGATGAAAAGCGCCTATGATAACTCACTTCTTTAATTCCTTTTTTCGCAATAGCAGTCAAGGTTTCATCGCTGCTGTTTTGCAATTCATTCAGCACCATTAAATGATATACGTCGAAAAGAAATTGACGCCCTAAAATAAAGCCGAAATGTCTGTTGGGTTGCTCCACCAATAAAACGTTCTTGTATTCACGTTCCAAACGCAAAAAGGCGATTCCATCTTCGGTAGCACCATCTCCTGCTATTTTCGCTGCGTATTGGTAATAGCTTCTCGTTTGCCCAATAAGGTCTAATGAAATATTAGTACAAGCGATATCCGTTTCCAAGTTAGGTCCGTGGCCGCAAAGTTCTCCCAAGCGTTGTCCAAGGATTAACGAATTATCGGCAAGGCCTAAAATATATTGGTATAAATTATTGTCTGTCATAGTTTTACATATGTTTTACCTCGTCGGGTAAATTGTAAAATGTAGGATGACGATACACTTTATCCTGTGCTGGTTCAAACAATTCGCCGTTGTGTTCTGGATTGGAAGCCGTGATATTACTACTTTCCACGACCCAAATACTTACGCCTTCATTGCGTCGTGTATAGACATCGCGTGCGTTTTCAAGAGCCATTTCGGCATCTGCAGCGTGCAGACTACCAAAGTGACGATGCTCTAATCCGTTTTTACTTCTTACGAAGACTTCCCAAAGGGGCCAGTTTTTTTCCATGTCTATTTAGCTTACTTCTTTTAACTTTCTTTTGTTCTTTTTCTCCGCATGTGCCATCGCTGCATTCCTCACCCATGCACCTTCATTCCATGCTCCAACTCTGGCATCCATTCGTTCCTTATTACAAGGACCATGTCCTTTTACCACTTGCCAAAATTCATCCCAATCAATTTTCCCAAAGTCGTAATGACCCTTTTCTTCGTTCCATTTTAAATCGGGATCTGGCACAGTAATGCCTAACAAATCGGCTTGTGGTACGGTCTGATCTATAAATTGCTGACGTAGTTCATCATTGGTCTTGCGCTTAAGCTTCCATTTCATGGATTGTTCGGTGTGTACCGATTCGGCATCAGTGGGACCTAACATCATCAAACTTGGCCACCACCATCGGTTTAAAGCATCCTGCGCCATGGCCTTTTGTTCGGGCGAACCCTTACAAAGCGATAGCATAATTTCGAACCCTTGCCGTTGGTGAAAACTTTCTTCCTTACATACACGTACCATGGCACGAGCGTAAGGTCCGTAAGAGGTATTGCATAATGGAACTTGGTTGATAATTGCCGCTCCATCTACCAACCAACCAATGGCACCCATATCGGCCCAAGTAACGGTTGGATAGTTAAAAATAGAGGAGTATTTAGCCTTTCCAGAATGCAACTGTTCGTACAATTCTTCTCGAGAAATCCCTAAGGTTTCGCAGGCAGAATAGAGATACAATCCGTGACCTGCCTCATCTTGCACCTTTGCTAACAAAGCTGCTTTTCTACGAAGGGTAGGCGCTCTTGAAATCCAGTTTCCTTCCGGCAACATTCCGATAATTTCTGAATGAGCATGTTGGGAAATTTGTCTAATGTGCGTTTTGCGGTATTTCTCCGGCATCCAATCTTTCGGTTCAATTTTCTCGTCACGCGCAATGCGGGCTTCAAAAATATCTTCCAGATTTTTAACTTCTTTTTCAGACATACGCTTTTACTTTACAATTATAAAGACCTCGATTAAACGTCGAAATCCACCTTTACACTTTCTGAAGTAGGAACAGCTTGACAACTTAATGCAAAGTTTTGGGCCACATCATCTGCTTCCAAAGCGTAATTTACTTTCATCTCGATACTCCCTTCTAAAATTTGACATTTGCAAGTGCTGCAAACACCTCCCTTACAAGCGAAGGGCAGATCGGCTCCAGCAGCCAAGGCCGCGTCTAGAATGTTATCGTAATCGCTTGTCATGGTGAAATGGAACTCTTTTCCTCCATCCACTATGGTCACTTCAACGCCTTCCACATTTTGCTGAGACAGACGTTCGGTTCGTTTTATATCTTCTTCTGAAAGACCCGATACGAATAATTCGTAATGCACGTGATCTTCTGGCATTCCTGCGGCGATTAGCTCATCTCGAATCAGAAATATCATCGCTTCGGGACCGCATAAAAAGGCTTCATCTACCTGAGAGACATCTAATAATTTGGTGAAGATCTCTTGTAGTTTTTCTGAAGTGAATCGGCCGTTGAGCAATTCGATATCTCGGTGCTCTTTGGTCAAAAAATAGAAAATCTCAAGGCGACCAAAGTGCTGATTCCGTAGCTGCTCAATCTCTTCTTTAAAGATAATGGATTTTACGGTTCGGTTCAAATAGAATAGCTTGAATTTCGCATTAGGCTCCTTCGCCAAATGAGTTTTGATCATGGAGAGTACCGGTGTAATACCGCTTCCTGCCGCAAAGGCAATATAGGTTTTTGGTGTTTCTGAAGTCTCCACGCCAAAAGCACCACTAGGCGCCATAATTTCCAGGGTATCTCCCGTTTTCAAGTCGTTATTTACGAAGCTTGAGAATTTCCCTCCAGGGATTAACTTTACGGCTACCTTCCATTGGTTTTCTAACGGACTTGAACACAAACTATAAGAACGTCGCACGTCTTCTCCGTCAATATCCGCTTTTAGGGTTAAATGTTGGCCTTGCCGAAAGGCGAAATCTTCGGTAAGTTCCGAAGGGACATCGAGGGTAACTACCGAACAATCATCGATTTCTTTGTAGATATCTTTAATCTTAAGCTTATGGAATGTTGCCATTCAAATGATTTTTTTAGAGATACAAAACTAACGTTTGTTAGTTAGATATGCAAGTTTAATAAATTACACGCTTTTCATACATTCACACAGCTATACAATACCCCGTAGCAGGACGGCTACCATGTCCTTTTTAAGTACATTCACGTCCAATTTACCTCTTTTCTGATACCATAGATAAAGGGTTCTGAGGGTAGATAGTATGGAAAACAATATGACTTCTGGGTGACGCGGTTGCAGTTGTCCTAATCCAATTCCGTCCTTAATGATGTTTCTAAAATTCTCTTCGTATTCCTCCCGCATGTGGGTAAATTTTTCCAAATCTTGACCTTCCAAATGCATCCAATCGTTATTCAAGGCCGCCAAGGCTTCTGAATAGTTTACCGTGATGTCGATATGTAACTGGATGAGCTTTTCGATTTTCTGAAGTGGGGAAAGATTAGTTTCCATCACTTCGGCCATACCTGAAGTAAAATTACGAGCCAACTCTAAGATGAGCAGCGACAAAATCTCCTGTTTGCTATCAATATGATTGTACAAACTTGCCGCCTTCATACCTATTTCTTGGGCAATGTCACGCATAGAAACTGCACTGTATCCCCTTTCCTTAAATAGCTGGGAGGCAACGTCGACAATCTCTTCTTTTCGGGTGGCGGTTTTCATGGAAAGCTAAGATACTAAATGGTAACGATATTTGCGTTAGGGATAGAGCGGCATGTTTGAGCTCTCCTCCTTCACCTCATTTCGAGAGCCTCAATGGACTCATTTCGAGAGCCTCAATGGACTCATTTCGACAGGTTCAATGCTCGACTTCAGAGGAAGCGAGTAGCGAAAGCCCGTCCTCCATCGCTGCATTTCGGGGGCCTCAATGTACAGCTTCGGAGGAACGCCCAACACCTTTTACACATAAAAAATTTAACTCGGATGCTACCATTTAGAGATAAGTTGCTACTTTTGAGGGTCTATGGAAGAGAAGATAGAAAGCAACGAGTTGTTGGACCGATTACCACCGCATTTAAGGCAGTATATCAAACCACAAGATTATGAGCAATACACGCCCATTAATCAGGCGGTGTGGCGATTTGTGATGCGTAAAAATGTGGATTATTTGGGTACTGTTGCGCATGAAAGTTATGGCGACGGACTTGTTCGCACCGGTATTTCCATAGACGAAATTCCTTCCATGTATGGGATGAATCGGATTCTCAAAGAAATTGGATGGGCTGCTGTAGCCGTGGATGGTTTTATACCTCCGAACGCTTTTATGGAATTTCAAGCCTATAAAGTGTTGGTGATTGCCAGCGATATTCGTCAGTTAGAAAATATTGAATACACGCCTGCACCCGATATTATTCATGAAGGAGCGGGTCATGCACCCATTATTGCAAGTCCAGATTATGCGGAATACTTACGCCGATTTGGAGAGGTAGGTGCCAAGGCTATTTCCAGTGCCCATGACATTGATATGTACGAGGCGGTTCGCTTACTTTCTATTCTGAAGGAAGCCGAAGGAACCTCACAGGCTGATATTGATGCAGCAGAAAAAAAGGTGGAAGCATTACAAAACAAAGAAGTTCCAGCTTCAGAAATATCTCTGATTCGGAATTTGCATTGGTGGACCGTCGAATATGGAATGGTGGGCACAGTAGAAGATCCTCGCATTTACGGCGCCGGACTTTTATCGTCCATTGGAGAAAGTGAATGGTGTATGAAAGAGGAGGTTGAAAAAATACCTTATTCCATCAAAGCCGCTTATAAAGATTTTGATATTACCAAGCCGCAACCACAGTTATTTGTAACACCAGACTTTGCTTATTTACAGGAAGTTTTGGAGGAATTTGCCAATACCATGGCGGTTCGTAAAGGAGGATGGCGCGGGCTCAATAAATTGATTGAATCCAAACAATTAGGAACCATCGAAATTAGCACGGGCTTGCAAGTAAGCGGTCGTTTTACGCGGATGATTCGAAATGAGGATAACGAAGTCGTTTACTTTGAAACGGAAGGCGAAACGGCATTGTCTTATCGTGAAAAAGAGGTTATTGGTCATGGTGTTAGCAGACATATCGATGGGTTTCGATCTCCTCTAGGGAAACTGAAAGGAATCAATTTGGCCATTGAAAATATGGGACCTCGCGATTTACAAGCCTATAATTTTTACGACGGAAAGCCTATTGCCTTTGAATTTGAAAGCGGAATTACTGTGGAAGGAATGAACGTAACGGGAGTTAGAAATTTGCGCGGTGAGTTGATGTTAATTCAATTTACGGACTGCACGGTTACTTATGAAGATGAAGTCTTATTTAGCCCTGAAATGGGTGATTTTGACATGGCGGTTGGAAAGGAAATCGTATCCGCATTTGCGGGAGCGGCCGATTATTTATCATTCGATTTGGTGACTCACAAAAGCAGTACCGAGACGGTTCGTACGAAGCTTTCACAAGCAGAATTATCGTTGAATAAATTATACGCTCAAGTACGAAGCATTAGAGCAAATGGAGTCACTTCATCAGAAACGGAGGCTTTATTGGACATCTTCCAGACATTACAAACAGAACATCCTACTGATTGGCTGTTGCCCTTGGAGATATATGAATTAGCTGCTTCGGAACCAGTGCTAGTTCATCTTCAAAGTCTTCAAAAACAAAGACCAGAAGTAGCTCATTTAATAGGGAGTGGTTTGGTCCTATTGACTCCTATTTCAGAATAATTAAATGGATTAATTACCTATGGGATTTTTGAATTTCTTCAGAAGTAAAAAAAAGAAGCTAGCCGATTTTCGGAATCGTGGAGCTATGATTTTGGATGTTCGAACCCAGAGAGAATTTGATTTGGGTGCTATTTCAGGTGCCAAACACATTCCATTGGACGTTTTACCCTCAAAAATTTCAGAAGTCAAGCGCTGGAACAAACCAGTGATCACCTATTGTGAAAAGGGTGGCCGAAGTGAGATGGCAGCCAATATTCTTGGCTCCAACGGTATTGAAGTAATTAATGGCGGTGGATATGAATCGTTGTCTAAAAATTTATAAGCTGCTGTTTACTCCTAACGATCTACTTTAAAAAAGAGGCCTATTTTATTTCTTCGGTCGTCTAATTTCGTAGTTTTGAATGAACCAACTCATTTAGAACGATGTACAATTACAAAGCACGCATTAAAGGTGTATACGATGGCGACACAGTAACAGCCGTTGTGGACCTTGGCTTTCTACACTACCAAGAAATGAAACTTAGATTATTGGGCATCGACACTCCTGAATTACGTGGGCCCGAAAAAGAACAAGGAATTGTAGTACGCGACATACTTCGAGAGATGATTTTAGGCAAAGAAGTTGAGATTAGTACTAGGAAGGACAAACAGGGTAAGTATGGGCGTTATTTGGCGACCATCATCTTAGACGAGGTGAACATCAATAAATGGTTAGTTGATAACGGTCATGCTAAAGTATATCTGCCTTAAACAGGGTTCATAATTAATATTTACGGCATCATAAAAAAGCCTCTCTCAAATGAATGAGAGAGGCTTTTATTAAGTCTCAATGAGTTATATCGAAATGATTACTCTTTGATTAATTGCTTGGTCACTTGACCTTCTGTTCCTTGAATCATTACTACATAAGTAGCTGAACTCAACATTGAAATGTCAAGAGACTTTTCAGTTCCCATATCCTTCAAATCGTAGGTTTGAACCAAACGTCCTGTTATGTCATAGATAGCAGCCTGCTCCAATTCGATGTTCTGTGGGTTACTAATGTTTACCACATTGATCGCTGGGTTAGGATACATTACTATCGTTGAGATATCAATTCCGTTGTCATTAACTCCTAAGATGCTCTCTACAGTCAATTCGAATTCACAAGTCCCTACGTTTCCGTATTCATCTGTTGCACTCATTGTTACTGTATACACACCGTCAGGTAATAAAGTTCCTGCCGCTGGGTCTTGACCGAAGATTGTTAATGGATCTGTACAGTTATCTGTAGCAGATGCCTCTCCTAAGGCATAGTAATCTGGCACTAAGTAGAACTGATTACCGGCTCCCGGATCAACCGTGATATCTGCTGGACAAGTTACTACTGGTGCTAATGCATCTACAACAGTTACTACTGCCATACAGCTAGATAGGTTTCCGTTGTTATCTTGGCTAAATACAGTCACCGTTACTGGTGTTCCGATATCATCACAACTGAATTGGAAGATATCAATACCAGTGGTTAAAATTCCACAGGCATCGGTATTGTTTGCCATTACATCTTCTGGTACGATTTCAGCTTCACCGTTCTCGTCTAGTTCAACAGTGATATCCATACAAACTAAGTCTGGAGCAATGTTGTCTTCTACAGTTACAATCGCAGTACAAGAAGTTACATTTCCATTGTTGTCTGTTACCGTCAAGGTTACTGTGTTCTCTCCAACATCTGCACAAGTGAAGGTGTCGATATCTAATTCTAAGCTAGCAAGTCCACAGGCGTCACTAGAACCACCGTCTATATCGGCTGGAGTAATAGTTACGGTTCCGTTCACGTCTAACTCAACCGTGATACTTACACAAATTGCTACTGGATCCACATTGTCTTCTACCGTTACCACAGCGATACAAGTGCTAACGTTTCCGTTTACATCTGTTACCGTTAAGGTGATATCGTTAGCTCCAACGTCGCTACAGTCAAATACTGTTTGCGAAGCATCTAGACTTGCAATTCCACAATTGTCTGTAGAACCTCCGTCGATATCTGCTGGGGTAATAGTAGCATCTCCGTTAGCATCTAATTGAATCGTGATATCCATACAAACTGCAACTGGCAATTCGTTGTCTGTTACTGTTATCGTAAAGGTACATACTGCAGTGTTTCCACTAGAGTCTGTTGCCGTGTACTCAATAGTACTTACTCCCACAGGGAATGGATCACCACTAGTAAGGCCACCTGTTTGAGCAACTGTTACTGTACAATTGTCTAATGCAATTGCGTCTGGGAAAATTACAACCGCTGAACATAGACCTGGATCTGTGTTCGCTGTCTGACTTGCAGGACAAGCAATAATAGGATCGATATTGTCGATTACTGTTACTACAGCAATACAAGTACTTACGTTTCCGTTGTTGTCTGTTACCGTTAAGGTCACATCGTTTGGTCCTAAATCTGTATCACAAGTAAAGGTGTCGATATCGATGGCAAGTGAAGCAATTCCACAAGCATCGGTTGAACCTCCATCTACATCGGCTGCGGTGATAGTTACACTACCGTTCGCATCCAAGAAAGCGTTGATGTTTTGACAAACAGCTACTGGAGGAATATTATCTTCCACTGTTACAACAGTGATACAAGTGCTAACGTTTCCGTTTACATCCGTTACTGTTAAGGTAACATCATTTGGTCCTACATTGGCACAAGTGAAGTCCATTACGTCTATTGTCATAGTGGCAATTCCACAAGCATCGGTACTTCCAGCATCAATATCAGTTACAGTAATAGAAGCATCGCCATTAGCATCCAACTGGATGGTAAATGGTCCAACACAACTTGCTACTGGTGCTACATTGTCTTCTACAGTTACCACAGTGATACAAGTGCTAACGTTTCCGTTTACATCCGTTACTGTTAAGGTAACATCATTTGGTCCTACATTGGCACAAGTGAAGTCCATTACATCTATTGTTGTAGTGGCAACTCCGCAATTATCAGTTGATCCATTTTCGATGTCTGCAACTGTGATAGCGGCATCTCCGTTAGCATCCAATTGGATGGTAAATGCTGCAACACAATTCGCAACTGGAAGTTCGTTATCTACTACCGTTACATCAAAACTACAAGTAGCTGTATTTCCAACGGCATCAGTCGTAACAAAAGTGTTGGTAGTTGTTCCGACAGGGAATGTACTTCCGCTTGGAAGTCCCGCAGTCTGACTAAGCGTAACGCCAACCGAATCAATAACAAAACTAACGTCATCGAGAGAAACATTAAAGTTTCCTAGGTTGTCTCGCTCTTCAAGACTCAAATATACTTGTGTTCCTTCAAGAGTTTGTAATAAAGCAGTTACGTCGAAATTTCTTGCATTAGGCCCAAGTTGAATGTTAGGGTCTCCAGGGTTCGTTGAGAATATCTCCTGAATTGGTGCCATTGCAGCATCTAACAACATCACTCTAAATTCCTGATTAGGATCAGAGAAGCCTCCTGCGAAATTCTGAATTCTATCAAGCCAGCTAATGTTCGCTTGGGTGACTCCAGTAGGCACGGTAACAAGTTGTGAAATTAAATGAAGACCTGGTCCACCTTGATTTGAAACTATGTCAAAACTACCATTCATTGGTGGTTGCGGATTTGCAGGTCCTGACGGATCAAAAGTCCCGTCGTTTATTACGAAGTTACCTGATCCAGTATTCATAACTGTCCAATCAGAAAAGCTTCCAGCCTCAAAGTCTCCATTTGCTATAAAATTAGTAGAAATAGATAAAACACAATTATCGGTCACTGTTGGATCCGCATAAGTCACGACTGCTCCACAAACTCCTGCATCATTATTTACAGTAATATCTGGAGTACAAGTAATCATTGGTGCTTCTGTATCGTTTACTGTGACATCAAAGCTACACATGTCTGTATTTCCAGATACATCCGTAACCGTATAAGTTACCGTTGTGGTTCCAACTGGGAACGTATCCCCAGGGTTGTGTGTCGAAGTAGTGGTAGCTCCAGTACAGTTATCTGTACCTACAGGTGCTGTCCATGTAATCACTGCTCCACAAATTCCAACATCGTTGCTCTGAGTAATATTTCCAGGACATGCAATGGCTGGGTTAATGCTATCTTCTACTGTTATCGTTGCCGGTGCCGTAGCTGAATTACCATTGACATCAATAACTACAAGGTCAACTACATTAGGTCCAACATCAGCACATGTAAATGTGATATCAGAATTTAAGTTCGAATAACCAACCGTTACAAAAAGTCTTTTTGGAGTTCCGAAACATGGATCACCAAAGGTGCCATTGTTCGCTGGAACTGTAAATGTGTTATTTCCAAGTGCGAATCCTTCCACCACTGTAACAGAATTTGCTGCATGACAAGTGCCTATAGCATATACTCCATTAGTTCCAGTTGGTGTTCCATAGCTGGCAAAGTTCACAGATGTTATCAAGGTGCCCGCAGGAACCGTAATTGTTAAATTTTGGTTTTCAACAACTTCAGCAAAAGCAGTACCTACTTCGCCAAATGCTACTGTAGCAATTCCACAATTATCGGAAGAACCATTATCAACTGCACTAGCAAGTACTGTTACTTGACCAGCAGCGTCTAATTGAACCGTACTATTTTGAGTTATCACCGTTGGTGCCATTGTATCTTCCACAAAAACAGTCGCAGTACAGGTGTCCGTTTGACCAGAACCATCTGTTACCGTAAGTGTCACTGTATTTGGTCCAACATTAGCACATGTAAATGCTGTCTGACTAACAGCTAGTGTCACAGCGCCTTCAGCATCACTAGAACCACCGTCTACATTAGCTGCCGTAATCGTTGCATTTCCAGCCGCGTCTAATTGTGCCGTAAAATCGGTACAAACAGCTGTTGGAGGATTGTCGATAAAAGTATATTCAAACTCCACACGACATAGAGATCCCGTTGCAGAACCAAGTTCGAATACATCGATTCGCCAGTTACCACCGGTCTCGCTAATAACACCTGAGTCGTATTGAGGACCCGGAATAACCGAAGCGTCAAAGGCAGCGCCCAAATTGTAAATGGTCCCATCGGGAGCAACTACTCTTAGGATGTGCGGATTGTAATTCCAGTCATTGCTAGTAATCCTAGCTTTAAAATTGGTGATGGCACCACCGCCCGTATTAATGGTACGAGTTTCCTGATCTTGACCATCAGCTCCACCACTAAGGGCTGTAAAATCGAAGTTCTGTGTTGCAGTAACTTGCGCAAAAGATATGCTCGTGCATAAGGCAAATAACAACATTAGAACGTAGGTAATTCTTGTCATAATAAATTTGATTTGGTTTAAGCGGCGAATGTATACCATTTTTAACATAAAATTATACGTGTTTATACGTAACGTCGAAATATTTGTGCATTTAATCGATGTTTTGGATGTTTTTTGATATTGAAATATTTGACTTACAATGACTTATGAATAAGTTAAATTTCGAAGAAAATTCCATCGACTTTGTAAGTAGTTACAAATCAATACGTAGGAAAAAGACTACGTTTATGTGTGAAGAAATGGATGCGTTTAACTAATCGGATGACATTAAGCATTTTACTGAATCTTACGCAAAACTGATGTGTTTTCTAAAAATCACCTTCATGTCTATTAAGTATACTTTGACAAGAATTATTACTGCTTTACACTTTTCAAATCAGCTTCGTTTTCCATTAAAGCCCCGTCATAATACAATGTCCATCCCATCGAATTGGTGAGAATATAAATTTTCTGGAGTTCAGAAATAAAACGGTTTTGAGCATTGGTCACTAAGGAAGATTTTTGAATGGTTTTCCGAAGAGAATCTTCTACTTGTTTCTTTATTTTGTTATAATCCTCTGCTCCAAACTGATTGAGATAATCTTGCTGGACATCGTAATATTCGATACTAGGGTTAATAGAAAGTTCTGGTTCGGGGATATTGGTAATGGTAACGGTCTTAGTAACCTCATCAATTTCAGTTTCCACCTTACTAAGGTCGTAGGAGATGGACGCTTCTGCATTGACAACAACCAAGGCTCTCTTTTTTGCTGAAAGGAAATCGAAATACCAGGTCTTAAAATCTTCGTAGGTATATACTTGAGCGTAGTTGCCTTCGGCTACCACTAGCTTGCTGACCTTCCTCAATTCATTCTGAATCAAAGCCGATTGCTCTGTCGCATCCTTGCGATGTTCACAATAACGCAATCCAAACACGATCACCAAGGCAATTACAATTCCGAAGAAAATATTACGCATACCCGAAGTTTTTCAGAAAGATAGGGATTTGTTAGCAGTGAGCAGTGAGCAGTGAGCAGTGAGCAGTGAAAGTTGAAAAAATATAATTGCCCAAGAAGTATTTGGCTACTCACCCCTCATCGCAAATCGTCCATCGCAAATCGCAAATCTTAAATCGTCCATCATTAACCCTTCACTACAAATCGTATTTCACTACAAGCATTAGAATCTGCGGTAAGACAAAATATTGATTGGTCGTATTAAACTGGTCGTTAAAGCTATCGTTGTTGGTGAACTCTACATTCAACAAGTTGGTGCCCTGCAAAGAAAACTCCCATGGACTCTCGCCCTTTTGATAGTAGAGCGTAGCACTCATGAACGAATACTCATTTTCTACCGTATTGGCCTTGTCACTATAGTTATAGAAGTCCCACTTTGCTGTCAAAGAAAAGTGCTTTAGAAAATTGACATCCACATTCGCGAAAGGTCTATTGGTGAAAAATGTTTGCTCCAAACCACCATTGTCGTAGTTATTTACTGAATAATTATACCCCACTTCAAAATTGGGCCATTTCCTGAAACTACTACGAACGCTCGCTCTATAATTTTGGGTAAAGCTTTCACTTGTAGTGTTCGTCTGGGCCGTGCTTACCACATTACCCATATCATCAAAAAGACGATCTGTGATAATGTTGTTCGATTTATTCAAACTTATATTCCCATTGGCGCTAAACTGAATTTTCTTAATTCTCTTGCTGAACCGAGCAAAGGCAGAAAAAGTCTCATCTGGGAAATTGCTATCAATATTCACCGGAGTGGTCACTTGGTTAATGGCAACGATATTAGTGTTGCTCTTAATACCATCCACAGTGCGGCTATAATTTAAAGACCCACTTACATTGGTATAATTGAATAGATTGAAACTAAAATAACTCAAGTTGAAATTCTGAGATAAGGAGTTCTCCAAAAATCGATTTCCACGAAATAAACGGTTATAATTGTTAAATACGTAGGCTTCGGCAAAATCGTTCACATCGGTATAAGAAGCTGAAATATCATAGTTCAATCGGATGCTCTCACTCTTTTTAATATTGAAAATAGCATTCACGTCGGGCAAGACCATCCAATCATTTTGTTTTTCCGTAGTACCAAACTGAGTATTTTTTACGTTATAATTATGTAAGGTTAGTCCTGGGGTAAATACAAATTTACCCGTTTTCAGTTTGTAATGAGCACCCAAAAACGCATCGGTAAAGCCGTACTCCACATCATTGATCAACGATTGTGTTGTACCCTCAATGAGTGGCGTTTGGGTTAAACTATTCTGATTTCCATTGTCCAATAGCTGAAAAATATTGGAGTTGAATTTTTGATTGCTTAAGGTGCTTCCTAATGTCAAATTAATGTTGCTCGTATTATTGAGCACATAATAGTAATCCACCTTGGCATCTAGCTTGTTCGTTTTAATATTCTTCTCCTGATTTACATTGAATCGATTCTGAAGGGTATCCACAGGTAGTATTCCTGGGAACGGCTGTAGCTCGGTGATAGCATTGTAAAATGGATCCTCGTCCTGCCATAAATGCTGTACTTGACCCGCGAAAATATGGTCATCATTTAAAGTATAATAGGCATTTATGTTTTGGTTGATCGAAGAAGGTGTGTTTTCTTTTCCTTCCAAAATATTGTTATCCAAGCCATTAAATTGAGACAAGGCGTTGGCCGATTCGGTTTGCTTTGAAGTTTTAATAAGGGCATCATAATCGAACTGAAAATTACTATTCGCTTTATAGACACTGCTCAATTTCAACATCCCTAATTCATTGCGCTGTTCTGTATTATTGCTATTATTTTCAACAGACCCTGAAGAAATATACTGACGAATGGAATTGGTCACAAGATTAGTCTTGTTATCACTAAGAATTGCAAAACCACTTACGTCCCACTTTTCAGTGGCGCGCCAGCTGAAGTTACCTGCTAAAAATTTAGTTTCAATTGAATTGGCTCTATTATTCTGGGCTACAGCAAAACCTAAATCACTTTGACTTACATTAAAGTTGGTTCCTCCTCCTCGATTAAAATTTCTAAAACCACCAGTGAAATTAAAGTAATCACGGAAGGTAAAAGGCACCTCCCCAATATCGTTGAAATCGGTAATCAGATTAATACTGTATTTTGGGCTGTAATAAAACAGCTTCGGATGTACGAGATAACGCGCATCTTCATCGTCGTCCACACCAATTCCAGCGGTCACTTCTCCAAACCAAAAGTTCTTTTTCCCTTCTTTCAATTTAATATTAATGGCAATATTGTCCGAGTCGTTTCCTAGACCTCTCATTTGGCCCACCTCATTATAATTACGAAGCACCTCTACTTTATCTACCGCATCTGCTGGGATGTTCTTAGTAGCCAGCTTGGAATCGCCATCAAAGAAATCCTTTCCTTCGACCATTACTTTAGAAACCGTTTTTCCTTCCACTTCAATTTCACCATCCTCATTCACCTCCAAGCCAGGTAAGTTTTTCAAAACGTCCCCTAACTTTCGCTCATCACCTCTGTTAAATGAATCTGCATTATAGACTATAGTATCCCCTTTGACCGTTACTGGCATTTCAAAGACCAATTCCACATCATCGAGCTGTTCGGCGGCAGGATTTAAAACAAAATCCTCATTCATATTCTCAGCATCCTCGGCAACGGTTACTACCTTTTCAGTGACGGTATATCCTAGAAAACTTGCTTTTAAAAGATAGGTGTTATTTTTACCTAGATCCAATTGAAACCGGCCTTCGCTATTGGTGATTGCGTAGGATTCGATATCGCCATTGGATTGCACCGTGGCGATTACATTGGCAAATTCTAACGGGTTTCCAATAGAATCTTTAATGGTCCCGCGAACTTTAATTGTTTGTGCAGAAAGTGATGCGGTGCATATTAGAACCGCAATCCATAGTAGGTTTTTCATAGTTTTTGATTGATGTAGTCCTTCGATTAACTCAGCACATTTCTAAGCTGAATACAAAAGGGATTGTATGTTAGATGTATATTATCCGCCGAACATTCGACCGCCGCCTCGTCTGTCATTGCCGCCTCTCCAGTTTTCACGCATTTCATCCATTTTCTCTTTAATAATTTTGTTGTATTCCTCACGAGACACCTCTTTTCCAGTATCCGGAGCTTCAATTTTATCGGCTTCTTTTGGGTTTAGTACAATTTTCGAACAAAGAATGGTTGTTCTATCGATGTTCATTTCCAAAATCAAACCGGGTAATCCTGCGTATTCTCCTGGACCATTTTTCACTGGAATTTGAGGTGTAAACCAAGCAGTTACCAGAACCTCTTTGGGCACTTCAATTTCCTCGAAGGGATCTACTGCTTTAGTGCTATCAACTACTTCTTCGCCTTCCTTTTTTTCTGAATCACGGTCTCTATCTCTATTTCTTCGACGTGCCATGCTGAAATCATTAGGATCTACAGCTTTCATTGCCGTGGCCTTGATAGCTAAATACTGTCCTATTTGCTTGGATTCTTTTCCAACCGTCCACTGCAAATTGGTAATGGTATCGTTCACCAAAAATTGCTTTCCGAAGAACTCCCGTTCCTCCAAAATTTGATTCGCCTCTAAGTTTTTATATTGCTTCCCAGCAGAAAAACTATTCATCATCATTCCAAATCCTCTACCTCCACCAGCTCCTGCTTCTAGTTTCTCTTCTTCTCTATAGACAGATTCATTTCCATTGAAGGTGAGAATATAGGTCTTCTCCAACATGCTTTTCATGCGATCTGCAATCTGCCGTTTTTGATCTTCGCTCATCTGTCGTCCACCCCAATCGCTCATATCGACAGTGGTTTTGGATTGATAGTAAGCTTTTCCGCTGATGTTTTGGCCAATGCTTATAGCAGAAAACAATACTGCCACTAGTAAGGATATACGTTTCATAGTCTAGGATTTTGTTCACTCTAAAGTTATTACAATAATTTTAGACTGTGTTTTTTCAAAAAGGTTTCATTTTAATTTAAATCCTTTTACCTATGACATTCTGAAAGCTTCTTTATCCGCCGATTCTTATTTCAAAATTGCCGTTACCACTACCTCTGCGCCCGTCGCTTTCGAATTGCTCTTGCATTTCCTGGACCTTCTTTTCCATGATCTCGTCAAATTTTTCTTGAGTAACCACCTTACCGCCTTTAGGCTCTTTAATATCCAAGTCGTCCTTCGGATTTAAAACTACCTTACTACAAAGCATGGTTAATTCACCATCGTTAAGCTCAAGGATCAATCCTGGTAGACCGTCATACTGACTTGGGCCGTTCTTCACAGGGATTTGAGGCGTATACCAGGCAGTTACGGTAATCGTTTCCATTTCTTCTACTGGCTCTTCTTTGGTCTCCTTGTCATCTTCTTTTTCTTCTTTATCATCACTGGTGGAAATGGACATTACTCTTCGCATTGGGCGTTCGTAGGTATAGGTAGCTTTAAAGCAAGCGTAATCCCCTATATTCTTTGTCTCTTTTTCCATTTTCCATGCTCTATCCTCAATTTTATCTTTAATTAAGAACTGTTTCGAGAAAGACTCATTCTGATTTACAAAACGATTCTCTTTGGTGTTTTTATAAAGTATATCACCGGCTCCATCTCCAATTATTTGCACTTCAAATACCATTCCGTTGCCCACACCTCCACCTGGATTGTCCAGTTTTTCCACTTCTGTATAAAGGGATTCGTCTTGCGTAAATTTCAAGATAAACTCTTTTTCAAACTGTTTCTTCATCATGGCCATGAGTTGTTGTTTCATGCCATCGTCCACTTGACTGCTGTCTAATTGCATATCCATTTTCCGCTGGGTCTTGTAGGTCGCAATCCCTTCATAGGTTTGCGCATAGGTCATTGCCGAGAATAATAGGGTCAAAACCAAACTAAGTTGTAATACTAATTTCATAATTGTTGTTTTTCAAATTGTACACTACAAATATGCGAAGGAGTTGTGTTTTTTAAAGTTAACCAGTGTTAACGAATGTTAAGCGATTTGGTAGACGACTAATTAAGGTAGTACTTTTGACCTAATGAATAAGTTGAAGTATAAGAGCATCCTTTATTTTATTAGTCTGGTTATCCTAGCCACACTATGTATTCAGGTATATTGGAATTTCAAAAACTACCAAACTGGAAAACAACAGTTAATTAACGATGTGCAAACCAGTTTGGACAATGCCGTCGATCAATATTTTACCGAGTTGGCCGCCGAAGGCCCCTTTCGAACCATTAACGATAGTGTAAGTCTTGTCAAAGGCATACAACGAGGAAATACTTTTAAATTTAGCGATTCCTCTAGGGTTTTTACAAAGACCACAGAAAATATTTCTGACGGCATGAAGCTATTACAGTCCTTTTCGTCAGATAGTATTGATTTAAACTTCGCCATAGTCGACAGCGTTTTTGTTCAGAGAAAGCGGAATTCCATATTCGAGTTCATACAATCCTCTGAAAACCCAATTGCAGAATTGTCTTCAAAAATTATCATCTCCATTTCTGAAGATCGGCTTTCACTAAATAAAGTAGATAGTCTGTTTGCGGACGAACTAGAACGAAAAAACATTGGGGTCGCTTATGGACTGAGTCATGCAGATGCCTTTCGGAAAAATGACAGCTTGCGGACCAACATTATTTCGAACGCAACTTTAGAAACTGTGTCCAAATCTCCTTACTTTTTTCACGATAATAGTCTGAAAGCACACTTCTCAAATATCACATTGGCCGTATTGAAAAAAAGTCTGTTAGGTATTTTCCTCTCATTTGTATTGGTTGCCAGTGTTATTTTTTGCCTTTTATACCTTCTGAAGATCATCAAACAACAAAAACAACTGGCCGAAATTAAAAACGATCTTATTAGCAACATCACTCATGAATTCAAAACACCCATTGCTACGATTGGAATAGCAATGGAAGCCATACAAAATTTCAATACAGAAAACGACACCGAAAAAAATCTCCGTTATGCAAAAATATCTGGGGAGCAGGTGGAAAAACTGAATGTGATGGTGGAAAAACTATTGGAAACAGCCACCTTGGATAGCGAAAAACTGCAACTCAATTTCGAATCGCACAACCTAGTTGAATTACTTCGAAAGGCATCTCAAAAGGAGGCTTTTTCGGTGGGAGACAAAAGGATTTCCTTTAGCACTTCGGAAGAAGATATTCACTACCCTGTCGACATATTTCATTTTGAAAATGCGATTAATAATATAGTGGACAATGCTATTAAATATGGAGGTGAGGACATTTCAGTAAAAATTCAGAAAAACAAAGATGCCATAGAAATTTCCATTAGTGACAGTGGAGATTCCTTGACCGAGGCACAGAAAAAGCAAATATTTGAAAAATTCTATCGTGTTCCAAAAGGGAATACACATGATGTGAAAGGATTTGGCATTGGCCTTTACTATTCTAAAAAGATCGTGGAACGACATAAAGGAAGTATTGCAGTGTCCATTAAGCCGCATACGGATTTTAAAATTACCTTACCACATGGATAATCTCACCAAAATACTACTGGCCGAAGATGAGCCAGCATTGGGGCAAATCGTCAAGGAAAGTCTGGAGACAAAAGGGTTTACTGTATTCCTATGTCCGGATGGCGCTGTCGCACTGGAAACCTATTATAAGGAGAAACCACAACTGCTCATTTTAGACGTAATGATGCCAAAAAAAGATGGTTTTACACTGGCGCGTGAGATTAGAATGCAAGACGCCGATATCCCTATTATTTTCCTCACCGCCAAATCTCAAACACAAGATGTCGTTGAAGGATTTACCTTAGGCGGCAATGATTATTTAAAAAAACCCTTCAGCATGGAGGAATTGATTGTTCGAATCAAGAATTTATTGCAAACCAACCAACATAACGAGGCCTCCGAAATGGCTATTGGAGACTACCAATTTTTGTTCAAGCAACAAACCCTTCAGTATAATAAAGAAGAGGTTGTAGCCCTCACCCATCGCGAAGCACATTTACTTTATCATCTTTACAACAATAAGAATCAGGTGCTCGATCGGTCCATTATCCTGAAAAAACTGTGGAAAGACGACGATTTCTTTAGTGGACGAAGCATGGATGTGTTCATCACCAAGCTTCGAAAAAAACTAAAAAAGGACGAAAGTGTACAAATTATTAATGTGCGCGGCTACGGCTACAAATTGGTGTGCTAGCACTTGACCTTGTATTTCTGAATGTTACTTTCCATTAGATACGACCACTTCAACTAAAAAACGGGATGGTTTTTGTATCTTGTAAAGCTATGAGGGCGATTATTTGTCTATTCTTTTTTATAAATATTTTAGGTGCACAGGAACTCAAATTGGAGCAAACCAAGGCATTAGAAGTAGATCACTTTATTGGGATCGACTCTTATAAACACCTATACTCCATAAAAGATGGAGCGCTTCAGAAACAAGGAGAATTGGGTGAATTTGTTTTTCAAGATTTCCAACTAGGGCCTATTAGCTCGGTAGATATTATCAACCCTTTAAATGTAGTGGTGTTTTATGCTGAAGTAAATACGGTAGTTTTTCTAGACAACCGTCTTTCTGAAAAGGAACGAATCAATTTTAATAACCTACCCGCATTTTTGAATGTCAGTTCGGCTACCAACGCAGGGAATAATAACTTATGGGTTTTCAATGTAGATACCCAACAGCTTCAACTTTTTAATTATAGAACCAGTAGGCAAACTGTATTTTCTCAGCCTTATCCAGGTAAGATTATTTCACAGGCAAGCGATTTTAACGACTGCCTGCTTTTAACCGACGCCAATCTCTACCAGATAAACATCTACGGTAGCTTGCTGTCTGAAATGCAGCTAGATGCTTTTCAAAAGGTGGTGCGGCATGGTAAGAACATTATTGGGCTCAAGGATAATGCCCTATATTCCATTTTAGATGGAACCATTGTCCCGCTTGTAATGAACTTCAACGAAAACACCGTAAAAGACTTGCAGCTAACCCAAGAATTCCTGTATATTTATGACGGAAATAATTTATCCACTTTTACACTAACTAAACCAAAGCAGTAAGATTTATGCACGTTGCAATCGCAGGAAATATTGGCTCCGGCAAAACCACCCTCACCCGTTTATTGGCAAAACATTATCGCTGGAAAGCGCATTACGAAGATGTGGAAGACAATCCGTATTTGGACGATTTCTATAATCAAATGGAACGCTGGTCCTTTAATTTACAGATCTACTTTTTAAACAGTCGATTTCGTCAAATTTTAGAAATTAGAGATAGCGGAAAGAAGGTAATTCAAGATCGCACCATCTATGAGGATGCTTTTATTTTTGCACCCAACTTACACGCAATGGGTTTGATGACCAATCGTGATTATGAAAATTACAAAGCGCTTTTCGATTTAATGGAAAGTGTGACTAAGGGACCCGACTTATTAATCTACCTGCGGAGTTCCATCCCCAATTTGGTGAATCAGATTCACAAAAGAGGGCGGGAATATGAAAATTCTATTAGCATTGATTACCTAAGTCGTTTGAACGAACGTTATGAAGCATGGATTCATGGGTATGACAAAAGTAACTTGCTTATTATTGATGTAGACGACCTAGACTTTGTGGACAATCCTGAAGACTTGGGAGCGGTAATCAATAAGATTGACGCCGAAATTCACGGTTTGTTTTAAAAGAACTCATTTAGTCAATTACCCGGAATCTATTTTTTTCGGCTTTTTGGGCTAAGAATCATCCTATGCTTATCACCATAGCTATAATCAACCTTTTATTATGAAAATTACAAAGATACTATCAGTCTTGATCATTTTAGTTGCTCTTGTGGGATGCTCCAGCGACGACGATTCTGTCGAAATCAATCCAAATGACGATCTCCTCGGCACTTGGGTAGTCACCGGAATTCAGGCCTCCTCAATAGGGTTTATAACTCAAGCAGGTGGTGTCACAGTAGCTGTAAGTTCGGAAGCCATGGGATATGACATAAATCTCACTTGGACTTTCGAAGAAAATCCGAACGAATTGACTTCCAATGGCTCTTTTAGTTTTGAAACTGAAACCAATGCAGGTGGACAAATTTCCACTTCCAATATAGAAGGAATCACCTCTAATTTCGTTACAGACTGGGTGCGAAACAATGGTGTTATTACTATTACGAACGAAGAAGGGGAAGCTGTTCCAATTACCATCGTCAATCTCTCCAGCAACGCTTTGCAACTTACCTACGAACAGGTTTCGGACTATACAGTAAGTGGGTTACCGGCTCAAACCACCACTCAAACGATTTATTTTTTCACACGATAAAACCGGAAACCCAAAGGGCTTATTACGAATCCTCCAACGAAACCCAAATAAAAAAGCCCAAGCAAATTGCTCGGGCTTTTTATATGAATTAGAATAGATCTTAGTTAATCTCTTCTTCGATTTCTTCAATCACCTTATTTCCTTCAACATTCACGACTACATTAGCTTCTTTCCAAGCTTCAATCTTCACCTTAACTTCTTCTGCTGTATTACCCGTGAAAGATCTTGTTTCAGAAGTTACCTCGCCACCAACATGGGTATCGATAGTAACGTTCCCAACGTGCATTCCGTCTTTTTCAGAAAGTTCAACACGAACTTCTTTTTTAACTTCACGTGTTTCTCTAATACCGTCTTCAGTAATCTCCATTTTAGTACCATCCTCGGTAAGCATAGACATCTCATCGGAATGTCCACCTAAGATAGGAGCAATAACCAAACCGATCAAACAGGTAAGTTTAATTAAGATGTTCATAGAAGGTCCAGACGTATCTTTAAAAGGATCACCTACTGTATCTCCAGTTACTGCCGCTTTATGCGCCTCAGAACCTTTGAAAGTCATCTCACCATCGATCTCTACTCCAGCCTCAAACGACTTCTTAGCGTTATCCCAAGCACCACCAGCGTTGTTCTGGAAGATAGCCCAAAGTACTCCACTCACAGTTACACCAGCCATATAGCCTCCTAACATTTCAGCAATCGCTAAATTGTCCATTCCAAATAACATAGGAACGAAAGCAATTACCAATGGGAATCCAATGGTTAACAATCCAGGAAGCATCATTTCTTTTAAAGAAGCCTTGGTTGAAATTGCCACGCATTTATCGTATTCTGGTTTCCCAGTACCTTCCATAATCCCAGGAATTTCTCTAAACTGTCTTCTTACTTCTTGCACCATTTCCATAGCCGCTTTTCCAACCGCGTTCATCGCTAATGCTGAAAATACTACCGGTACCATTCCACCAACAAATAACATGGCTAGCACAGGTGCTTTAAAGATGTTAATTCCATCAATACCTGTAAAGGTTACATAGGCAGCAAATAAAGCTAATGAAGTTAAAGCTGCAGAAGCAATGGCAAATCCTTTACCAGTTGCAGCCGTTGTATTTCCTACTGAATCTAAAATATCAGTACGTTCTCTTACGATAGGCTCTTGTTCGCTCATTTCAGCAATACCACCGGCATTATCTGAGATAGGTCCGAAAGCATCGATTGCTAACTGCATAGCCGTTGTAGCCATCATAGCAGATGCTGCTAACGCTACACCATAGAATCCAGCGAATGCGTAAGACCCCCAGATAGCTCCTGCAAATAACAATACGGAAGGGAAAGTAGAAATCATTCCGGTCGCTAAACCAGCAATGATGTTTGTTCCAGCTCCCGTACTTGACTGCTGTACGATTTTAAGGATTGGCTTTTTACCTAATCCAGTATAATATTCAGTTACAGAAGAAATAACAGCACCTACAAATAACCCAACAAGCGTTGCATAGAATACACGCATACTAGAAATCTCTTGTATACCTTCGCCAAAGAAGTTCATTTTCATTGTTTCTGGTAACATCCAAGTCACTAAACCAAAACAGGCTATAGCAACTAAGACAATAGAGGTCCAGTTACCAATATTTAAAGCACCCATTACTTGAGACTCCTTAGCGTCGTTACTTTTTATTTTTACCAACATGGTTCCGATTAGAGAAATAATAATTCCTACACCAGCAATTGACATTGGTAATAAGATGGGACCAATACCGCCAAATGCTTCGCCGATATTACCCCCCATATCTTTAATTACATAGTTACCAAGAACCATCGCAGCCAATACGGTTGCTACATACGAGCCAAATAAATCGGCTCCCATACCTGCAACATCACCTACATTATCACCAACGTTATCTGCAATAGTAGCAGGGTTACGAGGATCATCTTCTGGAATACCAGCTTCAACCTTACCTACTAAATCAGCTCCCACATCGGCAGCTTTGGTGTAGATTCCTCCACCAACACGTGCAAATAAAGCAATAGACTCAGCTCCTAAAGAGAAACCAGCTAGTGTTTCTAACACAATAGTCATGTCTGTCGTTGAAGTCCAAACCCCACCCATAAAGTAGTTATAGAATACAATAAAGAAAGCTGTTAAACCTAAAACAGCCAAGCCAGCAACACCAAGGCCCATTACGGTACCACCTCCAAAAGCAACTTTTAATGCATTTGGCAAACTTGTACGTGCAGCTTGTGTAGTTCTTACGTTTGTTTTGGTCGCTATTCTCATTCCGATGTTTCCAGCGAAAGCAGAAAATCCAGCTCCAAAAATAAAGGCGATTACAATAAGCCAATGTGTGGTATCAACAACTTGAGATACGATAAAGAGTAAAATACTTACAATAACTACGAAGATGGCAAGTAGTCTATATTCAGCATTTAAGAATGCTAGAGCGCCTTCATAGATATGATCTGAAATTTCTTTCATTTTCCCATCTCCGGCGTCTTGTTTCATTACCCAGGATTTCTTTACGAGCATATAAAGTAGCCCTATCACCGCCAGTACAATTGGCATATAAATAATGTAGTCTTCCATTACTGTAGTTATTTAGTTATAATTTATTTCGTTTTTGCGAGTGCAAAAGTATGAAAATTTTATGGGCTTGGAAAGATTAATGCCTAAGGAATACAGACAGACACCTCTAAAAAAGCTTTAATTATTGTTACAAAGAAATTATGAGCGTTTTTGATAGCCAATATTTTATATGGTTTGACAACAATAAAAAACTTGCAGTCAATATTTAGAGCAAATAGATAACCTAGACGTGATTTAACAAGACTTCATGATTTGAATCACATTCCCGTCATTGGAATAATTGTAGTAATTTTATAGATGATTCACAGGTCAACTGCTTTCCTTCCTCTTGGAACTCTTGTTGTGAATTGCTTTCAGTTCTGTAATTTTATAGATGATTCACAGGTAATTCATTAATAATAATGATTTACTGGACGTTGTGAATTGCTTTCAGTTCTGTAATTTTATAGATGATTCACAGGTAATTACAATAACTGACATCGGCGCTATAGTTGTGAATTGCTTTCAGTTCTGTAATTTTATAGATGATTCACAGGGGTATTAAATTGGTGGGCTGTCCTACGGCTGTTGTGAATTGCTTTCAGTTCTGTAATTTTATAGATGATTCACAGGTTATTTTTGACCATTCATCACCGCCGCCCAGTTGTGAATTGCTTTCAGTTCTGTAATTTTATAGATGATTCACAGGAAACGTTTTTAGTAAAATATGGGCCATATAGTTGTGAATTGCTTTCAGTTCTGTAATTTTATAGATGATTCACAGGGGGTGATAAAGGAAGATTTCGAAGACCATAGTTGTGAATTGCTTTCAGTTCTGTAATTTTATAGATGATTCACAGGTAGTGGCTTTGATTGCTGTCGGATTCTTTGTTGTGAATTGCTTTCAGTTCTGTAATTTTATAGATGATTCACAGGTGGTCAAAGTGGTGAAGCTATCCTTCAGGCGTTGTGAATTGCTTTCAGTTCTGTAATTTTATAGATGATTCACAGGTCAATTAAGAATTGCCGCACCTCTTTAACCGTTGTGAATTGCTTTCAGTTCTGTAATTTTATAGATGATTCACAGGAAACGGAAGAAATGCTATTTCAATTCTATAGTTGTGAATTGCTTTCAGTTCTGTAATTTTATAGATGATTCACAGGATAAAGCACTATTGTAACACATGTAATTTAGTTGTGAATTGCTTTCAGTTCTGTAATTTTATAGATGATTCACAGGTTACTTAGAAGCTGAACAAACTAAGAGTTAGTTGTGAATTGCTTTCAGTTCTGTAATTTTATAGATGATTCACAGGATACTTGCTGTAACAGGCTGGTATCCTGTTTTTTATATACAGTTATAGCATTTAAAAACAAACTAAACACCTTGGGGTTCAAGGCCATACAAACGGTCATTTCAAATTCTAAAAAAGCTCCAGTTGTTGGCTGGGGGGTTCGGCCTCTACTTCTTTTTGCCCGTGAAATAACTCCATCATCCCAAACTGCTTATCCGTAATTTGCATAATGCACACCTTCCCTTTTTTTGGTAGTCTTTGTTTTGTACGCCGTATATGTACCGTTGCATTTTCCCTACTGGGACAAAAACGCATATAAATACTAAATTGAAACATGGCAAAACCATCGTCCAATAGGTTTTTACGAAAACGGCTTGCTGCTCTTCGTTCAATTTTGGCTTCGGTTGGTAAATCAAAAAAAACAAGCACCCACATGGTTCGGTATTGATTTAGTCTTGAAAAGTGGTTTTCATTCACAATAATAGTATAGATCTCTCACATCTATTCGATATAAGAAATAGTGTTTGTCAAAACTCAGGGTACAAAATCTTGCGACTACTCCCTAAAAAACATTCGTACAAACTATTGGTGGTACGGCTCATAGCATTCATTAAAGGGCTTTGTTTCCCATCTATTATCACATCCATTGCTGGAATAGATAATAATTCTGATTTCAACCCCTTGTTTAATTCATCAAGCTGACATCCCGTTTCGACTAGCTCGTACACCAAAGCGTCCACATATGGCCTGTACGGCTCCATAATATCATCGGCCAAGCAAAAGGCATTATACTTATTATGATGAAATATCCCTACCGATGGCAACATCCCGCTGCTTACCAAGGCACGGGCAGCCACAGCCCTTAAAATAGCATAACCGTAATTTAACAGGTTATTGGGTGGCACTCCCTTTTGGTTTCGGCTAAACCCTTCCACATCAAAAAGATGTTGAAAATAATAGGCAGCTGCATACGCTTCATGATTCTGTGCATCGCCACTCTTTACTTCCCTTGCCCATCGTTTCAACTTGAGGGCGTTCTTCTCCCATGACAATAAATGATTAGCTTGATTTTCAATTTTTGCCTGTACCGTTTGTTGCCATAAATTCTTTTTAAGAGGGATACTGGCATTAAGCTGGTGCCGCATACGTTCGGTCTGTTCACTATGTCCAACCAAAGGCTGTAACAAAGAGCAAGGCAAATGTTGTTTGTCACAAGTAATCACTGCTGTTTTGTTCTGCACCAGTTTCATAAGCAGCCCATTGGTAATAGTAATTTGCGGATCCTCTAGCACTATATACCCTAAATCCTCTATGGGAATGGTCGATTCTTCCTTTTCACCCTCTGGGAAGTTAACTACCAATTGTTCATTCTTGGTGCTGAGATAGGCTGGATTACCGAAAAAGAGGGTGCGTTTTATCATTAACAACCTTATTTAATGACCTTTACAATGTTCCCTAATCTATCCAATTTTAGTTTCCAACATTTACCCTTTATCATTTCTCCATCTATAGATTTCTCCATCTTGTTCAAGGCGGAAAATTCAAACTTATTCTGAATAGAAGTTGCAATATTATTTTGTATAAAAAAACACTGATTGCCTGAACTACTTACCATCTTATAAACCCTACCCACTTGAGTTTTACTTAATTTATAAAAAGAGACTAGAGCAGGGTTGTCAATATCTTCATCCGTAGGCATGTATATTATATCATTTGGTGATAACGAAAATAGAAACTGCCCTTTGGTATGATCCACAGGAATTGGAATACGTTCATTTTTAGGGAAATGCGCTACTTGCTTTTGATGTTCTATTACTTCATTTAATGGAATAGTATCAAACACCCGCTTCTTTTTTTCTTTATCCCAATAAATAGCAAAAAACAAGTTTGTGCCTTTTGCTGACTCTACATATTTATCTTTTTTATTTCCTGAATAACCAACTTTAAATTTATTTCCTACTTCAGATATTCTAACTTTATATATTGGTTGATGAATTTTCCCTTTATTCAAGGCTTGTACGTTTTTATTTAACTCTTCTATCCCATCTGAATTAAATGCCAAATCAAACTGTTCTTTTCCTTCTTTATCAAGATAATTTTTCAAATGACATTCTAAAATATTTTGAATACTCTTATCCGTTATCTTTTCAAGATGTTTCATCGTTTTAATCTCTGATAAAGAAACTCTTGTGGCCGTTACAACTTTTCCTTTTGGAGCCGGAATATCTAATTTTCCCGAAACTGTTTCTTTATGCATTGGTTTTCGTACTGCCCAATTATCGCCTTTTGTTTGCTTAACCAATACTTTTTTTAATTGGCCATCCTTTTTAACCCATTGCCAAGTTTTATTATTCGTTTTATTAATGACTCGTAAATTCTGCTTAAAACTAATAATTGTTTTTTCTAATTCATTTTTAGCTTCTGTTGTAAAACCATTCCAAGGATGCAAAAAATGTTTAGTATAATGTCCTTCTTTACTTTTTAATAGAAGAGAATCTCTTAAACCATAATTCTTTTTCTCAGCATTTAAAGCTCCTAAATAATTTGTATGCTTTTTTGTGCAACAAGCAATAACTAAAGCATCTAAAGCGTGATGTCTGTGGTCAATTCGTTTTTTATTAAAACCTTTTGAGATTTCATCTGGAACTTGTGTTCTAAAAAATTTCTTTCCTAATTTCTTTCCGTTTTCATCTCTTTGAAAGTCCCAATAACCAAAATCACTAGAATTGGTCATCTCATTTAAACGCATAAATCTTGGAGCAACTAGTTCATTCCATTTATCATTTAAACCCCAATCTTGTTTTAATTTAGATGTAATTGAACCTGTAACGGGAACAATATGTTTTGAAGTGGCTTCTTTTTCATTATCTTCTCTTACCAAATTACTTAACAGTCCTTTTACTAATTTACTAATGTATCTACTGTCATTTAATTGACGATTTATAAATCCTTCTGGAATATCTTCGCTTAATAATTTTTTTAACTTACCTCTATTCTTTTTAAAGTATTGATTACAGTGTTTTTCATAAGCTTCTAACGTAAATAGTTTTACCGTTTTGTTATATGATAATTCTACAATTCTACCCTTCTCATTTTTCAAAAATTCATATGCTGTTTGATTATCCTTTAGCTGATTTATTTCACTTTCACATATAATTTTATTACTTAAAGAGTTATCAAAGTAGCGAGATTGTGGAATAATATGTTCTATTTGATAGTCTGTAGTAAACAACCTGCTCATTGGTATCACTTTACCTGTATATGGTGAAATATACCCTTGTTCTAACCATAATTTATATTTTGTAATTTCAGATTTTGTTGGAGAGCTACTTTTTCTAATTTTCTCAATTGCATCATCTATTTTATCATTACTCTGATAAACACCTTCTTCATAAATTTTTAAAATTTCTTGCTGACTTGGGGAATAGGGCTTAATCTTTTCAACACCATCACTTTGTAATTCTTTTAAAACTTCTTTTATCCTATAATTAGTATTTTCATTTTCTGTAATCCTATTGGTCATTGCTTTACGCTTATCTGCAGGATTTTTCATTTCTCTTCCTAGTTCTATATGAATTTCGTCAAAGAATTTTTCTTTACCATCTCCAAAATATTCCCATATATCTCTTACTGTTCTCAATGTTTCAGTAAGAACCTGTTCTACTATTGGGTTACGTAAACTATGCTGTTTAAATTCATTTAAAAATTTGGTTATATCATTTGGTTGTTTCCATTGCTTGATATTACTAGCTTCTGAATGTCTATTATACACAGCATAACAAGCTTGATATGTATTTAAACTTTGCAATGGATTTTTACCCTTAAAATCAATAAAGCTTTTCAATAATTGTTTTGGAATATCGTCATCAGACAATCGTATAATTTCTTCGTTAATTTCTTTGCTATCTAACTCTAAGTTAATTTGAGTTACGCGTTCCATAATATTCCCAACTCTATCTTTAACCACTTGTGGTATTATAATTTCATTCCAATAGTTTCCTCTGCGCATTAATGGTAATAATTTTTTTATCGCTTTTTCTGAATAAGCACCATAATCATTTTTAAAAGGAGGGAATTTTTTGAAGTTTTGGATAAATGTTTCAGTATCAATATTATGTTTTGTCGCAAATGTTCCCAAGGCGCTTTCAAATTCGTTCTTATCTTTTACCGAATAGATAATATGCCATAATTTATATTCTGTTTCGGATGTTAAAAAAGAGTCAACATTAAGTTCTTTTACTTTTTTTAATCTTGATACAAACTGTGCTTTTGTTTCATTACAAGGGTATTCTTTATCTTCTACATAATTCCATCGATAATTATCTTTTTGAGTTTTATTTAATTCATTTCGCTTAATTAAAAAATCAATCAATTGACTTTGCTTCACTTTTAATTTTACATTCAAAAACTCAAATAAAGCGACCCAATCATCTTCTGTTTTTAAATATTGAGAAGTAACATCTACATCAAGTTTCGTTTTGCCATCAATAATACTTTCTTTTTGATAAATTCTAAGGTTTTTTAGAAACTGCCACAATCTAAATTCCTGAAATAAAGGATGTGATTTAGATATTGTTTTTAAATACTGTTTTGGCTGTAAAATACCGTCCTTTTTAAATATTCTATATTCATATTGACAATTAGAAATAGTAGATTTTTTACTTTTTAAAGGTCTTTGATAAAAAATAATATCATCCATAAACAAATATTCAAAACCCTTGTTTTTAATATTATTCTGATGAGCTTCATTTCTTGGGTACAACTCTTGAATGCAAGCATTATAAAATGTTTTATTTTGTAATTCAGAGTGATGCTTTATTTGCTCTTTTATTATCGCCTTAAACTCTTCTTTATAAAACTTACGTTCTATTGTTTTTACAAGTTTCCCCCTTATTTTTTGCGTAGGATTCTCTAACAGAGTTGTGTAGATATATTGTCCAACCGTTTTGTTAGATTCTTTAATATCATTCTCTGTTTTAGATTTAATAGCAATCCAATCAATTTCGGAATCTACTTTTTTAAAACTTCTTTTTATATTTCCTTCATTATCTTTCTTCGGAAGTCCATTCTCATCTAATGCAGTTGTTACAATAAACTCTTTTGTCTTTCCTCTCCAATCATCATCAAGTACAATTTGCTTATCATATATCCAATCATTTTCAAAAATGACATTGTAAAGTGTTTTATCTTTTACTTTTTCTCCAGAATCAACAACTTCTCTGACTTTTAAAATTTTAAACTCCTTTAATTTAGTTTTATCATCAGTTCCATCATCTTCTCCTCTCAATTGATAATACCCTCGCTTTTGATTAAAATTTAGAATAACCCAAGCCAATTCTTCTTTTGAAATTTTATTAGACAATGCTTTTTTACGTAAATAATAAAGTGTCCAATCGTATGGTATTTTTATATTTTGATTATGTGCATCAAACTCTTCTACCATTTCGTTAAAAGAATTCATAAAAATAAACTCATGCTTACCTTGTTCATTTATACGATAATTCAGTTTTACCTCGATATTATCCTTAAACTGCCCTAACTTCTTTTCAAAATCAATTGAATTTGCATAGTGTTCTGGCAAAAAATTTAAAATATCTAAAACTCTATGTAAACGCTCTCTACGTAATAAATTTCGCTGAATTAATCTACGAACACCTCTGTAACCTGTTCGTTCTGCCGTTTGCGATATAGATACTCCTGAATCAAATTTCCCGAGAACATCCTGACTCATTGGTATGATTCTACTCCCAAGTCCTTTTATACTTCCTTCTTTTTTTTCAAAATCCGTTTCTATTAAAGCCCAACCAATTGAGTTAGCTCCTAAATCCAGCCCTAAAATTCGTTTCATCTGTATATAATTATTTTCATTAAAACTATTTCATAATTAAATAATATGATTGCGGTTTTCCGTAAAATCCATTCTATTATTTTATGTATCTTTAAAGTCTGAAAGCAATTCACAATAAGGATTATTCCGTTGTGTAAACATTCAAAGTGGCAGGATTAAATTCTTTGTCACTTTTTTCTTTTTAAATATTTCATGAGTTCTTATGTTTAAAATATGAACTAAAACATTCAAAGCGATACATTCAATCTCTAACGAAATTTATATAATGAGTTCGACTCTTAGTATTTGAAATTTTGACAAATAGCATCTATATGCCCATCTTTTCGATAAACGAGAAAATTAAAAAGGGGAGAAATAATAAATATACAAAAAATAGAGGGTGCAACGTCGAGTCTATCTAGGCTTTAATTCAAGACCCTAAAAAGAAAAGCCAAATTCCCCAGTTATCCCAAAGCTTCGGGCCCCAGGATTATCCAAATAATTTCCTCTGAAATTAAAATCGATCCGGAACACTCGAAAAAT
>Ga0256847_1000277_pt1 | contig 35179 bp, 39 predicted proteins | sample TeddybearmetaG_FD_189099 | JGI IMG/M metagenome (GOLD analysis project Ga0256847, IMG submission 189099) | Hydrothermal vent microbial communities from East Pacific Rise, Pacific Ocean - Teddybear | ecosystem: Environmental > Aquatic > Marine > Hydrothermal vents | place: Pacific Ocean: East...
CCGCCACCACGTTCTACCTTCGACAAGTTCATGGAGCATATGTTGTACGCGCTGGCTTTGGTCGGCCCGGACCATGTCGGCATGGGCGCTGACTGGGATGGCGGCGGCGGTGTGGATGGCATGTCGGACATCACATTTTTGCCGAAAGTCACCGAAGCGCTGCTCGCGGCAGGCTATACAGAAGACGATTTGGCGAAAATTTGGGGCGGCAACATGATGCGCCTGATGCGGGCGGCAGAAGCGGCGCGAACAGCAGAGGTGACGTCGCCGAAAAGCATCAACTAGATGGAATGGCTGACCTTATTGCCGCCAGCTGTCGCGCTGATCGTGGCAATTTGGACCCGCAATGTCTATTGGGCATTGGGGCTGGCGATCTGGATCTCTGAGACACTGATTGCCGGGTATAATCCGGCGCTCGGCGCGCTTGGCAGTATTGACCGCTCGGTCGGCACTTTGGCGAGCGTTGGCAACAGTCGCATACTGCTATTCTGCCTGATTATCGGGGCGTTGATTGCCTATATGCAGCGTTCTGGTGGCATCTCGGCAATGGTTGAGCGCCTGCACAAAGGGGGGCTTGCCTCAACCCCGCGCCGGGCCGGATTTGTCACCGCGATCAGCGGCGTGCTGATCTTTGTCGAGACGAATGTCAGCCTGCTGGCGAGCGGCGTCCTTGGGCGACCCTTGTTTGATCGCCTGAAGGTTAGCCGTGCCCGGCTCGCCTATATTATAGACTCGACCTGTTCGCCGATCAGCGTGTTGATCCTGTTCAATGCGTGGGGCGCATACATCCTGAAAATGTTGGTCGACAAGGGCGTGGAGCATCCAGTCACGGTATTGTTCCAGACCATTCCGATGAATTTCTACGCTCTGTTGACCGTGGCGGGTGTCTTCCTGACGGTTGCGCTGGATCGCACATTTGGCGCGATGGCGGTGGCCGATGCCAATTGGCGCGAACCTGTTGGACTAGCCGAGGGCGTGGTCGATGAAGACCTGAGCGCCGCGCCAAGCCGGGCGATCTATATGGGCGTGCCGATGCTGATCCTGATCGGCGGCGCGCTTGGTTTTATGGTCTGGACAGGCGATGGTGACATCACCAAGGGCTCTGGTTCGCAGTCAATCTTGTGGGCCGTGGTGCTGGCGACAGCGGCGGCGTTCCTGTTCCTTGCTGCCTCGCGCCGCGCGCCGGGCAAGCTGGTTGATATTGGTTTCAAAGGCATGGGCGATCTGTTGCCTGCGGTGACTGTGATCTTTCTGGCATTGGTGCTCGGTGAGAGCTTGAAAGCTTTGGGCACCGACGAATTCATTGCCAGCGTTGCGCAGACCATTCCGGCGCCGTGGGCCATCCCGGCAGTTCTGTTCGTGGTTGCTGGCGTAACCAGTTTCACCACTGGTACGAGCTGGGGCACGTATGGCATTCTGGTCCCGATTGCGATTCCACTCGCGGTTGGGGCAGGCCTGCCAATGCCGCTGGTCGTTGCAGCGGTGATGGGCGGAGGTGTCTTCGGTGACCATTGCTCGCCGATCTCCGACACCACAATCATCGCCTCATTCGCGGCGGGCTGCGATCATATCGAGCATGTGAAGACACAGATGCCGTATGCGCTACTCGCCGGAGCTGGCGCAACGCTGCTTTATTTAGCGGCGGGAGTGATGGGGTAGGGCTGACTTGGAATAATGAGTAAGAGCTGGCAATCGCTTTCTCTGCTTCTACCCAAATAGCTCGCCCAAGAAATCCTTACAGGCGGCGAAGCTGCGGCGGTCGGCTTCGGCGCTGTATTGCATGCCGAGATTGGGCATTTGTGCACCCGGATTGGTGAAGGCGTGCATCGCCCTGCCATAAGCGTGCAGCTGCCAGTCTGCATTCGCGGCGCTCACCTCTTTGCTGAATGTCATTACATCATCCGGCGTCGCCATCGGATCATCCCAGCCGTGCAGAACGAGGAGTTTGGCCTTGATCTTGTTGTCGCCTGTATTGCCCGGGGCGCTGAGTAGACCGTGAAAAGACACAACCCCTTCAACCTCCATATTGGTGCGCGCCATGTCGAGCACGGACAGACCGCCAAAGCAGAAGCCAATCGCCGCCGCCGCTGACACGCCGCTCTCGGATTTAGCGGTGGCGAGGCCAAGCTCAAGTCGATTTTGCAGGGCTTCGCGATTACTGGCCAGCGGCTCCATCAGGGCCTGACTTTCCTCATTGGTCTCGCCGCGCTTGCCTTTGCCATACACGTCCATCGCGAAAGCAGCATAACCCCAAGAGGTGAGCAGTTCGGCTTTTTCGCGTTCGAAATCAGACAGCCCGCCCCAAGCATGAGCGACCACGATCACAGCTTTCGGGGTGCCCGCAGGCATGGCGAGGTAGCCCTCATAGGTCTGGCCGCCTTGCTCATAATCGATGGTCTTTGTGGTGACGGACATTATGGCGCGCTCCCTGCTGTGTTGTTTGTAATTGTCTAACGGCTGGTTTGACGCGCGGCTAGGGCTTGCCAAGGGGCAAGGGGCGGCGCAATCGTAGGCTTATGAAAAGACAAATTATTATTGATTGTGATCCGGGGCTGGATGACGCGGTGGCCTTGCTGGCGGCGTTTGGCGCGGCGGACTTGGACGTGCTGGCGTTGACCACTGTCGCGGGCAATGTGAAGGGCCCGCAAACGGCGCTGAATGCGCGGATCATTCGCGGGGTTGCTGGACGCGGCGACGAGGTGCCGGTTTGCGCCGGTGCGCCGCTGCCCATCTTGCGCGATCAGGTCACGGCAGAGGATTTTCACGGCAGTACTGGGCTTGGTGGGATCGACTTCCCTGAGCCAACCGCGCCGCTATCGGATGAGCACGGTGTCAACGCACTGATCCGCCTCTGCCGCGCTGCGACCGCCAACCCGCTAACGCTAGTGATCACCGGGCCGATGACTAATATCGCGCTGGCGCTGGTCATGGCACCGGACATCAAAGAGGGCATCGCCGAGATCGTCTTGATGGGCGGAGCTGACCGCGAGGGCGGGAATATTACGCCGTACGCTGAGTTCAACGTCTTCGCCGATCCACATGCTGCGGCGGCGGTGTTTGGCTGCGGCGTGCCGGTCCGGGCGCTCAGTCTTGATGTTACGCATGGCATTCGCACCACCAAGGATCGTCTGGCCAAGGTTCGGGCTGTCGGCAATGTGCAAGCCTTAGCGGCGGGTGATCTGCTTGATGCGTCGTGCAAGTTGGAATTCTCAGCCAACGCGGATCGCGATGCGCCTCTACATGATCCGAGCACGGTGATTGCAGTGACGCGCCCGGACTTGTTTAAGGGCAGCCGCGCGCATGTCTCTGTGGTGACCGAACCGGGTGAACATTTCGGCCAAACGGTCGTGCAGTTTGCCGAAGATGGCCCGGTCCTGTGGTATGACAGCGCCGATGCGGACGGTGTGTTTGATGAGCTGTGCCATTTGTTGGAGGGCTATTGATGACTGTGAAGATTGGCGTTGTCGGTTCAATCAATCTTGACCTTGTGGCCAGTGGGGCACCGCTGCCTGCGCCGGGTGAGACGGTGACGGGCGCGCATTTTGCCCAGCATCCGGGTGGCAAGGGGGCCAATCAGGCACTGGCGGCGCGGCGGCTTGGTGCCGATGTGGTGATGGTCGGCTGTGTTGGCGACGATACGCTGGCAGAACCGGCGCTGGCGCTGCTGCGCGCTGAGGGCGTTGATGTGTCGGGTGTTATGTTTGAAGTCGGTGTACCCACGGGCGTCGCGTTGATCGCTGTGTCACCGGAGGGCGAGAACCAGATCACTGTGGCTAGCGGGGCGAACGGGCAGGTTAGCGAGAATGATGCGATGAATTTGCCGATGTGTGATGCGGTGCTGTGCCAGCTGGAAGTGCCGCTGCAGGCGGTGATTGCAGCGATGACGGCGGAGGTCGAACGCGGGCTGTTTGCGGTCAATCTTGCACCGGCGATTGAAGTGCCGGATAGCCTGCTACGACTGACTGATCTGCTGATTGTGAATGAGATTGAAGCGGCGTTTTATGGTGACGCTTTGCATGCGGGTAAAGGCATGGTGGCGCTGACTTTGGGCGGCGATGGCGCGGTGCTTTACAGGAGTGGTGTAGAAGTGGTGCGGATCGGTGCATTTGACGTATCCGTGGTGGATACGACAGGTGCGGGCGATACATTTTGCGGCGCGCTGGTTCTAGCGCTGGCTGAGGGGCAAGGCGAAGCGGATGCTTTGCGGTTTGCCTCGGCGGCGGCGGCGCTGGCGGTGACCAAGCCCGGCGCGCAGCCGAGCCTGCCGCGCCGCGAGGCAGTTGAAGCGCTATTAGCGAAGGGCTGAGATATGGCCGGAATACCGATTACGCGGGAGATGGTTTCAGAGGTCAAAGCCGAGGCGATCCGTGCGGCGGTTCGCGGCGCGCAGTCGCTGCCTTCAGGCACATCGACGAGCCGTTTGGCGCAGCCCGGCGATGCGGCTGAACTTCTCGCCTTTCTGTCCGATCCGGCTATTCACGCGCCGATCTATTCACTGCCTCAACCGCTCAATTTGGAGACTGTCACTGCGTGGATTGAGCAACACTTGAAAGAGCGCGACGCGGGCGAGGGTCTGTTATTCTTGCGTATGGATGGCGAGCAACAAATTGCTGGTTATTCTGATCTTCAAATTTGGCCGCAATGGGCGGCGGCTGAACTTGGCGGCGCGATCCGCCCGGACATGCAAAACCGAGGCGCAGGCGGGGCCGGGGCCAAGACCATGTTCGACTGGATGTTCGAGAAGCTGGGACTGGAGTTGATTTGCGAGACCGCAGCGCTGGACAATATCCGCACCGCGAAACTGCTCGATCATCTCGGCTTCAAACGCATGGGCGAAATACAAAGCACTCGCGCCGACGGCACAACGCGGCCCTCATTGGTCTGGGAAGTGACGCGCGGCGATTGGTTTGGATGAGCATATGAAAGTTACAAAGCGGTTTGCGATTAAAGCTGTGGCAGCCCTGCCAATTATTGCGTTGTTTGGTTTCACATTCTGGCGAGAATCGCACATTTTTATACCCAAACCGGCAGCTTGGATCGAGCAGTGTGAGTTTGAACTACACCTCTCAGGTGACAATGTTTTGTCGCTAAAAGGGCAAGTGGTACCGACTGAGCGATGGGAAGAGGCAATTACGGATTTCGCTAGTGAGACAGACTGCATAGTCTTGGCTGCGTCTGGGAGATCCCGTTCTGGAACAGTGATCCAGCTACGGGACATGATTATACGCACTAAATCTCCGAGCGGGCGTAAATTGAAGTTTGCGGTGCGATCAGACCAGAGTCCCGACTAGGCCTTCACAAGTCCAATTTCGCGTAGGCGTTCCATCAGGTAATCTTGCGCAGTGATCGGGGCTTCGGGTTTGCCGCCTTCGGCGACGCACCCTGGCAGGGCTTCGATCATTACGTCCTGATTGAAGTGCAGGAAGAAAGGGGTTGAATAGCGCGGGAACTTGGCGCGTTCCGGCACAGGGTTGAGCACGCGGTGCGTGGTCGAGGGCAATACGCCCGCCGTCAATCGTTGCAGCATGTCACCACAATTGATCACGATGGCACTTGGCGGCGGGTTCACACTGAGCCATTTGCCGGAGCGATGCAGCGCTTGCAGGCCGGATTCTTCAGCGCCGAGCAAGAGCGTGATGACATTGATATCCTCATGCGCCCCGGCGCGCACGGTGCCTTCTGGTGGCGGGTTTTCCTGCGGCGGATAGTGTAGCAGGCGCAGGATCGAATTGCCGTTCTGAACCTTGTCGTCAAACCAGTCCTGATCCAGACCAAGGTGTAGCGCGACGCCTTTCAGAAGCTGCGCGCCGAACTGGTCTAGCGCGTCATAGAAAGCATGGGTGGCGGCGTCGAACTCGGCGACCTCTGCGACATGCGGGGTGGGTTTCATCGTCGCGAGGTAGGGCGAGCCTTCGGGCAGGGCGCGGCCTGTGTGCCAGAACTCTTTCTGGTCGGCATTTGGATTGCCCTTGGCGCTCTCAACCCCAAACGGGGTGTAGCCGCGTTGGCGACCGCCTGCGGCGTCATGATAGTTCTCTTTGACGTCGTCCGGCAGCGCAAAGAAGACTTTCGAGGCGTCAATTGCGCGCGCGATGATCGCCGGATCAATCGGGTGCTGGTCGATGACGGCAAAGCCGGTTTCACGGAAAGATTGCCCCAGCGCATTTGCGAAGGCGAGCTTGTCTTCATTCCATAGTGGGAATGGGATCGGGGTAAAATATTCGGTCATGCCCTCTCATACGCCTGCGCGCACAAGAGGGGAAGTCAGGGAAAGCCCTTAATATCCGGTCTGGTCAGCCTGATTGGCTTGGATTTGCCAATTGCCGTCTGCGGTTTGGCAGACGCTGACGGGTTCGCGCACCATTTCGCCGTTTGGTAGCCGCGTTTCGCGCTGCACGGTCTGGCATTGCGGGGCGTAGACCTGCGCGGGTTGGGTAGGGGTTGTGCGCGTGATCCGGATCGGTTGCTGCTGGACTGGCGCCGGTGTTGGGCCGCCATAGAGCGGTTGTTCCTGCGCCGGATAAGTCGCCGGAGCCGGGTTTGAATAGGAATAATTCGGCCCTGCGCTGGCAGAATAGACGCGGCTAGGGGCGAACGCTTGCCGGGTTGGCGGGGCGACATTGGTGTAATTGTAGCGATTGCTGGTCGTGTGGCAGTCTGTGCTGCTGCCGGCGATCTCACTACCGATGACAGCGCCGAGTACGCCGCCAATCAAGGCGCCTGCAATCTCGTCATCATCATTGCCGCGTCGGCGACCATAGCTGTGATGACCATAACCGCGATGGCGGCCATATCCGCGGCGACCATAATTATTGTAACCGCGATAATCATCGTCATTGTCATTGGTCAGAGCAACGCCAAGTACGCCGCCTGCGACCGCGCCGATCAGGCCGCCAACCAGACGATTATTGTCTTTCTCGCGTTCACAGCCGCTGCGCTGGGTCACTTGGCGTTGGTAGCCATCATCATAACCAAAGCGGGAATTGTGGTCAGCCTGAGCGATTGGCGCGAGGCAAAGCACGGCGGCGCTGGCAATAAGAGTTGTGCGGATCATATCTGATCTCCTGAAATTCCGGGCATACTGCCCCGTTTGCAGACAGATTGGCCTCGCGAACCTGAACACAAGCTGAAGCGAGCGGTCATTTGCGCACTGGACGGGCCGGGATTTGCGCCCCATCTATAGCGGATGAGCCTGTTTGAGACTGTCGCAAAAACTGCAGGACGCGCCCGTTATACGGCTGCGCAGGGCCTGCGTTCGGCTTGGTATGGCGGGCAATATGCACTGGCGCGGCGGCGTTCAGCTGGGTTTAATCGGCCGGGTGAACCAGCGTTCAAGCCGCAGAACAAGCCCGAAGTGAAGGCGCTGCGCAAAGCCTATATTGATCTGTTCCGCCGCGACCGCGCCAATATCGAGGCCGGGCTGTACCCTGATCCGATGGCGCAGGACATGCGGATGCGCGATCTGCCCGGCGCGGTGAAGCGGGCGCGCAGTTTCCTGAAAGATGTTGCGCAAGTTGATCGGCGCCGCCTTGACCGCGATGGCACCGAAGTGCGCGGGCATGAGGCCGCCGATCCGAAACGCTTCCCGGCCTATTATCGCCAGAATTTCCACTACCAAACCGATGGTTGGCTCAGCGATGAAAGCGCCGATATCTATGATCATCAGGTCGAAGCCCTGTTCACAGGCGCGGCCGATGCGATGCGGCGCGGGTCACTGGCTGAACTGGCGCGCGAGCTTGGGGGGAAGGATCAGCGCCAGATGGAGGTGCTGGATTTGGCGTGCGGGACTGGGCGGTTCATGCGTCAGACGCTGAATGCATTTCCGAGACTCAGCTTAACCGGGATTGATCTGTCGCCGAATTATGCGCGGGCAGCGCGTGAAACGGTGGCGCGCTGGCCACAAGTTGATGTGGTCGAAGGCCAAGCCGAAGCACTGCCGTTTGAGGATGCAAGTTTTGACACTGTCGTCTCGATCTATCTGTTTCATGAATTGCCGCCGCGTGTGCGCGGGCCAGTGATTGCCGAAGCGGCGCGGGTGTTGAGGCCGGGCGGGGCGTTGATTGTCGCTGACAGTCTGCAATTTGGCGATAATCCCGGCCTTGATGGTTTCCTTGAATATTTCCCCGAAGGCTTCCATGAACCTTATTATAAGGGCTATCTGAAGTGGGATTTTGAACCGGCCATGCAGGCCGTAGAGATGACAGCGGAACGCACGCAATTGGCGTTCCTGACCAAAGTGAAAGTCTGGCGCAAGGCCGGGTAGGAGAAGACGAATGCCAATGGGAAAATTGATGTTGATTACCGGCGCATCGGCCGGGATCGGGGCGGAATTTGCGCGCCAATATGCGGCGCGGGGCTGGGATATTGCGCTGACGGCGCGGCGGGCCGACCGGATGGATCTGCTGGCGCGCGAGCTTGAAGAGAAACACAAGATTGCGACGCTGGTGATCACGCAGGATCTGGCCAAGGCCAACTCCGTCGACACGATCCTGAAAGAGATTTCAGACGCTGGGCGGCATGTCGATGGGCTGGTCAATAATGCTGGTTATGGTCTGGCGGGCACCTTTTTTAATACCAAATGGAAAGATCAGGCGGCGTTTATGCGCGTGCTCTATACCGCGCCGATTGAGCTGACCCATAAGGTCTTGTCGGGCATGGCTGAGCGCGGGTTTGGGCGGATTGTGAATGTCGCCTCGCTGGCGGGCTACACGCCCGGTTCAAACGGCCATACGCTATATGCCAGCGTTAAATCCGGGATGATCAAATTCTCCGAAAGCGTGCATGCTGAGGCGCAGGCGGCGGGGCATCCGGATGTCCACTGCACCGCGCTATGCCCCGGTTTTACGTGGTCGGAATTTCATGACGTCAACGGCACGCGTGAGAAGACCAATGAGATGCCGAACTGGATGTGGATGGAGGCGCAGCCGGTTGTCGAAGCCGGGATCGAAGCGTGCGAGCGCGGCCAGCCAGTGGTTGTACCGGGCGCCGTCAACAAGGGCCTTGCTACCCTGACCAAACTGCTGCCAGAGCCGCTCAGCCGGATGATGGTCGGGTCACAATCAAAGCGCTTTCGCAGCGCTGAGTAGCGTCCGACTTGCAGGGCGCGTGCGATCACTTTAGGTGAGCGTGAAATCAATCTGGAGACTGATCCCTTGAGAGAGTTATTTTTGGCACTACACGGCTATTTCATATCGCCGCTGCTGACGGTCTATTTCTTCTGTATCTTCGGTTACGTGATCCTGAGCTGGCTGATGGTTGGCGGGATTGTGGATATGCGCAATCCGACTGTGCGTTCGATCTATGGCTTTCTGAGCTCGATCATTGAGCCAGTTGCCAGACCGATCCGGCGGTTCATTCCGCCCCTTGGGCGTCTCGACCTGTCAGTCCTGATTATCTTGCTGACGATCCCATTCCTGCGCGATTACGCGATACCCAGACTGATCCTGCTTATCCCGTTCTGATGCGGATTGCTGTGCGGGTTACGCCGAACGCTTCAACCGACCGGGTTGAGGGGCGAGGTGAGGACGCGGCGGGGCGGCCTTATCTGAAAGTACGCGTGCGCGCGGTGCCTGAAGACGGCAAAGCCAATAAGGCGGTGCAGAAAGTGCTGGCCAAGACACTTGGCCTACCAAAATCTTCGGTACAGGTGGTGACGGGCCAGACGGCGCGGCTTAAAGGCGTCGAGATTGACTGCGACGAGGCCAGCGGCGCAGCAAACCAGATCAGGGAGTGGATGGGCGATGACGGCTGATGTGATTTCCGGAAAAGACGTTGCGGCGGATGTTCGCGCAGGCGTGAAACAAGCAGTAGAGAAGCTGCCGGGCCAGCCGACTTTGGCAGTGGTTCTGGTCGGCGAGGATGCCGCCAGCCAAGTCTATGTCCGCAGCAAGGTTCGCATGACCGAAGAGGTCGGCATGCGGTCGCTGCACCACCCGCTGCCTAAGGATGCGACACAGTTTGAGGTTGAGAACCTGATCGCGGATTTGAACAGCGATGACACGGTTGATGGTATCCTTCTTCAATTGCCTTTGCCGAAAGGGCTGGACGAGGCCGCTGCGATTGAACAGATCGATCCGAGCAAGGATGTTGATGGCCTAACTGAGGCGTCGGCTGGGCGTTTGCTATTGGGCAAACCGGGGCTGAACCCGTGTACGCCGACGGGCTGTGTGATCCTTGCCAAACGCGCCCTCGGCGACGATCTGTCCGGTAAGCATGTTGTGGTGATCGGGCGCTCTATTCTGGTCGGCAAGCCTGCGGCGCTGCTATTTCTGGCTGAGAATTGTACCGTGACGATTGCCCATTCGCGCACAGCCGATCTGCCCGGTCTGTGCCGGACGGCGGATATTGTTGTGCCAGCGGTTGGCCGCGCGCAGATGGTCAAGGGTGACTGGCTTAAACCGGGGGCTTGCGTCATCGATGTCGGGATCAACCGTATTCCGGCGCCGGAAAAAGGCGAGGGCAAGACGCGGCTGGTTGGCGACGCCGACTATGATAGCTGCGCCGAAGTGGCCGGATCCATCACACCGGTTCCGGGCGGGGTTGGCCCAATGACGATTGCTTGCTTGTTGCGTAATACAGTGCTCGCCGCCTGCGCTCGGCGCGGCTGGGACATACCGGAAGGCTTGTGAGCCAGCCGTTTCAGACGCCTGCTACAGACTTGTTCGTAGAGCTATGGAAGGCCCAATCTGGCCTCTGCACCCTGTGCGACAAGCCGATGCTGCGCAGCCGCTTTGAAGCCCCGCATGCGCGTGTCTGGGCAAAGCAGCGTGCGACGTTCGATCATATCATTCCGCGTTCAAAAGGTGGCCCGGACACGCATGATAATTTGCAGCTCGCCCACGCGCGTTGCAACAAGATCAAAGGCAATAAAGTCTAGTTTCTGGACTCAGTTTCCGGGATCGCTTGATCCATGCTCCGGGCCGGTTCACAGCACGGGCCGCCAACCTGTTTGGCTGGGACACCCGCGACTGTGCATTGCGCCGGGACGTCTTTCAAAACCACTGAACCTGCTGCAACCTTGGCTTCGTCGCCAATTGTGATGTTGCCGAGGATTTTCGCGCCAACAGAGAGCAAGACGCCTTTGCCGATCTTGGGGTGGCGGTCGCCGACTTCTTTACCTGTACCACCAAGGGTGACGCCGTGCAGGAGCGAGCAATTGTCGCCGACAACTGCTGTTTCACCGATTGTGATGTCGGTGGCATGATCAAGCATCACGCCGATGCCAATGGTGGCAGCAGGATGGATGTCGACAGCGAACAGTTCGCTAGCGCGGGATTGGAAATGGAAGGCCAGCGTTTCGCGGCCCTGTTTCCAGAGGTGATTGGCGATGCGGTGAGTTTGCAGCGCCAGAAAGCCTTTGAAGAACAGGAAGGGCTGCAAGATACCGCGGCAGGCCGGATCGCGCTCAAGCGTGGCTTGAATATCGGCTTCAGCTGCATCGACGAGCGTTGGATCACGGTCATACGAATTGGTAATGACTTGCCGGATTTTTTGAGCCCCCATTTCGGGGCCAGCCAGCTTCTCAGCGATGTGAAAAGCCAAGGCCCGGCAAATGCTCTCATGGCTCAGGATCGCGGCATCAATATAGCTTGCCAGCGTTGGCTCATCGGCAGCAGCAGCGCGCGCTTCGAAGCGCAAGCGGGTCCAAACTGGCGGCGGGGTACCAATATCGGGATTATTGATCATCAGACGATCCTCCAGCGACCAAGATGGCTCTCTTGTCCGGTGTGTTCAAGTCACAGCTTCGTTAGCTATTCTTTTGGCTTGATCAGAAACCGGATTGCAAATTCATTTGTCACTGAGCGAACAACCTCGCCGGTAATCGTCCCAGCGCGGACGCGTTCGCCGACAATCGGGATCACGCCTTTATGCTCAAAGGCTGCGCCGGTCATCGAAATGTCGATCACCCGGCATTGTAGTTTGGTGCCGTCTGACCGTGTCACCAGCGCAGGGCCACCAGCGGCTTTGCGCGGTGCAGCGCGCTCGTCGGTCAGATTGTATTTCTTGTGATTGATCAGCCAGATCAAGCGATCGGCGAGCTTGTCGCGCTTATGGGCGCTGGCGTCGAAGCGTACAGCAAAACCGTCATCGAGATGGCGGGTTACGTGGGCCGACACCCGGCCCAGATCGTCAAAATAGCAAACCACTGGATCGCCTTTAGGCGGCATCACTTTTGATCGGACTTTTGCACCGCCGCAGGAGACGTCGACAGTCTGCAAGCTGTGATCGGTATTATCGAACATGAATCGCCCACCCAGACTCAAGTCCACGCGCTGATGGCGTCGTCGATCAGGTTTGGATCGCGGCGTCCGTTTCAGGACTGGGGCAGTCTGCAAAGCAGCACTCATTTGTATCTCCAAACTAAGCGCAGCATACCGCCCCGATTGCCGCTAGCAGGTTTGAGTAGCACGGCGAGGTTCACAAAAGGTTGATACTGTAACGAATGCTGTCACTACTATTTTCAAGTTTGATAATGACGGGTGGAGCAGGCGATGACGAAAAATGAAGATTTTGACTATATCATCGTCGGAGCAGGAAGTGCCGGTTGCGTACTGGCCAATCGTTTGAGCGAAGACCCGACTGTCAAAGTCTGCCTGATCGAGGCGGGCAAGAAGGACAAATCCTTTCTGGTTCGCATGCCCGCCGGTGCGGCCAGCCTGATTCCGAATGAAAGTGAGCATAATTGGGGCTTCTGGACGGTGCCGCAGGCGCATATGGGCAATCGAAAACTGTTCTGGCCGCGCGGTCGCGGCTGGGGCGGATCGTCCTCAATCAACGGGATGATCTATATTCGCGGACATGCGCGCGACTATGATCAATGGCGTCAATCGGGCCTGCGCGGCTGGGGTTTTGCGGATGTCTTGCCGTATTTCAAGAAGTCGGAAGGGTATGCTGGCGGGGCTGACGAGTATCATGGCGGCGACGGTCCGCTGAAAATAACCGACAGCCCGATGGATTCGGTGGTCTATGATTCGTTCCTGCAAGCAGGCCTTGAGGCGGGGCACAAGCAAACCCCGGACTTCAATGGGCCGCAACAGGAAGGTTTTGGCGCCTATCAGCGCAATATCCATGAGGGCGAACGCTGGAGTTCGTCTTTTGCCTATTTGCGCCCGATTGAGAAAGAGCGCCCGAACCTGACCATCAAGTCGACCGCGCTGGTCTCTCGCGTGGTGTTTCGCGGTGGCCGCGCATACGGCGTCGAAACGGTGGCCAAACGCGGGGCGCAGGCCGAAATCATTCATGCGGGTGAGGAAGTTATCCTCTGCGCTGGCGCGGTTCAGTCGCCGCAAATTCTGCAATTGTCGGGCATCGGAGCGGCTGACGATCTGCGCCAGCACGGGATTACCAGCATTACCGATCTACCGGGCGTGGGTGCCAACATGCAAGACCATCTCGACGTCACGGTGATCCATGAGATGACCAAGAAACTGTCGGCCTATTCGAAACAGTCTGGACTTAAGAAGATTGGCATTGGCTTGAAATTCCTGCTCTCGAAATCAGGACCGGGCGCTGACCAGTTCTTGCAGGCCGGGGCGTTTCTGAAATCGCGCGAAGGGTTGGACCGCCCGGATGTGCAATTGCATCTGGTCAATGCGATCATGCAGGATCATGGCAAGACCGAACCGCGCAAGGATGGCTTTACCGTCCACGCTTGCCAGCTGCGCCCTGAAAGCCGGGGGACGATCAGTCTGGCCAGCGGCGACCCGTTTGATCACCCGCTAATTGATCCGAACTATCTCGCGACAGAAGGCGACCGCTTGGTGATGCGTGAAGCGTTGAAGATGAGCCGGGATGTTTGCGGGCAGAACGCCTTTGCCAGCTTCCGGGGCGATGAGATCATGCCGGGCCAGAGTGTGCGCACCGATGACGAGATTGACGCGTTCATTCGCGACAAGGGCGAGACGATCTACCATCCCGTCGGCACCGTCCATATGGGCATCCATGATGACGCTCCGCTGGACGGCGAGTTGAAAGTGCGCGGGGTTGAGGGGCTTCGCGTGGTTGATGCCTCAGTGATGCCGACCCTGATTGGCGGCAATACCAATGCTCCAACCATCATGATAGCCGAGAAGGCTGCCGATATGATCCGCGGGATCGCTGCGCCAACTCCGCAAGAGGTCGAAATTGCCGCTTAGGTCTTGGGCTTCCAGACCGAACGAATATGCACATCGATCTCAGGTCCGAGCCCGAGCCAGGCGAGGCGGCCAGTGTCCGCATTGACGATCAGGACGCGATCAGCGTCGTCAGCAACCGAACCGAGGCGCTCGCGTAGTTTCGCGGTGCGGATCGTGGTGTTGATCAGATAGACGCCGGGCATGACTTCGGCGAAGCTGCCAAGCTCATTCAGAACGCTGATCATCCGGTTGCGGCTATCACCCGGCGTTCGGGCGATCACCACATGATTGGTCGGCCGCGTTTCGGCTTCGGTTTTCTGGGTGGCGAAATGCTCACGGAAGATCGCAGTCAGGCCGGGCTGCTCGCCCGCCTTGATGAATGCGCCGCCATCGCCCTCGGCGGTCTTGGAATTGATACTGAGCCGTCCCTCAAGCACAAAGCTGCGCATCTGGCCCAACGTGTAAGGGCCATAGACAGCGTCTTTGACCATCACCCGCCAGATCGGTGGATCGATTTCGGCTAGATCGAGAGTATCCATGTCGCCACGTCATCCTTGATTCGCGCCCGATTGCCCATAGCCTAGCGCAAAACAGGCAAACAGGGAGCGATAGAATGAGCGATACTGATTTTGTGAAAACCCGCCGTGAAGGCAATATCTTCATCGTCGAGATAAACCGCCCGAAAAAAATGAATGCCCTGCACCCGCCTGCCAACAAGGCTTTGGGCGAGGCGTTTGATCTGTTCGCAGCCGACAAGGACCTGTGGGTAGCGATCATTACCGGGGCAGGTGAGCGGGCGTTCAGCGCTGGTAATGATCTGCGCTATCAGGCCGAGGGCGGTGAGATGTTTCCGGTGCCGCACGGCTTTGGCGGCCTGACCAAGCGCTATGATCTGAACAAGCCGGTGATCGCGGCGGTCAATGGCTTTGCAATGGGCGGCGGGTTCGAGATTGCACTGGCTTGCGACCTGATCATCGCTTCGGATAATGCTTTGTTTGCCTTGCCTGAGCCGAAGGTTGGGCTTGCGGCCTTGGCTGGCGGCCTGCATCGCTTGCCGCGTCAGATCGGCCTGAAACGGGCGATGGGCATGATCCTTACCGGGCGCCGGGTGACGGCTGCGGAAGGCAAGGAACTCGGCTTCGTCAATGAGGTTGTCCCGCAGGCCGAGCTGATGAAAGAGGCGATGCGATGGGCGACGATGATTGCCGAATGTAGCCCCGCCTCGATCCGCTGTTCAAAGGAAGTGGTGATGAGCGGGCTCGACATTGCCAGTTTCGAAGAGGCTTTCAACACCCGCTTTCCGGGCATCTCGGCGCTGGTGAAAAGCCTTGATTTTGTTGAAGGTCCACTGGCCTTCGCCCAGAAACGCAAACCCAATTGGAGCGGCGAATAGCGGCGGTTCTGCGAGTGCCGGATTTACCATTGATCGCGAAGCAGCTATGTTTTTGGAACAAAACAAGGGGTAATAGGTATGATCAGCTTGGTTAAAACACTGTCGAACGCATCAGCCAAACTGATTGCTACATTCTTCATGGTGATCATTTTGATGCTCCTCGCGTTCGCCTTTTTCCCAAATGGCATCAACGCACTGAAAGAATCGATACAGCAATTCATGTTAACTGACGCGATGCGGAACCCGCCGCTAAACGCGCAAGGTGAGATGCTGTTTGACCTGCTGATCAATGAGTCGACGGTATTCGGGATCATAATGACGTTGATTGCGCGGATGATTGTCGAGATGATCTCGTGGGGCATGGTTCGCTTGTGGCGCATGGTCAATCCGAAGAGCGATGAGGCGATTACCGACCAGACGCGCGGCAAGTCGCAGCAATACTACACTGAACACTGAGGTTTTTGCGGCCCTTACGGTTTTCTTTACCTGCGTAGCGCCTTATGTCGGCGCATATCAGCTATAGGAGTGAGCCATGGGCCGCGAAGAAGTACAGCGCCTTGAGGCGTATCTGAAAGACAAGTTGAATGACGGCCTGCGCCTCGTGGCGCGCAAGGAGACCGACGATTCTGTTGAGGTCTACCTTGGCACCGAGTTTCTGGCCGTGGTTTACAAGGATACTGACGAAGGCGAAGTTTCATACTCAATGAACATGACGGTGCTGGCCGAGGATCTGGTCAGCTAGGTCTGAACTTCACCAAATCAAAAGCCCTCCCGCCGGTTTGGCGCGAGGGCTTTTTTTATGGGGAGATAGCTTACAGAACCTCGAGCATCTCTGCGACCAGTGGATGGCGCACGACGTCTTGGCCTTCGAGGCGCACAATGGCGGTGTCGCTAAGCTGTTCCAACTTATCGGCTGCTGTGGCCAGACCGGAAAGCGATGGCAGTAAATCAGTCTGCGCCGGGTCACCTGTCACCACCATGGTGGAATTCCAGCCGAGCCGGGTCAGCAGCATCTTGATCTGCGTGTACGTGCAGTTCTGCGCCTCATCAATCACTACGAAAGCATTGTTGAGGGTACGCCCGCGCATGAAGCCAATTGGGGCAATCTCAATCACACCTTCGGCCAGCATATGTTTGAGCTGCGCCGGGCTGAGCCGGTCAGACAGGGCATCATAAAGCGGGCGCAGATAGGGTGCCAATTTGTCTTCCATCCCGCCGGGTAGGAAGCCGAGCTGTTCGCCCGCCTCGACGGCGGGGCGCGACAGGATGATCCGCGCGACTTTGCCTGCCTGCAAAGCCTCAACCGCCTTGCAGACGGCAAGATAGGTCTTGCCCGTGCCAGCTGGTCCCACGGCGAAGATCAGTGTCTTTTCATCCAGCGCTTTCATCAATGTGGCTTGATTTTCAGAGCGCGGTTTGATTGTCTTCTGATAGCGCTGCGGGCGCTCACCATGGGCGGGTGTGACCGCGTGGTGCGGATTGTCGGCATCGTCTGGATGCCAGCCATTACTATCAATCGCGTAGAGTTGGGCTTGGCGCGGTTTCTTGTTTCCGGACCGACGTGATCCTTCATATGCAGCGTTGGCCTTTTGGCGTTTAGTCGCAGCGCGTTTACCCATGGGAGTCTCCTTTTTGGATACAAAAAAGCCGCTGACCCGAGAGGTGCAGCGGCGACGAGAATCGAAGCGAGATATGTTCCGGACCTTCTAAATAGTCCGGCGGTGGTCTGTGCGGTGATCGACAATCGATCATGAGCGATAAGCCTCCCGAATCTCCTATTGAATTAGACCCTAGGCTGGTTAACCAGTGATTAAGCAATAATTCGCGTGCGAAATGTCTGATCGGAGAACAAGGTATGGCAATGTATGAATTGGACGGTGTAAGTCCGCAGGTTCCCGGCAGTGGTAATTTCTGGGTTGCCGAGAACGCAACCGTCCTTGGCGATGTGGTGCTGCACGAGAATGCCAGTATCTGGTTCAACGCGGTTCTGCGCGGTGACAATGATCCGATCACGATTGGAGAGAACTCTAATGTTCAAGATGGCAGCGTCTTGCACACCGATGTCGGTTGCCCGCTAACCATCGGCAGCGACGTCACGATTGGCCATATGGTGATGCTGCACGGTTGCACGATTGGCGATGAGAGCTTGATCGGGATTGGCACGACGGTGATGAACCGCGCGGTGATTGGCAAGAATTGCATTATCGGGGCGCACAGTCTGATCCCGGAAGGCAAAGTGATCCCGGACAATGCGCTGGTCATGGGCGCGCCGGGCAAAGTCGTCAAACAGCTTAGCCCTGAACAGATCATGCTGATCAAGGGCTCGGCGCAGGTCTATGTCGACAATTGGAAACGCTTCAAGACCGGCTTGAAGCGTATCGATTAGTTATTGTTGGCGACCAGTTTCAGGCCAACCGGCTCACCGGCGATATCGGGTGGGAAAATCGCCGTCAAGCGATGACGCCAAACCGGGCGGCCTTGCAGCAAGCCAGCGCCGCCTAGCGTCTGGTACAGACCCAGCAAACGTACTTTGCCGCCGATTGAAGTCAGGCTGGTCAGCGGTGCCAGCGTCATTTCAATGTCTATGCGCTGCCCCGTGAGGGTTTCGCCGCGGGCATGCAATATACCCGGCAGCTTGCTCTCATGTACTGAGGATAAGAAAGAGGTGAGCATCTCGCGGTCATGCCCGGTCCAGAAATCGAGATAATCGTGCGCCGCCAGCTCGCGGCCAAGCAGGCTCGACATGCGCTCGCCAGCATTGCGGAAGGCCCAAACGCCTTCTTCGGTACGCTCAATAACAAACAGGCAGTCGACCAGATCAGGGTGATCGCTGGTATTGGGGCCATGGCCAGCCTCTGATGGCGCAGCTTTCATGCGACCCCACGCTGATAACAGCGTTCGGGTGTTCGGGTGCAGGGACCTGCTTTTCATCTTTATAAGACCTTGTCGTATTGTGGACGCAGATTGCATCCTGTTCTCTTGCTTGAGACGAGTGTCGCAATGATTGCGCCAGTTCTCGGCTCGCCCAGCAGGCGAGAAATGTCGGATAATGGGGCAGCATTCCCCGTTCACGGGAAACCCGGCACGAAACCTGCTTCCTGATAGGCGAAGTGTCAGGGAGACATCATATGACCGTATCATCACGGAACACATTTCTAACAGGCGCAGGCGCGCTGGCTCTGATTACCATGGGCAGCTTCGCTTATGCGGGCGGCGGCATGAGTGGTGGCGGGGTGATGACACCCGGCGGCGGAACCGTGGTTCCCGGTGCCAATATTGGCAGTCACAATACAAGTTATGGCGGCGGACACCAAAGCGGCCCTTGCTGCGGTAAAGGCCCGGTTGGACATGGCGTGATCGTCCCGGGCGTGAATGTCGCTGGACCCAATGTTATGGTCACGGGCTCTAATGTCACTGTGAACCAAGGCAGTGTGATGACCAGCACACAGTCTTTTCTGAATACTAACGTGGTTGGCGGCAGTGGCAGCACATTCGTTTCTAGCGGCGGCGGCTATTACGCCCCGCAAGGCATTGCGCCGTCCGCGATCGGTGCCCTGAATGTCGAAGGCAATGAAGAGCGCTATGTAGAGACCGTCACCGAACAGGTCCCGTCGACCGAAGAATATTGCGCTGAAACAGTCTCCCTGCAACGCACCACGCGTCCGGTTCAGGCTGTTTGTCTGGATGATAAAGGCACGCCGCATCCTGCCTCGCGTGTTGATGCCAGCCAGCGGGTGAATGCCGGTTATAGCGGCGAATTGTTCCGCTGCATGGCCGGAACTTATATGCAGGTCACGCTCGGCAGCATCGAAAATGGCTCAGCCAGCTTTGCCCACGGTCAGACTTTTGCTTGCCGGAAAGGTGAGGCTTTGGTCCACAAGCGCGGCGGCGATCTGTCCTGCGCGCCGCAGATGCCGCAACGTGATTGTAATGAGCGCTCATTGCTGCGCCGCCACGGCCCCGGCATCAAGATTGTTGAAGCGCACGTAGAAGCAAAAACATGTGTGCCGCAGACGCGTACAGTAATGAAGTCGGTCCAACGCCAAGTTGAGCGTACACGCCAAGCCAAAGGCCAACCTATGGTGTTTGACGGCGGTGTCGGCCAAGGCGTCTACTAAACCCTACATCCTCCCTGATCAGCGGCCTCGCTAGCGATAGCGGGGCCGCTTTTATGTCTATGTTGCGAATATGTCACCTTACGTAAGGAAGGCATCACGAGAACAGCTGGCAACTTGTCATTGAATACAATTTCAGTACGGCTAGGCGCAAGTCGGTCGAAGATTCCGGCATCCGCAAAATATAAATTCTCAGGGAGAAAACGCGATGAGCAAATCCACGAAAACCAATTTTGGCCTAAAGGCAGTCCTGTCTTTCAGCGTAGGGATGACCGCCCTCATGGCTGGCGGTGTTATCACTGCTACAGCGCAAGAAGACGGCGATGAGACCAAGCGCCTCGCCACGATTACGACAACGGCGAGCAAGCGTGAGCAAACACTGCAGGATGTGCCAATCGCTGTATCGGTTGTGGATGACGCGGTAATCGCAAAGGCTGAAATTCAGGATCTGAGTGATCTACAGTCGCTGGTTCCTTCTCTGAGCGTTAGTACGTTGCAAAATTCAGCAAGCGTCAATTTCAGAATTCGTGGTTTTGGTAACGGTGCCAACAATGCTGGTATCGAGCCTTCGGTCGGTGTCTTCATTGACGGCGTGTATCGCTCGCGTTCTGCTGCCGCGATTAACGACCTTCCAAACCTTCAGCGCGTTGAGGTTCTGCGTGGACCGCAATCAGCTCTATTTGGCAAAAACGCGTCCGCAGGTGTTATCTCTATCGTCACCCGCAAACCGCAGTTTGATCAAGGCGCTGCGATTGAGGTTAGCGCGGGTAATTTCAATGCTTACCGCGTCAAAGGCGATGTTACGGGTCCGATCTCGGACACAGTCGCTTACAGCGCATCAGCCTATTACAATGTTCGTGATGGTTATACTGAAAGCCAAATAACCGGCACTGATATCAATGAGCGCAACCGGTATGGTGTTCGTGGCCAGTTGCTGTTTACGCCAAACGAAGATCTCGAGATTCGCCTGATCGGTGACTATGACAAGATTGACGAAGTTTGCTGTACGGTTGCAAATATCGTCAACGGGCCAACTGGGCCAATCATTCAACTTCTCGGCGGCAATATTGACTTCGAGAACCCGTTCTCTCGCGAAGTTTTTGAGAATTTCGATCCTGAGAATGAGCTGACCAGTACAGGTGTTTCCGGACAAGTCGATTACGCCATGGACTTTGCCGACCTGACATCGATCACGGCATTCCGGACCGGCGAACTCAATACCAATGCCGACGTTGATTTCACCAGTGCAGATTTGCTACAAAACAATCCCGGTTCTGCCGATATCGACACATTCACTCAGGAACTTCGCCTGACCTCGAACAATACTGAAGGCATGTTCGACTGGATGGTCGGCGGCTTCTACTTCGACGAATCTGTGGACACTACAGGGGCGATCGAATTCGGTTCAGCTTTCCGCGGATATGCGGACATTCTTTCTGGCGGCAATATCGCGCTTATCGAAACGCTTACGGGCCAACCGGTTGGCACGACATTCTTCCAAGCTGGTCAAGGACCATCAGAACAGTTCACGCAAGAGAATACGGCTTGGTCTGTCTACACGACAGTTGATGTTCACCTGACAGATCGCATTACCGCGACAGTTGGACTGAGCTATGTCAGCGATGAAAAGGATGTTGCGATCAGCACAGCCAACACAGATACTTTCTCTGCGGTTGATCTTGTTGCTCTCGGCGTTGCGATCGGTGTTCCTGCCCAGTTTGCTGACAATCCTGCGTTCAATCCACTGCTCGGATTGCAGGCTCTGCAATTCTTGCCGCCATTCTTGGACTTCCCGAATGCGGTTGAGGATGGCCATTCAGAAGACAATGCAACCAACTACACTGCTCGGTTGGCCTATGATGTCAGCGACAATATGAACCTCTACGCGTCTTACGCGACGGGTTTCAAAGCGACATCATGGAACCTGTCTCGTGATAGCCGCCCGAATATTGTGGACTTCATTTCTGGGTCACCAGTGACGAACCCAGCAGCCTCGCCAATTCGCGATGCTGGGCTGGCCGTCACAAACCTGACATCAGGTACGCGTTTTGCGTCACCTGAAACGGCAAAGGTTTGGGAGCTTGGTGTTAAAGGCTCGTTCGACAACTTTGCCTTCAACGTCGCCTTCTTCGATCAGTCGATTGAGGACTTTCAGTCCAATACGTTCACCGGCGCAGCGTTTACGCTGGCAAATGCTGGTAAGCAATCTACGCGCGGCGTGGAATGGGAACTGACAGCAGCTATGACAGATAACCTGACCGTGGTTTTCGCGGGCACGGCACAGGATCCTATCTATGATAGCTTCCCACTCTCTGCCAGCGGCGATCTGACTGGCCAGAAGCCTGTCGGCATCACAGAACTCGCGACGTCTACTTCGGTCAATTATGACTTTATGATTGGCGACATGGAAGGCTACGCGCGGGCTGATTGGCAGTACGAAGAGCCAACTGGTTACTTCGATGACCCAGTTAATCAGGCATTGGTCGGCATTGAGAGAGAGATCAATCTGGTCAACGGTGCAATTGGTATCACCACACCGAACGACCTGCGTATCTCGCTTTGGGGCCGTAACCTGTTCGACGAAGAGATCATTACAACAGTGTTCCCATCGGTTGCTCAGGGCGGGTCCCTGTCGGGTTACCCAAGCCAGCCGCGCACCTACGGTGTTACGGTTCGTAAGGAATTCTAAGACCACTTTCTTGAACTAAATCGAAAAGCCCCTTCGTTCACGGAGGGGCTTTTTCTTGTCTGAAATTTCGGTGCGCACAAAAAAGGACGACCCGCAGGCCGCCCATTCTCTTTGTGTATTCTTGAACCTCAGCCTAGCTGATGCCGAGCGAGCCCATTGTATCTGTGGTCAAATAGCCAAGGTGTCTGATCCCGGCGCTGCGCTGATATTTGACCAGAGCCGAGCGTGTTTGCGGCCCCATAATGCCATCAAGGCGGCCATGATACAGTCCGCGCTGGTGGAGTGCAGATTGCAGCGTTCTGATCGTCGCAGGGCCGCTGTTGGTGTCGCATAGCACTTCGACCCACTCGAACCGTTCCGAGGTGCGCAGCGTCTTGGTCATGATCGTATCGACCTCTTCCGGCACGTTGTAACTGCCTGAGGAGGCTGGCGCGATCATCCGCTGAACCGTGAAGTCGCGATATTCGGCTGGCACATCAATCTGTTTGATGCCGCCTTGCTGAACCAGAACTTGGCGCGACACTGAAACCGTTTGCGCCGCAATTGGCACTCGGCGAACTTGTTCCGGCTGGCTGACCATACGCTTTTGGACGGACCTTGTCTCACCGGCTTCTTCGACCAGACACCACGTGTCGCCCGTGCGCGGATCTTGCCGCGATACGCCGGACAGGCCAACACCGCGTTTCCAGACCAGACGAGGTTCAGACACCTGAACTGTCTCGGCGATATAGGAGAACCGTGCTGGCACAACTTCGAGCCGGTCATGCGCGGGTTTGATGATCACTTGCTCGTGCTTCACCGCGAATTTCGGCTGGGTCACGACGTAGCGAATATGCGCGTCCTTCACCAGAACCTCCTTGGTCTCGCTTCCGAATTGCGCCTGCGTGAGCTTGGCGCGCTGATATGGTGCAGCGACGGCGATCTGGCGCGGAACCATGTCATATTGGGCCGCTACTTTCATACGGGCAAAACACTCGCCGGGATGGGCGCGGGGCAACTCGCCAAGCGGGCTGGGCATTGCGCGCTGTGCCGGTGCGTAAGTGCGCTGCAGGGGTGCAGACCGGGTCACTGTTCGGGCGCTGGTCGTGCCGCGCATGGCTGGGGCAGGGCGGGTCACAGTGCGCAGCGTATTGACGACCGGCGGCGATGGCTTGGTTGCAGGCTGTGTTTGGCGCGGGGCCGGGCGAACTGGGGTCACATAGGTCTGTACGGCGCTTGAAGCAGTAACAGAGCGAACTGGCGCGGCTGCGACTGTCCGCGTGACAGTTGCGACGGGCGCGCGTTGTTGAAAGACTTGCGAGGTGTCGGTGCCATCATAGGCTTTGCCATTGCCCCACTGGCTCGCATACGAGAAGGACCGGCCGACATCTGCATCGGCATAGGCCCGTTCCAGAAAGTCGCTATCCCCCTCCAACGGCGCTGAGGATTGAGCATTGGCCGCAAAGCCAAGTGTGAGCGCCGAAGCGGTGGTGATGAGAACCTTAAGCATGGTGTCGCCTCAAAAGTTAAAGTCGAATTCGCCTGATAGGGTGCAGGATGCGTGCCGGAATACGCCTGACAGGGGAAATCCACATTCCCGCGTGTGGGGAATTGCGCCGCACCAGACTGATCGCTGGAGATCAAGACCAGTGGTTGCGCTGAAGGTTTCAGCTATTGCAGCCCGTCGGCCCATTTTGATACAGGGTTAACCGCTGAAGTTGATGCCTTTGGGTGAGGACGCGGCGGTTACCAAACGCGCGGTAATTCTATCGGGCATTGCCTTATTGGTTTGTTTCCATAGAGTTTCCTCCCGAGCCGGGGAGGGCTGAATTCAATGCTACTGCGCCGCATTACACAGCACGTCAAAGATCAGAACTGGTTCGCGGTTGGGCTGGATTTCTTGATTGTCGTGTTTGGTGTGTTCATCGGTTTGCAGGTCGCGAACTGGAGCGCGGCGCGGGCGGACAGGGCCGACGAGAGAACATTCCTCAACGCCTTACATCAGGATATTGTCGAGGCGGAGCAAATATCCAGGCGGATACTGAACATTCGGATCACAGCTTTCAATGATCTTGAAAGCGCGGTGGATATTCTTTTTGAGCGCACGGCTTGGCGGGACCTTAGCAATGCAGAATGCACTGCCATTGGTAATGCCCATATAGCGGGTGTTATCTGGACTGATCTGCCGTCTTTAAGTGGATTGCGCGATGCCGGGCGCACCGGAATACTCCGCGATGAAGTCCTGTTGCAAAACCTTGCGACCTTGATGCAAAGACAGGAGGCAATGGGGAAAATCATTGAAGCCGTTCAAATAACGACTGTCGATTTACCCCGTGTGCATCCCGATTTATTTGAGATTACGCCAGTTATCGTGCCGCTCGGCGCGGCAAGTGGCCTGACCCAATATGATACAGTTTTTGTCTGCGACGGCAAAAAACTGCAACAAAGCCGCTCTGCCATGAATATCGTGGCGGTCAATATCGAAGCCTACGACGCGGTCGTAAATCTTGTCGGGATCAAGCCTTGGGTGCAACAAACCAGCGTCGTGCATGAACAGCTAGATGAAAGCCTCGGTATCACCCACGTCACCGAGGAGACAATTCCATGATCTTGCGCCGCTTCACGAAGGCGCGAGGGGGCTGCCATCTGGTTTGAAAACCGGATAGAGCAGGCGGCACATCAGGAGCCTCCCATATGAAACGTCTCTCAACGATTATTACCATCGTGCTGTTACTGGCGATTGCCGGTTTTGTCGGCCGCGGCATGCTGCATCGCGGTGACTATAAGGTTGCAGTTGGGGCCGAAACCGATCCGGCCAGCGCGTTTACCGATGGCCGCGCCAATCTGGTCGGCGCGACGTTCTATTCGGCTTGGTGCTCGGCCTGCGCCGTGCTCGACCCGAAATTGCGCGCTGTGGTGCCTGACTTTGAAGGCCGCGCGGTTGAGTTCACCAAGTTCGACTTTTCCATCGGCCAGCCGGAGAAGCTGACTGACAAGGCTGCTGAGCTCGGGATCAAGACCGTCTATCTAGAAAACAAGGGCGCGACGGGCTTCATGGCGCTGATTGACCGGCGCAATGAGCGCATTGTCGAGATGATTTCGATGCGTGACTCAAAAGACGACATCCGCAACAAAATCGAAGCAGCGATCATAACCGTCTCCAAACCACTTGAGGAAATTGTGCTTTAGCCGCTAAACACGGCCCATGAGCAATAATTTACAAGCGGTGATCTGGGATTTCGGCGGGGTGTTGACCTCGTCGCCATTCGAAGCGTTCACCCGCTACGAAACTGAGCACGGCCTGCCGAAAGACTTCATCCGCAGCGTCAATGCCCGCAATGGCGATACTAATGCTTGGGCCAAGCTGGAACGGTCCGAGGTGGATGGCGCTGGATTTGACGCGCTGTTCCGGGCTGAAAGCCAAGCGCTTGGCCATGAAGTGCCCGGCAAGGATGTCCTCGCCCTGCTGTCGGGCGAGCTACGCCCCGCCGTGATTGAGGCCCTGAAGACCTGCAAAGCCCACGTCAAAGTCGGCTGCATTACCAATAACGCACCGATCGGCAAAGGTGCTTCGATGAGCAATGATGCGAGCAAAGCGGCCAAGGCTAGCGCAGTTCTGTCGCTGTTTGATCATGTCGTCGAAAGTTCGAAACTGGGTATCCGCAAACCCGACCCGCGCATCTATGCCTTAATGTGCGAGGCGCTGGATGTTGAGCCTTCAAATTGTATATATCTTGATGATTTGGGCATAAACCTCAAACCCGCACGCGCCATGGGCATGACCACAATCAAAGTGGTCAGCGAAGCACAATTGCTCGACGATTTGCGTGCGGCGACAGGATTTGAGGGATTATAAATGCGGATCATCTGTGGAGTGTGTGCGAGTATTGCACTGGCGGCCTGCGGCGGCGCGCCGGAGCAGCCGCCAAGCGTTCGCATGACGATTGAAGCCGCCCCAGAACAAATACCCACGCCAATTGAGCCAACGGTTGTAGCGCACCCCCTATCTGAGCCTGCGCAAAGCAAGGTCGATGGCATCCGCGCGATCATTCAGCGCAACTCACTTTACCGCTTTTCTCGTCTCGCCGACGCAGAGGCATCCTTCGTGTCCAATTTCGCTGGCGAGTCTAATCGCGCGCATTGGGATCTCTTGCGCCGCACCGGATTTGACCCGCTCGCCCAGATCGAAATTTTGCTGGACGGCCCATACGCGACCCGCACGGTCGGAGATGAGATATGGTATGTCTGGCCAGACCTCGCCGCGCTTGATCCGGCAGAGCTGGTCCCGGAGCGGCTGAGCTTCAGTGACCGGGCGCGCTTGCTCGAACTGGTTGGCGAAACTGGGATTGACCGCATTCGCGGCGGCCAAGGCTACCCGGGCGTACGAACCGCTATCGCAGAGGATGGCCGGTGGTTATATTTCGTCCACGAAACCGAAGACGAGACAGAGGACTAGACATGGCAGACAAAATTGGCGCTTCGGCAGCTGTCGCAAACCTATTGGGATGGGCACCGGTTACGGGCGACCGCGATGCCATCCACAAGACGTTCAAGTTCGCCGACTTCAAAACCGCTTGGGGCTTCATGACCGCTTGCGCCTTGAAAGCCGAGCAGATGGATCATCATCCGGAATGGTTCAACGTCTATAACCGGGTCGACGTGACATTGGCGACGCATGACGCAGATGGCGTGACACAGTTGGACGTGACTTTGGCCACCTTCATGGATGGTCTTGCCGCGAAACTGACCTAGCCCGTCTGTTTGACCCGGCCTTCAATCTCCGGCTGAATTGAACGAACTCGCGTGCGCCCGGACAGAAGTCTGGTTAGCGTGCGGCGGAGTTCGCTCTGGTCAATCGGCTTTGAGATATAAGCATTCATACCCATAGCGAGGTAACGATCCGCGTCTCCGGACATCGCATCTGCGGTCATGGCGACGGTCGGCATCTCGGCCCAGTCAGTCCCATTGCTGCGAATATTAGCCAGCGTCATCGGCCCATCCATGATTGGCATATGTATGTCGAGCAGCAAGACATCGAAACGCTCTCGCGCTAATACCTCCAGCGCTTCGGCGCCATTCTCCGCTTCGGTAATGACGATTCCCAGCGGATCAAGGAACAGACGCGCGACCCGGCGGTTCACCGCGTTGTCATCAACCAACAGAGCTCGGTATCCACGCAAGCTGCTGGGGGAGGGGCTGTCCGTAGCAGGCGCTGGCGCAGCTTTCCTGTGCCCTTCGACGGCCTTGGTTTGGAACGTCATGGTAAAAACAGAGCCCTGACCCAGTGTGCTGGCAGCCGTCACATCGCCGCCCATCTGGCGGGCCAGACGGCGAGAGATCGCGAGACCAAGGCCCGTGCCACCATATTGCCGGGTGGTTGTACGGTCGGCTTGGGAGAAATTCTCAAACACTTTCGAAATTTGTGCCGTTGAGAGACCAATGCCTGTATCTGAAACGTGGATCGTGACGGTCGCTTCACCGTCGTCTGTCATATCACCGATGGTCACCGCCAGAACGATACTGCCTGTACGGGTAAACTTGATGGCATTGCAGATCAGATTTTCAATACATTGGCGCAGGCGTGTCGCATCGAACAGGATCAGGTTGGGGATGCGCGGGTCAATCGCCAGCTGGAAGTCGAGCCCATTTTCGATAGCCATTGGCCTGTAGAACGCTTCCAGACGTGAGAATATGTCTCGCAGATCGTTTGCAACAGGATTGATATCAAGTTTGCCCGCTTCTATTTTGGACAGATCAAGCACGTCGTTCAACAAGGTCAGGAGTGTTCGCGAACTATCGAGAATCGTGTCGACCATTTCCAGTTCAGCCCCGTGCAAGGCTTGATTCTTCAAGGCCTGAGCCATGCCCATAATGCCATTCAAGGGCGTGCGGATTTCGTGGCTCATTGAGGCCAGAAATTCCGATTTTGCCTCGTTCGCGGCTTCGGCCTCGCGGCGGGCTTGTTTAACCTCACGCTCGCGTTCCCGAAGTTTGCTAATGTCGTGACTCACGCCGATCACAGAGCCATCCGCCATGGCCGTGTGAATAGTCGATACCAGACGGCCATCATGGGTGAACATTTCAAACGGCTTGCCGCTTGCGAGGCCCTCTATGATGGTCTTGGCCAATTCAGCAACGGCGGCTATTTCCATCTCAGGATATAGATGCGCAACTTCTTGTTCGACGCCCTCAGCAAATGTGAAGCCGTCTTTAAGGGCCGCTTGTACGATGGGGAATTGAGTTGCGCCGGCCTTGTTGGAATATTGCACATTGCCGTCTTTGCCATAGACAATGAAGCCGGTCTCGATCTGGTCGAGTGCATGCGCGGTCTTCTCAAAAGCAGCCTGCTCACCTTCATGCATCATTTTGTCTTGCCCCGCTCAATATAACCCTACAATACTATTCTGCATTTGCATTGATACTTGGTAAAAATATACCTTGCTCTAAATGATGGGTCGAAACCCTCTTGCGCTTGGCGCGGCGGCAGGCTTGCGCACTGACAAGCCGCAAGGCAGTTGATAGAGTGCAAATTCAACACTGGGAGATCATCATGGGCCGCGTATCTGGAAAAATGGCATTCGTAACTGGCGGCGCGCAGGGGCTCGGTGAGGCCACCGCGCACATGCTGGCCAAAGAAGGCGCTAAAGTCACGGTCACCGACATAAACGGCTCGGGCGCCACGGATGTCTGCGCCGCGATCAATGCCAAGTATGGCGACGGCACCGCGTTCGCGTGGCAGCATGATGTAACTGATGCCGAGCAATGGAAAACCGTGCTGCAAAGCGCACATGACGCCATGGGCGGGCTGAACGTGCTGGTCAACAATGCCGGGATCGGCTCGATGGCCAGCGTTGAGGACGAAGATTATGAGACCTTCCGCAAAGTGATGGCGGTGGATGTCGACTCAATTTTTCTCGGCTGCAAATACGCCATCCCTCTAATGCGTGCACATGGCCTCGGCTCGATCGTGAATATCTCGTCGATTGCTGGGATTGTCGCGAGCGGCAACTATATTTCCTACAATACGGCCAAGGCGGCGGTGCGGCACATGTCGAAATCCATCGCGCTGCACTGTGCCAAGACGGGCGGGAAAATCCGCTCCAATTCGATCCACCCGGTCTTCATCAACACACCGATCCTCGACCGCACCAAGGAGAAGTTTGGCGAAGAAGAAGCCCTCGCCAAACTCGGCCGTCAAATCCCGCTCGGCAAAGTTGGCGAGCCTGATGATATCGCTTATGCTGTACTCTATCTGGCCAGTGATGAGAGCAAATTGGTCACTGGATCAGAGCTTATAGTTGATGGCGGCATCAGCGCGATGTAGGCATTGTTATGGGACCATTCTTTGAATCCATAACCGAGTACGGTGAGTTCGACCTTCCGCTGCGAAATATTCGCGCCACTCTAAAGGGGACTCATTTGACCTTAGATTTGATTCCAGAGGCACGCCGCCGAAAACTTACTCGTGTCGAGCATGACGGCTCACAGGCAATGAAATTGGTGCTGGGGGACCTAGCCAACGAGATTGTTGAGGGGGATCGATTATTGCGGTTGGAGTTCGATGGAATTGCTAGCTGGTTTGTTGAAGAAGAGGGGAATGATTTTCCTCATTTTTCTCTACCAGATTGGTCGACAGTTCCCAAAATTGACGGTTCTAAAAGTAACTGGCCGCTGCTCAGAATCCGCAATTCAAAAATGCGAGACCTGTTGCCGGATTGGCGGTATACTGGCGACGGTTTAGAGCATTTTTTTATCATTGGCGCGGAGACGTGTATGCACGTTTTGGCTTGGCCACCTACTGGTGGTTGGCTTCCGAATAATTAATCTCACATACTTGCCCTCCATTTTCGTTGGTGCAATGTTCACGTATAGATATGGAGAAAGCTATGATTGGATATGTAACCCTCGGCACCAGCGACCTAGAGCGCGGTGCGAAATTCTATGACGCGATTTTCAAAGAGCTCGGCTGCGGCCGGATGATGGAGATGGATACGTTCATTGCTTGGGGAACGATGGATGGCGGTGCCGGGATCGGCCTGACCATGCCATTCAATGGCGAAGCGCCTAGCGTTGGCAACGGCGTTATGGTGGCGCTGCAAGCCAAAGATCAGGCTCAAGTTGCTCGCCTCCATGCGATTGCGCTTGAGCAGGGCGGTACGTGCGAAGGTCCGCCCGGACCACGCGGCGAGCCTGCTGGCTTCTATGCCGGATACTTCCGCGATCTGGATGGCAACAAGCTCAATGCGTTCACTATGGTCGCGCCGGGTTAACCCCGCTAGCTACTAACCACTCCCAATCTCGCGGCGGGAGGTGACTGTGAAGGCGTAGATCGCCAACACCGCCATCACCGTCGCGGCGACATAGAATGGCAATGGCGTGGCGAGACTATACAGGCTCGCCCCGATCAAAGGCCCGAAGATGAAGCCCGATGGCGGCGCAGCGGCGAGCAGGGCGGCAGCCGAGGCTTGCTCATGCCTGCTAACCGAGAGCGAGCCGAGCGCATTGGCGGCGGGCACGGTCAGCGCCGCGCCGCAACCAATCACCAGAAATGCCACGCACATGCCCCAAAACGGGTGAACCAAATTGGCCGCGATATAACCAACCGAGACTAGCGCCAATCCAACCGGCAACATCTTGCGCGGGTCGGGTTTGCGCGGCACGATATAGCCGAACTGGATGACCACCATCATCACCGCCAAACAGGCGAACGAGATGCCCGTGTACAGAACCACCGCTTCCGGGGTCAGGTTCAGCGTGTCCTTGTAACGGTCCTCAATGAACCAGCCGAGCGTCTGCTGGATCATCCCGACCGCAACGAAATAGGTGAACAGGAATAACAGATGCGGGAACACGCGCGGGTCGCGCACCGCCAGCGGGCTCGGGCGTTTACTGGTGCGCAATGTGTCGCGCCGTTCCGGCAGGGTCAGCCCGATCAAAGTCCCGCAGACCCAGCAAAACACAATCGAGCCCCAGAGCGGGGCCAGCGCGCCAAACGGTGCCAAAACCGCCGCGCCCGCCGGGCCAATGATCGATCCGATGCTCATCCCAGCGCCGAGCATGCCGAGCCCGCCGGCGCGGGTCTTGGCCGTGGTCGCGTCGGTCATCGCCGCCATCGAGGCGGGCTGTAATCCCGGCGACAGCAAGCCAAACCATATCCGCACAAAGACCAGCGTGAAGAACATCGTCATCCCGGCAATCGCCCCGGCCAGTGCGGCGCTTAGGGCGAACAGGAAAGCCATATTGGTCAGCCCCATCGCAAATAGCGAGAACACCATCACCCGCTTGCGACCAAAACGATTGGCCAGCCGCCCCCAGGCCGGGATCATCAGCGCATAGATCGTCGTCGACAGGGTCAGGATGCCCGCCACCTGTATCGGCGTCAGTCCAGCCTGCCGAGCGAGCGGCGCGACCACCACGAAATTGATCGTCATGCCTGCGCCCATCGCGACGCTGGCCAGCGCAATCATGCCTTGCTGAAACCCGGTCAGTGGGCGCAGCGGAACTTCGGGGTCGTGCTGGCTATCCATCCCGCACAGGGTGACGAGCTTTACCCGCTGGGGCAAGCCGGACGTAAGGGAAGTGCGGGCTCAGATGATGGCGACCTCTATTGCCCCAACCACGCAAACACCACAGCGACGCTAAGCAGCATCCAGCCGAAATGGCGGCCTCTGGTGCCCCAGAAATTCGCCACTGCACCCGACAAATACAAGGCCCCGACCAGCAGGGCGGCAACCTGCCTGTCCTCGTCGGACAAGTAGAACGGCGCGGCGACCAGCACAGCGCCGCCAATGAACCAGTACACCGCGCTAAGGAAGAAGATCGCATGCAGGATACGCTTCGACGACGCGGCAATCCCCTCGACCGGAGCAACGACTTTTGTCGCGCCGAGATAGCCATGCACAACGGCAATGAACATGCCCAAACCACCTGCAAGAATTATAAATATATCCGACATTAAACTCTCCATACATAAGTGTATGGTATATGGGTTTAATCTTGCTGTGTGTCAATACAGTGCTGTATGGTTTGAACATGACAAAACGCTTGAACAAGTTGCAATGGCTGGAGCATGGGCTTCGAACGCTGGCCTCTACTGGCCCGAATGCGCTGCGCGCTGAACTGTTGGCAAAGTCCCTCGGTGTGACTCGCGGCAGCTTTTACTGGCATTTTTCCAACCTTCAGGACTTTCATCGCGAGCTGCTCAATCTGTGGAAGATACGCACCACCGATACCGTCATCGACGAGATCGAAAACGCCACAGAAGGGCCGGGCCGGTTGCATTCTCTGCTGACGAGATCCTTCGCCAGCACTCAAACCTTAGAGCGCGCGATCAGATCATGGGCCTTCGACAGCAAGGATGCGGCCAAGACCATTGCCAGCGTCGATGACCTGCGGTTGAGCTATATAGCCGACATTCTCAAATCATCAGCGATCGATGAAGCTGACCAGAAATTGCGCGCAAACATGCTCTACTGGGCCTATGTCGGCCGCGTCGTCATGGACAATGCCAGCGACAAATGGAGCGATAAAGATACACAAAAACTGGCGCAGTTATTCTTGTCGTGAGGTTCGAGCCGGGCGTCAGGACGTTGTAGGGCGGGCCTTGGCCCGCCAGTGTAGTTTTGGAGATGGCGGGCCAAGGCCCGCCCTACGAATAATCCGGTTTGCGTTTCGTCATGAACGCGCTTTGCCCTTCGAGAAAGTCTGCGCCGAGGAAGCCCTCGACTTGTAGGGCGCGCATCGCTGGCGTCTCAACCTTTTGCCCCGCCCCGATTGTGTTCAGCATGGTCTTGCCGGCGCTCAGCGACCAGCGCGATAGCGCCGCCATCTCGGTGGCCATCGCGGTCGCGGTGTCCAGCGCTTTCCCGGTCCTCACGCGCCGCGATGAAAGGCCAAGCGTTTCGGCCTCATCGGCCTCAAAAATGCGCGCGGTGAGCAGCAGATCACGCGTTGCGGAGAGCCCGATAATATCGCTCAAACGGCGTAGGTCGCCGTACGGATAGGCCGCGCCGAGTTTCGCTGGCGGCAAGCAGAACCTCGCGCCGTCACCAACCACCCGCAGGTCCGCCGCCGTCGCCAGCGACAGGCCCGCGCCCATGCACGCCCCCTCAATCGCCGCGATCACCGGCACCGGGCAGGCCTCAATCGCCAGTGTCGCCTTGGCCAGCGTTTCCGCCGCCGCTTGCGCCCCGTCCTTGGTCGCGTACAGCGTCGCAAATTCGGAAATATCCGCGCCCGCCGCAAAATGCCCGGTGTCGCCGCCATGAATGATCAGCGCCCGCACGCCCTCGCTGGTTGCCACCTGTTCAATCAAGCCGGGGATCGCTGCCCACATTTCAAGGTTCAGCGCGTTGCGCCGCTGCGGGTTGTTCAGGATCAGCTGCGCGACCGGGACATCAATTTTCAAGATCAATTTGTCCGTCATAGGCTGGGAACGCGGTCAATCCATGGCTGCGCCGCTTCCAGCTCATAGGCCAGCGCCAGCAACAGGCCATCATCGCCGCGCTTGCCCGAGAACATTGACCCGATTGGCAGACCATCATCGCTCCATTGCACCGGCACCGACATCGACGCCGCGCCCGAAACATTCATCGGCGAGGTGAAGGCAGCAAAGTTCAGCACATTCGCCATCACCGTGTCGAAATCACCATCCGGGGCTTGCTCGCCGACTTTCGGCGCAACTGATGAGACAGTCGGCGACAGGATGACATCGAAATCGTCGAACCATGAGTGATACACGCCCTCAAAGGCCTGCAAATAGGCCACCACATCATCAATCTCTCCGGCCCGCGACAGGAATTGCATCGCCAGTCCCAGTGTCCACGGCTCAAGGATTTCCGGGCTCGGTGGTTTTCCGGCAAACTTGGCCGCGTCCTGTGCAAATTGCGCCGCGCCAGCCGCCCAATAGAGCAGGAACCTATCGCCAAATTCCTCGCCATCCAGCGGCAAGGCCCAGTCGATGACCTCATGCCCAAGCTCGCGGCAAAGCTGCGCTGTGCGTTCAATCCCTGCGCGCGTGTGGCTGTCCAGTTTTGCGCCATTCGAGGCCTCGGGTGCAAATGCAATCTTCAAGCGCCGCGTTGAAGGCCCGGTAATATGCCCCGTCGCCGCCAACCCGTCTGAGGGCGCTTCGGCCCCGGCAAACAGCGCCGCGCTATCGCGAACCGTCAGCGTCACCGCATGATTGACCGAGATCGAAACCGGGGCAGGGGGGCGGCTACTCGCCATTGCGCCGCGCGATGGTTTCAGCCCGAACAGACCGCAGCACGCAGCCGGAATGCGGATCGAGCCACCGCCATCACTGGCATGCGCAAACGGCACCACCCGCGCCGCCACAAGCGCCGCTGCGCCGCCCGACGAGCCGCCCGGTATCCGGCTGGTATCCCACGGATTGCGTGTCGCCCCGGTGACCAGTGGCTCTGTCGAAGAGATCAAACCCTCTTCCGGCGTTGTCGATTTGCCGAGGCTGATAATTCCCATCTTGCGCCATGATGCGGCCAGCGCGTCATCTTCAGCCGCGATATGGCCTTTCAGCGCGCGGCTACCGCTCATCCGCTGTACGCCTTTCCAGTCGATCAGATCCTTGATGAAAGTTGGCACACCGCTGAATACGCCCGGCGGCGGCGCAGCGGCCTCGCTCAAAGCGGTGTCATAGGTCTCGGTCGCGATGGCATTGATCAGCGGCTGCGAAGCCTTGGCCCGGGCAATTGCCGCCTCAGTCAGCTGCAACGAAGTCGTCTCGCCGCTCGCCAACATCTCGACCTGTTTCAAGCCATCAGCAAAATCAGCGGTCTCGGCGGCGGGGGCAGAAGCAGGCGGTGTTGTCACGGTGGGGGTTTCCTCAATTGATTTGGGGCTGCAGGCGGTCACGAATGGGCTGAACACGGCG
>Ga0256847_1000278_pt1 | contig 34983 bp, 38 predicted proteins | sample TeddybearmetaG_FD_189099 | JGI IMG/M metagenome (GOLD analysis project Ga0256847, IMG submission 189099) | Hydrothermal vent microbial communities from East Pacific Rise, Pacific Ocean - Teddybear | ecosystem: Environmental > Aquatic > Marine > Hydrothermal vents | place: Pacific Ocean: East...
AGAAAAGTTTTCTGAAGCAAAAGAAGCTATGGGTGCATGGGGATTGCCTGCTCTAAACACCGTTATCCTGTTAACTTCAGGTGCTACTGTGACCTGGGCCCATCACGCGCTTAAAAAGAACGATCGCAAAGCACTGGTTTTAGGTTTATTCCTGACCGTTGTTTTGGGTTTCCTGTTCGTTGGCCTGCAAGCCTGGGAGTACAGTCACGCAATTTCAGAGCTAAACCTGACTCTAAATGCTGGTATCTATGGTACGACATTCTATATGTTGACCGGTTTCCATGGTTTTCATGTGACCATGGGTGCGACTATGTTGTTGGTTATTTTAATTCGTGCGATGAAAGGTCACTTCACACCAGAAAAACATTTTGCTTTCGAGGCTGTTGCCTGGTACTGGCACTTTGTTGACGTGGTCTGGTTAGGCCTGTTTATTTTTGTATACTGGATCTAGTTGAATCTTCGATTTCGGATAAAATAAAAAAACCCCGCAATAGCGGGGTTTTTTTTATCACAATTTCAACTGTTCGTTAAGCCAGAAAACGCGCTTTCATATTTTCCAAGGCAGTCTTTTCAATTTGCCGAATGCGTTCTGCTGAGACTCCGAATTCATCTGCAAGCTGATGCAATGTTGATTTTGAGTCATTCAACCATCGCTGGGTTACGATCTGTTTACTGCGATCGTCCAGTGCATCAAGCGCCTGAGTAAGTTGCTGATGATTGTTTTGTTGTAAATTATCAGATTCCAGCAGGTGCTCTGGTGATGGCGTGCTTGAGACCAGAGTACGAGAAGGAGATTGATAAACGTGCTCATCATCCTCATCTGCATTGTTCTCAAATGACATATCCTGGCTATTCAGGCGTTTTTCCATTTCGAGTACATTTTGAGTGGTCACCCCAAGTGTTTCAGCAATTTCTTTCACTTCTTCGTGTTTAAACCAGCCAAGACGTTTTTTCTGGCTACGAAGTTTGAAGAACAATTTTCGTTGTGCCTTGGTAGTGGCAACTTTAACAATCTTCCAGTTCTTGAGAATAAATTCGTGGATTTCTGCTTTGATCCAGTGAACAGCAAAAGACACCAGTCGTACGCCAAAATCAGGATCGAAACGTTTGACAGCCTTCATTAATCCTATATTGCCTTCCTGAATGAGATCGGCTATGGCCAGACCGTAACCGGCGTAATTATTGGCAACTTTAATGACAAAGCGTAGATGAGGTAATACTAATTGCTGCGCAGCCGAAAGATCTCCGGTCTCCTGTAATTCTGTAGCAAGACGGTGCTCATCTTCCTGAGACAGGATCGGTATATTGCGTGAAGCTTTGATATAAGCCTCAAGACTTGAACTACCAGACAGGGCAGGTAGTGTATTTGTCGCGCAAACAAGTTGTGTGTTCATAAGTGCCTCCTAAATCTATTTTAGCACTCTGCTAATTCGAGTGCTAACGATTAGAGCATAAGTCGACTAGTTAGTTCAAGCTTTTCTAATATTAGAAGAGGTTAAAGTTGACTTGTGTTGTATTTTCACCGAGACAAAAGTTGATTCTGGTGTGTAACCTCAATCAGGGTACTAATTTTGTCCTGCAGTTTGTCAATATTCAGTGGTTGGTGAATAAAATCATTAATGCCGAGACTGAACAGTTGGACATATTTACTGTCATCAAAATCAGTCGCTTCAGCAAGAATGGCAAAGATTGGTAATTCCTGTGGTGAAATTTCCAGGTCATTTCTAATCGAATTTAAAAACTGGGCAAATAGTTCATGATCAATTTCAGTATGCTGTGCAAGTATAAGATCTATTCCTACCTTTTGCTGAGTTTTTAGTAATTCAACGATTTGATCAGAGCGTTCAAGATGGGAAAAGTTGTATTTCTGAGCTAAAGTAGACTGTGATAAAACAGAAGCCAAAGTCTGGCTTTGGCTAATAAATATGATATTTGATTTGGCCTTTTCACCGCTATAGTCCAGTTCATTAACAAACCTTAATAGCGATTCAAAGCCATCAGATTTGTCAAAATAAATTAGTTTATTCAGGTTTTGTGATATTCCATTTGTCAGTGAAGGTTCCTGGTTACCAGAAGTTACACAAATGCTCGTATTTTTATTTTTTTTAGTTTTCCTGATTCGGTTAAGCAATTCCTGGCCTTCCATATCAACCAGGTCCAGATTGCAGATGATGAGTTCAAACTGAAATTTTCTACAGGCATTGATCGCCTGAGAAGCATTATTGCAGAAAATCAATTCGTCAGAAGGATGAGATACCTCGCTTAACTTTTTGTTTAAAAACTGTCTAACAGATTCTGAGGGTTCAACTACTAGCAGGCAGGAAGTGGCAACCATGGTTTATTTTGGTTCTATTTCATTTAAATGTCGCGCAACGGCGACCCATGAGCCAGCAAGGCCAAGCAGCGTGCTTGAACAAATCAATATTAAAAAATCTTGAAAAGAGAAATTAATAATCTTTAAATCGGTTTGGTAAAAAATACTGAGCCGGTTGACCGGGCCTGAAATAAGCAGAGTGGCTATTTCAACAATGAGCCAACTCAGAAAACCGCCGAATAGTCCGTACCAGATACCACCATAAATGAACGGGCGACGAATAAATGAATCTGTTGCACCGATCAATTTGGCGACTACAATTTCCTGGTATCGGTTTTGTATATCCAGTCGAATGGTATTGCCAATTATTAACAGGACAGCAAACGAAAATAAAATCGTAATAAGCCCGACAATACGGCTCGCGATGTCCAAAATAGCGTATAATTTATTGAGCCAGTCGGTATCCATTTTAGCCAGCTCAACTTCGGGCATTATTTTGAGTTGATTCAATAATTGTTTTATAAGAAATGCGTCATCTGTTGTTTGAGGTTGAACGATTAAAGTATGGGGCAAAGGGTTTTCTGATAAACCGTCAATACTACGACCGAAACCGGAAGATTTCCGAAATTCATCTAAAGCCTCTGTTTTAGAGATCAATTTGGTAAAGCTGATATTTGATTGCTTTTGTAGCTTTTTATTAAGCGATTGCGCTTTTTCGAAACTCAGATTGCGATTTAGATAGAGCGTAATTTGAGTAGTCGAGCGCAAGTCGCCACTGAGTGTTTGAATGTTTTTCAGGAAAAGATAAAATCCGCCTGGCAGTGACAGGGTGATAGCGATTACCGCGACAGTCATCAGTGTAGTTGTTGGCGAAGAGTACAGCTTGCCCAGGCTAAACACCATCGATTGGAGATGATGTAGAAAATAGGCCAGCAAAGGATTTCTTTTTTGCCCTCCTCTGTGGCGAATGTTCTCAGCCATTTAAGACATCCAGGTCATTGTGGATCAGCTTGCCAGCATTGAGGGTTAAAACGGGTTTTTGTAGCTCGTCTATCAGACTCTGGTCATGGCTGGCGACTAGCACAGAAACACCAACTTGATGAAAGTCGATGAAAATCTGCATAATTTCTCGTGATAAAACCGGATCAAGATTACCGGTGGGTTCATCAGCCAGCAAAAGCATAGGTTTATGGACCACGGCGCGGGCAATTCCCACCCGTTGTTGTTCACCACCAGACAGGGTGATAGGCATGGATTTTTCCTTATTTAGTAGTCCTACCTTATCCAGAGCCGCTCGCGTTCTTTTGGCCAGATCCTGAGGCCGATAACCCTGAATCGAAAGCGGCAGAGCGACATTATCGAATACCGTTCGATCGAATAATAGCTGGTGGTCCTGAAAGATAATGCCGATCTTGCGACGCATGTAAGGAACCTTATTGCGTTTGATTTGATTGAGATTGACTTGGTCCAACAGAGCCTGACCTCGGGTGGGTTTTTCGATTAGTGAAATAATTTTTAACAGTGTACTTTTTCCGGCGCCTGAATGACCGGTCAGAAAAGCCATCTGGCCTGAACCGAGGTTGAAACTTACATTATTCAAGGCATCAAATCCGCCTGGATATCGTTTGGTGACGTGTTGAAAATTGATCATATTTTAGAAAGACTGTTTATTGCTCGCGATCCAGCAACGCAAACACAAATTCATCTGAATCAAACTCACGTAAATCTTCAACCGATTCACCGACGCCGATGAATCTAATCGGGAGTTTAAGCTTTTCAGCCAGGGTAAATATAATGCCGCCTTTTGCGGTTCCATCAAGTTTGGTCAGTGTTAACCCACTAATACCTATGGTGTCATTAAAACTTTTCGCCTGAGACAAAGCGTTTTGCCCGGTTCCAGAATCCAGTACCAGCATGGTTTCGTGCGGTGCATTTACATCCAGCTTGCGCAGTACTCGTTTAATTTTAGCTAGTTCATCCATCAAATTATTTTGCGTATGTAAACGCCCCGCCGTGTCTGCAATTAAAATATCGATATTTTTTGCCCTGGCTGATTGTAATGCATCATAGATGACTGATGCCGGTTCAGCACCAGAACCCTGACTGATGACCGGAATATTGAGTCTTTGCCCCCAGGTTTTAAGTTGCTCGACAGCAGCTGCACGGAATGTATCACCAGCAGCGAGCATGACATTCAAACCCATTTGTTGATATTTTTGTGCCAGTTTTCCAGTGGTTGTCGTTTTACCCGCGCCATTAATGCCAACCATCAGGATGACGTAAGGTTTATAATCAGTGTTTACCTTCAGTGGTTGCGAGCAAGGTAATAAAATCTGAGTCATCGCATCAGTCAAAGCCTGATATAAAGAGTCAGAATCATTGAGCTGTTTACGTTTAAGTGTTTCTGTTATCTGCTGAATGATTTTAGTAGTTGCCTCGATGCCAACATCCGCCATCAATAACTGATCCTCCAGTTGTTGAAATAATTCATCATCTAGCTGTTTTTTACCGAGCAGAATGTCGGCGATACCGTCAGACAAGTTTGATCGAGTTTTGCTTAAACGTTGCTTAAGCGAAGCCAGGATGCCTGGGTTTTTTTCTGGTTTTTGACTGGAGCTTGGGTCTTTATTGAAACCGAACATAAATTTTCATGTCATACTGAGTCATTAAGGAAATCACTGAATCATCCGTCGTTTACAGCGACAGAATTTGTGGCGCTTGGTTGAACTAAAAAGTCCCGATTTAATCAGGACTTCTGAAACAAGCATGCTACCAGAACGCAAAATAAACTGTAATAGTTATACAACAGGATAGATATGAAAATAGTATTGAACATAATTGTGCTGTTCGCACTGGGTCTCAACCAGGCTGTGGCGAATATCAGCGAGCAGCAGTTAGAAAACGGCCTCAAAGTCATTGTCATTGAGGATCATCGAGCACCGGTTGTGGTGTCTCAGGTCTGGTATAACATTGGATCAAGTTACGAACATGATGGTATCAGCGGTGTTTCTCACGTGCTGGAGCATATGATGTTTAAAGGTACAAAGGATTTGAAACCCGGTGAATTTTCAAAGATTATCGCTCGAAATGGAGGCAGAGAAAATGCCTTTACCTCTAAAGACTACACGGCTTATTTTCAACGCATCTCCAATGATCGACTTGAACTGTGCTTAAAACTTGAAGCAGATCGCATGAGAAACGTAGTGTTTCTTCAGCATGAATTTGATAAAGAAGTTGAAGTGGTGAAGGAAGAAAGGCGCTTGCGAGTAGAAAACAGACCTAAATCCAAATTATATGAGCAGTTTTATGCCACGGCTTTTCTAACCAATCCAATACGCATACCGGTGATTGGCTGGATGGAAGATCTGGATAGCCTGAAAATGGAAGATGCAGCCGAATGGTATAAAAAATGGTACGCACCCAACAATGCTACCCTGGTAGTGGTTGGAGATGTTAAACCAGATGAGGTTTTCAAGCTCGCAGAACAATATTTTGGTCCATTAAAACCATCCGATATTACAGCTCCAAAACCACGCAAGGAAATAAAACAAACTGGACTAAAACGTTTCACCATGTATGGGCAAACTGCGAGCCCCTACCTGATGATGGGTTATAAAATGCCTGTTTTAAATACTATTGAAGATGAAAAAGAAGCTTTTGCACTTGATGTTTTAGGCGGCATTCTGGATGGTGGAAACAGTGCTCGAATTTCGAAAAACCTGATTCGAGGTAAAGAACTGGCGGTAAGTGCTGGCATTGGCTATGACCTGTATGATCGAGAACAGGGTATTTTCATACTGGTTGGAACACCATCAAAACAGTCCAGCGTTGAAAAGCTGGAGCAGGCTTTTTACCAGGAACTGGATGAACTGAAGACTAATCTAGTGAGCGAACAGGAACTGGCACGTGTCAAGGCTCAGACGGTTGCACAAAAAGTTTATGATCGTGACTCCATGTTTAACATGGGTATGCAGGTAGGCATGTTGGTGACAACCGGATATGACCGCCAAGAAATAGACCGCTACGTCGAACAAATAAAACTGGTCACTGCCGAACAAATCAGGCAAGTCGCCAAAAAATACTTCAATAGCGAAACTTTAACAATCGCTACTTTGTTACCAGAAAAAAGTGCTGAATAAATACCAGGAAAACATTCTTATGAACAATAAATTTAAATCTTTTGGATTGAATCTGGTTGCTTTGATCGGTTTGACTCTGTCTCTGTCTACGCATGCGTTGGAAATAAAAACCTGGAAAACCGATAACGGCGTAACAGTATTGTTTGTTGAAAGTCACGCATTGCCGATTGTTGATGTGCGTTTGAACTTCAAAGCCGGTAGCTCACGAGATGGTGATAAACCCGGAATTTCGAGACTGGTGAATGCCTTACTGGTAGATGGAACAGGTGAGTTGACTGCTGAGGAAATCGCATTGACGTTTGAATCGGTTGGCGCTGAACTTGGTCATGATTCTCTACGCGACATGGCCTGGACGCGACTGCGCAGCCTGTCCGATAAATCCAGTCTTGACTCGGTAGTTGATTTGTTTGCACGGGTTACCGCGTTACCATCATTCCCTCAAAATTCGCTGGAGCGAGATCGTAAATCTATGTTGATTTCTTTGCAAAACAGGGAAAAAGATATCGCTTCCGTGGCAGAAGATGCTTTCTATCGGACATTGTATGCAAACCATGCCTATCGTATTGGTTCACACGGAACGGCCGAATCATTAAATAAAATCGACCACAAAACTTTAGAACAATTCCACCAGAAATATTACGTAGGAAAAAATGCTGTTATGGCAATAGTCGGTGATTTGACTACCGAACAGGCAAAATCATATGCCAGCCAAATGACGCGCTATTTACCTGCAGGTGAATCAGCTGGTGAATTAGCCAAACCAGAATCCATAAAAAAGGCGGAGATATTTATTCCTTTTAAAACGACCCAAACTCATATCTATCAGGGTTTTCCGGTACTTGCACGCAAAGACCCTGATTACTTCAAACTTTATCTGGGCAATCATATCCTGGGCGGTAGCGGTTTTGGTTCACGACTGATGCAGGAAATTCGCGAAAAACGCGGATTGAGTTATAGCGTGTACAGTTATTTTATTCCAATGGAAACGCAGGGGCCTTTTGAAGTGTCTTTGCAGACCAAAAACCATCAGGTTGAAGAAGCAATTATGGTTATGCAAGATACACTGCAGGATTTTATTAATAACGGTCCAAGTGAAGAAGAACTGGTCGATGCCAAGCTCAATATCACCGGCAGTTTTGCTTTGAAAACTGATAGCAACAAAAAGATCGTAGAATACCTAGCATTAATAGGGTTTTATGATTTACCACTCGATTATCTCGATAGCTTTAATGAAAATATCAATCAGGTCACGCTACAGCAAATCAAACAGGCATTTAAAAACCGTCTTAAACTGGATCAGATGATTAGAGTAATTGTGGGCGCTAAAAGCTAAACAAACATACGGCACAATTGCCAATGCCGAGCCAGTCAAAAAATTCTATAGCCTGCAAAAATTTAATCAAAATAATTGGTGGTCGATGGCGAGGCAGAAACCTTAGCGTAGCAGATGAACCGGGATTAAGACCAACTGCTAATCGAATCCGCGAAACACTGTTTAACTGGTTAAGTCTGGATATCGCCTCAGCTGTTTGCCTGGATTGTTTTGCCGGGAGTGGCGCACTCGGTTTTGAGGCTGCTTCACGTGGTGCACAGCAGGTGGTTATGGTTGAGCCTGTAGCATCGGTATATCGTTTACTACAACATCAGATTAAAGTATTCGAGGCGGATCAAATCGATGTTTATCAGGGCGAGGTGATGCAATATTTACAAACCTGTCAGCTTCAGTTCAATTTTGTATTTATCGATCCACCCTACGCCAAACCGGAATTACGCGATGAGGTGTTAAAAGGTTTAATCGAAAAGGACCTGTTACAACATGGCTGTAAGCTATTTATTGAATGGCCAAAACATGAGCAGTTTGAACTAAATGGTGAACACTTGACCTGGCTTAAACTGAAAAATGCTGGCCAGGTGAGTTATGGTATAGCGCAATTGCTGGGGAATGGTTAAAATCCCGGGTAAAGTGTTATTGTGAATAGTTATGAGTAGAACCGCCGTTTATCCTGGAACATTTGACCCCGTCACCTGTGGGCACGTAGATTTGTGTATGCGCGCACTGGAAATGTTCGATGAAATAATTATTGGCGTTGCAGACAATCCCGATAAAGCTCCTTTTTTTGATATCAATGAACGCCTGCAAATGATACAGCATGTGTTCGTCGATCAACCTCGAATCAAGGTCAGACCTTTTTCCGGATTGTTGATAGACTTTGCTCGCGAATACAATTCAAAAATCATCATCAGAGGTCTGAGAGCAATATCAGATTTTGAATTTGAGGTTCAGCTTGCCGGAATGAATCGATGCCTTGCTGAAGAAATCGAAACAGTATTTCTGACTGCAGCTGAACGTTACAAGTTTGTATCTTCCAGCCTGGTAAGAGAAATAGCACGACTGGGCGGTGATGTTTCTGGATTTTTGAACAAAAATACTGAGACGCAACTGAAGCAGAAGTTGCTACGAATACATGAAAAGGAGCACTGAAAAATGTCATTGTTAATTACCGACGAGTGCATTAATTGTGATGTGTGTGAACCTGAATGTCCAAATGATGCCATATATCCTGGTGAGGAAATTTATGAAATCAATCCGGATCTGTGTACCGAATGTGTCGGACATTTTGAAACCTCTCAGTGTGTCGAAGTTTGCCCGGTGGATTGCATTCCATTAAATCCCAATCATAAAGAAACCCAGGAAGAGTTAATGGAAAAATATAATCGACTAACCGCAGATGAGTAATGAATTTTCTAACTAAAAATCAATTTAAAATGCGCCTGCTAACAGGCGCTTTTTTGTTAGCAGTTTTAAGTCTTCAAATATCCAGGACAGTTTCTGCCGCAGAATTTGCCATAGCCACCGCCCATCCCCTGGCTACCCAGGCAGGCATAGATATTTTAAAACAGGGTGGAAATGCCTTTGATGCTGCGATTGCCGTCACTACTACGCTGGCAGTCGTTGAACCTTATTCATCCGGTTTGGGTGGTGGTGGTTTTTACCTGCTGCATGATCAAAAACAAAATAAACAAGTCATGCTCGATGCGCGTGAAAAAGCGCCGCTTGCTGCACATCGAGATATGTACTTGAACGCTGAAGGCGAGGTTGATCACGACCTTTCTATGAATGGCGTGTTATCTGCGGGCATTCCAGGTATTCCATTGGCACTCGATCATCTACAATCTCGCGGAAAACTAAGTTTAAAACAGAACCTCGCAAACGCGATCAAAATTGCTGAATCTGGTTTTGAGGTGGATGAGATTTATCTCAGGATGATGAAATTTCGGGGAGATGTGGTCAAACGTTATGAGAGCAGCGCTTTATTTTTCGACCAGGGAAATATACCACAGATTGGGTGGCGTTTAAAACAACCCGATCTGGCCAAAACATTAAAAATTATTGCAGAAACTGGAGGTAAGGCATTTTATCAAGGTGGACTGGCAGAGAAACTGGTTAAAGGCGTACGCAAAAATAAAGGAACCTGGACCAAAAAGGATTTAACTAATTACCAGGTAATCGAGCGTGAACCAGTCCGCTTCAGTTATGCTGGCGCTGATATCATTGCAGCAACGTTGCCATCATCAGGTGGCATAGTGCTGGCGCAAATTTTCAACATGTTACAACTGATGAATTTTGATCAGTTAAACGAGCTGCAACAAAAACATGTACTAATTGAAGCCATGCGTCGAGCCTATCGAGATAGAGCTGCCTATCTGGGCGATACTGATTTTATTGATGTCCCTAAAAAACTACTCAGTACCGATTATGCCAGGTTGCAGGTCAGTAGTATTAAGCTCGACAGAGCCAGTAAAAGTACTGATTTGGGTAATATAGTTGAATCAAAATCGGGTAGCGATACTACTCATTTTTCTATTCGAGATGAAGCAGGAAATAAGGTCGCCGCAACCCTGTCTATTAATTATCCTTTCGGTTCCGGACTGGTAATTGAAGGTACTGGCATTTTACTCAATGATGAAATGGATGATTTCTCAGCTAAACCCGGTGTGCCCAATGCTTATGGCCTGATCGGCAGTGAAGCCAATGCAATTGAATCCGGTAAACGTATGCTGTCAAGTATGACTCCGGCTTTTGTGAATACAACTGAAAGATCATTGATTTCGGGTACTCCAGGCGGTAGTCGCATCATCACCATGCAGCTACTTGCAATACTGTCATTTTTGCGAGGAGAAACAGCAGATCAAATTGTCGCCTTGCCGCGATTTCATCATCAATTCTATCCAGACAAGGTGTTTTATGAAGCTGCGGCATTATCAGCAACCAAACTCGAACAACTTTCCCGACTTGGACATCAGACCAAACCCGTCGGTTATAACTATGGCAATATGCAGGTGATTGTACGAGATAAAATGGGAAAACTAGATGCAGCATCTGATCCACGAGGTATCGGTAAAGCTGTGCCATGACATCAATCAAGTCGCGATTAATGAGTATATCGCTGGCGGTGTTGGTATTGTTCATGATTCTGACGGCATTTGCGCTGGAACAGGCCGTTGCTAAACGCATGCGTATCGCTGAAGAAGAAACTATGCGATTGCATATTTATAATCTGCTGGCTGCAGTAGAACGAGATGTTACTGGCAGTAGCATCGATGTTGCTGATGAGCGTTTGTTTGAAAGTCGATTATTCAGTACCGATTCCGGATTGTATGCACAGTTTTATAATGCGAATGGAAACGAGATCTGGCGTTCTTTGTCAACAGCTATAACTTTTCCCCACGAATTGCAACTTGAAGTTGACCAATGGGTTTTTCGTCAGCAAGCGTTTGAGCAGGACGATTATTTTCAACTCGCCTTTGGTATTCAATGGCCGGATGTACTCAATCGGCTGAATCGATTTGATGTCGTTATCTGGAAAAATGCCACAGCATTTAATCGTCAGTTACTGCGTTTTCGTCACACTCTTTGGAGCTGGCTAGTTGTTACGTTGGTGCTATTGATCGGTGTCATGTATCTGGTGATGGTGTGGAGTTTAAAACCACTCAAAAAAATTGGCCAGGATATCAAATCAATCGAGGAGGGCAACCAACATCAGTTTGAAGGTGATTACCCCACAGAAATTAAACCCCTGACCGAAAACCTGAATGCTCTGTTAAATCGAGAACAACATCAGAAACAACGATATCAGAATGCTTTGGATGATCTGGCACATAGCCTGAAAACACCACTGGCAGTTCTTCGCGGCATTACCGAAGCTAAAAAAATCGATCAGACCAGTCTGCAAACACTGGATGAACAAACCAGCCGAATGAATGAAATTGTGTACTACCAGTTACATAAAGCATCGGCTGTCGGGCCCGAATCGATCAGTAAAGTGGTTGATTTAACCGAATTGATCCAAAAGTTGGCATCCGCTTTAAGGAAAGTTTATCTTCAAAAAGAGATTGAAATTGATGTCAATATTCAACCGGGTTTGAATGTTAGGGTAGATGCCAGCGATTTGATGGAAGTCTGCGGGAATTTACTGGATAACGCCTGTAAGTATGGCAATAAAAATGTGCAGGTTTATGCCGATTTCGTCGATGGCAAGGTGAAACTGAAATTAGATGATGATGGCAAAGGCATGCCTGCTGATCAGGTTCAAGATCTGTTAAATCGGGGCGTCCGTCTGGACCAGAGCCATGAAGGTCAGGGCATAGGTTTAGCCGTTGTTGCAGAAATATGTAAAAATTATGCGATAAAGATAGATTTTAGCCAGTCGCCACTTGGAGGACTACAGGTTGAATTGATGTTTCCGCAGTAGATTCTACTGCAGTATTAAATCTTCAACCTGAGAAAGATTGGCTATGCTGATTAAAGCCTTGGGCAAATGCTGAAATTTTATTTTGCTCGATTGATTTCGCGAGGTTTTTTTCCATTCAATCAATAATGCCAATGCGCAGCTGTCCACCTGCGTTACCTGACTGAAATCAATTTTCCAATCTCTGGGTGATTGCGCCAAATTCTGAAAAATTTTGTGTGCGGACATAACAGTCGTTTGAATCAGTTTACCTTTGATCTGGATACAGGAATTATCCTGATCAACTTCTAGTTCTACCATGATTACTGACCCTGGTTTCTTTCGCGCAGGGTTTTAATCAGACCATCAATACCATTCTTTTTAATTTCGCGGGCAAAACTGGAACGATAATTGGTGACCAGGCTGATATTATCAACACTGATGTCGTATACCTTCCAGCCATTATCAGCTTGATACAGATTATAATTCAGTGGAATCGGGAAGCCACCACCCTGATCTATTTCTGTGCGTACGGTGACATCACCTTTTTTAATCGATCCTCGCATTGGTAGATAGATGACTTTTTCATCAGTATATTCCAACAAAGCCTTGCCATAGGTTCGTACCAGTAGCGTACGAAATTCATCGGTTAATTGGGTTTTTTGTTGATCATTAATTTTGCGACGATAGCGCCCAAGAGCCAGATTCGCCATTCTCTGGAAATCAAAATGAGGCAGAACGATTTCATCGATCAAAGCGAACAACTTAGCGGGTTCCTCTTTATATTCAGCAGAATTATTTCTGATTGTTTCAAGAACTTTTTCAGTGGTATTGGTAATCAGTTTTTCCGGCTCGGTTTGATCTGCATAAAGTGGATTTAACCCAAAAAGAAGCAGCAAACTTAATAAAACTCTCATTCGTATTCTCCACTGACACTATTTAATTTGGACACACTATTGTTGTAATCATTCACGATCTTTAAATATTCAGCATAGGCCAGCACATAAACCTGCATAGCAGTCAGAATTTTTTCCGCCTCTTCCAGACCGGCTTCAAAATTGGTGTAAGCCGAAATCATCCAACGTCTGGCGGCCTTCGCGCTATTTTTCATTTGCTGTAACGATTCGTAACGTGAGTGCACCAGATGATACTGCTCAGTCACCTGGAAAGGGATGCCATTGCGTGCAAAACTTGCTTTCGCAACCACTGCTTCATATTCGGCCTGGGCCTGGGCAACACGAGCCGGCTGGGCGCCTGATTCCCATTCCCAACGCATACCAAGCAAAGGAGAGGCTGCATAATGATTAAAAGGATCATAGATATGTGGGTTGTCCAGCCTGTCTCGTTCTGGAGAATAGGCCAGAGAGCCAGCGATGCCGGCAAATATAATAGGTTTAGCATCTGCTTTTTTGGCTTCAACCAGTGCTCGTCTGGCTGCCAGGCCAGCATTAACCTGGCGAAACTCAGCGCGTTGATTTAGCGCAGTTTCTACCCATTCTTCCAGTTCCCTGTCCGGTAGTGGTACAGGCGAGAGACGCCGGTCTTCCAGCTTGATTTCCTCACCCTGCAGTCCGGTCAAAACCTTGATACCTTCCATTGCTATTGCTTCCAGGCCTTTAGCTTCAGAGAACTTACTGTTGACCAGGCCGAGACCGGCTTGCAATGCAAATTTATCGGATAATTTGGCATTTCCATTATCATTATCAAGCCAGTCAGTGACCAGTTCCAGTGCGGCGTCCAGGCGTTTCCTGGTATCTTCCAGCAACAGGCGGCTATCTCTGGCCGTCAGGTATCCGTAGTAGGCTCGGGTGATGTCCAGTTTAATTTGATCTCTTTGTAGGAGTACATCCTCTTTTTTGATCAAAATATTGTTTTCGGCTGCCAGTTGGTAATTTTCCAGGCGTCCAAAGGTGAGCAAAGGCTTGATGATGGTAAAGGTCAGTGAGCTAAACAGTGAAAGGCCATTATCGAAATCGTAGGTATCATCGCGTGGTGTGCAATTGCTGCTGCAGGAATCTTCTCCGTTTTCGAAGAAGCCGCCATCTACGCCGGTGGTCAGTGCCAGGAAGGAATCAACTGAATAACGTAATCCACCAGAGCCCTGAGCCTCTGCCAGCATTGCCTCTGCTTTATGCATCAAGGCCAATTTCTCGCTGATACGGGCATCGTGGTTTTGTGCCAGTTCGATCGCCTGTTGCAGATTGAGTGTTTGTGCTGAGCTTATTGCCGGTAGCAGGGAGAGCAGTAGAAAATAAACAGTCTTCATAGGTTCAACTTTTTTTTTTAAGATTTCTGAAAAGATTCCGGAGTATTCGAATAGTTTCTAAAAGGTTTTACTTTTCATCAGACTTGCTGAATAGAAATTGACCAATAATCTGTTCTAAAACCATAGCAGACTGGGTATGGCGAATCTCGGATTGATGTTCCAGCAGTTTTTCATCACCGCCCGGTTCAAGACCCACAAATTGCTCGCCGAGCAAACCGGAAGTGAAAATACTGGCAATGGTATCCATAGGGAATTTATCGTATTGATCTTCAATATGCATCACCACAACTGCTTCGAAGGTTTCACTGTCGTAATTGATTGAAGATACCTGGCCCACTTTGACACCGGACACTTTGACCGAAGAGCGAGATTTAAGCCCACCAATATTGTCAAAGCGAGCCTCAATCGAATAATGTCCAGCGGAAGTCAGGTTACTCAGGTTACTGGCCTGCATTGCCAACATGAATAGTGCCGCCAGACCAAAGCCTACAAAAGCACCTACGGTTAATTCCATACTGCGAAACATGATATTTCCTCTTATTGATACATAATAGCGGTTAACACAAAATCCAGTCCCAGCACTGCTAGTGAACCGATAACAACGGTGCGGGTAGTGGCATCACTAACCCCTTTTGAGGTTGGGATGCAGTCATAACCCTGAAACACAGCGATCCAGCTCAAGGTAAAGCCGAACACAAAACTTTTAATTATACCGTTGAGCACGTCATCGTAAAAATCGACTTTGGACTGTATCTGTGACCAGAATGATCCGGAATCGACACCTAGTAGATCAACACCAATGGTATAGGCGCCAAGTATGCCGACAGCAGAAAATATCGCAGCCAGTAATGGCATGGAGATAAAGCCCGCTACAAATCGTGGTGCGATAATGCGTTCAATTGGGTCAATCGCCATCATTTCCAGCCCGGATAATTGTTCTGTGGCTTTCATCAATCCGATTTCGGCAGTTAACGCAGAGCCCGCCCTGCCGGCAAATAACAATCCAGCGACGACTGGGCCCAGTTCTCGTACTAGCGACAAGTCAACTACCATGCCGAGTGTATCGGTCGCACCGAATGTATTGAGTGTGTAATAGAGTTGTAACGCTAATACCATGCCCACGAATAAACCCGCCACCAGGATGATAACGAAGGTCTTGACACCGACTGAATAAATTTGCTGGGTCAGTAGTGGCAGGCGGGTGAGCAGGCTAGGTATACTGACTAGAATATTACTGAGGAAGATTGAGGCTCGCCCCAGGCTACTGATGCGTTGAGTTAAAGCGTTCATGAGTTGGCACCCAATAATTCGTTATCAAGCGTGTCTGCCGGATAGTGAAAGGGCACGGGACCATCGGCCTGACCATCTATAAACTGTCTTACCCAGGCGGAATCAGATTGATTAATTTCATCACGGCTGCCATCGGCGATTACCTTGCCTTGTGAGATTATCTTGACATCATCAGCTATAGACATGGTTTCACCGACATCATGCGAGACCAGGATGCTGGTCAGGTTCAGGGCATCGCTGGTTGCCCGAATTAATTTGACCAGTACGCCCAATGAGATGGGGTCCTGACCGGTAAATGGCTCATCATACATAATCATTTCTGGATCCAGAGCCATCGCACGCGCCAGTGCAACTCGCCGTGCCATACCGCCAGACAGTTCAGCGGGCATGAGATAGGCCGCACCACGCAATCCAACTGCATGTAGCTTGATCAATACCAGGTTTTTGATCAGGTCTTCGCTGAGGTCGGTATGTTCGCGAATGGGGTAGGCGATATTGTCAAAAACATTAATATCTGTCAGCAATGCACCTGACTGGAACAACATGCCCATGCGTTTTCTTAAGCGATATAATTCTGCGCGTTTGAGTTTATGTACGTTTTGGCCATCGACAATTACTTCTCCGCTATCGGGTTTTATCTGGCCGCCAATCAGTTTCAATAAGGTGGTTTTACCGGTCCCACTAGGACCCATGATCGCGGTGATTCTACCGGCATGGATATCCATGCTAACGCCATTGAATATTTTATTATCAGCGCGGCTGAAGTGAAGGTCTCGTATTGAGACAAATACATGTGACATATCGGGTTCTTATTTTTCCTTATAGTCTGTAGGCAATTGGAAGATGATTGTTCACAGAAAATTCAGCCTGTTGGTGTCAGGTCGCTAGTCTAACAAAATAAATTACCAAAGCGATACTGCGATTTAATAGATGTACTGTATTTTATTGGTTAAATACAGTTGATACTGTAAAGAAATGTAATCGACTTAGCTGAATCGCAAATGAACATGAAATACTGATGAACTAACGGAGTATGCAGCAGTGAAAAATTTTCGGGAAATTGATATTGAGGGCAACGCCCATGACAGGGGTGTATCGCATGGTGAACAGTTGCGAAGCCAAATTTCAGATGCGCTCATTTTCTATCGTGATATTTTCATGCTCTCGGAACCAGAGTTGCTTGAACAGGCCGCTCATTTCCAGCGCATAATAACTGGTTTTAGTGCAGAGTATGCTGAAGAAATTACCGGCATCGCCGAGGGTGCGGGACAGAATGTTTTGTTGATCGTAGCACTCAATGCTAGAACGGAAATTCTTGCACTAAATGGTGGAGCACCAGTCAATGAATGTACTTCAATGTGTTTTTCCGATAGTACCGTCCTGGGGCAGACATGGGATTGGGGGAAGCCTGTTGAAGACCTTTGTTCTGTAATGCGAATTAGTCGTCCGGACGGCCATGTGATTCGTATGCTAGCGGAACCCGGTATTATCGGAAAAATAGGCATGAATAGTGCCGGAGTGGGGGTCTGCCTCAATATATTGACCCTGGGATCACGCCTTGATGGTGTGCCTGTCCATGTTCTGTTACGTGCAATTCTGGACTGTAAATCGGCAACCGAAGCCGCTGCTGTGATCAATCGAGCCCCACTGGGCAAGTCCAGTAATATTATCGTGGCTGATCATTCTGGTTTTTGTTTTGATACGGAGTTTGCTGGTGATGAAATGCTGAGTCCTGAGTCTTTTAAAGGCAACTTTATCCATACCAATCATTATCTGAGTAAAGAGATCAACGCACTGGATGACCCGAAATTCTTCAATTCCCGAGCCAGAATGAATACTGCTACAAAAAAAGTTTCGTTATTAACCCATTACTCAGTGTCCACAATGATGGATATTCTGTCTGATGATTCCCACCAGCAGTTTCCTATCTATCGCAACTATATCTACGATGATATTCTGCATGACGTTGGTACAGTGGCAACGATTGTGATGGATTTATCGAAGTTGGAAATACATATTCGTAAGGCAAAGTATCCGGGAAATTTGTTTACAACATTCTCCGTGATATAGACTGACTACAATTTGTTGAAATTTTGAACGTTATTTTTCTGACAAATTATTCTGCAAATTCAGGAGCAAAAAGGCGTTACTATTTAAGCAGGGTCAGAGATTCTCTGTTTAACCCAACAATAATCTCAGTGTCTAATTCTTTAGCTTGTCTTGGACTTCCTGAATCCCTGTACAAACAGCAGCCATAGTTTGCACACGATTTTCAGCCTTGGTAGCCATTAACTTTTGTACAAAAAAACTAAGTGGGACAGGAATAGATTTCCTGACTTCATGAATCGGTGGTGCATTGCCTTCGAGGTGTTGAAATAAAATGGCCATGGGTTCGCCAGTATAAGGTAAACGGCCAGTAAACATGTAATAGGCGATAATACCAAGAGCGTATATATCACAGCTATAGTGGGCATCCTGGCCTTTGGCGCGTTCGGGCGAGAGGTAGGGAGGCGTACCAATTATTGAACCAACTCTGGTTAGAGTAGCTTCAGTATTAGTAGACGCTGAAGCAATACCGAAATCGACCACTTTAACCAGCCCTTCATCATTGATTAAAATATTGCTGGGTTTTAAATCGCGATGAATTATTTCCTGATCATGCGCAGCTGACATGCCCGCTGCGACCTGATACAGAATTTTGAGGCCTTCTTCAGCTTCAAAAATCTTGACCTTTTTCAGAACTTCGTCGATACCACGGCTGACAAAATACTCCATCGATATCGCACAGAGATTATCTTTAAACAACATGTCGTGAATACGGATAACATTCGGGTGGCTGACTTTTCTTGAATATTTTACCTCGCGTAAAAAACGCTCACGAGAGGCACCATCTGCTGTAAGTTCAGGTAGCATAAACTTCAAAACCAGTGACTCGCCCACCATTTCGTCTTCTGCCAACATGACTTTACCCATTGCGCCGCGCCCGATTTCTTTGGTAATGCGGTAACGGTCCAGCCATAGACTTTTAAGTTTTAACTCGTCAATATTGTTAAAAGTGATTATTTCTGTCGGTGCTAATTGTTCGTGGTCTACAGTCTTTTTTTGATGCTGATCTATTTTAATCAACCTGGTCTCGAAGAGCTTTTTATCGACCTGTAATTCACTAAGGCTATAATCTTTCGTGAGTTGCATCAATACTTGCTCAGCGGTATCTCTAACTGTTGCCTGTAATTTTGGCACCATGATCAGTACGGTATCACGAACGGTTGCGGCATTTTTTTCGGCGGTCAAATTAGAGATGGTAATCAGCGCTTCGCGTTGAATGGCCGCTTCGGGCATTTTCAGGCAGGTAAAAGCAATTTCCAGGCCTTTACTGAAACCGAGTTTGTTGATTGCTTTTAGAACACCAACAGTCGATTCTGGCCACTGCTTTATCACTTTCGTCAACAATGGCAGAGACTGGCGATTGCCGGAGTTGCCTATTGCCACGATAGCCTTTTCGCGTACCTGCCAGTTTTCATGCAGTGCTGAATCACCAATTTTTTTCAGATCAGCGGGATCACCTTGCTTTGCCACCAGTTGTTGAGCGATACCTCGAATAAATTCCTGTTTATCGTCAACCAGGGCCTGTGCAGCATTGTAGAGCCCATCGTTGTCGACACGTAATAAGCATTTCACTGCCCGATCCTTTCCTACCCAGTCTTCCAGGTCGAGTTGTTGTAAGAATCTTTTCAATCCTTCTTTGGTCACGTGTTTTGCAACTAACTTGATCAATACCAGGCGAACGTCGTCAGATTTCCCTGCGGCCCAGGGTGCGAGGTTAGGGACAATAGTTGGGTTAGCTTGATTGATTACAACTTTCAAAGCCATGTCCTGCTCTGATTCAGACATGGTGTTAATAAACGGCAATACGACCGAGGCATCAAATGATACCGCCAAAGCTTGCAACGATTTTAAGGCTTCAAAAACAACCGTTTTACTTTGGTCGGCTAAAAACTTGCTAATTATTTGTGATGCTTCGGGTTGTTTGAGCTTGCCGAAATAACGCAATAGACTGATTTTTATTGCTGGACTCTCTATTTGTGAGGGTTCGAGATAAAGGTGATCAAAATCAAGCGGGAGTTCCGAATGTTCAGCCAAAGCAAGTAGTTGCTGAGCATCGTATTCATTGAGCTTAAGTGCATTATTGATGATTTGTTGTGGTGCCAGGAATTGTTTTTGAAAACTGAGCAGTTTGATAATTTCAGCCTTTGAAGCATCAGTCTGATGCAGGCGTTGAAATAATTTGTTGGAAATATCAGTCGACTGGGAAAGAATATCGACCGCAGTCGCACGTATGCTAGTGGCGTCGCTTCCCAGATTATTGAGTAATAATTCCTTATTAGCCCCTTTAGCATGCTCCAGGCAGATTTTTTTTAAGACGTCGCTGTGTTGCTTATCCGCGGTCGGGATAACTTTCAGAATTATCTCTAAAGATTTTGTTGCGGAATCACGGATTTTTTTTGTAAGAGCAACACCTTTCTCGCCAGTCAAATCTTGACAGTCGAGGAATTTTTTCAGGGTGCGATTTAATAATATGGATCCTATCACTGTAATGTTCCCTATATTCCCTATGAATATAACTAATACACAAACCTGGAGCTTTAAGTTATAACTTGATCCAAATTTAAGTATTCCAATTGAAGTTATAGTAGATTTTAATTGTAATTTTTTTGAATAAGGCGAGATTATAGCGCTAAAATGTATTTTTATACAAAACCGTACCATCCGAGCCTGTTGCAAAATACAAGCAGTGGTATTGAATCATTTTATTCTGAAAATGTAGCGTCGCCCATCATTCAAGAATTTGCTTAAGGATTTACTATTGACCATCATCTTATTTCATTAAAAAGATCAATTGATGAACCTCTTCAAATTCATACTCTTTTCAGGACTGATGTTTATATTTATCGCTAGCTGTTCATCTCGAGGTCATTGGAGCACGGCCAGTCGTGCATCAGCTGGTATTGCCCCCGACCCTGGAGATACAAAAGAAGCAGTGCTACATGTCTATGGTGCGGATGCCTGGGGCTGGCGCGGCTGGTTTGCTATCCATACCTGGATAGCGGCCAAGCGCAGTGGAGAATCCAGTTACACTATCTATGATGTGGTTGGCTGGCGAGGTTATCGTGGTCAAGCAGTCGTAGGAATTTACCAGGATATCCCGGATCGATATTGGTATGGTGCTAAACCAATCCTGATTAAGGCTCATCATGGAGCAGGTGTTGATTTCTTAATAGAGTCAGTCGAACAAGCGGCGCTCGCTTACCCCTGGCCAAAAACTTACAGAGCTTTCCCCGGGCCAAATAGCAATACATTCGTTGCCTGGATTGCTCAGCAGGTTCCAGAGCTTGAATTGTCCCTGCCGTTTGCGGCAATTGGGTCTGGCTACCTGGACAAGGTCTCAGAGCAGATTGAGGAATAAGGCTAACATTTATTGTTATCAAAGCATGAGCCCTTGGAACAATGTTGTTGGAGTACTAGCCTACTACCCTCTTTAATAATCCGTCAATGTTGAACCAGGTGTTTTATGGTCAAAAGGCGAATAACCTGGATTTTGATCAATATCCCATCAGTTCGACCAGTATTCGTAACTGATTGAGATCAGAATAAGATGTTTGCCTGGCATCTACCCAAAGCAACAGGTCCTGACGGTTTTTATTGTCATTTAATGCCTCTACCCATGTTTCGATCCAGTCGCGACAGGTTTTAACACTTCTGCAGTTTGGTAAAAGCGCAATGCTGGAAGATGTAGATAATTCGGGTTGCCACAGGGTTGGAAGGTTTTTCAGACCTGCAATGATATCGAAGCTGAAGTATGAAATTTCGCTTCTGCTATGTTGAAGCTGCAGGGCATCATAACATTCTGAAGTAACGATACAGGCGAATATTTCTGCATCGTATTTATTCTGTAAACCCTGATATAAATCGATATATTCAATGTCGTTAAGTGCAAATGCCAGTTCGAAATTCCGATGTGGGTTTCCCTGTTTATTTGCCAGCATTTCCTCGATGGCTTCTATGTTGGCGTTCTCATCGAGAAATATGCAAGCTGTTTCAAATTCATTGGCGAAATAATCTATGCGCCAGTCTGTAGGCATATCTTCCGGGTAAAAAGTACCGCTAGATTCAAAATCGTTAAAATTAAAAACCCCTGTTCTTATACTTTGTGTTGTCATGAAACTGGAAAGTTCTGGTAATATCCGGTTGGAATCGTTAGTGTTCCCAGCCTAGATGATTTCTACAGCCCAGACCCCAAAAAAATAAGATAAAAGCTTAACATTATGTCGAAACCGCTTACAGATAAGAATAGTTTTAGTTACGAAGAACTTATTGCTACCGGCAAAGGCACGGTTTTTGGTGAAGGTAATGCGTTATTACCTTTGCCACCAATGTTGATGTTTGATCGTATTACCAGCATTACTGAAGATGGTGGTGAGTTTGGTAAAGGTCAGATTATTGCTGAGCTGGATATTAAACCGGATATCTGGTTTTTTGATTGTCATTTTGAAACTGACCCAGTGATGCCTGGATGCCTGGGACTGGATGCCATGTGGCAGCTAATCGGTTTTTTCCTCGGCTGGAAAGGTGGCCCGGGTCATGGCCGTGCACTCGGTGCTGGTGAAGTTAAATTCTTTGGTCAGGTGTTGCCGGATGCAAAACTGGTGACTTACAAGATCGATATCAGCCGACTGATTATGCGTAGATTGGTAATGGGAATTGGCAATGCAAGCATGGAAGTAGATGGTCGTGAAATTTATAGCGCCAAAGACTTGCGCGTTGGGCTGTTTACCTCAACAGCTGATTTTTAGACTGACATAAATTTCAATGCTGTTATCGATTGGCGCGATTTTACTTGGGCTGGTATTACTGGTCTGGAGCGCTGACCGGTTCGTCGAAGGTGCATCAGCTACAGCTGGGCATCTGGGTGTTTCGTCTCTTGTCATTGGCATCACCATTATCGGCTTTGGTACCTCGGCTCCCGAAATTCTGATCTCATTGATTGCGGTCATGCAGGACACGCCAGATCTGGCGATTGGTAATGCACTGGGTTCGAACATTGCTAATATTGGTCTCATTTTAGGCGTTACGGCTTTGTTGCTCCCTCTGCCGATTGCTTCAAATATCCTCAAACGCGAATTTCCATTATTAATTCTGGCTTCAGCTTTACTGGTTTATGCTTTATGGGACAGCCAGCTTGATCGAGTGGATGGTGTATTGTTATTGACCCTGTTGTTTTTGGTACTGTGGTATATATTACGTAGTAGCAGGAACCAGAAAGATGACCCTCTGGTGGTCGAAATTGAAGCAGAAATTTCACATCAGATGTCTCTCAAGACTGGGTTAATCTGGTTGCTGATTGGTTTGTTGATACTAGTTATCAGTTCAAAAATTCTGGTTTGGGGTGCGGTAAATATTGCGACTGCACTCGGGATTAGTGAGCTGGTCATTGGTCTGACCATTGTGGCATTGGGTACCAGTTTGCCTGAACTGGCAGCAGCAATCGCCAGTGCTCGAAAAGGCGAACCGGATCTGGCGATTGGAAATGTAATCGGTTCCAACCTGTTTAATTCGCTCGCAGTTATTGGTATTCCTGCATTATTAATCGATTTTTCAGTCAATACTTCAGCCGTCACCCGTGATTTACCCGCTGTTATAATAATTACGCTACTGTTATTTCTGTTGGCGAAATTTTCACTCTCAGGTAAACAGGGGCTGTCACGTCGCAAAGGCCTTTTATTATTGAGTAGTTTTGTTTTTTATCAGGGATATTTGTATTATCAGGTCACTAATGTTGTTTAGCTAACTCAAGAAGGCATGGCTTCATTACTCGAATCAATAAATTATGACTGATTATTCTTTCCAGCAACTAGGCAAAGCAGTTTTAAAGACTGAGGCTGAAGCGGTTTTGGCTTTGGTTGATCGAATTGATATTCAATTCCAACAAGCCTGTGAACTTATTCTGAATTGTAACGGGCGCATCGTTGTCACTGGTATGGGAAAGTCCGGTCATATCGGTAACAAAATTGCCGCCACTTTGGCGAGTACTGGAACACCCGCTTTTTTTATGCATCCTGGTGAGGCCAGTCATGGTGACCTAGGTATGATTACAGCTAAAGATTGTGTAATAGCTTTGTCGAATTCAGGTGAAACAGCGGAAATTACAACACTGCTGCCATTACTCAAGCGGATGGCTATTCCATTGATTTCCCTGACTGGAAAAAGCCAGTCGACACTGGCAAGAGCGGCCAACTTTAACCTGGATGTCGGTGTAGAAAAAGAAGCCTGTCCTCTCGGTCTGGCACCCACTTCCAGTACTACAGCGAGCCTGGCGATGGGTGATGCTCTTGCAATCGCGCTGCTCGAAGCACGGGGATTTACCGAACAGGATTTTGCCCTGTCTCATCCCGGTGGAGCTTTAGGTCGCCGCTTGTTGTTAAGGGTGAGTGATATTATGCATTCTGGTGATGAAATACCGCTGGTGAGCATTAACGCTACGCTTAAAGATGCTTTGTTGGAGATGACCAGAAAAAGTCTGGGCATGACAGGTATCATCGATCCTGACAGCAATAAACTGGCTGGCATTTTTACCGATGGTGACCTGCGGCGTACGCTGGATAAAGCAACAGATTTTCAGAGTGCTTTAATTGAAGATTTCATGACAGCCAACTGTCTGACAATCAGCGCCGAAAGTATCGCCAGTGAAGCTTTGAATATCATGCATGAGAAAAAAATTAATGCACTCATGGTTGTGGATGAACAACAATTAGTACAAGGTGCTCTGAATATGCATGATCTGCTAAGAGCCGGTGTAGTTTGAACTATTTAAATTTCACCAAATTTGGAATGTTGGATTATCTTAGTCGACATAGCGACAATATCAAAAGTAATGGCGTAATGTATGAAGGTTAAAACCAAACATGAATAGCTGTCATGACAAAGCCAGAGCGGTACAACTGGTGATCTTCGATATCGATGGTGTACTCACCAGTGGCACGCTGTTTTTCGATAATAATGGTGAAGAGTATAAGGCCTTCAATTCGCTTGATGGCCATGGCCTTCGAATGTTGTTTGAATGTGGACTTCAGGCAGCAGTGATCACTGGTCGCAAGTCTGACCTGGTCAAACACCGTATGCAGGACCTTGGTGTGACTGCCATTTACCAGGGTTATAGAGATAAACGTCCGGCATTTGATGAGTTACTTCAGGAAACTGGACTCAAACCCGAACAGATTGCCTACGTTGGTGATGATGTGATCGACTTACCGGTGATGAAAAAAGTGGGACTAGCAATTGCGGTGCAAAACGCGCATGATTTTGTTAAACAACATGCTGATTACGTCACCCGCAAAGGCGGAGGACATGGTGCAGCACGCGAAGTTGTCGAGATGATTCTCGATGCACATGGATTACTGGATGACAAGCTGAATTCTTATCTGGAATGAAGCCCCAAAAACGAAACCCGGGAAACAAATAAAGATACATGAAACCAAGATATATAGTTTTAGCATTATTACTAGCTATCCTGGCGGTTATTGTAGGCTGGAAATTTGATTTTAACGATAATCTTTATTCGCAAGTTGATGAATTATTCATTCCAGATGACATTGATTACTATTTCACCAGTTTGAACTATCGGGTGATGGATGAAGATGGACAACCTGATTATCAATTACGCAGCCCGTATCTGGCACATTATCGTAGAGCAGATATAAGTCGAGTCACTTCACCTGATATCCACATTTTTCGCGATCAGCAGCAATGGTTAGTGTCCGCTGAAAAAGCTGAACTTGATCACCAAAAGCAACTCATCAGCCTACACCAAAATGTAGAGTTGGAAAGAACCGGAGAAAATGCTTTAAATTTAACATCACAACTCATCCTGTTCGAACCCGGCGAAAATCGCTTATCCAGTCCTGGGCCAATCAACATGAATTCTTCTGAAACCAGAATTACTGCGTCTTCAGCTGAATTTGACCTGAAAAAAAATGTCTATCATTTGAAACAGATCATAGCGGTTTATCATGCCAAAAATAGTTAAAACCCTAATCATTCTGTTATTTACCTGGCCTGCTTTGAGTTGGAGTTTAAGTAGCGATAAAGATCAGGCTATTAAGATCGAAGCGGACCAACTGGAAATTAGAGACAAGGAAAATATCAGCTTTTATCGGGGTAATGTTCGTTTGCAACAAGGCAGCTTGTTGATTAAAGCTGATAATTTAACCCTGAAACTGGATGAGCAAAAAAAAGTAGACAAAATTACCATGCAAGGTAAGCCGGCTTCATACCAGCAAAAAGCTGAAGATGGCCCGTTGATGAAGGGATTTGCATCAGAAATGCAGTACTCTTCTAATAATTCTACGATGTTGTTACTTGGGCAGGCGAAAATAATTTCCGGATCTGATGTCATCGAAAGTCATCGAATTATGATTAATACCCAAACCAACGCAATACAGGCTGGTGATGCTAATGCAGATTCTAAAAATCGAGTGCACATGTTGATACAGCCGGCAAAATCAGACCAGACATTCGAATAGATGAGTTGTTTGCAAGTCACTGATTTAGCCAAATCTTACTCGGGACGTGAAGTTGTGAAATCAGTTTCTCTGTCGATAGACAGCGGTGAAATCGTTGGTTTACTGGGGCCTAATGGTGCGGGTAAAACTACCTGCTTTTACATGATTGTGGGATTGGTCAAAAATGAGCAGGGTGAAATTAGTCTAAACGATTTACCCATCAGTCACTTATCAATGGATAAACGGGCAAGACTGGGACTTGGATATTTACCGCAGGAAGCATCTGTATTTCGTAAACTGAGTGTCGAAGATAACATTATGGCGATACTGGAATTAAATAAATCCCTAATTAAAAGGCAGCGACAGGACCGTCTGGAACAGTTACTTCAGGAATTTCAGTTGGAACATATCCGCAACAGTCTGGGTTTTACTTTATCTGGCGGCGAAAGGAGGCGAGTAGAGATAGCACGTGCACTGGCGGCTGATCCTCAGTTTATCCTGCTGGATGAACCCTTTGCGGGAGTTGATCCAATTTCTGTGATTGAAATCCAAAATATCATCAATCAATTAGCGCAGAAACAAATTGGCGTGTTAATAACCGACCATAACGTCAGGGAAACACTGGGGATTTGTGATAAAGCTTATGTAATGGGTGAGGGATATATTCTTGCTCAGGGTAAGCCTGAACAGATTTTAAATGATGAAAAAGTAAAAGAAATTTACCTTGGCGAAAATTTTCGGCTATAACAATATTATGAATTTACACTTCATTTCACGCCTGTCTCCCTGTTTTCTGGTAGTATCCATTTTATGAAGCAAGGACTTCAACTACGCATTGGCCAAAGCCTGACAATGACGCCTCAGTTACAGCAGGCGATAAAACTGTTACAGCTATCTTCGCTCGAACTACAGAATGAAATTCAACTAACACTCGATTCCAATCCGCTTCTTGAGCAGGATGAACAGGAGTCGGTGGACAAAGAATCTGATGCAGAAAACAAACAGGAATTATCCCAGGAATCAATACCGGACAACGATAACAAGTCCGCTGCAGAGTCCCTGGTAGAGGATCGAGCAGAACAAACGCTGCCCGATGAATTGGTACTGGATACCGATTGGGATAAAATTTATGACAATGCACCAATGTACACGGCCAGTTCGCTCAAACAATCAGATAACAACGATTTTTTCGAGAATCAATCCATCGTAACTGATGGTTTATTCGAACACCTGACCTGGCAGCTGAATAGCGCTCATTTGTCAGAAACTGACTATCAAATCGGTCAGGCTATTATTGATGCTGTTGATGACAGAGGTTATCTGACCGAAACTATTGAAGATATTTTATCTGGTCTCCAGCAAGACGAACCAGAACTTGAGCTGGATGATGTCGAAGCTGTATTGAATCTGGTACAGCATTTTGATCCGCTCGGCGTGGCAGCTCGTTCTCCTGCTGATTGCATGCTGATTCAATTGCGGCAAATGGATTCGTCCACGCCACATCTGCGTAAGGCGATAGATCTGGTGGATAAATATCTCGATTATCTGGCCAGCAATGATTTTGCGGTACTAAAACGTCGATTACAGGCCAACGATGCTGAACTTGCACAGATCGTGGCATTAATCCAGTCAACTAACCCGTATCCCGGGGCGTTAGTTAGTCAAAATCACGCTCAATACATAGCGCCAGACGTCTATGTGAGTAAGAGTTCTGGCAAATGGCTGGTACGGATTAACCCCGAAAATGCACCCAGACTGAGAGTTAACGATCAATACGCCGGGTTGGTGAAACGTGGTGACAATAGCAAGCAAAATAATTATCTAAGGGACAATCTGCAGGAAGCTCGCTGGTTTATCAAAAGTTTGCAAAGTCGTAATGAAACCCTGTTACGGGTCGCTAAGGAGATTGTAGATCGACAGAGTGCATTTCTGTCTTATGGTGAGGAGGCAATGCAGCCATTGATTCTGCGAGATATTGCAGAAGCCCTTGAGATGCATGAATCAACTATCTCTCGTGTTACTACGCAAAAATATATGCATACGCCGCGCGGAGTGCTGGAATTCAAATATTTCTTTTCCAGCCATGTCAGTACTGCCGACGGAGGAGCCTGTTCGGCCACAGCTATTCGAGCCTTGATCAAAAAACTAATTGCGGCAGAACCAGTTAAAAAACCACTTAGCGATAACAAAATTGCCAGTTTGCTGGATGAACAAGGAATCAGGGTAGCGCGAAGAACGATCGCCAAATACCGTGAGAAGTTACTGATTCCACCATCCAATGAACGCAAGCGTCTCTTTTGATCTTTAAACAGATTATTGAGATTTTTTCTGCCTGTACTAATACAGGTTTTACTAAGCCTTAAGGAGGTATCTTATGCAAGTAAATTTAAGCGGTCACCACATCGACATTACAGAATCTTTAAGAAATTATGTCAATGAAAAAATTGTTCGGCTAGATCGACATTTTGATCAGGCGCTGGATATTCATGTTGTGTTGACGGTTGAAAAGTTGAGACATAAGGCGGAAGCCACCATGCATGTCAGTGGTAGTAATCTGCATGCTGAAGATGTGCAGGAAGATATGTATGCCGCCATAGATGGTCTAATAGACAAGCTTGACAGACAAGGAAAAAAATATAAAGAAAAAGTAAAGAGTCATCGAATCAAAGGCTCGATGCCGGAAGTAGCTTAAGCTTAGCATTAGCAGAATAAGGGGAGCATAGATTGCTCCCTTTTTTCCTTGCATAAGATGTAAATTTGGATAACATGCGCCCCTCGTGAATTAAAAACCTGATCGTTAAAAATAATGGAAGTTGCTCCACTTTTATCCGTTGACCGAATTTTTGTCGATGCAGAGGTTTCCAGTAAAAAAAGGTTACTACAATTTATCGCACAACACTCAGGTGAAGCGCTTGAATTGTCAGAAGATGAAATTTTTAATAACTTGCTCGACCGAGAAAGACTAGGCAGTACGGGTCTGGGAAATGGTTTTGCATTGCCACACGCACGACTCGAAAATTTACAGCAAACAACAGCTTTTTTCCTCCAGCTAAAACAAGCAATAAATTATGATGCACCAGATCAGCAGGCTGTTGACCTGGTGTTTGCATTGTTCATCCCGCAGCAGGCAACCGAGGAGCATTTGCAAATTCTGTCTGCACTGGCTGGTATATTCAGGCAAGCAGAAGTTTGTCGGGAAATTCGACAGGCCGATTCTGCCGAAAAGATTTTGCAACAGATTGCAAAGGCAGAGCAGTGAGATCGAAGCTCAAATTTAAAGAGTTTTATCAAAAATACCAAAAAAGACTTCAACTATCATTCTTATCCAAAGAGGTAGGACTTGATAACATTATCCAAATTTCAACACAATCGACCGATAGTTACGAAGCGGTTGATTATCTGAATGTTATTCGTCCCTCAAGCGTGGTCATCATCGGCCATCAGGAATCAAAATATCTGATCGAGCTAGATCGGACTCAACTGGTAGAATTGCTCACGGCATTATTTTCCGGGCCGGTCAGTACAATGATCTTAAGCAGGGCATCAAAATTGCTGCCTCAGTTGGTCAAATTGAGCAACCAGTTTAATATTCCCTTACTTCAGTCAGAACAGGATGATGCCGAACTTTTAAATAACACGCGATATTATTTATCACTGGCTTTAGCTGATCATAAACTGGAACATGGCGTGTTTGTTGAAGTATTCAGTCTGGGCGTTTTTATCAGGGGCGAGAGTGGTATCGGTAAAAGTGAATTGGCGCTGGCATTGATTTCTCGTGGACATCGTCTGATCGCTGATGATGTAACCGAGTTTTCGAGAGTTTCACCTGACAAAGTTGATGGCCATAGTCCGGGAATTTTGACCGACTTTTTAGAGATAAGAGGTCTGGGAATTGTCAATATACGCGCCATGTTTGGTAGTAATAGTTTGAAACCGAATAAAACCTTGCGTTTAATTATTGAAATGGTCCACTTTAACGGCGAAAATAATAACAAATTTGATCGTTTGGGTAGTACCAAGCAGAATCGAAATATTTTGGGTCTGGACTTCCCGCAATATTCGATACCAGTCGCTCCAGGGCGAAACCTTGCGGTTTTGGTTGAAGCTGCGACCAGGAGCCATCTGCTCGAAATGAATGGGTATAATGCAAGCGATGATTTTATAGAAAGGCAACGAAAAGCTATAAGGGAAAGCTCGGAAAAAAAATAAAAATGAAACTCGTGATCGTCAGTGGCCTATCTGGTTCTGGTAAAACCATAGCCTTGCACACGCTGGAAGATGCGGGTTATTTTTGTGTTGATAATTTACCAGTAGGCATGTTGCCAGATTTTATAACTAACATGCAAAACTCTAAACCCTCATTTTATGACCTGATTGCTGTGGCCGTAGACGCCCGAAGTGGTGTTGACGATATGCGTCAATTTGAACGAATAATGGCTCAGGTCAAGTCGAAGGGTGTCGAAATTGTAGTGTTATACCTGAATACTGATATGAATAAACTACTGACTCGATTCAACGAGACCCGACGAAAGCATCCATTAACACGTAAAAGTCTACCGTTGGTAGAAGCCATAGAGTTAGAACGTAACCTGCTAAAACAGATATATTCCAGTGCTTCGTTAATAATTGATACCTCAAATCTTAACGTACATCAATTAAGGGAAATTATAAAAAATCAACTGGTGCACGAAAACCAGGAAGGCATGGCAATTTTAATTCAATCGTTTGGTTTCAAACATGGACTGCCGACGGATACCGATTTTATGTTTGATGTACGATGCCTGCCAAATCCGCATTGGGAAGATAAAATTCGGTCCTTTACGGGCAAACACCAGGCTGTTATAGACTATCTCAGTGGTTTTGATGAAGTTCATCAAATGCTGGATTCAATCCATGATTTTATGCAACGCTGGATACCCAGCTTCGAGAAAGAGAATCGTAGTTATATGACAATTTCTATTGGATGTACGGGTGGTCAGCACCGTTCGGTTTATCTCTCTGATAAACTGTTGGAAAAACTCAGACTGGATCGTCTCAATGTTTCTGTTCGTCATAGAGAGCTGCAATGAGCGTGGGATTATTACTGGTTTGTCATGATGAAATTGGCCAACAGCAAATGCAGGTGGTTAATACGATTTTAGGAGAATCTGCACGCAACATATCATCTATATCTGTGCCTTCAGGTTTGACACCTGATCATTTGGGTGAGTATGCCGACCAAATCAAGCAAGCTATTATCAATCTTGATAGTGGTTATGGGGTATTGATTTTAGCTGATTTATTTGGTGCAACTCCCTGCAATCTGGCACATTATTTTGCCTCCGAACATCAGGTTAAAATTGTATCTGGTCTGAATTTGCCTATGTTGTTAAGGGTACTCAATTATTCTGATACCTCCCTTAGCCAGCTCGCTGATATTGCAAGTGAAGGCGGAAAGAGAGGCATTTGTGTAGGAGTTCCAAAGCAGAAATGATTAAAGAAAATATCACAATCATTAATGAACTGGGCTTGCACGCTCGGGCTGCATCGAAATTTGTCAACACAGCGACGCGGTTCAAAAGTGAAGTCTGGCTCGAAAAAGATGGCAATAAAATCAATGCTAAAAGTATTATGGGCGTGATGATGCTGGCGGCAGGAAAGGGCACAGAATTAGAGCTGGAAATTAACGGAGCCGACGAAAAGACCTGCTTTGAAGCTTTGCGCACTTTGATTAATAATCGATTTGATGAGGGTCAGTAAACCTGATTTTTCCCGATTCAATCTCTGCTAGACTGCGGACATTATTTAAATAGCAATTATTACATCAATGTCTGAAACAATAACAGAACAACTCAGGCAGGAAATTGTCACAGCACTGGATAATTTTGACAATGATCAAATAGCTCGTATCCTTGACGCAATCAATATCGCCCAGCATGCCGATTTACTTGATTCAATCCCACATCACCAACGCCAATTAATCTGGCCGCATGTTTTACATCAAAATATTGGTCCGGTTCTGCTTGAGGCCAACGATGAAGTCCGTGATAACAAACTGGAAGAATTCAGCTCCAGGCAAATCGCCGAAATAATTGAAACCCTGCCTGATGTTGATGATCAGGCCGACATCATTCTTTCGTTGCCTGCAGAAAAACTGGTCAGCGTACTTCACATTATCGATGGGCAGAAAAAAGCAAGGCTGGAAGCAGTGCTTTCATACAGTGAGGACACTGCTGGCGGTCTGATGAACCTGGACCAGATTACTATTCGTGCCGATGTAACACTGGATGTGGTCTTAAGATATTTACGAATCCGCGGCGAGATGCCAACTCACACGGATCAATTATTTGTGACCGATAGATATGACAAGTATCAGGGTGCCTTATTTCTTCACGATCTATTAACCAACGATACCGACTCGCAGGTGCAGCAAATTATGCATATTGAGGTTGAAGCCTTCGATGCACAAATGCCTGACAGCGAAGTGGCCAGAAAATTTGAAGATAATGACCTGATCAGTGCGCCAATCATTGACAATGTTGGTCGTTTGATCGGGCGCATAACAGTCGATGATGTGGTAGATGTTATCCGTGAAGAAGGCGATCAGACAGTGATGAATATGGCGGGTCTGGCTGAAGATGAAGATTTATTCTCGCCCGTGTTGGTGAGTAGCCGCCGGCGAGCCATCTGGCTCGGTGTCAATCTTCTGACCGCTTTTTTGGCAGCTGCAGTCATCGGTTTTTTCGAAAAGACACTGGATCAGGTTGTCGCGCTGGCGATTTTACTCACCATAGTGCCCAGTATGGGTGGCATAGCAGGGTTACAAACACTGACCCTGGTTATACGTGGTTTGGCACTGGGTCAGTTAGGTAGTTCAAATTTTCGATCATTGCTAATAAAGGAACTGTCAGTGAGCCTGATTAACGGATTTATCTGGGCTCTTGCAGTTGCGCTGTTTTCATTGGTCTGGTTTAGAGATTACAGAATTTCGATAGTGATAGGCCTTGCACTTATGGTCAATCTACTGGTGGGGGCTCTGTCAGGTGTCTATATTCCAATACTAATGAAAAAAGCGGGAATAGATCCTGCTTTGGCAGGCGGTGTTGCTTTAACGACGCTGACTGATGTTATTGGGGTATCGGCTTTTTTGGGTCTGGCGACATTAGTATTGTTGTAACTAGAACAAGCGATGAATTTTCCTGATTAATGATTCACAAACTGTCGAATGACCTCGTGAATTTTAGTCTCAGAATCAGACCAAATTTGTTTGAGACGGTCGCTGTCCAGTCCTAATAATATCATTGCTGACTCATCAATTTCGGGCACGAATCTTTCTCCACTACTGCCAATTCGATATTCGTTAATACAGGCATCGGCAATATGTACCGCTGCAGTAATATGGCTGAAATCCAGTGATTTTTCTGGGTAGTGGTGATAATAAACAGGTTCAGAAATTGACTGGGGAACGCGCCAGTTTTCTAACAAACGACCGCCTATCTCTGCATGGCTATAGCCCAGTTCATCTGTTTCCAGCAGGAACAAAAGTTTTTCCTGAACTTCGCGTTGCAACAGTAAATCACGCATCAATCCTGGCAATTTGAGGAACAGGATAAGTCGGCCGATATCATGTAATAAACCAGCGACGTAATAACGTTCAGATTGGGGTTGCCCCGTTTCTTTTGCAATTGCTACGGCTAGAACACCTACCCCAACGCTGTGCTCCCAGAACGATGTCATATTGACCATGCCGAGCGGCATTTTATTGAACATTTTCATTACAGTAGTAGCTAGTACCAGCTCCCGAATTTGCCTCAATCCTATGGTTCTGACAGCTTTGCTAACGGAATCGATGCGGGTAGGAAAACTGTAGAAAGCACTATTGGCAATACTCAGTAAACGCGCACAAAGGTCAGGGTCAGCGCTGAGAATTTCGGCAAAATCATCCATACTGGAATCTGGTTGCTCTATCAGCGCCTCCAGTCGATAATAGATATCGGGCAGGCTAACCAGTTTTGTGGTTTCAGCAACCAGATTATCGAGCTGAGAAATGCCGTTAATCCTGGAAAGGTCAATATTGTTAATGCTGCTCATAATAAATACTTTATTTAGGTATTAACTTTAAATATAGTTCAGAAAATATCTTATTGGCTGCTTAATCCAAATTTATTGCTTTTTGCAGTATTTTGTATTGATGATCATTCAAATTTGTCCATCTTCTCCAGTCCATAACCAGGCCGCTCCACGTACGCCACTCGCATCGCCATGTCGGGCTTTTAGAATTGGTGTTGCGACATAATCTGAAAACACATAGTCTGGTAATCGGTCGGGTATTTCATGGTATATCTGATCGATATTCGACATACCACCACCTAGCACGATGGCATCCGGATCCAGGATATTAATTACATGCGCGAGTGCACGGGCCATCTGGTCGAAATAAATACCCATAAACGATTGGCAAACCTCATCACCCTGATTCGAGCGCCGAACAATCTCGCGACTGCCGGGATTACTCTGATGTATTTGCTGAAAACCGGACGACATGCCCGGTCCTGACAGAAAGGTTTCGATGCAGGCCATCTTGCCGCAATAACAGGTCTGCAAAATATCATCTGCTTTTTGCCAGGGCATAGGGTTATGCCCCCACTCCCCACCAATGGCATGCAAGCCTGTCAATAACTGGCGACGATAAACCAGGCCACCTCCTGTC